>OBEQ012318954.1_pt1 | contig 17548 bp, 20 predicted proteins | sample 1670901 | NCBI WGS metagenome assembly OBEQ01 (sample SAMEA104232315, study PRJEB22302) | groundwater metagenome | biome: forest; feature: aquifer; material: groundwater | place: USA | collected 2011-08-07 | depth 5.4 m
CTGTGCAGCTAAAACTGAACCTACTGAGTTTTCTATTCCAAGCTGAGCACTACCACTAGTATTACTAAATTGTAAATTTGTTTGACCTGTGGTTGCTCCTGAACCTATAAGGAATGTGCCTCCACCGCCAATTTCTAGTTTAGCTCCAGGATTAGAAGTCCCAATTCCGAGTGTACCAAAACGATTAAAAACGGCTTTCTAGGCCTGTAGTTTAGCCACAAAATAGAAAATATTTTATACAAGAAATTTTACGCGGCTAAAGGAATGATACTGTTTGAGACATACAAATAGTAGTGAAATGGTTTTTCCTGGCGTTCTAGGGCATTGTAGGGGCTTAGAGAATATTACTTTAATGGGGTTTTGGTTTTATTTTCTCCTGTTTTTATGTATCTATATAAAGTTGCCCGGGAAATTTGAAGAGTTTTACAAATTTCATCAATAGAATTGCTTTTATCGTTATACAGTGTTTGTGCCATGGAGATTTTTTTAATGTCATTAAGTGCTTTAGGTCTACCGCCTAACTTTCCTCTGGCTCGAGCTGCTTGGAGTCCGGCGTTAGTCCGTTCTCTAATAATGTCTCTCTCAAACTCGGCGAGTGCCCCAAAAATATGGAATATTAATTTTCCTCCGGGTGTAGTGGTGTCAATATTCTCAGTGATACTTTTGAAACCAATGTTTTTATTATTGAGAGCAGTTATTGTTTCAATGAGATGCTTAAGAGATCTTCCCAGTCTATCTAATTTCCAAACAACCAACGTATCACCATCTCTGGCAAACTGTAGTGCCTCTAGAAGGCCTTTTCTATCTTGTTTAGATCCAGTCTCTATATCTTGAAAAATCTTATTACAACCTATCTTTTCAAAAGCATCTTTTTGGAGGTCGAGATTTTGTTCTTTAGTGGAAACGCGTATGTAGCCAATCAGCATATTTATTATTGTAGAGTATTAAAAGATTGCTAGCTGGCCATTGTGTTTTTGCTGTTGCCTCTCAAAATGAGTTCCAAGAACCGCTTTAAAGAGTATCCGGGCAGCCAAAAAGTATCGCTCTACCTCCTGTTCTGTTGGTTTTCTTCCAAGCTCATCTAAAAGAGCTATTGATATCTTGGCTTTTAAGAGCTTCTTTTTCTGATCTGACATAGCGTTAATTAAACAGTATCAAAACTCATCTGTATTGTCAATAGGTGAAACTATGTTTTTGAGATGAGTTTATAAACTAGCATTTTCTCTATATATCTATTTTCCGAAGGTAGAACAATCATTGTCTCAAATACGACCGTTTTTGAGACAAGTAAGATTTTATACCGGCGCGTGATCTTGACAAACGTAAAGGGGATATGGTATATTTTCTTTGTATTTCCGAAAGGGGATACATTCAATTTGCTAATTCCCCCCGTTTCATCTCGAGGCGGGGGTTTTTTATTGCGTAAATCTGGTTTATAGGCTAAAATAAAGACGAGATATGAATAAGGCTTTAGTGCAATTTGATGGTAGTAACTTCTACAACAAAGTTAAGAAAATTCTTCCTCAAGTTCACCTTACAAATTTTGATTATGCAGGATTAGCTGTTGAGATAGCCAACGCTCAAGAGATCTCTATGACCTATTATGTAGGCGAAATCAAGCAGTATGAAGGAAATAAGAAATCCGAGATCCTTTATGCAAATCAACAAAAGCTTTTTACAAATTTAAGAAATCAAAATATCGAAATAAAACTTGGGTATTTATTAATGTCTTCTGGAGTATTCCACGAAAAAGGTGTTGATGTACAAATCGCTGTAGATATGGTGAGGGGATCAATTAAAAACGAGCATGATACCTATTATTTAATTTCCTCAGATACAGATTTATTACCGGCCATCCAAACCGCAAAAGATGAGGGCAAAAAAGTTGTTTATGTGGGTTTTGACAATTTTGTCAGTCGTGCCCTTCTGAAAAATTGTTCCTCGACTTTAATCCTCAAGAAAGATCAAATCCTTAAGTTTGCAAAATAAAAAGGGGTCCGCGTACGCAGTCCCCTTTAAAATCCTACAAATACTTTCCAGTCTCGTAGGAGGTGTAATGACAACATTTTATCAGACTACCTTCTAAATGTCCAACTCATTTACAGCTGATTAGCCTGTTGGCTATTTGTCTTATTATACCTCTTATACTGTCCCCCACTCATAATCATGGTAGCCATGCTCGCTTCCCACAGATAATTAGGGCAAAAGATTTGATAGCGGTTTTGCATCACTTGTGGGCTTGAATGGACATATACTAGGGTTGTATCAATATATGAGTGTCGGAGCTGTTCCCGGATTGAATAGATATCACAGCCTTTTAAGAGCATATTCATTGCCAAAGAGTGCCGGAAAAGATGCGGCCAGACCCGTTTTTGGATACTCGCTCGTTTGGCGATCTTTTTGATAATCTTACGAACTGCATCAGTACGAATAAAGTCATCTCTTCTATTGCGTGCTACGCTAAAAAATAGGGTTTGTTCCTCTTTCCGCTTGTGCTTTTGGAGATATTCTTTAATGACATCTAAACAAGCAGGGGAAATAAACACCATGCCGTCTTTATGTCCTTTCCCTCCTTTGACAAAGACCATATTACTTCTAAAATCAATATCTTTTACCAACAGTCTGCACAGTTCGAGATTTCTTATACCGGTGTAGGCAAGTACTCCCAGAACTGCTTTTTCTCGAATGTTTTTACAGAACGCAAACATCCGGGCAATTTCTATCTCTGTTAAGGTACCGGTGATGATCTTTTTTGGCTTCTTTGGTCTCCCTAACTTCATGGGGCTTCCTAAAAACTCAGAATATCGCTCAAGGGCTAAACAGGTATTTACAATATGACTGTATGATTTGTTTGCAGCATAAAACTTCATGATGTAATTGATGGCATCATCTTTTGAAGGTTGCTCAATACCGGTGTCTTTCACAAACCGTTTTATTGATCCGCAATAGCTGGCAGTACAAATACTGCCAATACCTTTTTCAACAACCAGAAACGACTGGAATCGTATATAATCAATCATAATATTTTTTCTTGGGGGCAGAAGTGTAAGAACTAACGAAAATGGACAGTGTAAACCCTTGCTATAAAACAAATACCTTGGGTATTAGTTATCTATACCAAAATATAGATGTGAATTGTATACTATATATATTGTTAAGTCAATACAAACACACAGTATGCTTCACCGTCGGTATAAGGTAAAATAGGGAGCTGCCTGCCATATTTTACGTATGGCAGAGGAGATATTACATAAAAAGGTCACAAAACGGAGGAAGCTTAACTTTCGAGATAAACTACTGGCGGATAAAATCCGCTGGTACAGAAGAGACCGGGACTTAACACAAGAGCAGCTGGCAGAAAAGTCAAGAATTAGCTGCATTTATATAATAGCTATAGAGAACTATAACCGAGGAGTATCACTCCCTATATTATATAAACTATCCCGGGTTTTTAAGATTAAAGTAAAAGATTTATTTGACTTTTAATCTATACTATTTACTTTTCCGATCTCTTTTGATATAGTCTTTTGAACCTGCCTTATAAAGGTATGGTTACCGGAAGATATTATTCTACAAGACTTTGCAGGGTTTTTATTGATGGTGTTCCTCTTCGCGTTGGTCCTTCCCTAAAATATATGCGGTGGTCATACTACGGTTTTCGCTGGGGGTTTCCTTCTGATGGAGCATCGCAACTCTCCTTTGCTCTTCTCTTATATTTTTGCGGTGAGCAAGATGCCATGAAGTATTATCAAATGTTTTCCAGTGATGTTATCTATTACCTACCAATAAATAGAAAAGAGGAAACGGTACTACTCTTTGACAATGATATTAGAAACTTTGTCAGAAGAAAAAAGATGATTAGGAACAATAAATGGGGTAAACTCTACTGGAAATTATTTGACAGGTTCCATTTTACACCGGACTTTTACGAGATTTATATTAAGCCAAACGTGCGGTATGAGGACTGGTGGTCGCTTCGTCCTTCGATATATTTTGCCATTAGAGGAAAGCTTGCAAGGGAAGGGTGGTAAAAATTATTACTCCTACGCCTTTTCCATTTCCAACATTTATCCCTCACACCCCAGCTGACTACCAGCAACTGCAACTGTTACATCAAATACAAAGTGGTTCCCTATCATCTTTTAATGTACTGCTGCTTGGTTTCCTTCTGAATTTCCCCTTTCTTCCTATTGAGTGGAAATTGGGTGTCTACAACTTTTTAATACATATTCCTTTTATCTCCGCGTTGCATGTAACTCCGTTTTGGTTCACCATACTTTTAATTCTTGGGCCATTTGCACTGGTGGGCATATTCCTTCTCTGTGTTCTTCTGGTCAGAAAAATAATAACCGGGGAAACATTGTTTGTTTTTTCCCTTATCGGAGGAATGAATAAGAAAGAGGTATCAAAGGCATTTTTGGAACTCACGTTTCCTGCAAACACCACAAAGTCAGCATTTGCCACCGAGCAGCTATATAAATTACTCCATACGTTAAGTAGAAGGCAGGGGAAATTTGACTCCCTGTTTGGGTATAAGAAGAGTTATTCTTTAGAAATTGCAGCAAGCCGGGATTTTGGGATCCGATATATTCTGGTTGTTCCCCAAAAAGAAGCAGAGGTAATCCATAGAAGCCTCATATCCTTCCTTCCCGGACTAAAAGTAAAAGAGATTCCTGATTATTTGAATGAGGTTGGAGGTATTTTTAACGAAGATACTACTGATAAGAACGGGGCGAATACTAAAACAGTAGGTATCTTAGAGCTCCAACTTAGTTCAGACTTTGTGCTGCCCCTGCAAGATCAGAAGATCTTAACCGAGCATGATTCAATCTCTTTTTTAACCGGAAGTATGACAAAACTTATGCCCGGTGAGTTGATTTCATTCCAGATTGTTGCTACTCCCCTGTTGTCCAGTGTTCATGGAAAAGCTATGGGTAGAATGGCTGATTTGAAAAATAGAATATATAAGGGGCTGCCATTGACACCGATCCTAACCAAAAAGCCGTTCATTCCCGGGCTTCCCTCTCCCCTTTTTGCGCTCCTTGGTTTTCCCGTCTTTGCAGGTATTTTTGTAGTGAAAGTTATCTACACCGCAGTTATGTCATTTGTACAAAATGACACGAAAGGTTTACCTTTTTTTGAAGACTCACGGAAAGATCTTCAGCAAATCTTAAATCCGTATGAACAAGAACTCTCTAGTGTGGTAAAAGAGAAAATATCCCAAGCGTTATTTGAAACCTCAATGAGGGTTTTTATTGTTACCGCAAGCAACGAAGAGTTTGAAGCCCGAACGGATGGCATATATGCCTCAGTTGGCCAGTTTTCCAGTCCCCACCAGTCACTAACTATAAAAGGAACAGTTTTAGGACTTCCAACTGTTGAAAAACGGCTTCTTCAGTTTAAACAGCGGGTAATATCTCATGGATTATTTGCCGGCCAAAATCCGGTTCTTTCCACCTCCGAGATGTCGGATCTGTATCATTTCCCCTATACGGATATTACCAAGGTTGAGGGGTTGGTTAAAAGTAAGAGCAAAGATCTTCCGGCTCCGTTGTCACAGAAGAAAAGTACCACACATCTTGAGGTAGTTGTTGGTACTAATACCTATGGTGGAGAAGAAACTCCCGTTGGGTTAACTCCTCTTGCAACCAAAGAGCATACATATATCGTGGGGAAAACAGGTAGTGGTAAAACTACCATTATTGAGGGATGGGCGCTGCAGGATATACAAAATGGCAAGGGGGTCTGCGTCATTGATCCGCATGGAGATATGGTGGAACATTTATTAACCTTGATCCCGAAACACCGAAGACGCGATGTAGTCTATGTGAACCCGGCAGACCGTGAGTCTATTGTTGGATTAAATATTCTCTCCCCAGGAAATACTTTTTCAGATAAAGACGAAACAGATTTATGGATTACGAGATCTTTAATGTCAGTATTTATGAAAATTACACCTATTGAACATTGGGGACAAAGAATGGAGCATATATTGCGAAATGCTACCCTCACAGCCCTTCAGGTTACCAGTCCTACAGCCCAAACACCATACATTTCACTGCTTGCAATACAAAAACTGTTAACTGACAGGGACTATAGAAATAAGGTGGTTGAAACACTATCCGACCCGGTGTTAAAGCAGTTCTGGGACAAAGAATTTAAATTGTTTGGGAGTATGCAGCAAGCAGAAGTTGTCTCCCCTGTTACCAACCGGTTAGGTGAATTTATCACTGATAAGCTGTCCCGGTATATTCTTCTGCAGGAGAAAACCACTATCGATATTTCCCAAATTATGGATGAAGGAAAGATTTTACTGGTCAATCTTTCCAAAGGCACGTTAGGTGAGGAACGAAGTGCTTTTTTTGGCACCCTCTTTACCTCTTTAATTCAACTGGCTATCTACCAAAGGGCGCAAGTGAAAGAAAGTAAAAGGCGTGATTTTACCGTTTTTATTGATGAATTCCAAAACTTTGCCACAACTCATTTTGCCAGTATCTTTTCAGAATCCAAAAAATACCATGTCTATTTTGTCCCCTCCCATCAAAATATAGCCCAGATTGATGATCCAAAGCTTTCTAAGATCGTTTTGGGAAACTCCGGAAACATTATTGCCCTAAAAAATGGACCGGATGATGAGGCAGTACTGTTACCTTTTGTGGAACCGGAGGTAGAAAAAGGAGAAATAGTTAATCTGTCCCCGCACCACTTTTATATGAAAGTCACCAGTGTTGAGACAGAGGATGCGTTTAGTGGTGAAACGATTCCAATTACTGATGAAGGAAGCAGTAAAGTGGCTAAAGAGATTATTGAATACTCCAAAAAGCACTACACTACCCCCAGAGCTGAGGTTGAAAAGCAGCTAGAAAAATTATTTGGCGAGGAAAAGAAGTCAAAGGTAAAAGGGACAACTCTTAATTTTGCTTTGCAAAATTCGATAGTGAGAAAAGAGAAAGGGGAAAGGATTGGGGTAAAGAGGAAAAACGGTAGAAAAAACAGACATAGCGAAACGGTAGACCAGGACGAAGATAGGTAATATCAGCGCTGCTTAGGACTCTTCCAGATTTTACTGTTTACCCCAAGCGTTTTCACTTTCTCGTAGGTAGTTAGTTTAAAAACAATATCTTCTCCCTGATCTTCTTGGATTTTGGCAATGTAGTTTTTCAAGAGTCCTTGCAGTTCACGGGTTGGGCAGATCAGTAAAATAGCTGGGAAATTTTCTCCGGTGTCAACTTCAAGACTGTTGGTTGAATATAACTTGAAAAGGGAACGGATCCTTCTTTTTAAGACAAACCGTTGTGCTTCTATATCAACTATTTCCAACCAGGAAATCTTTTTTTCCTCTCCACCCTCGACAACATATGCGTCCGGAGAAAAACGGGAAAGGGTGCTCTCCTCTTCAAAATCTGTTTTGGTTTGGAAGGAAAGGATACTATTGTTTTCTTTTGCTTTTTCCCGGAACTGCAAGAAAATCTCGGTAAGTAATAAGTTGTGATCAATAAAAGCTTGGAATCTTGTACCATCTCTATACCTATTCTTTAAATTCTCAACCTTGAGATTTTTAAGGGTAGCCATAAAACGAATACCTTTCGGGCCTACATAATAGGTCACGGGCTTGGAGTATCCTTGGTAATCTCTCTCACTTCCCTCTTCAATCTTTCTAAAATATGCTTTATCAACAAGGTCTTTTAACTGTCTATTTATGTGGCTCGGGTTTTGATTGCCAAGATAGTGTTGGAATTGTAAGCGGTTAATATAGCGGAAGGAAAAAAGTAAGGGAATAAGTGTTTGTTGTTGTAGTGTAATTGGTTGTAGGGTCATAGAGTAAGGATTAATAGTTAATAGTGTTAGGTTGGGCAGGTTAGAGGCAGGAGTTTAGAATAAAGTGTTAACGAGTATATCATAAAAGATACTCCTTAAATATATTTAATAGGGGTAGGAGAAAATTACTCTAATATTTAGGTTTAGAAAGACCGTTTTTAGACGCATAACCCCTATGCGTCTTTTTTATAAACTCAGCCCTGCCCTTTTTAACCGCCTTCTTGTTTCCTTAAATTCATCCTCAAGCCTTTTCTTAGATAACAGTCGGTGTTTTTCGTAAGGTGACGCGGTTACAGCAGAAAAAGTACCAAGCATATCCCAGTCTAAAAATATCCCTTGTTGCATGAGACGCTTTTGTTCCTGATAATCAATCGTATAATTTGAGCCAACATCAAGAGCCGGCACACACAGGGAATTAAATTTTTGAATAAAAAGAAGCTTGTTTTCTCCCGAATAGAGATATAGATAGGAAGGAACCGGATCAGCTTTATTGAGTTTTAAAAGTCCCAGGATAAACTTACTATTTGTTTCTCTTCGTCCCGATGAGCCACTTGCTCCCATTGTTGCTACTTTCTTTCCTTTATCTTCCCAGACAAAGAAGTTTTGATATCCTCCTTCTACCCCGATGAAGCTGAACGGTTCAGGGATATTGTACCGGCGCTGCCTATCATAAGAGAACCGATCTCTGAAAAGCTTTCTATGATTCTTAAATCTTTTTAAAATCTTTTCTTTGTATCTGGGCTCAAACTCCCGCTCAATAATATACTCATCAATCTCTTTTTTCTTACCTTCTTTTCCCCAAATAGGTCTATATTTATCAAGCAGGTTTGAATAAACCTCATTGGCCTGGCTATCCCACTGATTTCTTTTATTACCTTGCCTTAATTGATTACCAAACTCTTTATAAAACTCCTCAAAGAGCAGTTGCCGGTAAAGAGGCTGTTTTGGATGTTTGGTGAATGTAACATACTCTTTTTTCCTCCAGTATTCCCCTTTTTCTAGGGATTCAATAAAAATAGTGATGGTATAGGGATTTTTACCTTTTAGTTTCTTAGCGATCTCCTCGTGGGTAAAAGGTCTTTCCATTGCCCAGGAGATTCCCTCAAGCGGGCCCATGTTAAATTTGTCTTGAAGAGTTATCTTGCGGTTATTCAAAAGGATGGTTCTGAGAGGCTTTATCTTCATATAAATCAGTCTAAAATTAGTCTATCTGTACTCTAAAGAGCCTATTATAACAACCTAAACAAATTATTACTTTTTAGATATATTTGATAAATAACGTTTTAAATAGAAAACGAGATCCTCTTGTAGATGTACTCTCGCCCAAGCTTTTTGTTTATCATCCAAAAGTTCTCCTAATCCTGCTAAAAGTTCTGTTGATTTTACATTTTTAACAAGTGATTGTGCTTTTATTAGTGCTTGCTCTAAAGAAAGATTGGATTTTGCTTGTAAAAACTCTTCATTAATCTGCCAATTTTCTTTTAAGAAAAACCACAGATCAAACATGTCACGAGTTGCAAACTTCTTCCTTGTGAGAAGTGCCGCCAGTTTACCCGCTACCATATCTTCCTCTTTCATCACAAGCATTGAGATACCTAAAAAGTTTTTGGGTGTGTAAGCAGATTTTATTATTCTTTTTGAAATTTCTACCTTTAAACCTCTTTCTCCCTTTTTGTAGCTTAAAAGAAAAAAGAGTGTGTAGTGTTTATCTGAGGCTTCTATCACCGTGCCATATGCAGGGAGAATTTCCCCAAGTTTTTTAAATACCTCCTCCTTTTTCTCAGGATCTAAAAGATCAAAGTCCAGATCAACGGAGAAACGAGGAAGCTGGTAAAAAAGCATCGCAGCAGTACCACCTTTGAAACCAAGGGTGCTTCTCAAAAGCGGGTCGGAATAAACCACTCGTAAAATATCTACAAAAACATTCCTGTGTAAATCTTTACTTAATACCATAGTCCTCCTTATAGTCTTTATAATACTCCCCCACTCTTTTTTCAAATGCTTTGCTTTTATATATTTTCTTAAGGCTCTCTACTTTTTCCCAGTTAATTGCACCTAAATTATCAAAATGATAGTTTTTATAAATATAAATAGCATCTAAAAACGCACGTTCTAGGGTAGCGATAAAATAGCCGTCTTTTTGTTCAATGTCTTCTGTGTTGGTAAGTATCTCTCCTTTTATTTGGCGGTATTGAATAGAGATATCGCCAATTGTCACTGTTCTTGTTAAATAGGATACTGCAAAAATAGTTTCATAATACTGAAACACAACATTTCCTGCTCCAAGCACGGTCTCAAGACTGATATATGAGGGTTTATACAGCTTATTAGCCAGCTCATAAGGATTATAGTCCGATTTGGCATAGATACTCTGATGCAGCCTTTTTAACTTCCCTACTTTGGTAAAATAGTAGAGGCGATCTCTTATGCTTTCGTATGCTATATCTGGAAAAAGCTGCGAAATTTCATTTAAGGTAAATACTGTTTCTGGCTTGCTATATAATTTTAAGATGACGTCATTGTTCATAAAATATTACTATTCCTACTAAAAGCCGTATTTTTTACGGCATCTAGTAGAATTATAGCACTTTTGCCCTGTTTGTCAACCTTTAAACGCCAATAGTTTTTCAAAGATTTCCGCCTGTTCTTTTGCGTCATCTAACGCATTATGTGTATGTTTCTGAGTTGAAGAAAATTTTTCAGTTATTTTTTTCTTAACCGTATCACTCCAGGAAGTGTTTAATTTACCCATATAATATGCTTTTATATCAAGCCCCGAGATCCCAAAAGGATCTCTTCCCAAGAAGCGAATAAAATAGTAATGGGTGAAACTCCAATCAAAGGTGGCATTAAAAGCAACAAAAACGACCCGTCTTCCTTCTGACACCTTATTAACCCACTCTTCAAATTTGGCCATGGCTGAGGCTGGCTCAATCCCCTCTTTTTCTAATCTTTCTAAGGATAACTTAGAGACTTCAAGCGCTGAGGTAATAAATTTTGCGCTCATAGGCTTAAGCTCAACATAAAAGGTTTTTGAGGTCTCTCCCACCACGCACGCACCTAAAGAAAGCATGCTATATTCTCCAGGAATTGGCCCGGCAGTTTCAATATCTACGGAAATATATATTTCAGAGCTAGAATTTTTACTCATCTATATCAGATTATATCAGGTCGCTCTATAAATATTTTCCTTATAAATGGTTCCTTCGTTCCCTTTCAAAGATCTTTAGATCAACGAATTTTGCAAAGCAAAATTACTACTGGGTATTATTATTTCTTAGTATAGTTAACTATATATTATTAGTGTCAAATAATTTGACTTCTTGATGTCAAAATACTTTACATCTAGATGTCAAAAATTTTGACATCTGAATCCAGTTATCCCCTTACTTATCCACACTTACAATGAGTTTTAAGGTATAAATATTGGGTTTGCCCTGACCTTGCCTCTTAATGGTTATAAATTTCTTTTCGTCGAGTTCTTGGATGTACTTATTTGCGGTTTGACGACTAGTACCCATGTCCTTTGCGAGCCTATCTTGTCCCGGGAAGCAAAAATCATTCTGCCAAGCGTATTTTAGAAGCATTGCATAGGTTAATTTCGCACCGGCTGAGATCTTGCTACTTTCAAGAATGTAATTAGGAACCTGAGTAAACCCTCTTTGAGATAGAAAATCAGCTCCTTCCAGGATGATTGTTTTTTGTGCAATTAAATTTTTTAAGCTTTCCATAAGGCAGTTAATTTTCTAATAAACGTTCGTTCGAACGTTCGTTACATCGTTTATTCCTTGTTTCGTTCCTTCGTTATAAACATATCCAAGGCTTCTTGTACAAGATCTCCTATAAGTACCCTCTTCCCGAATGTTTTTTCTCGATCTATGGCTAGTTCTCGAAGTGATAAAAGCTGATCGGAAAAAATATCAAAAGTGTGCCTAATCTTATTTCTTTGTTCTAACGAACGAACGTTCGTTCGTTGTAACGTTCTTTCGTTCGTTGGTTCTTTCTCTATTTCTTTATCGACTTTTTTTGATGATGATTTCTCAGCCTCAGGGGGTGTAGATGGGGGTTTTTGAATTGTAGGCATATCATCTAAGGGTGAACTTAGTTTAGGAGCGGTAGCATTAGGATCAAAGTCAGTTAATCTAGGTTTTTTCATATTCGATTAAATTATCTGCCAAAACATCATAGGCAATTGCGCCCGGATGTTTTGCGTCAAGCAAAAAAACTGGTTTTTTTTCATCATAGGACCTCGCAAAAATAGTTGAATGAGGGATTTTTACGTTCAGAATGTTGTCTCGCCAGATCTTCCGGGCGTTTTCTACAATAGCAGGGGAGTGAGAGGTGGTAGAACGGTACATGGTGAATAAAATTCTTAATTCTTGATGGTTTAAGGAAAACTTATTCCACATAATCCGCTGAACATGATTTATGAGATCTGCAACTCCATCTACTGCCATACGTTCGGCTGAAGCTGGAATTAGGATTAAGTCGGCAGCTGCCAGGCCATTAAACGCGAGCATGGCTTTTCCGGGTGGAGTATCAATGATAATAAAGTCATACAGTGCTTTCAGCGGGTTAATATAGTCTAAGAGTTTAAGTTCATCTCCAGGTTCTAGTGCTTCTTCGATTGCTGCCATGAGGACATGGGAACTTAGCACATCTACTCCAAATTTGCTCTTCCTGATGGCTAGGGGTGCTTGTTGGACACCCATAAAGACTTCATAGAGGTTAGGGGAGGCCTCCGGGTCTAAATCTAAATATCGTGTTGCGGATGCTTGTTGATCAAGGTCAATCAATAATACTTTTTTACCCTTTCTAGCCAAGGCAGTAGCGGTATTCACGCTTGAAGTTGTTTTGCCGGTTCCTCCCTTAAAGATTGAAAAGGTTATAACTTTCATTGCTTTTTGATTAGCTCCTCATAGGAAGCTAATGGAATTCGCCAATTTTGAGAGCCTTTTGGTCTAATTACCCCTTTAATTAAACCCTTCTTAATCCACCGAGTAACTGTTGCACGATCAACTTTTAATAGCTTGGAAATTTCTGATGCATTAAGAAAAGCCTTCATAATTCATCATATGCACAATAAGAAATTACTGTCAAGAGGTATTTTGTTGCATCTGTTGCGTATAGAAGCTTTATCACTAGTGCTGGATCTGTTGGTATACAGAAGTCCAATTATTTGATATTTGCAATTGAGCTTGTTGTAGGTTCATCTTTCCAGAGCAGACTTGACCATGTAGATAGTTTTCGACTTTATCTTTTTCTCTGGCATTAAGCGCGGTGTTATAGCTTTCCGGCCAGAGATTGGCTTCAGAGGTAGGATTACCACCAAGTTCTAAGGAGATTAAATGGTCGAGTTCAAAATTTGACGGTGAATCAGTATCACCATACTCTTTCATCAGTTCTACTTTTAATTTATCAGTATATGAAACAGGAGGTCTTACTGTTTTGGTGTACCCAGAAACACATATTGTTTGTTGAATATTATCTTGAGTGACTTTTGGATCAGTATCACCGGGCGTGCATGCTTTATCTGGTAATCCGTTTATTGAGATACAACCGGATGTTTTTGTTCTTTGACTAAAAGTAGGGGAGAGCTGAGCTGTTACAGAAGGAGGAGGCTGATTGATAATCCTCTTTTGATTGCTTCCTAGATTATAAAAAACAAAAATAAAAACGATTAATGTTGTTGCTAATAAAACAAATTTGTTCATTTACTTAACTTAATAATATCAGAAAGTAAATGTGTTGCAGATCCGTTTTTAGTAGAAGTATAGTTACTGGGTATGTTTCTATATAAGACTATATCAAATGGTACTTGACAGTCAGCCTATAGAATGGTAGCATACTCAACAATATGGCAATGAATTACAAAGAAACCCCACGCGTGGCTTCCAAAGAAGAGCAAGAACAATATGCAACTGGCATAAAACTTGCTTCTGATTTTGTTGACTCCCTACATAGGAGGGGGTTGTTACCAAAAAGATGGACTAAGGTTCCTGAGCCTACTCCCTTACAACATGAAACCCCTGTTGTAGTTGAAACATTTACCGATCAAGAAAGAGAAGCATTAATTAACGATGGTGCTGTTTTATATCTTCCATCCGGTGAAACTATTAGAGGTCAGAGAGAAGCTGGTAGACAATTTGGATATGTATTCAATGGTGGAGAAAGACTGCTTGATTTTCCTGCAAGAAGAATTGAAGTAGCGATTTATCCTGATCCTGAAAGATTTTTTGTTCCCGGATCTTTTGATAAAACTACAGATAAACAAGATGATCTTATGGCGGAAGACGCCGAGAGTTTAAGAAAGAGGTTGGGTTTAGAAGGCATCGGAATGATAAGACCAGAAGCTTCAGAAGTAACAGAAGTAATGTTTAAACATTTTGACGAAACACAAGTCCGCTTACTTGGAAAAGATTATATGAAGCAAGCAGGTGGTTATTATCCGTATATTAGAACAAATACCCCAGCTAATAAATCCGGTTCCAACCTCGCCAGTGTTGGTTGCTTCGGTGCTGACTCTGGCCCGGACGTCGATGACTGGAATCGCGGCCCTCATTATGTCTTTCTCGCTACTGCTCGTTGGGTAGTGCCACAAAGATCTCGGTAATTGGGTCATTGGAAATTTTGTCTTCTTGATTTTTGGTCTCCAATTTTTATATATTCTAATTCAATAGGCAGTGAAAGAATAAACACGCTTTATTCTTCGCCTACTTCTAGAACCTTTCATTAGTCAGAGCCCCGGCAAGTTTTTGCTAGGGGAGTACTTAAAGAAATATTACTAGACACTACGAGTGTCTCTTTTTTGTTTCAATAATTTTTGAAATTGTCGAAACGGATAAAATACAGGAGAAATTTATTATTAAAATCTCCGGTGAAATTTTTGTGCGGAGAGATACTTACAATGGTCGGTTCCAACCTCGCCAATGTTGGTAACTTCAATGCTGACAATGGCCCGAACGTCAATGACTGGAATCGCGACAATCATAATGTCAATCTCGCAACTGCTCGTTGGGTAGTTTCTAGTAGAAAAAGAGGGTTTAAGGTGAGTTCTGCTTGGTGGATCTTATCCAGCCACCAAGCATCTTGCCTACTTCTTGCAGGTTTGATTGCAGTTCTAGATATCTTGTATTGGTTAGTGCTTGAGTGTCTTTGCTCAGTCTTAGGAGAATTTTTAGAAGATCTAATTTAGTACTAATGATTCCTAAGACAACGGCTTTATTTGGTGCTTGTGGCACAGAGGATAAGAGTTCAAATATGTCTAGACTGACCTGATCGAGTTTTTGACCTAAAGTGTAACGCTTAGTTTTGGGAAATGAAGTAATTACTTGGGTAAGGTTTTTATAAAAGTCATAGAATTTGGCAAAGATTGGAATATCTAAACTACTATAGGAGGTGTGTGTGTGTGTGTGTGTGAATATCTTTACTTGATTGCATATTATGAGTAATAAAGTTTCTAAAGGGGCAGGGGAAAGTATAACTTCAGAATATACGGAGTTTATAGCATTAGACCGACTTTTTCAAGCGTGGGAAGAGTTTCGAAAAGGCAAAAGAAAAAAGATAGATGTTCAAACCTTTGAGAGAAACTTAGAGGATAATATTTTTGCCCTTTATCAATCTTTGAAAAATAAAACTTACCAACATGGGGAATACCATTCTTTTTATGTCCAAGATCCAAAACTTCGGCATATTCACAAAGCTTCAGTTGCCGATAGAGTAGTGCACCATCTCCTTTATAAGTTTTTATACAAACTATTTGATAAATCTTTTATATATGAGTCTTATTCCTGCCGGTTAGATAAAGGAACCCACAAAGGAGTAGAGAGATTAGGCAAATTTGCTAGGAAAGTATCAAAAAACTATACCCGGGACTGCTGGGCTTTGAAGTGCGATATTAAGAAATTCTTTGCGAGTGTAGATCATGAAATACTTTTGGAGTTACTCAGAAGAAAGATTAAGGATCAAAATATTATTTGGTTGCTTAAAGAAGTACTGGATAGTTTTTGTTCGGAAAATGAGGAAAAAAGAGGGATTCCGTTAGGCAACTTAACCTCTCAAGTGTTTGCTAATATTTATATGAATGAGCTAGATCAGTTTGTTAAACATGAACTCAAGGTTAAATACTATCTTCGCTATGCTGATGATTTTATATTCTTGTCAAGCAATAAAGAGCTATTGGAGAGTTATATTGACCTAATTCGACAATTCTTAAAAGATCGTCTCAAGTTAGAATTACATCCAAAAAAGATAATTTTTAGAAAGTTAAAATGGGGCATAGATTTTTTAGGGTATGTTGTTTTACCTTACTACCTCTTGCCACGGACTAAAACAAGAAGAAGGGTATTCCAAAAACTAAAACAAAAAACATTGACACCCAACTTCAATCAGTCTCTACAATCTTACTTAGGTTACTTAACTCATGCTAATAGTTATAAACTAACTCAAGAATTGAAAAATAAAGTTTGGTTTTGGACTAACGATTGACCCACGGATATACAAGAGCCCTTTAAATGAGCTTTGGAGAACTTGGTACTAAACTTTCCTCATTCCACCTATTAACTTTTTACCCTCAAATCCATGATACACTTTGATACAGTCAGATGAAAGTTTTTACTACTTGTTCAATAAATGTCCAGCCATGAAACAAAAAATATAAGCCTATAATCTACCACTTTTGATATATTCTGATCCTGTTTTATACACAAACCCGTTTGTCAAAAGTGGCTATCTAATGCATATCCCAATATTACCAGTTGTTTGTTGGAGAACAAATTGTTCATTTACCCAGTTAGAATTAACCGCAAAGGTTTTTCCCAAGACCAGGTTATTAACTGTATCTGTTCCAATCCCCATATAACTGGAGCCGGGATTATTAAATAATATTTGAGGGTAACTGTTGGTTGAATCATAACCGGCAAAAAGCTGTTGATATTTAGTAGTAGAATTGGCAGCTGGCCCAATAGTCAGATTCCCACCCGGAGCAGTATTGCCAATCCCGACATTGCCGGAGAAGTAAGCACCACCTCCTGTGTCAAGCAATGAAAGTAATGTACCATTCTGAGTTGCAGCAACTCTTACAGAACTTGCTTTTATTTGTCGAGCAGTCGAACCACCAGCATCAGTAAAAGTATATGCATTACCACTGTCACCGATAGCTGCTGTTGCATACATTAATAAATTACTATTCACAAAATAAAATGAATTGGTGGCCTGGATATTAAAACCATTGATACTACCGGTTGTACTGATATCTACAGTTCCGCCACCTGAACCTAAAACAGTCAGTTTGTTAGTTGGGTTGGTGATTCCAATCCCCAAGTTTCCATTAGAGTTAACCAGGACTCCTTGATTACTGGCGATAGCTATCTGTAGTGGGCCAATTGGTGCAGTCTGACCTATCCCGACATTGCCAGCTCCAGTCACAATGATGCCGGAGGTACTGGATCCACCGGTAGTTAACAGGAGTCCATTACCATTGGTCCACAGACCGGCCGTAGTTAGACTGGTAAAGGAATATGAAGGTAGGGCAGCAGAACCATTAGCTCCCAGGATCTGGCCCCCAAAGGTGGCATTACCTGAGATATTGGCCGTTCCAACTACGGTTAAGTTAGATCCGGCTGTAGTTGTCCCTATTCCGAGTGTACCAAAACGATTAAAAACGGCTTTCTAGGCCTGTAGTTTAGCCACAAAATAGAAAATATTTTATACAAGAAATTTTACGCGGCTA
>OBEQ012019631.1_pt1 | contig 17543 bp, 16 predicted proteins | sample 1670901 | NCBI WGS metagenome assembly OBEQ01 (sample SAMEA104232315, study PRJEB22302) | groundwater metagenome | biome: forest; feature: aquifer; material: groundwater | place: USA | collected 2011-08-07 | depth 5.4 m
CCGACACCAAGCCCTCCGACACCAAGCCCTCCGACACCAAGCCCTCCGACACCAAGCCCTCCGACACCAAGCCCGCGAACGCGAAACCTGGCGACTCCAAGCCTGGTGATACCAAGCCCGCAGACACTAAGCCCGCAGACAACCATCCTGCTGATACGAAGCCTGCGGACACTAAGCCTGCGGGCCCAAAACCTTCGGACACCAAGCCCGCGGAATCCAAACCCGAATCGGCTCATACGGATTTGGCCAAGACCGAGGGGGCGAAACCCGAAGCCGCCAAACCCGGGGCAGAACATCCCGATGTCGTCAAAGCGGACGCGTCCAAGTCCGGCATGTCCGAAGGGGACGAATCCCATCAAAACGGCTCCGGCCATGAGACCGTGAAATCGGAAATCGGAAAATCGACGAAGGGTTCCGCGAACCCGGCCTCCCCGGAAAAATCCGAAACGGAGATTCACTCGTCGGCCCATGAGACGATCGGGAGCGGCGCATCCAACTCGGCCAAGTCCGATGCTGCGACGCAACCGGAAATCCTGGATGCGGAATCGCAAACTACCGATCCGGCCGAGATGCATTCTTCCGCGCTGGAAACCATCGGCGGCAAAAATCAGCAGGCGGGCATTGCAGAGGAGCCGTCCATCGCGGCCTCCGGCGTGGATGCCGGCGAGGCTGGCGTGTTCGCATCCGAAGGCGAGGTTTCTCTGGAAGCTTCTGCGAAGAACCAGGATCCGATGCAGCCCGGAAGCAAAACCATGAAGACGGCTTCGGATGCGGCGACCTCGCGGCTCGCGGATCCCGGCGAAGGCGGGCATTCCCCGGTAACCGAGGCAGTGCGCAACACCGTCAGCGAATCCGATGATCCCGACGGACCCCAAACGCTCAATCAGACTGCGCAATCGGAACATACCCTTGAATTGGGCGCCACTTCGGACAGCGATCAGTCGCGGGAAAAATCCGGCGACGACATGGTGGTTTACAATGTGGACGGGGAAGGCGAGGCACACTCCATCGACAAGGACGACGAGGCCAACTTCCAGAAACTCCTCGAAGGTTCCTCGCAGGAAGACTCCGACGTAAAGCAGGTCGAGTCCAAGCACGAAGTCCTTGAGAACGCCGAGATGGATGTCGCGTCCACGGACGACGACAAGACCCAGGACAAGATCAAGGACAAGGAGCTCGAGAAGGATAAGGAAAAGAAGGTCGAAGGCGCCGCGGCCGTTACCGTGCCCGTGCCCGCCATGGCCGACCTGCAGATGGGATCCAAATTCACTCCCGTCGTCGCCTCGCAGGAAAGCGCCCAGCTCGCGCAGAAGAACCATTTCAAGGACATCGGCCACGGCATGGCGGACCGGATCATGGTTTCCGCCGATCCGACTTCGGGCTCGCAGGAACTGCGCATGTCCTTGCGCAACTGCGCTTTGGACGGCACCGAAGTGCGGTTCAAGCAGACGGGCGGGGAAATGCAGATCGCGTTCTTTCCATCCAGCCCGGGCAACCTGCAATTGCTGCGCGAAGAAGGCCGCACCCTGCTCAGCGTACTCAAGGACCGCATCGGCAACGACGTCAAGGTCCGCGTGGTCACCGGAATCGGTTCCGGCAAGGATGGCGATGATGGATTCGAGGAAGAACTGACATGAAAACCGTAGCACCCTGGACCTGGCCCGAACTCTCGCGCGAAGATCTGAATCGGGCGGAAATGCTCCGCAAGGCCGACGGAATCGCAAAGTTCGATCTGGCCGGAGCGGAATACCGATTGCGCTTCCCGAAGGCATTTGCAACCCCTTTCCAGCCCACCGTCGAAACGGCCGTGGACGTGGGAGGCATGCGCATCCTGATCGAATCGGAATCGATTCCCCGGATCGAACCCATGTATTCCCTGCTGGAAGGCCTGGAAGACGGGGACCTGCCGGCGGAAGCTTTGGGAGCCGTACTGGAATCGTCCCTCGCGGCGGTCCTGGCCGGCGCGGAAAAAGCCCTTGGTTCTCCGATGGTGATCGAACGGGTCGGCCCGATCGGCGGAACGCCCTGGTCCGAGGAAACGTCGGCCGTGGAAATTCTGTTGGAACCGATCGCGGAGGGCGAACCCGTCCGCTTGCGCATCCGCATCGAAGACTTGGCGCTGGAAACCCTGCTGGGCCGCATGGTTCCGGCGCAGACCGGGACTGTTCCGGAAATGGGCCATGTGCCCGTGCTGGTGACGTTCACGGCGGCGGAACTGAAATTACGGTCCGGTGAATTCGCGGAATTGGAATGCGGCGACGTGATCCTGCTCGACGCGGATCCGCGCCGGAAAAAAGGCATCACCGTCAGGGCGGGCATGGCCGCGCGCGCATGCGCCCTGGCATCGTGGGAAGGCAAAGATCTCATCTTGGAGGAAGCAATGGCAATGGAGGGAAAGAAGGACGGGACCCAGGAAACCGCGGGCAAGCGTTCCTTGGAGGAGATGGACATCGAGGTGGCTTTCGAGCTGGGACGGCGGCTGATCACGCTGCGGGAACTGGGCGAAATCACGGCCGGGCACGTCTTCATGCTTCCGGACAATCCGGACGGGAAGGTGGAAATCCGCATCAACGGCTCCCTGATCGGAAAAGGCACCTTGGTCAAGGTTTCCGGGCATGCGGGCATCCGCGTGGAATCGCTGCGCGGCTCCGCGACGGAACAGGAAGGTAACAGTGATGTTACCGAAGCCGTCGAAGAGGCCATCCTGGAATCCCAGGCCGCGGCCCCGGAATCGACCCTCAAGGAAGAAGCACCTGGCGAACCCGGGCACGGGGAATCTGCCGCGGAAGCCTTGGTCGCCCAAGGTGACGCTCACGGAGAAGCCAATGGCCATCCATAGCCTCCACGCCGCGGCCGCATCGTCCATGCTGCCGGGGTTTGAAATGGCCAAGAACCTCCCGGCCATGACCATCACGTTGACCGTGTTGGGGCTGCTGCCTTTCGTCGCCGTCATGGTCACTTCCTTCGTCAAGCTGGTCGTGGTCATCTCGCTTTTGCGCAATGCCCTGGGGACCCAGCAGACGCCGCCCAACCTGGTCGTGAACGGGCTGGCGTTGATCCTGTCCTTCTACATCATGGCTCCCGTCATCACCGACATGGTGCAGATCGGCAGCAAGCAGAAGGTGAATTTCACCAACTTCGCTTCGGTATCCACCGCCTTCGACGCCACCGCGGCCCCGCTGAAGGCCTTCATGTTGAAGCACTCCAGCAAAAAGGAGCGATCGTTTTTCGTGAAATCGGCCAAGGACATCTGGCCGGCGGAAATGGCGGAGAAGGCCCAGGAGACGGATCTCCTGATCCTCGTCCCGTCCTTCACCGTGAGCGAACTGACCTCGGCGTTCATCATCGGGTTCTTCATCTACCTGCCTTTCATCGTCATCGACCTGGTGGTCTCCAACGTGCTGCTGGCATTGGGCATGATGATGGTCTCCCCCATGACGATATCCACGCCCATCAAACTCCTGCTGTTCGTGATGATCAGCGGCTGGGCGCGTCTGATCCATTCCCTGGTCCTGACCTATTCATGACGGCCGCGCGCGCAACCACCCGAGGATTTCCCATATGATGACCGAAGCCCATGTTCTCGAGATGACCTCCAAGGCCATGACCTTGATCGTGTACATCTCCATCCCCACCGTCCTGACGGCGACCCTGGTGGGCGTGGCCGTGAGCCTTGTGCAGGCCCTGACCCAGGTGCAGGAACAGACCCTTTCCTTCGCCGTGAAGCTGATCGCGGTCTTTATCGTCCTGGCCATGACCCTGCGCTGGGCCGGGGCCGAGGTGAAGCAGTTTTCCGAGGAAATCTTCGACTCCTTCCCGAAATACATCCGGGAGGGCTAGGGGATGCGTTCCTGGGCGCCGCGGGGCGTAATCCTATTTCCGGCCGTAGGGCCCCGCCGAGGCCGGAGCGGAGTATTTCCCGCGATAAAAGGGAACGGACCGTAATCCATGCCTCCCGAGACCCTGGCCCAAGCGCGTGATCCGCGCCGTCCCACGCCTATCTTATCCCCATGCTCAGCACTCTGAAAGGCATCGCGTTCCGGCTCACCCTGGCCATGGTCATCATCGGATCCGGTCTGGTCCAGGCCGATGAAATTTGCGATCTGGTGATCACGGATTGCGGTCCGCAAACCGCGCCCCGGACGCTGACGGTGCCGTCCAAGGCCATCGCCTTCTCGCCGCGCGTTCCCGCCTGCCCGGACTCGGTCATCGTGCCCGCATTGCCGGTTCCCCCCGCCATCGTGTTCTTGATCGACCAGAGCCTGAGTATCCGCGACTACAACGACCCGACGGGACGCCGTTACAAGGCCGCCACGGACATCCTCGACATGGTTGCCGCAGTGGTGCCCAAAGCCCAGGTCTCCCTGGTCGTATTCAACGAAAGCCTGCTGTTCGACTACCGGGACGACGCCTTCTTCAAACCCATCTTCCCCAAGAATCCCGATCACGCCTTCGACTCCTACGCGCCGTTGACGGTATTGAACAAAGCCTTCCCGGACGGCCGCAGCGGCCTCGACACGCTCAAAGGCTACCTCCGTACCGTGGACGGCAAACTGGTCCACCAGACCAAACGCCGGGACGGCCAGTTGACCGATTTCGTGCTGGCCTACCAGGCCGCGCGGGCCATCCTGGACGCGTCCAAAGCGCCCAAGCATCAGCAATTCGTCATCCTGATCACGGACGGCGAACCCCAGGACACGGGCAACAAACAGGAAGTGGCGGATCTGCTCAAGGGCAAGGACATCCCCACCACTTTCGCCTTGTTCATCGGGCAGAGCGACAACAGTTCCGTGCCGGCCGGCCTGGGCGATTTCATCAAGAAGGTCGCCAAGAACGGGTACTCCGCGGCGAATCCCCGCAGCACCTATTTCCCCCTGGCGACCATGCCTACGGACTATGCGCCTCTGCTGAAGGACAGCCTACTGGACCTGTTCACCAAGGTGGCCGCCGTTCCGAAATCCGCGGCGCTATCGGTTTCGGGAAAGCCCCAGGCCTTCCAGTCCGGCAACGGAAAGGAATTCCTCTTCGGGAACCGGGTACCCCTGGAGCGCAACAACACCCCCATCTCCTTCAGCCTGAATTACACCGCCGAATACACCGATTCCACCGGCAAGAAGACCAAGGACACGACCGTGACCCGGGACTTCAACGTGATCCGCTCCGCGGGCGCCATTTCCGTGCCTCCCGGCACGTCCCTGTCCTGCCGGGAGCAGGCCGATATCGCCCTCTATTCTCAAGGGAAAAAGCTGACCCGGGTCCGGTCCCCGCATAAGCTCCTGGAAGTGCGCCTCACCCCGGCGGAAGGCGACAGCTGCGCAAAATGCATGACGGCCCTGAACTCGCTCGTCGCCAAGGATTCCGAAAGCCTGGCCCTGCCGGCCAAGGGCAAATACTATTCGGCGGAAATCCCCCGCGAATCCCTTACGGTGGCGGTGGGCGATCATATCTGGCAGAACGCCGAGATCGATAGCTTGGTGATCATCTACGTCAACGCGGACAATCCATTGGATTCGGTCCGCAAAAGCTATTTGTACGAGAACCGTCCGAGCCGCATGGACATGGCGCGCCATGGCGACGTGGCCAAGCTGAGCGCAAACTCCGATCCGCCTGACGGCATGCAATGGCTCGTCGTCGGAGCGGATAACCTGAAGGTTACCCCGGGAAAGGGTGGCACCTGCTGCAGATCGGTGCCGGCTCCCCTGTCCGATCGGGATTCTACCGGCTATATCGGCGTTACGCTATCGGTTTCGCGCGCCTTCGCTTTCAACGCCGTGGTCTTTTCCAACCTGGGCGAAGTGGTGAACACGCTGAACTTCACGATGTCGGACGAGGAGCTCCGGAAACTCGCGCCGGGCGTGGAACCGGGAACCCGCCTGCTCAAGGTGCTGTGGAACAACCGCGCGGCCAATGGGGAATTGGCCGGGACGGGCGCCTACATCATCAAGGCCAGGGCCGTCATCATCCTGGACGCGGACGAATCGTACCCCGTCAACCGCATCGTGACCAGCCGGGTCGGAGTGCTCCGATGAACCGGGGCGGAACGCGGATGAAGAAGCCTGCAATCATGACGGCGGTTCTTAAACACGCCGGAGACGCCTAACCGAAAGGTCCGATATGGAAATCAGCGGCGATTTCACGAAAAGAATGCTCTCCACGCTTCCGTCCGGATTGAGCGGCGCCGGCCAGGCCGCCAAAGGAGCGGTGGGCTCGGCCGCGTCTGCGGGAATCACCGACGCCGTGAAGAAAATGGGCGCGCATCTGGCGCCCGCCCGCGGAAGCACCCTGGAATCCACCCGCGTTCCGTTCAGCAACGGCACGCCTCCCGGACGCCTGGCGCCTCCCAGGGGCGGCGGAGCCCCTCAAGGCATGATGCCCCAAGGCGGGGCCGGCGGAGAAGGCGGCATGGATGCGGCCGGCGCCAAAGGCGGCCAGGAGGGCGCCCTGGGCGGTCAGGCGGACAAATCCGCGGAATCCGAATCGGTCCAACAAAAGCATGACATAGTGATGAAGTTCATCGAAGGCGCCCGCGGCTGATCCCATCCCTGGGCTCCCCTTCATGCGAAGCCCGCCTGGGCTCCCGTTTTTGCCTTTCCCCATTTTCTGATTTTCCATTCCCCTCGTCCCCCCTCCAATCCCGCCTTTCATACCCCCCTCCGTTACACCCTCCGTTACACCTAGGTTACCCAAGCGCTGCTTTCGCGCACCCGTAAGCGCGGCTCCCCGGCTCCGATTAGGGACAACGCGCATCCGCCCCAAGAAGCGAAAAGAGCCTCCGGACCGCGTAATCTTACCTCGGCCGGATCCATCCGCCCGATAGGGGGAAAGGCCGGGATTCATTGCGTTCCGCCGGAAACCGTAATCCTGCGCCTCCGGAAGGCTCCTCCGGCCCTGCCTTAGGGTCCGGGAACGCATTAGTTTGAGCCTATTCCCCGGAAACCGGATGCATTTGTCCGGACCGGGGACGTCCGTGGTTGATTCCCGGAATACTCACATCAAACAGGAGAACATAAAATGGCAGATCTCAACGCAGCGCCTCCGGCTTCCATCGGCGTCGGCACGGCTTCCTTGGGCGGAATCTTCGAAACCTTCAACGATCCCGAAAAGGCGAAGGCTTTCCAGAACGCCCAGTTGAACATGGTGGAAGACGCCGCCGCGGACAACATGAACACGATCAACCTGCACAAAATCGTGCAGGCATACATCGACGGCGCCAGAGGCTGATCCTCGCACCGATCGCAGCGGATTCCCCCGTTCTTCCGGGACCGGGGGAATCCCTTTCTCTTCTCATCGCTTCATTTCTCGCTCGCATCGAAATCGGATAAGGAAAGGACGGGTAGTCACATGCATGTTACCAATATCACGCCCCCCAAGGACCTCGAACCGGCGGCCCAGGATGCCCAGCATCACCAGGCGAATCCCGACCAGACCGCCGTGGACAGGTTCGAGCACATCTATTTCGGCAATCAGGACCAGGGCCTCCAGGTGAATTCCGACGTCGCCGTCAACGCCAAGCGCGGCATGGGCGAAATGATCATCGGCAAGCTCGAGGCCGTGCAGCACCAGAGCGAGCAGCAGATCCACGCCATCAATTCGCTCATGGCCCGGTTCAAGGAACCCGGACACCATATCACCGTCGCCGAAGCCATGCAGTTCCAGGCCGCCAGCCTGGGCTTCGTGGAAACGCAGACGTACACGGCCGCCGTTTCCAAAAAGGCCGGCGACGCCATCAAGACGCTTTTCACCAACCAGTAGCACGGGGCCAACATGCAAGACCGGATTTCAACAAGCGCCGACACGGATACCGCGGACATCCATGCGGCTATCGTTCCCAAGTTCCTGGAAGTGGCCCTGCTGGCCTCCCGCTACGGGGAGTCCCAGACCGCACTGGCCATCCTTAACGCCGTCCAGGGCATCCGCCCCGACAACGCCGGGGTGCTGTACGTGCGCGCCCTGGCCGCCATCTATTCCAACCGCTACGCCGAGGCCATCGACATCGCCTCGTCCGACGTGCTCGCGAACCGCTCGGACAACGCCCTGTCCAAGACCATCCTAGGCATGTCGCATATGCGCCTGGGCCGTGTCGCCGAAGGCCAGCAACTGTTGACCCAGGTCATCGTCCGCAACGAGGATCCGCAATCCGTAGCCCTGGCCAAGGCCCTGTTGGAGGAATGAGCCGTGCCCATGCATTCTGAAGCGGCGGCCCTAAGATGATCCACCCCGGTCCCGGGGTCATCGATTACCCCCGCTACGTCATCTCGTTTTCCCTGGCGCTGCCCCGCATCCTGGGCATGCACCTGGGATTGCCGATGTTCTCCTCGTCCATGATCCCGGGGGCCGCCCGCGGGGGCTTCATCGGATCCCTGGCCCTGTTCGTGATCCCGATCCTGGTCGGCCAGGGAGGCGGCGAGGTCACCACCTCCTTCGTGCTGTTCCTGATGCTCAAGGAGCTGTTGCTCGGGTTCATCCTCGGCTACCTCTCCGGCCTGATGTTCTGGGCGGCCCAGGCCGCCGGCGATCTCATCGCCTTCCAGAGCGGCATGAGCATGGCGTCGTTTTTCGATCCCACCCTGGCGCAGGAAAGCACCGCCTTCGGCACCATCCTGCGCAAGTGGGCGGAAGTGCTGTTCTTCATGAGCGGCGCCTACACCATCCTGCTCGGAGCCCTGTTCCAATCCTACCGGACCTGGCCCGTGCGCTCCTTCTTCCCCGCCTTCGACGCGAGCCTGGCCCGCATGGCCTGGGAAGGCGTCAACGCGTGCATGGCCACGGCCTGCGTCTACGCGTTCCCGGCCCTGGCGGCGATGTTCCTCATCACCGTCTGCCTTGGGCTCATCAGCCGCTTCGCCCCGTCCCTCAACGCCTTCTTCCTCGCCATGCCCTTGCAGTCCATGACCGCGTCTTTCCTGCTCGCGGTGGGATTGCCGGTATTCGCCTACATGTTCCGCAAGGAGTTCGCCCATCTGGGCGACGTCTTCAAGATGCTGCAAATCCATTACGGCGGCGCTTAGGCGGATTCCAAGGAAAATGATCCATGAGCGGCGAAAAGACGGAAGAACCCACAGACAAGAAGCTTAGTGATCAGCGCCGTAAAGGCAATGTCGCCAAAAGCCGCGAAGTCTCCTCGGCCGCGGTCCTCCTCTCCGTCGTGGTCCTGCTGTTCGCCATGGGTCCCTTCATGCTGAAGACCCTTTCCGAATTCATCGCCAAGCCCTGGGAGTATTTCTCCATGCCGTTCGAGGACGGCTTGGCGGAACTCCTTCCGGCCGCCTTCAAGGTCCTCTGCCTGATGAGCTTGCCTTTCCTGATCGCCGTGATGCTGGCCGGCATCATCGGAAACGTGGGGCAGTTCGGCCTGTTGTTGTCCCTGGAGGCCCTCTCCCCCAACATGGGCAAGCTGAATCCCATCGCCAACGCGACCAACCTTGTTTCCAAGGACAGCCTGTTCAGTTTCCTGGCTTCGTTGCTCAAGTTCGGCATCCTGGGCTACGTGTTCGTCAATTCCTTCATGGAGTCCCTGGACGGCCTCCTCAAGTCAATGTACAGCGGGGTTCCCGCCATGCTGCCCGTAATCGGCACCATGCTCAAGGCCAATCTCAAGACCTTCGCGACCGCGGCGGTGCTGATCGCGGCCGTGGACTTCCTCTTCCAGCGCAAGCGCTATATCGAGAAGAACAAGATGTCCCAGGAAGAGGTCAAGAAGGAGCATAAGGAATCGGAAGGCGATCCGCACATGAAGCACATGCGCAAGCACCTGGCCCAGGAGATGATGGAGCACAATGTGCTCGAAGAAACGCGCCAGGCAGACGTGCTCATCGTGAACCCGACCCATTACGCCGTGGCCATCGCCTACAACCCGCTGCGCGGCAAGCTGCCGCGGCTGCTGGCCAAGGGCAAGGACCATCTGGCGCTCAAAATGCGCGAAGTGGCCGAAGAAGAGAACATACCCATCATGCGGGACGTGCCCCTGGCGCGCTCGCTGTTCGCCGAGGGGACCGTGAACCATTTCATCCCGGTCGATCTCATCAAGCCCGTCGCGGAAACCCTGAAATGGGCCAAGACCTTGCGCCAAGACAAGTGGAATTAGGAGCCGGCCATGTTGGATACACGCCTTTCCGATCGGTCCTTCGACAACCCCTTCGACACGCCCGCTCGGCGCGCCGAAGGGGCCGCCAAGACGGCCAAGCTGCGCCCCTCCGGGCCGGTGGGCAAGAAGGGCGCGGCGGGGAAGAAATCCCGCGTCACCATGGCGGGGCTGCTGGAAGCCCTGGCCGCCAACGAATCCCTGACCGGCGAATCCGCGAGCGCGGACAGCGTGGCCGTGGACAGCCTGACCAAATCCTGGAACGAGCTTCCCAAGGGGATCAATTCCTCCGGCTTCGTTTTGGGCCTGTGGAACACCCTGGAATCCCTTAAGGGCCGGGGCCGTGACCGCGAAGCCGCGGAATCCGCCGGCCTTTTGCCCGAGTGCGTGAAAATCCTGGAAGAGGAAATGGAGATGGCCCGCTACGTGGACATCTACCGGAAAGCCCTGAGGAAAGCATGAGCAACCTGGTGCCCGCCAACGAATCCTTGCCCGCCGTGGCTTCGGAGTCCATCCCCGAACGCGAAGTCCTGCTCGCCTTCCTGGCCGGCGGCTATCTGCGTTTCGGCCAATGGAAAAAGGCCCGAGCCATGTTCGGCCTGTTGCACACCATTTCCCCCAACCGTTCGGAGTATCGCATCGCCTTGGGGCTGGCTTGCTTCCACGATGGCAGCGCGGAAGAGGCCTTGGCCCACCTGGACGAAACCGTGGGCCGCAAGATCTCGGAATCGGTGGCGGAAGTGCCCGTCTGGCAGGCATTATTGCTCTGCCGGGTCCTCCGCGCCAACGGAATGTCGAATGAAGCGCTGGCCATCTTCTCCTACCGCATGCAGGTGGAAGACGCCCCGCGCCAAGGAGCCGCATCCAGATGAAAAGCAGCATGAACAACCTGGGCCGGATCGTCCGGCTCGATCTGGTCCAGAAATACCTGGAGAACATCAACCGCTATTCGGACGTGATGCTGGCTTTCGTGATCGTGGCCATCATCGCCCTGATGATCCTGCCGCTCAACCCGCACATCATCGATTCGCTCATCGCGGTCAATCTATCCCTGGCCATTCTTTTGATGATGGTGAGTCTTTACATCCGCAGGGCCGTATCGCTCTACACCTTCCCGTCCCTGCTGCTCATCTCCACTTTATTCCGGCTGTCCCTGGGCATCGCCACCACTCGCCAGATCCTGCTGAACGGGTACGCGGGCGACATCATCCAGACCTTCGGAACGGTGTGCGTATCCGGCAACTTCCTGGTCGGCGCCATCATCTTCATCATCATCACCCTGGTGCAGTTCCTGGTCGTGACCAAGGGATCGGAGCGTGTCGCGGAAGTGGCCGCGCGCTTCACCCTGGACGCCCTCCCGGGCAAACAGATGAGCGTGGACGCGGATTTGCGCGCCGGCGTGATCGATTCCGATCAGGCCAAGGAAAAGCGCGACCTGCTGGAAAAGGAAAGCCAGCTGTACGGCTCCATGGACGGCGCCATGAAATTCGTGAAAGGCGACGCCATCGCGGGCCTGATCATCAACTGCGTCAACATCCTGGGCGGCCTTGCCATCGGCGTTTTGCAAAAGGGCATGACCCCGGGCGAAGCCCTGCAGACCTACGCCATCCTGACCATCGGCGACGGCCTGATCTCCCAGATCCCGGCGTTGTTCACCTCGGTCACGGCCGGTATCATCGTCACCAAAGTGTCCTCCGAGAACTCCCTGCATCTGGGCGCGGACATCGGCGACCAATTGCTCGCGCAACCCAAGGCCCTGTACATCGGCGGCGGCATCGTGATCGCCTTCGCCATGATGCCCGGCTTCCCCAAGATCCCGTTCATCTTCATCGGGGGCCTGATGGCGTGCATCGGCTATGCCACCAGCCGCATCCCCAAGGAGGTCAAAACCAAGGCCGCTCCCGTCGAAATGCCGCAAGCGGCACAGGCCACCCAGGTCCAGAAACTGCGCGGCATCCCCCAACCCTTGATCCTGGAGTTGCACTCCTCCTTGGAAGGCGCCATGGACCCCGGCCGCCTGTGGCAGGAGATGGAGCAGATGCTGGGACGCCTGGAAACCAATTCCGGCATCCCCATCCCGTCCTTCCAGATGTTCTTCTCCCAAGCGATCCCGCCCAGCCATTTCGTCATCCATCTCCATGAAGTCCCGTGGGTGCGCGGCGCCATCTTCCCCGGCAAGCTGCTGGTGCGCGAGAGCAAGGATCTGATGGCCCTGGTCGGCATCAACGAAGTGGAGCAGGCGAAATCCCAATCCGGCGGCGGCCCGGAACTCTGGATCAGCGAAACCTACCGGCCCCAGCTGGAGAAGGCCCGTATCCCGCATCATGATCCGTACAACATCATCCTGTTCCAGGCCGAGAACATGCTGCGACGCCGGACCTATGAATTCTTAGGGATGCACGAGACCAAGCTGATGCTGGACGAAATCGAGGTCCATCTGGACGCGATGGTGAAGGAAGCCGTGCGCAGCCTGCCCGTGCCCAAGATCGCGGAAGTGCTGCAGCGCCTGGTGAAAGAGGAAGTCTCGGTCCGCAATTTCAAGATGATCCTGGAAGCCCTGGTGGAATGGGCCCCCAAGGAGAAGGATCCGCTCATGCTGGTGGAATACGTGCGGGCGGCCCTGGGGCGGAACATCAGCCACGAATACAGCGGCGGCACCAACGTCATCCACGCCTGGATCCTGGACGCGAACCTGGAATCAGTGATCCGGCAATCCATCAAGTTCACCAACAGCGGATCGTTCCTGGCCCTGCCCCCTGGGGTCGGCGAGAAGATGATCGACTCCGTCCGCAAAGAGTCGCGCCGCGGCCACGGCATCGCCGCCCCCGCCGTGCTGGTCACCTCCATGGACATCCGCCGCTACGTGCGGACCCTCTTGGAAACGGAGATGGAATTCCTGCCCGTGCTGAGCTTCCAGGAGCTGCCCAAGGAAACCATCATCAAGACCCTGTCGCGGATCCAGGTCGCAGCGGCTTAAAAGCGACGAGCCACAGTCCTATTAAAAGCGAGGAGCGTTGAGTTTGCCTTCCGCAAACCCAATAGCGACGAGCCACGGTCCTATTAAAAGCGAGGAGCGTTGAGTTTGCCTTCCGCAAACTCAATAGCGACGAGCCACTACCCGTTTTCGCCGCGGGGCAGAAGCTGGATGCTGATCGACGCGACGCGGTCCGCATGCTTGTCGTTCCGCACCATCTGCAGGATTTCGTCGCGGAACTTTCCGATATGCTTCATAATGGACTTGTAGGTCGGTTCGCTGACCGTCACCAAGGCAGTGGAGACATGGATCTTGGAAGGCGGCATGGAACTCAACACAGCCGCCGTCTGGGTCTGCCATGCCTGGTGCATCCGCGACATGGCGTCACGTTGGCCCGGGGGCGGTTCCAGATAGGAATGGGTCACGTAGTATTTGCCGTCCTTGTTCTGCGCGACCAGGCCCCACTCGCAGAGATCGCGCACATAGCGCTTCACGGAATCGGATGACAATTTCGGACGGATGAAATCCCCCAGCTTTTTGTAGTCGCCTTTGAAGTCGCACACTTCGATGGCCGAACGGATCAACGGGTAGTTGAAATCGACATAGTACTTGGTCTGATCGTGCCCCAGCCGTTTGAAGAAGCGGCGGTTGCGGCGGCGGGCGAGCGCGTCGAAGGCCACTTCCTTCGCATGATCGTCCTTGGCGTCCGTAAAGGCCAGCAGGCACAGCAGGAACTCCGTCTCCATATGCGTAAGGCCCAGCGTCTTCGCGTAGCGCTCCAGGCCCAGCGGACCCACCTTGCGCCTGCCGTGGATGATGTCGTTGAAGAAACCCGGATTGGCGTAGCCCGAGAGCTTGGCGAGCTTGCGGTGGGAGAAGGTGGGATCGGATCCCTTGAACCAGTTGAAATACTCGCGCAGGTATTCCCGGTGATCTTCGAAACGGAAGATATCCGGTTTTTCGTTCGGATCGGATGCGGTTTTGCCCCAGTCCGGCGACGTCGGCAGAGTCGCGTTTTTCATGGCTTCCATCTTGGGCCCCGTTTGCGGATTTGAGGTGCGATCACAAAGGTCATTATCCGGGCGGCTCCGGAATTTGACAAGAGGATGACGGAGGACGCAAAAACCGAAAATGGAGTGCAGACTGTAATCCGAATTCCTGCTCGGAAGACCGCGGATTTTCCGTTCCAGCGCCCGAAAACTGCGAATCGGCTGCAAACCAAGGCCCCTGGCGGGTCGGGGGTTAATCCTCAACGGAGTAACGGTGCCCTGTGCAGCCCCCACGGGACCCGCAACCGCATATTTTTCCTACAGAACAACGATTACGAGTACATAGCAGGAGACCTAAAGATGACCGGAATAAACCGCTCGAAACACAGCAATCTGCCCAGACAAAATCCGTTGCAAAGGCCCGGAGGCCAAACGTCCGTTCCCACGGGCGCGAACTTGCCTCAACAAGGCCGCACCGGTGTGGACCAACACATGGGAGTTCCCGCGCGTCCGCAATCTCCCCCTCCCGGTTACGCCCCGCCCTTCCGTAACGGCGTACCGTACAGCCCGAACTCCTTCAACCATATGCCGCCGTCCCCGCCGCCGCCGGCTTATTCCGGACCTCAAACCGGAGGACCTCCGGTCGCAAGGCCCCAGACGCAATACCAGCCTTACCAGCCGCCCGTCGGCCACGACACCAGGCCTGCCGAGCTTCCGGGAAACACTGCGAGGCCGCAGACGCAATACACGCCTTATCGGCCCCTCGGCAATCCTTCCAATCCTGCGGAACTTCCGGGCAACTCCGCCAGGCCGCAACAGCAGTACACGCCGTATCGTCCTCTGGGCCAACCCACGAATCCCGCCGAGCTTCCGGGCCAATCGATGCCGCCCATGGGATACCCGCAGCGTCCCGCCGAGCTCCCGGGTTCAACTCCGGCTCAGGCCAATCTTTCCCAGTACAGAACCGATCTGATGACCAACAACCCTGGTCTTAATCTTCCCCCACCGGGAGCCAACATCAACACCCCTCCCCGCATCGTCCCCGATCGAGGCGGACGGATGGGGCCCCCTCCCGGACCTTCGCCTCTCAGCAACAGCGCCTTGCCGCCGCAAAACACAGCGCCCACCAATTTCGGAGACATGGGCTACTAAAAACCACGCCCTTTCCCTTCGGGGATTCGTTATCGAATTCCATCCACAACAGCGAGGCTCCTTTTCAATAGGAGCCTCGCTTGCGTTATGGGGAAACCGGGTTTTGAAGGCGACGATTCCATCCTCGGACCCGCAGCTTGGAAATCCAAGTCGTAGCCGGATCAACGGGAGAGGGTCGTATCGACGAGCGTGATCTGCCTCGGGTAGATCCCTTCGAAGTAGATATCGTCGAGCCCGAACCGGAGCGTGGTTGAATCCGCCGGGGATGGATCCAGCGGCAAGGCCACGATTTCGACGCGGTTGATTTCCTTGGCCGCGTTCCGCCATGAGTATCCCCTTAGCGGTGCCGGCGCGTTTCGCGTCAAGGCCAGGGAATCGACGGCGATTTCAACCTTCGTCCAACCCGGACGCAAGTCGACCGGATGTTCGAACTGCACGGAATCGTTCGTGAGCGCGCTCAGGCCGCGGGAGTGGAATCTCACATATACCCTGCCCGTTCCCGTGATGACGAAGGAAAAGGATTTCATCAAGGAGAGATCGACCGGCGCATCCATTTGGAAACCCATGATGGCGTTTGGGACTGCCTGCCCTTTCCTGAAGACGAAATCCGTGACCAGGCTCAGTCCGGAATAGGCCGTCAGGCCTCCCGGCAGCGCGTTACGTCCGCGCGTCGAAGAGGCGTAGGTGGATTGGATCCACGAGCCCGCCACTTTGCGGGTGAATGCGCTTCCGAACCAATACCCCGAATCGAAATTGACGACCAGGACCCGATTGGGTCCGAAGTCCAAATCGAAGCCGGAAATCGCCTGCCCCGCGGCCACGATCAGGGTTTTGATCGAGTCCGCGAACACACCGCCATTGCGGCGGACCCGCGCGAAGAGACTGTACGTCCCGGGCGCTACCGCGGGAAAGGCATAGGTGCTGTCCGCGTGGATGACGGCCGAATACGCGGTCCCCGCAAGGTTCAGTCCCACAATGTCGGCGCCTTCGGGATAAACGCGGCCCGAAATGGAGCCGACAGGCATGGTCGTCAGGGTTTCCGGAGCGGACGAAGGCGCTTTGATCAAGTAACCCCACTCCACCAGCGCTTCTCGGCCCGACTCGACCACGAGATTGCAGCGCGCGCAATTCCGGAGGGTAAGGTTGAAATATCCTTTGGCATCCGTCACCGCCGAATCGAGAGCAACGGATCGTCCACCGGCGGTTTTCACGGCCCAGCCATTGCCGTCCATGAGCCACACCCGTGCCCCGGGCGTCGGCGTCCCAATCGAACTGCGGATCGCTCCCGAGTAGGCGGCCTTGACGGTATCGGGAGGCCGCGTGGTATCGGGAATCTTTTTGGATCTGAAATCCAAATCCAATCCGGTAATCTTCTGCCCCCTCGCCACCGTAACCGTTCTCAGGGAGTCCACCGACACGCCATTGTTCCTGCGCACCACGGCCACCAGGGTGAAGGTGCCAGGCGCCACCGACGGGAACGCGTAAATGCTATCGGAGCCGATCAGGGAAGAGTAGGTGGTTCCGCGCAATTTCAACGATAGAATCACGACCGTATCAGGATAGACTTTGCCTGAAACGGAACCGGTAGGTTCGATCGCGAGTTTCAGTTTGCCGGTTACCGCGGAATCCGCCCCGAAGTCGCCCAGGAAAAGGCCTTCATCGCCGCCATCCAGTTGGAGATTGCAGCGCGCGAAGTCATGCACATTGACACGGAAGGATCCCGAGCTGTCGGTATTCGATGAATCCAAAACCACCGATCGGCCTTCGGCGACTTTCGCCATCCAATCCTGATCGTCCACGACATATGCCTTGATCCTGGCCGCGGGCCGCCCATCGTTACGGGTAACCTGGGCGATGATTTCCCCATTCGTGGTTTCGGACGTTCCGCCCGCCAGTTGACCGGACTTGACGCAACCGAACCATCCCAGCGAGACCACTGCGATTGCGTTGAGCAGAAATTGCGGGATGCGCCTCATTGCATCTTCTCTTCAGGCCACGCCCACCACAAGTTCGGGAAACAGGGTCGAAAAATGGAATCGGACCGTGGCTTACATACGATAACCCATGACCCGGAGTTTCAGCAAGGGGTTGTCCGGTTTCAGGGGTTGAGGGTTACACTTGGCGGCTGGACAGGCCCTACGGCAATCCGGATTTCCCGGAAAACGCCGGTTGAGATATTTGCGTCCTCGACCTTAGGGATTGTACCTACTGACCTGTGCATTGATTTTTCAACACGCCGCCGCATAGCGGACGTTTTCTTCTTGGAAAAAAGCCCTGACTTTGGTCGGCGATTTTTGAAGATGGGTCATGTGGCTGAATACTTTTTCGGCCAAATCATTGGGACCCG
>OBEQ011387388.1_pt1 | contig 17542 bp, 10 predicted proteins | sample 1670901 | NCBI WGS metagenome assembly OBEQ01 (sample SAMEA104232315, study PRJEB22302) | groundwater metagenome | biome: forest; feature: aquifer; material: groundwater | place: USA | collected 2011-08-07 | depth 5.4 m
ACATCCGTCACCTCCACGGGAACACAATTGAACTACCTTGCTTCTGCCACAGGCACTACTGGCACCACCTCTACCAATGTGGTCTTCTCGACCTCGCCAACGTTGGTCACTCCAACCTTGGGGGTAGCGTCTGCTACTACGCTTGATACGACTGGCCTCATTACCGAAACCCGCACTGGCCTTGGAGATACCGCCACCAGCCCAACCGCAGGAATATTATTAAAGAATACAACAGCGGCAACGAGCGGAACGGCCCAATGGTCGCCAGGAATACAATTCAATGCGAATGCGTGGGACTCTACCCTCTTAGTGAGCCACCTATACGGTTGGCAAATCGTTCACAATACAACAATTGCCACCGGCACTTCTCTAGATTTTACATTTTCAAATGACGCCTCGACATCGTGGAGTAGCAAAATGAGTTTGAATGCGGTCGGCATGTTGGGCCTCGGCGGCGTGAATGCCACACAACCCGTTTCTACATCCGGGAGCCCCACAGCCCTTACAGTGACCGGCGGAGCGCACACTACCCTTACTGCTTCCACCGAGGCTTCTGATGTCAAGTTTAATTTGAACCGCACGGTACAGTTTGCCCAGGGTGCTCTCACGAATCAACGTGCATTTCAAATTCTTGCTCCAACGTATGCCTTTGCCACCGGCGCTTCAACACTCACGAATGCCGCTACAATGTACATCGACGCCGCTCCGACCGCTGGAACAAATGCGACGATCACGAATGGGTATGCTTTGTGGGTGGATGATGGAGCGGCTCGGTTTGATGGAGCGGTGAGTGCTACGGGTCTTTTCACAGGCTCTGCCGGAGCCACCATCACCGGTGCGGCGATTAACCTCAACGCCAGTTCTAACTTTGGCGTCAACATTGGTACAGGTACTACGAATGCCGCGATTGCTATTGGCGGCAACTCCAACACCGTCGCCATCGACTCCTCTGATTGGGATATCAACGCCACTGGTGACATGACGGGCATTGGGGGAATCACCATGGACGGAAGTTTTAGTCAAAGTGGAACAGGAACATTTGGTACCGGCACCGGAGCGATTAGTCTCAATGGTGACACCACGATTGCGGCCAACAAGAGTCTCACCTTCACCTCTGGCACAGGGACGTTGATCATGACGAACTCCGTTTCCAATGCCTCGAGTAAAGTCATTAACATTACTCCAGCGTTTGCGGGTGGTGCTACGGATGCTCTCAACTACAATGTCATTGATATCGGAGCCTTTACCCCAACCAATGCAGCTGGAACAGATACGATCGTCGGTATTAACATCGGGACGCTCACGCAGGGTGGCGATGCCGCACGTCTTGCAGCAACAGGCATCAATATTGGACCCGGCTGGGATATGGCCCTTGCCGTTGCTGGCCCCTTTTCCCAAACCGGTCCCGCCACCTTCTCCACCGGCACCGGAGCAATCTCCTTAAATGGCGATACCACCATTGCCTCGGGGAAGAATTTAAGTATGTCCGGAGCGAGTACGATCACCACCGGTACCGGAGCAACCACCATCAATGGTACCAGTATCGTTCTGGCCGGCAACAGTACCATCCTCGACATGACCGGCACCGGTACTCTTGGCCTTAACACCACGACGAACCGTGCCATTACCACAGGGACAGGACTGGTCACCACGGGTGGAGCTCTCACATCTACTGGACTGATCACGGGTAATGCCGGAGCCACCATCACCGGTGCAGCGGTTAACCTCAACGCCAGTTCTAACTTTGGCGTCAACATTGGTACAGGTACTACGAATGCGGCTGTAACGATCGGAGGCGGGTCTAATACCGTCGCCGTAAACGGTAGTGGTTGGGCTATTAACACCACCGGAGATGCTACGGGCATTGGTGGTATTACTATGGACGGGGCGTTCTCGCAAAGTGGCACTGGCACTTTTGGCACTGGCACCGGAGCCATCTCATTGAATGGTAATACCACTCTTACTCAACCTGTTTCTACCTCTGGTAGCCCCACAGCTCTCACGGTCACCGGCGGAGCCCACACAACTCTTGCGGCTTCCACCGAGGCCACGGATGTGAATCTTAACTTAGCCCGCACCGTGCAGTTTGCGACCGGTGATTTTACCACCCAACGCGCGATGCGCATCCAAGCTCCCACATATAGTTTTGCTGGAGCCTCTACGATCACGAACGCCGCGACACTTGATATTTCTGGCTCTCCTTCGGCAGGAACGAATGCCACAATCACAAATCAATATGCATTATGGATCGAGGGCGGAGCGATGCGAATGGATTCTAATGGTATCACTGGCGGCAAGGCTCTTAACATTAATGCGAATGGTCTTACTACTGGTACTGCGCTTAACATTGCTTCTACTTCTACCGCTGGAGGAACTTCAGGCAACAGCTATCTCATGAACCTCGCTCGCTCTGGCACCAATAGTAATACGAGTCACACCGCCTACGGTCTCTACTCCACAGTCACCGACACCGGAACCACATCCGTGAACATTGCTGGGTACCTCTCTGCTTCCGGAGCCACTACCAACTATGGACTGATTGTGAATGCGGGCAACGTCGGGATTGGGACCACTGCACCGTCCGCGCTCTTCTCGGTAGGAACCGGAGCAACCAGCCCATTTGCGGTCGATTCTTCTGGCAACCTTACTCTCACGGGTGCGAGTTACTCGCAAACCGGTACTGGCACCTTCGCCCAAAACTACTCCGGCATTCTCACTGCGGCAACAATTACGAGTTCGAGCACCGGCAAAGCCCTGGTCGTGAATGGTGACGGTGTCACATCGAATAGTGCTGTCACTATTACGGCCAACGCCCTTACCACGGGTAATGCTCTTAGCGTTACTTCTACTGCTACCCCTGGCGTTGGTGGGAGCTCAACCGCCCTTATTAACATCGCTCGTTCTGGAGCCAATATCTCGGCGAGTCACACTGCCTACGGCCTCTACTCTGCGGTCACTGATACAGGATCGACATCTGTAAATATTGCTGGGTATTTCACTGCTAGTGGGGCCACAACGAATGCAGCGTTGCAAACCAGTGGTAGTGTGGTTATCGGCACCGCTGCTCTTGCGACCAATGCGACCACGGGCTTCCTGTATACCCCAACCTCGGCTGGGGCCCCTACGGGCACTCCTGATGCATGGACGGGTACCGCTGCCTTTGAGTTCGACACCACCAATAATAAACTCTGCGCGTATAATACAACGGGCACTCCGGCATGGAAATGTTCTGCTGCATTAACCGACGTGGCGGAATGGGTGCCGGCCGCAGGGACCGAGGGCGGAGATGTTGTGGCCGTGACTGCTGTGCCAAATCCAACCGCTGATCCGACGGCGCCCACCATGTTTGCGAAGTCAACCGGTTCGTATCAATCCACAATTGCCGGAGTCATTTCTCAATATGCGGAGGATGCCAATAGCGCCAACGGTTATCGATTATCGTCGGACTATCATGCCCTGGCCATTGCTGGACGTATTCCGGTCAAAGTCAACAAAGAAGGCGGAAGCATTGTCCCCGGAGATTACCTCACCACGTCATCGACCGCAGGGGTCGCCATGAAAGCCACAAAGTCAGGTCAAGTGATTGGCATCGCGTTAGAAGCCTTTGACACGAGCAAAGCCGATTCTGGAAGGGTTGTCGTGTTATTGAAGATGGGCTACTGGGATGGCACGGCCACAGATGGGCAGACCGTTCAGTCCGCAGGCAGTGTGACAGGTATCGCATCGTCCACGTTAAGCACTCTTACGATCACGCAAGACCTTGATATGAACGGTTTTGCCCTCAAGAATGTGAGCGTCATCACTAGCGCCAATGGCGCATGGAGTATTGATGGCAATGGCAAACTCGTGATCGACAGCATTGAGTCTCGTGGCGCAGTCAAGGTGGGTTCTTCTGATCGACGCACCGGCATCACCCTCTACGATGAAGTCACGGGCGAGCCGTATTGCTTGACGATTGCCAATGGTCAAACCAAGACTGCCAGCGGTACGTGTGGAACTCCAACAACAACATCTGCTACGTCTACCGCACCGGCAGATTCCACTCCATCGGTAGCCCCGGCAACAACACCTGCGGCATCAGTCACACAATCCGCAACATCCACTGAGACCGAATCAACCCCGTCGGTATCGCTCTCGGCGTCTGCACCCGAGGTTGCGCCGGCGCCTTCTGTCACTGATACGACAACCGCAGAACCCTCTGCTAGTCCAACGGAGACCGTAGTGCCGTAAGAGTGATACCAGGAAACGCCGTCAGTAAAAATGTAATGAAACCCCCGGTGGCGTTAGCCCTACGGGGGTTTTTGATGGGTACAATGAGGGTTGCCTAAGTCCTTATTAGTCTTAATATATGGTGTATCAAACCATATATTTGACATAATCTATGGTTTAGTATAGCATAGAGGCGTATGCTATTTAATCGAAAACAGCAGGTAAAAGATCATGTTTTCCCAAAGAGGGTCCTGATGATTTATGGTCCGCGTCGAGTTGGGAAAACGACGCTTTTACAGTCATATTTGAACGTGAAAGAAACGAAAGAAAAAACGCCACGAATATTTTTTTCAACAGGGGACGACTTTACGTTGAGGGCACTTTTTCAAGCAGAGAAACGAAAGGAGATTTTGGATTTCGCCCAGCCGTATGACCTCATTGCCATTGATGAGGCGCAGGCGATACCAGGCATTGGTACGGGGGCGAAGATGCTCATCGACGCATTTCCTGAGAAAGTAATCATTCTAACGGGTTCATCATCGTTTACTCTGGCCGCCGGCGTTGGCGAGCCGCTTACAGGCAGGCACTTTACTCTTACCTTGTTCCCGTTGGCACAAAGCGAAATGGCGGGAAGTCATTTTGAGCTTAAAAATTCGCTCGCGGATTTTTTGATGTATGGTTCATATCCCGAGGTATTGCTTGAACCAAACAAAGAGCGTAAGGCAAAGATTTTGACCGAACTTGTATCGTCATACTTGTTCAAAGACGTACTGGCACTCGAACGTATCAAGTCACCGGATTTACTTCTTGATATTGTGAAGTGTCTTGCCTTTCAGGTCGGCAACGAAGTTTCGCTCAATGAAATTGCGAGAACGGTAAAAACCGATGTGAAAACTGTCGGCCGCTATCTTGATGTGCTCGAAAAAATGTTTATTATAAAAAAGATACGGGGCTTCAGCCGTAATTTACGCAACGAGATTTCTAAAAAAGCCAAGTACTACTTCCTTGATAATGGCATACGCAATGCGGTTATTGCCCAGTTTAATGATCTTTCTCTGCGCAATGACATTGGCGCGCTATGGGAAAATTTCATTATGATGGAACTTATCAAGCGCAGCAACATCAAAGGCTCGCTCGATACGTATTATTTTTGGCGCACTCATACGGGGCAAGAGATTGATATTGTGAAGGAAGCGGGAGGAATGCTCACGGCCATTGAGTGCAAATGGTCGGATACGGCCGCACGAACGCCAGCATTGTGGTCTGCGACTTATCCGAATGCGCCGCTCGTTATCATTAATCGAGAGAATTACTTAGATTTCGTGTTGTAGTCTATCAATGTCCGTAGTAATGGATAAGGGTTAAGCCCCTCGTGGCGTAGCCGCACGGGGGTTTAGTAAATCATGCAAAGCAAAATTTGACAGATTTAAGGTGGTAGATTAAAATTACTTATGTATGAACTACATTCAACGTTATCTTGAAAGTACCGTTCTTGAGACAAATAAAAGTTTCAAAGTTTTGTATGTGGGAGGACCGCGTCAAGTCGGTAAGACGACTATGTTGCAAAAGCTTGCGGGGCAGCTTGGCATGAACTACGTTACACTGGATGATCGAGAGGCGCGCGAGTTCGCCTTACGAGACCCCGGCTTATTTTTTAAACAGTACACATGTCCATTGCTCATTGATGGGGTGCAATATGCGCCAGAGCTTTTTTCTGAAATTAAATATATTGTTGATAAGTCCGATACGCGTGGTCAATTTTGGCTCACCGGTTCAGAGCAATTTTCGGCGATGAAAAATGTACGAGAGTCTCTGGCCGGTCGGGTGGGAATTTTAACACTGCTCGGATTTTCAACTGCAGAGCTATTGCATACAGCGAAGTTGCCAGCACCGTTCTCTCCACTCGCGTATGGTGCGGTGGGGGATACGTCGGCACAGGAGCTATTTACGAATATTATCAGGGGCTCGTTCCCCGCACGGTATCAACCAGAGGCTGGCTCTACAGAGAGCTTCTATAATTCATATATCCAAACATATCTTGAACGTGACATCGCGCAACTTTTTAATGTGTCGAAATTAGCAGACTTTCAAGTATTTATCCAACTCTGCGCTGCTCGCACCGGACAGACGCTCAATATGTCTGACCTCGCCAGAGATGCGGGTGTGTCGGTACCGACGGCATCGGATTGGCTCAACATTCTTGAAAGCGGGAGGCAGATTTATCTCCTTCGGCCATATTTTGTAAACATTTCCAAACGATTGGTAAAAGCGCCAAAATTATATTTTCTCGATACTGGTCTTGCCGCGTACCTCACCAAGTGGAGAACGGGTGAATCGCTTCAGTTTGGAGCGATGGCGGGGGCATTTTTCGAGACGTTTATTGTGTCAGAAATTATCAAGAGCTATCTATTTCGAGGGATTGAGCCGCCACTCTACTATTTGCGTGATCAGGAAGGGCATGAGGTCGATCTACTTATTGATGAAGGGCAGAGGCTACTGCCAATTGAGATTAAATTAAGTGCGACGATATCTTCGGCGGATGTCACTCCGACGGTATTCTGGCGGAAGAAAATAAAAAACCTCGGGCCAGGGGCCGTGGTGTGCGCAGTGCAAAAAGCGTCCACATTCGACCGTGAGACAACACTCATCCCGTATGCGCTTATCTCGTAACGCGACATGGCCCCCCATCTACAACCGCGCACTGTCGGCCGGAGAGGTGAAGATGTTGTCTGTGTATGAAAACGATCAAAGGCCCTCGTCGTGCGGCTACGCCACGAGAGCTTTTTTAGCACACGATGTTGGGGATTGCCTGGGCTGATAATATGCGATAGAGTGGCTACAGGAGTATTAATAGATTTGTATGGAAGATGCCGCAGACAGTAAAACCGAAGAAGTGATCGATTTAACCAGAACGGTTAAGGAGCTTAACATGCTCGTACGCAATCAGCGGCGTTGTCTCCAGGGGGTGTACGATTCAGAATCTTGGCGGGTTGGGCACGCCATTGTTAAAATATTGAAGGCGGTTCGATTGAGCGGTGTCATGGTGCGGTATCACAATATATTTCGAGGCAGAGACGGTTTTTGGCCCCCAAGCAGGTACATTGCCTGGAAGAAAAAGCACGAATTAACATATGCCGACGAAGAACGCATCAAGCAGGAAATCTGCTATTTTTTGTACCAACCGTTGATGAGCATCGTCCTTGTTGCTGATGAGGCGACGGAACCAGAGGCACAGCTTTGTATTGAATCAGTGACAGATCAACTCTACCAGAATTGGGAACTCTCTGTGGTGGGTGGTAGCAAATACCAGAGCATAATTGATCAACATGCTCGAGCCGACAAAAGGATCAAAGGAGTTTTTACGAGTATCAATGAAGTGATACGGTTAATGAGTAGCGAGTATGTGGGGTTTGTAGAATTAACAGATACGGTATCACCCGACGCTTTGTATGAAAACGTGAAACTCCTCAACCAGCACCCGGAGGCGGACATGATCTATAGCGATGAAGACGAGGTTGATGAGCACGGAGTGAGAATGCATCCCAACTTTAAGCCAGATTGGTCGCCGGATCTACTGCTCTCCACTATGTACACTGGTTCGTTGGCTCTGTATCGAAGGAGTATACTCGCGAGTCTCATCGGGTCCGGAAATGGCCTTACTGGATTGTATGATCTCGCCTTGCAATTCACAGAACAGACAGATGCCATATTCCATATTCCCAAAATTTTGTATCATACAAGGACGACTCCCGTTAAAAACACCGAGAGAGCCGGAATGGTGACGAAAAAAATATTAGAAACAACTCTGACTAGGAGAAATATTGCCGGGGAGGTTCTTGATGGTAGATTTCAGGGTTCGTTCAGGGTAAAATGGGATATTATTGGCTCTCCAGTGGTCAGCATTATTATTCCCACCAGGGATTATGGCGATGTCTTGAAGAGATGCCTCGAGAGTATTTGGAAGAAAACACGCTATACGCACTATGAGATTATTATTGTGGACAATCAAAGTACCCAGGCGCGTACGGTGGAGTACTTGGAACGTATTCGTGGGGTTGAAGGTGTCACGATACTAGAATACAATAAACCATTCAATTTTTCTGCCATCAATAATTTTGCGGTGCACCACTCCCGCAATGAGTACGTATTACTCTTGAATAACGATACGGAAGTGATTGATCCTGATTGGCTTTCGGCACTCCTGGAACACGCCCAGCGACCAGAGGTGGGCGCTGTCGGGTGCAAGTTGATTTACCCTAACGGCACCATCCAACATGCGGGGATTGTGATTGGCTCAGGAGGAGGCGTCGCGGGCCATTTGCACAGACACTTTCCGGGCAATCACGCGGGGTATCGGGGGAGACTTCAGCTCATCCAAGACGTGAGTGGAGTAACGGCCGCCTGTCTATTGATGCGAAAAAGCGTTTTTGAAGAAGTGGGGGGTTTTAATGAAAAAGATCTCCCCGTCGTGTATAATGATGTCGACTTGTGTTTAAAAATAAGAAAAAAGGGATACCGGATTATCTACACGCCGTATGCCGAACTCTATCATCATGAATCCTTGAGCAGGGGTTGCGATGATACTGCGGAAAAATACGGCAGGTCGTTAGACGAAATTAATTATATGATCCGTTCGTGGGGTGACGTGATGGATGCGGGGGACCCGTACTATAACCCCAATTTTACGGTCGGCAGCGAGGATTTTTCAATATAACAATACGACGAGTGACCATCAAACAGTATGGAAGAAACCGGCGAACGGATGATCCCAGAGTATCACAATCAGAGGACGTTCTATGTTGAGCACATGGCGCGGTATTTTTTTGCTTGCCAATTTGTCAAAGACAAGACAGTGTTGGACATCGCTTGCGGGAGTGGATACGGAACCAAGCTGCTCGCCGATGCCGGGGCCCAAACAGTGATCGGAGTGGATAACGCATGCGAGGCGGTTGATTACGCGAAAAAATGGTATAACGCAGACACCATACAATTCATATTGGGCGATGCGCTCCAGATTCCGATTGCGGACCATTCCATTGACGTCATCGTTTCGTTTGAAACGATCGAACACGTGACCGCGCCCGAGACATTCCTCCAGGAGTGCAAAAGAGTATTAACACCCGACGGCCTATTGATCGCTTCTACTCCGAATAAGGGAACATATCCGTCGGGGAATCAATTTCATGTAAAGGAGTTTACTTTCAGAGAATACAACGATCTTTTGAAACCGTATTTTAGGAATACTAAAATAGTCTTCCAGAATAATTGGTTCGCGAGCGCCCTATTAGAGAGTGCGCCAGCAATGAACGCGAGGGTTGCCAAGGAACAGGATAATATGTTTATTGCGAACATTGATCCGAGTACTGCTCACGCCTCGTTATATTTGGTCAATATCAGTTGCGATGGACCTCTTCCGAGCGAGATGAGGCTTGGGAGCATCCTGAGCGTTGATCACGAAGGTCAAGGGCTTCAGAAGCGGTTTGAGACCGCAAGCGTCGCTCTGCAGAATCGAGACGCGCTCGTTCGGGAAATGTACAACTCGGAATCATGGAAAATCGGACACCGTATCATCACCACGTTGAAAAGAATTAAATCCATGTTTTGGAAGGAGCATTCCAGCGTGCGGGGAAAAGCGACGCACGGGATGGGCGATCATACGAGCGATCAACAGGGTGCGTATCGGGAATTCCTCGTCGAGCAGTGGAACGGGGGGGCGATGGTGTTCCCAGCATCTTCCAATACTCCAGATGTATCGATCATCATGCCTGCGTATAATAATGCTCAGTATACAATGAATTGCCTGCAGTCAATAATAAAATATACCAACAGCGTTTCATACGAAGTCATCGTGGTGAATGACTGTTCTGAAGATAAAACAGCAGTACTCTTGCGGAATGTAAAAAATTTAAAAATTCTTTCCAATAAATCCAATTTGGGTTTTGTGGAATCATGTAACGCTGGGGCCAGGGTCAGTAGGGGGAAGTACTTATTTTTTTTAAACAACGATACCATTGTCACGCAGCATTGGTTGGAGCCACTGTTGGGAGTGATTGAAGGAAGTGATACTGTCGGGGCAGTGGGATCCAAATTGGTCTATCCAAGCGGAATGTTACAGGAGGCCGGAGGGATTATATGGAGCGATGCGACCGGTTTGAATTATGGGAGGAACGACAATCCCGACAAACCAGAATATAATTTTGTGAGAGAAGTAGATTATTGTTCTGGGGCCGCTCTACTCGTCAAAAAGGATCTTTTTGAAAAAATCGGTGGATTTGATGAACAATTTACACCAGGATATTACGAAGACACGGACCTCTGTTTTTCGATACGAAAAATTGGATATACGGTGATCTATCAGCCGACATCGACCATTATTCATTTTGAGGGTATGGCAAACGGGACAGATGTTCGTTATGGAAAGAAACGATATCAAGAGATACACAGGGGTAAATTCTACACGAAATGGAAAGATGTTCTCGTGAAAGAACAGTATGCCCCGGGTAATGCGGATGTGCTTTGGCTTGCCAGGACAAGGAATGAAAAGAATGGGAAACACATTCTGATCATCGACCGGTATGTTCCCGAGTTTGATGTTGATGCGGGGTCCTTGAGAATGTTTCACACCATGAAACTCTTGAAAGAGATTGGCCATACGGTGACATTTATCGGAGACGATTTGGGGTCCCCCAAACCCTATACCGGAGTAGTACAACAATGTGGTGTGGAAGTGATCTCTGCCCCCTTCATTCAATCGGTCGAAGAATACCTTGCTACAAACGGCACCGTGTTTGATATTGTGCTACTCAGTCGGTCGCATATTGCGAGAGAGCATATTGCAGCGGTAGAGCGATATTGCCACAAGGCGAAAATTGTTTTTAACATGGAAGATTTGGAGTATCTCCGGGAAATGCGAAGAGCGGCTATCGAGAATGACGATACGCTCGTAGAACAAGCGCAACAATTGAAGAAAGCAGAGTTGGCGGTCGCCCAAAAGTGCGATATTGTTTTTGTGATTAGTGCGGTGGAAAAAGAATATTTGCTCAAGGAGCGTCCGCATCTCAACGTCGAAGTTGTTCCCAGTATCCATGAACCGCGTCCGACGCAACGGCCTTTTTCTGAACGCCAGGGTATCATGTTTTTGGGCGGATTTGATCATCTACCCAATGTTGATGCGGTCCAATATTTTGTCAAAACAATACTACCATTGGTGAGGAACGTAATACCAGACAGTATGTTTTTTATCATTGGCTCGCATCCCACCAAAGCCATACAGAAATTTGATTCTCGTGAAAATATTGTAACAGGGTGGGTAGAGGACCTTACGCCGTATTTCGACCAGTGCAGAGTATTGGTGGCGCCATTACGGTATGGCGCCGGAGTGAAGGGAAAAATATTGGAATCAATGGCGCATGGGCTCCCCATTGTCACTACTTCGATCGGGGCAGAGGGAATAGCGTTGGAAGACGGGCACAATGCAATGATCGCCGATGCGCCGGAAGAGTTTGCCGCAAAAATTGTTACACTCTATACCGATGAGCAGGTATGGTCAACATGTTCCCGTAACGGCCTACAGAGTATCAACGATCGCCATTCCTACACTGTGGTGAGAGCTCGATTGAACGAGGTACTGCGGAGCATATGAAGATCATTGAAGTGAAGACCCTTGCGTTTTCCGAAATTAAAGTCATTACGTTTGGACGCTTTCTTGATGATAGGGGGTATTTTTCCGAACCGTTTAGGAGGAGTGACTTTAAGCAGAATCTTGGTTCTCATGGTATGAAGGATGTTGAATTTGTTCAGGCCAATGAAAGCTATTCAAAAAAGGGCGCGGTGAGAGGAATGCATTTTCAGTGGAATCCGTATATGGGCAAATTAGTCAGAGTGGTCTATGGCCATGCGGTGGATATGGCTTTGGATATACGAAGAGGCTCGCCAAATTTTGGAAAGATGATCGGGTATGAGATGGTTGCAAGTCTCGAAAAAGATTTTGGTGAATGGATTTGGCTTCCACCCGGGTTTGCGCACGGCATGTTTTTTTTGGAAGATTCAATGGTTGAGTATTTTTGTTCCGGAGAATATAGTTCTGGTTACGAGGCTGGTATTTCGCCCCTGGCGCCCGATATTGATTGGTCTGCCTGCGATCCTGCTATAAAAAAATTATTTGATGACGTCATACTAAAAACTCCATTCATAACAGATAAAGATAAAAACGGCTTTACGCTCAAGAGCTGGTTATCAAACGAGAAATCGAATAACTTTCTATATCAATAAGGTATGTTGTATCCGAAAGACGTTGTTGATTTTATAAAAAACGATACAATACTTTCTCGTCGATTCAACGATATCGCTGATGATTTGAATGCAACTGAAAAAGTTTTAAACTATTCATGCGATGTTGAGCTGTGGATGTATAGCGAAGGCGTGCGTGTGAGTCGCGCAGTAAGGAAATATCTTTTTTTCTTAAGTTCTATGGAAAAGATATTTAATACCATCCATAGTTCTTTTGGTAAAACGAGTGGAGTGGAGCGGGGGAGAATTGATGATCTCCCGGCTCAGACATCGGCACGGGAGATGTTATCCATAGCCCAGTACTTATATTATTTAAACAGCCATGGTATACAGGGGAGTGTTTTGGAATGCGGCAGTTTTAAAGGTTTTTCCTCGTGCTGTTTAAGTTGGGCCTGCCACTATTTGAATCGGACATTGATTGTCGCCGATTCTTTTCAAGGCCTTCCGGATATCGGTAATTCTTTATATAAAGTTAAAAGAGGAGATTTCAAAGGCGACTTCGATTTGGTTAAAAGTAATATCGAACATTATGGCAACATACAGAATGTAAAATTTATTAAGGGTTGGTTTAACGAAAGCTTGAGGAATTTTAAAGAGGATTTATGTTTATTGTGGATGGACGTGGACCTGTACAGTTCCGCAAAAGATGTTTTACAGAACGTTTTCAACAACCTCACAAAAGGGGGAGTCGTATTTTCCCATGAATTTTCAGCGGGGTATATGTCGTCTGACGGGGTCATCGATGAGAAGGGGGCTCATGATGTCATGTTGGCACTGCATGATTATTTTAAGGAGAATACTATTCCATACAAAGCGAAACATCTGATGGAGGATACCGGTATCATCGTGCCCAATATTAGTAAGAATATGAATATTATTCTGCACACATACAGCAGCAATGTTCTTATCGATGTATTGAATAATTATAGTGCGTTTGACGTAAAAATTTTAAATTCTATACATAAAAGAGGACCTACGCAAATCGCGCATTTCATCTTGCGTCGGTCCTATAAAAATACTACACGGAGTGCATATTGCATTGATTCGGTTGGGGGTCAAAATATACGCTATCAGCCTAGGGTATTTGCCAGAAAAGATGAGGAGTTTACTATGACAGGATGGGCTATCGATACTGATCAAAAGAAGCCCGCAACGTGTGTTTTTATCAAGATAGGGCAACAATATTATCCGGCAGTATACGGCCGAGAACGGGTGGATCTTGCTATAGTGTACCGTAACGAATTTTTAAAGAATTCAGGTTTTATTGCGTACATACCCACGAAGAGTTTAGATGTTGGTGAGTATGGAATTACAATCGTGATTGTTTCCGCGGACGGAAAAACCTACACAGAAGAAGACACGGGTCATTCTATAACCATAGTATAAACCTAATGAATAAAGGAGATTCTATGCTCTGTACGGGTGGAAGCGGTCTTTTGGGTCAGGAGATAAAGTTTTTGTTGCCGGATGCGGACTATCCGTCGGCGCATGATTTTGATGTGACGCAGTATGATCAAATGGACAACTATTTGAGTTTTAAAAATATAAAAATAATAATTCATGCAGCGGCGTTGACGTCTCCTCCGAACATAGATCAAGAGCCCGTGAAGGGGCTAGAAGTCAATATCATCGGTACTGCAAATGTGGTAAAAGTTTGTGTGAAATATGGCATAAAACTCGTTTACATTTGTACGGATTATGTGTTCAAGGGGGACAAGGGCCATTATGCAGAAGAGGATCCAGTGTTCCCAGCCAACAAGTATGCGTGGTCGAAATTAGGTGGGGAATGTGCAGTCAGAATGTACGACAATCATTTGATCATCAGAACGACGTTTGGACCAAAGATTTTCCCCTATGATAAAGCGTTTTCAGATCAATGGACAAGTCGCGAACGTGTTGATGTGATCGCTAAAAAAATTGTCGATCTCGTAAAAATAAATGCTTCTGGAACCGTCCATGTGGGTGGTGGGAGGAAGACGGTGTTTGAATACGCAAATGGCCTACATCCTAAAAAAAATATTCAACCCATTTCTATAAAAGATGTGAATTTTAAAGTGCCCGTTGACACATCCTTAAATACTGAGAAATATGAAAAATTATTTAGATAAAAAGAGAGCGTTGACAAGTCCAAAAACAAAGATTTTAATCGGAGGAGGAGCTGGTTATATCGGGTCTGCTCTGATTCCCGCTCTTCTGGAGCATGGGTATGACGTTACCGTTATTGATCTCCTTTGGTTCGGGAACCATCTCCCCAAAGAAGTAAGAGTTATTCGTAAAGATCTCCTACAATGCACAAGCAAGGACTTCATTGGATACGAACAATTTATTTTTTTGGCGGGTCTATCGAGTGATCCGATGGCTGAATATAATCCGTCTGCAAATTTTATCTACAATGGAGCCTTGCCATCATTTTTGGCGTATGAGGCAAAAAGAGCAGGCGTTCAAAGATTTATTTATGGATCATCCTGCTCGGTGTACGGCTATACAGTCGATGAGCTGTATGATGAAGATTCTCCGGTCACCTGTGCGTATCCGTACGGGATTTCCAAGCTCCAGGGAGAGCGCGGCGTTCTTCAACTTCAGGATAACAATTTTTCGGTTATTGCGTTACGGCAGGGAACCGTCAGTGGATATAGTCCGAGAATGAGAATGGATTTGGCGGTGAATAGTATGTTTAAATCTGCGATGACAACAAAGAAAATCACGATCAACAATCCTTCAATCTGGAGACCAATTCTAGCCATTGGAGATGCGATCAATGCGTATCTCAGAGCCATCCAAGTACACGCATCGACGAGCGGCGTATTTAATGTGATGTCTGATAATTATACTATTGGTCAAATTGGCGATCTGGTTAAATACGAATTGGAAATATTAGCAGGAAAGAAGATTCGTTTGGATATCAAAAATATTCAGGATTTTAGGAACTATAAAGTGAGTTCAAATAAAGCAAAGATGCTCCTTGGGTTTCAGGCGAGATGTACCATCAAAGATATCGTTAAGGATCTTTTTGATCATGCAGAAAAATTTGGTAATTATAAAAATACTGAATTTTATAATATTGAAGTTTTCAAAAAAATTGAGCTTGAGGATGTTGGACTATGACCAGTTTCCGTTTCGTTGGTTCAATCATCGGACGCTTCATTGTCTCATCGTCATTAACAAAAAAAGATGGTCGAGGGCAGAACGTATGAAACAATCCATCATCGGTATGATTAAAAAAATCCAACAGTATCTAAAACGGGTGGCAGCACAACAAGATCCTTCCATCCAGGAAAGAAATGTTTTTTTGGAGTTTAGACCCCCGGGTCATTTCTATTCTCCCATCCCGTCCATGGATGAAATTATGCGCAATGAAAAAAAAATTTGGGGCGAATTGCCGTTGACGATCGCGGGAGTGGATTTGAATACCAATGAACAACTCGACCTCCTGCGACAGATGGAGCGGTATTATCATGAGATACCCTTTGAGGCTGAAAAAAAGCAAGGGTTGAGGTATTATTTTAATAATTCAGCGTATAGCTATTCTGATGCTATTTTTTTGTATTGCATGATCCGACATACTCAACCGCAGAGGATCATCGAAGTGGGTTCTGGGTATTCCTCGTGTGTCATGTTGGACACGAGTGAATTGTATTTCAATGGCAATATCCAGTGTTCTTTTATAGAGCCATACCCCGAACTCCTCAAATCCTTAATCAACAATTCTGATGAATCATCGATTACCATCCATGAGTCCCCGGTCCAGGATGTTCCCATCGATACATTCAAATCGTTGCGATCCAATGATATCCTGTTCATCGATTCTACGCACGTTTCAAAAATACATAGTGATGTCAATTATATCATTCATGAAATTTTACCCGCTCTCCACCACGGTGTCTATATTCATTTTCATGATATTTCCTATCCTTTTGAATACTCAAAAGAGTGGGTTATGGAAGGGCGCGCATGGAATGAGCAGTATGTACTTAGGGCTTTTTTAGAATATAATTCGCAATTTAAAATTGTGTTATTCAACACATATGTAGAGTCACTGTATGCAGACAAAATGATTAATACATTCCCGCTGGCATTTAAAAATACTGGCGGGAGTATCTGGTTAAGAAAAATATGATATACTGTAGTACTCTGCCTTTCACCAAACTCACCAAGCGATCGCATCATTATTAAAGACCATGTTTTTAGTGTTTACCTTGTGTGACGATGACGACCTTTTTGTTATGGTAGCATAGCTGTATCAATTGTGAGAATTGAGGGGTAAAATCTTCAAACCCGTAAGTCCTACTATCATAAAAAAGCTACATATGGGCTTCGTCTTCCAGCGTCGGACAAAAAATTTGTCTAGGCTTATTGCGGATGTACTTCCCGATACGGGCACTGTTTTGGATATCGGTTGTGGCGATGGAACTATTGATCAAATGATTTTAAATCAAAAACCGGGACTCACTATAACCGGTATTGATATTATTAAACGTAAAGAAACTAAAATACCCGTCACCGTTTTTGATGGCCAAACTATTCCTTACCCAGATAACTCATTCGATAGCGTTCTTTTCATTGATGTTTTCCACCACACGGAAGACCCTGTAGTATTACTCCGCGAAGCTGTTCGGGTAAGCAAAAAACATGTTGTCATTAAGGATCATTATGCAAAAAATCTATTAGACCGACTGATCCTACGCTGCATGGATTGGGTAGGTAATCATCCATCCGGCATTCCTCTAACGTATAATTACTGGCATCCAAAAAAATGGCATGACGTTTGGGATAAAATGGGACTAAAAGTACAAAACGAGATTACTAAACTAGATCTCTATCCATTCCTATTTACTATACTCTTTGATCGACAACAGCACTTTATCGTGCAACTCGAGAAATCCCCTAAAAAAATGAGATACGGATATAATCAAATAGATTTCCTCGGAGCTCTGCTCCGGGGCGGTGTCGCCTAGGGATCAGGAGATGGTATACTGCCACATATGGCAGAACACATACGGAAACGACACAATGTCAACTGCATACTGTATCATCTGGTCTGTCC
>OBEQ010912492.1_pt1 | contig 17539 bp, 15 predicted proteins | sample 1670901 | NCBI WGS metagenome assembly OBEQ01 (sample SAMEA104232315, study PRJEB22302) | groundwater metagenome | biome: forest; feature: aquifer; material: groundwater | place: USA | collected 2011-08-07 | depth 5.4 m
GAGCGTAGGGATGTACCAGACGGTACGTCCCGAAGTCGAGAACTTCTCGATGCGGGCTATCGCCCTTACTCGAAGAATAAATTGCGTAAGCTGAGTTACTATATCGGATTATTGATAGTTTTGCGTAACATGAGTTAATAAGTTTGGCTTTAAAAAACAAAGCATTAATATGCTCTCCTCCCACCACAAGCGCTTGTTTATAACCCCTTGTTTCAAGCTTCTTTCTAGTCTCCGCAGGAGAATCATCCATAAACTCAAGCTGTCCGGCAATTGCCATGTCCGCATAATCTTTTGCCGTTTTTGTCAGAACAATACGAAGTTTCAAAGGAGAAAATTTCATTACAGATCGAGCCTCTTGAAATGTCTTTCTTCCCATTATAATAACAGCATACTTCTCGATCAGAGAAAAGAAATGCTTCTGATCCTCTTTTGAAGTCCACTCGTAAATATTCGGGTTGTTCCATTTGGTAGTCCTCCCGTCAACCGACATCACCATTGCCAAAACAACTTTCATTTTCTTTTTTCCTCCCTGAGCCACATAACTCCTAAATACACTAAGGGAGTTTCAATAATCGACATTGAATATTTTAATAACCAGTAAGGCAAAATTAGACTAAATAAAAAGCCGATATAAATTGATATAAGCAAATCTAATTTTTGTATCTTAAACATATTTTCCCCTATTAAAAAACCTCCCGCCTGGGAGGTTTTTTGTTTATTATTTTTATTTCCACCAAACTCCCAAGCCTTAATCAAAGACTTGAGCATTGGGTGAAAAATTATTATAAACGTCAACCCTGCTATTCATTAGTATTGCTCCTCATAATAAAACTAAGTTTATAAAATACACCAACTATTGTCAATGACTTTTTAGATTATATAAGTGGGCATCCGTGGAATCGAACCACGCACTTTCTACTTACCTCGCCTGCACGCTGTGGGTCGCCGTGGAATCGAACCACGCACCTCTTTCTTATCAGGAAAGCGTTCTAGCCGATGAACTAGCGACCCTGTTACGGCGGGCACGGTCAGATAGACGTTCTACCAATGAACTAGATGCCCTTTTCAAAATTTACCTTAGTATTATACAACATTCGAGGCAAAAATTAATGTGTCAATTGCCACAAAATAGCGCTTACCAGAGGATGATTTTTCGTCATTCTAAGTAAATAATAATCCACTATTTCCCTCCCAGCGCCTTGCCGCTCTATACCTCTTTCCGATCTCTGTTCCTCCTCTTCATTTTTTCTATATTGATACTCCCTTTCCATAATTCCTCCTTATTTTTGATATTTGATCTTTTTATGTGAGGCACGGATCGGATTTGAACCGACGAATGGCTGTTCTGCAGACAGCTGCGTTACCACTTCGCCACCGTGCCAGATACTATTCAATATCTGGCTACCAGGTATAGCCTTGTACCTGGTGCCAATTTTCCCTATCTTACCATACCCACATACCTCGATCAAGCTAAAAATAAAAACACTGCACTTGCTGCAATCATATACCCCTCTGCTTTCAAATTGCAAATAAGTATAATACCTAACGAAGCAATCATTTTAATAGTTATACTGATTTAGCAACTAAAACTTGATTTGAAAGCTACGGTAGGTATATACCAATTTTTGCAAAATGATTGCGGAGTGGTATACAACTGATTGTGGCTTGACATCTAAGCCTATAATTACTACAATATTTCAGTATTTGAAAATTGTTAAGTATGTGTGGTATATTCGGCTACATCGGCAATAAATCTAACGCTTCCCAAATCGTGCTCGAAGGCCTAAAAAGCCTTGAATACCGGGGCTACGATTCTTGGGGCATTGCTATAAAAGATCAAAGACCTGCCTCGCTGGCAGGCGGGTCAAAGATCAAAAATCAAAACAAATTGTTGATTGAAAAGCGTGTCGGCAAAGTCCAAGACGTAAATCTTAAATCTTCAATCTTAAATTTTAAATCCAACATAGGCATTGGTCATACCCGTTGGGCAACGCACGGCGGCGTTACCGATGCCAACGCTCATCCGCATCTGGACTGCACGGGTCAAATTGCCCTCATTCATAATGGTATAGTCGAAAATTTTCAAGAACTCAAAAGTAAATTAGTAAAAAAAGACCACAAATTTGCGTCAGAAACCGACACCGAAGTCATCTCCCACCTCATCGAAGAACATATGAAGAAAAATATAAAAATCTCCCCTAACCCCTCTTTAGTAAAGAGGGGGAATGAATCTATTACCCCCTTTAGTAAAGGGGGTGCCGAAGGCGGGGGATTTAAAGAAGCTGTTCGCAAAGCCTTCAACCAACTTAAAGGTTTAAATGCTATTGTCGCTATCAATATAAATTCCAATGAAATAATTGCCGCCAAAAACGGCTCTCCGCTCATTGCGGGTATAGGAAACGGTGAATATTTCCTCGCTTCAGACGCAGCCGCGATTCTCCCCTACACCAGGAAAATGATTTTCCTCAAAGATAACGAACTAATCTCGTTAAACAGCAACTACAAACTCTATTCTCTCACAACCGGCAAAGAACTTAAAGTCCAAATCGAAAAAATCAATTGGAATATTGAACAAGTGTCTCTCGGAAAATTTCGACATTTCATGCTCAAAGAAATCTATGAACAGGGGACGATTATAAACATGCTTGCCAGTACTTACACAGATCAAATTGCAAAGCTTAGTCAAATTATAAAAAAAGCCCGCGGCACATTCTTCATCGGCTGCGGTACGGCCTACCACGCCTGTTTGGCTGGAACATATCTCTTCTCAAAAATAGCAAAGCTGCATGTCAATACCACTCCGGCATCGGAATTTAATTATCTGGAAGATTTTCTCACAGACCAAAGTCTCATCGTCGTCCTCTCCCAAAGCGGAGAAACAATTGATGCCATTGAACCGCTAACTCATGCGCAAAAAAAGGACAGCAAAATTATGTCCATAACCAATAGCCTCGGATCCACAATCTATCGTATGTCAGACTACAAACTTCTCCTTGGAGCTGGGCCCGAGAAAGCCGTTGCCTCAACCAAAACTTATATCGCCAAACTAACTATTCTCACAATGCTTGCCTATGCTCAAATAAACAAACTTGATGAAGCAAGAAATATATTAACCCTCGCGGCCAAAGAAGTAAACAGACTGCTCGATAAAAAATCTACTTCCAAAATAAAAACTATCGCCGATCTCCTCTCGCGAAAAGAACATATTTACATAATCGGCAGAGGCGTCTCTTATGCCACAGCTCTTGAAGGAGCGCTAAAAATCAAAGAGGTAAGCTATATTCACACCGAAGGCCTCTCAGGTGGAGAACTTAAACACGGCACGATCGCGCTCGTCTCCAAAGGAACGCCATGCATCGTAATCGCGCCACTCGATGAGACTTACGACGCCATCATCTCAAACGCCATCGAAATCAAATCCCGCGGAGGCTATATCATCGGAATTTCATCCAAAAATAATCCTGTCTTTGACGAATGGATCGAAGTCCGAGAAACCAACTCCCCTCTCATAACCCACGTCATCCCAATCCAACTCCTCGCCTACTATCTCGCAATTATTAAAAATTTGGATCCCGATAAGCCAAGAAATCTCGCTAAATCCGTTACTGTGAAGTAAAGGTAAGAATTCTGCTTTGCAGAAGATCCCGACAAACCCCGCAACCTCGCAAAATCCGTTACTGTAAAATAAAACTTCTATAAGGAAACTTACCTGACTATAATAGTTATAGAGAAAACTGTTTTGTTTTCTGCTTGGTTTATGCTGATTCTTGTTGTTCCCGGATTAATGGCGTGAAGAACGGCGTAGTATTTATTATGATTTCGGTCGTATGTGAAAGGTCCTGTTTGTTTCAGATTGTCATTGGAAAGTAAGATGTTGTAGAATGACTCCGGGTCAAGCTCAAGTTTTAATCCTATGATGTCCCCGGTTGAGATAGAACGTGTTGTTTCGTTGTCGCTGTTAGTGAAAATATAGTCGTTGGGGATATTCTCAAATGGCGGGGGTATTATAGCGCCGGGTTTGGCTTTGGCATATTTTTGTAATACATCTGCTGCGGGAAAGAGAGTGTCGCCATTATTTTTGAGTATCGCCCAGGAATCGGGGAGATTAGTTTTGGCATTGAGCTGATAAGCAATGGAGCCGAGGATTTGCGGATCGTTGCTCTCGTTTAGGGCCTGGTAGACGCCTTGGTAAATATTGGCTTGCAACTGTGGGCTGCCGATAGTGTCTTGGTCGCTGATTGCCTCTCCGTTTGCTCCGCCGAATTCCCCGATAAGAACCGGTTTTGAGGTGTTTAGAGAGGATTTTATATCTGAGAGGTAGTCTCGCGTGTATTGGTACGCGTCGGGATAAAAGCCAAAAACTTGACGGTCCAGTCCATACATGTGCACTGTGTGGAAGTCGACAATATCCTCGAAAACTTTGCCTATCGCATGGTCTTCCCATTCGTAGATTGGCTTGCCTTCCTGATCTTTTTGGAATGTATCTACCCTCCAATAGCCAACAGTCAAATGAATTTGAGGATTAACCGCTTTGATCATCCTGGCTGCTTCCCGAATCATAGACATGTTGTTTGGATTGTTGACAATTGGTTCATTTTTGAGGTCAATACCGTAAACATCCGGATGAAAAAGTACCCCGCTTTGGATAATGTATTGTTGTACAAGGCGCAGGTATGCCGGTTTGATTTCGGGATCGAAGACGTCGGGATTGTTGCTCGCTGTTTCTATCAGAATGAGCGCCTTGATGCCTTTACTTTGCATTTTATTGAGGACGGTATCCCATTGTTTTTTAGTGTAGATAGCATCTTGGCCGTCTTCTATAGCTCTCATTGTGTTGGTAATCCTGAACATATTTATACCGAGTTTGGCTGCAATATCAATAAGATCTTCACCCTGGTTATTTTTGACATATTTTGAGGATGTTGGAAGAAGTTGACTCATTTCCGCGTTGACGCCATAGATAATTTTCATATTGGGTTTTTGCAGCGCCTTGTGCTGAATAAAGGTGTATTTACGGGGTAAAATAGAAAAGAGGACATAAGAGAGGTGGAAGTGTTTTACTATGACCAAACTCGAGGTTAGTAATAAAAGTAAGAATAATAGAGTTAATAATTTGGTTATAGATGCTTATTATAACATAAAATGGGTAATTTATAAAAAGATGGGGTATTGATATAACTATAAGCTTATGATATAATACCATTTATACGCCTTTTCAATTATCATGTTAAAAAATATCTATAGGTATTTTATAAAGGATGCGCTTTATAAAAGTTCTCTTTATGTAACGGCTAGTTCCTTGGTGCAAGCTGTTTTAGGCTTTGTCTTTTGGGTATTTGTGGCGAGACTATATCCGGCCAAAAGCGTGGGAATTTCCGCCGCTTTACTCTCCGTTACCTCGCTCCTTAGCAATTTCAGTTCTTTAGGAGTAAATCCGAGCCTTATCCGCTATCTTCCAAAGTCTAATAAAAGAAATGAGATCATTAATACTTCTCTTTTGCTAAACGGCGCCGCTTCACTTATCATAGCTGGAATTTTTCTTTTCGGCGTACGTTTTTTTTCTCCGCATTTAGTATTTTTGCAAACAAGCTATTTTTATATTGGATCATTTTCACTATTTCTAATCTTTTCCACCTGGAACGATTCCGTGGAAAGTACTTTCATGGCGTACCATTCATCAGGAAATATTTTGTTTAAAAATATTATACTGAGTATCCTTAAACTCATTTTCCCTTTCTTTTTTGTTTTTTTGGGAGCTTACGGCATCTTTGCTTCCCTTTCATTATCTGTTCTCATAAGCGCTTTGCTTGGCTTTGTTATTTTGATAAAAAACCACGCGTTTGTCCTAAAGTTTTCATTTAATACCAAAGTTTTGCGTGAAGTATCTCGTTTTTCTTTGGGTAACTATCTGTCAAATTTTTTGTTTCAGACCCCACTCCTAGTCTTACCGCTTCTGATTATTAATTTTATTCGGCCGGAAGCAGCGGCATACTTTTATGTAGCATCGATGATTTTGAATGTAATACTCATTATTCCTGTGTCCACTACTTTGGCCTTGCTGACAGAAGGATCATATGATAACACAGAGCTGGCAAGACACATAAAAAAGACTATTACTCTTACTGCACTACTCCTTATTCCCGCGGTTATTGGAGTTTTCCTTTTAGGAAAACAGGTTCTTCATTTTTTTGGAGAAAATTATGCGTTGAGTACCTTTGGACTCCTCTGTCTTCTCTCTATCTCTTCTTTTTTCACGTCAATTGCGCTTATCGGCAATTCTATATTAAAAGTGAGACATAAAATACAAAAATTGATTTATTTAAATATTTTGGGCTGCATTATTGTCTTAGTCTGTTCGTTTGTGTTTATCTCCCACGGACTTGTGCCCCTTGGAATTGGGTGGTTAATCGGTCAGGTACTTATGAGTTTTTTGTTTATAGAAGTTCTCTTTAAAGAATTGCGAGCATAATTTATGGACAAAAATAAACATATTACAATCATCGGCGCTGGCCTGGCAGGCGCATATTTAGGTTTGCTTTTAGGCAAACAAGGATATGCTATTGAAATTTATGAATACCGATCTGAGTCTGCCCAAAATTCATACAGCGAAGGCAGGTCATACAGCATCACTCTATATTATCGGGCTATCCAGGCTTTGAAGAAAATTGGTATTTGGGAAAAGGTTAAAGACGCGGCTGTAAGAATTGATGGAGATATAACCCATATCCTCGGAAAAAATACAACCTATGATCCAATAGAAGAAAGCGGCAAGGCTGTACTTTATGCTATTCACCGCACTACACTAATTAGTATATTACTCAAAGAGCTAAAAAAATTAAAAAATGTTCGCGTCAGTTTTAACACTCGTCTCCTCACTGTTGATAAGTGGAAAAAGCTGGTATATTTACAAAATACGCAAACGAAAAAGATATTGTCTCTTAAAACTGAATGTGTTATCGGCGCGGATGGGATTAATTCAGTTGTTCGCTCAGAACTGCAGCGCGGAATACATTCTTCTGCGGTTCAGGAATATTTTAATTGGGGTTATAAAGAAACTTATATATCTCCCAAGAAAGCAAAATTGTTGAATCTTCCTCCAAATACAATGCATCATTGGCCGGCAAAGAAAACCTTACTCATCGGTTTTCCAAACATTGATAATTCATTTACGTTTATGTTTAATCTACCGCTATCGGGAAATGATGGTTTTGAATCATTGCGAACAAAAGAACAAATTAAAAACTATTTGATTACCAATTTTCCTGATCTCTCCCCCAATTCTGACGCGATTGCGCGAGATTTTTTGAATAACCCAATCGGTAAATTTGTCACTATTTATTGCGATCCATGGTCCTGGGAGGGCTTTTTACTTCTCATTGGCGACGCGGCTCATGGTGTAATTCCATTTTATGGACAAGGAGCATGCGCGGCTTTTGAAGACTGCCTTATCCTAAGCGAATGTTTACAACAAAATACAGATCGAAAGATTGCGTTTGAACAATTTTTTACGATCCGCAAACGAAATACTGATGTTCTTGCGTATCTTTCCAAACAAAATTTCGTTGAGCTGCGTAACAAATCTAACAAAATATATTATTCTCTTCGGAATACAACTGATACCTTACTTAATCGTTTGCTTCCAAACTTCTGGTCGCCGCCCCTATGTCGAAGGATTGCGCACGATGATGATCCGTATGCCGATGCCTATGCGCGATTTACCAGGCAACGAAGAATTACAAAATATTCCGGAATAGACGCGTATTTACAGCTATTAGCAATGGGAATATCAATTGCTCTTAAGGGAAAGCAAGCAGCTAAAATAATAGCTAGGAAAATAAAAATTAATATTAATATTCTTTAATAAACTAGTACGAGTTACGCATTTATTCTTCGAGCGAGGCTGATTAAGCCGAGTCGAGAAGTTCTCGACAAGCTCGAACAATAATGTTTTGCGTAAGTCGTACTAGGTAGCAGGACTAGCGGTTTTGGTAAAATTTAGATTGGTCAGTCGCTTTATCCGCGTAAAGGTTTTGTAGAGTTTGCCGGCGGTGTAGATATGGTCGAGATAGACGGCTTTTTCTGCGAATTTGTCCATTATGATATTTTTCTCTTTATAACTTTGTAGTATTTGTTCAAGAATTGTCTGGAGGTCTGGTTCGATTTTTAATTTCTTCAGCTCGTTGAGGTTTTCTATGTGGAATTCAGCTGTGTGGATGTTTTCAATTCTTAGTTTTTTGACAAGGTTGAGGTCGATTTGGTGGGGAAATGTTTTGGCATCTTTCAGTTTTCCAGCAATTTGGAGACCGATCATTGTCCTGAGACATTTATCGCATTTGCCGCAATTGTAGGGATTATCGTGATTGTGATAGCAGACTCTGAGGTTTTCCAGGACGAGTGGGGAGGAGGCGATTTTTCGTACTTTTTCAATCCGTGTTGCTTCTGCGCCGTCATGGACAATGGTTAGTTTGTCTGAGCCCCAGTACTCATCGATTTCCAGCATAGAGCCTGCGGGAAATTGTTCTTCGGTGGTAAAGGATGAGGCGATATAGGCTTTTTTAATGCCGTTGCGAAGGAGAAGCGCAATGGCTCCCATGCATGCTCCGTAATTGTACGTCCAATCAAATATGTCTCCTACAAGGAGACGCATATTGGTTTCTATTTCAATAAGTTCAACACCTTCCTGCTTTGCGATTTTTTCTGCGCGAGTTTTTGTGATTTGCCAGAGTTTTTTGTTTTCAAGTTCGATGTCAAATCCGTTTACGAGAATGAGGTGAGTGAGTTTGCCGTCTTTGTTATTTTTGTTTTTGAGATATGTATAGAAGGAATCGACTCCTCCTGAAAAGAATGACGCGATGTATTTTGGCGTTTGGTTTTCGGGAGTGAAGCCTTTTACTTTTATTTTGATGGGCTTGAGCCCGACGTTCCAGCCTGAACAGATTTCTACTAATTTAAGAAGATTTTGATAGAGTTTTTTGGAGATTGTGCCGTTTATAACCAAGTCTTCTCCTCTTTTCATTGAGGGAATAAGGAGCACTGTTGCGAACGGACTTGCGTCAAGGCAAAGATAACTTTCAAATTTTTTATGTACCTTGAAATAGATTTGGTCCTCGGCAAAATATCTTATTTTGCAAGTAGCCGTTACTTTTATATAATCCCCTTCTATTATTGTTTGTATTGATTTAACAGTCATTATATATAGTATACACTATAACCGGTATTTTGTATATAGTAATTATTATATGCCTTTTTAATGTATACGACATTTTCCCCTGCCTGCTTTTGGTAGGGCGCAATGGTGGCATGTAATGTTTGCAGATAAGATTCCCTCTTTTCGATAAGTTCTTGGAATTTTTCCATTAAAAATTTTGTCGTTACCTGCTCAATAGGGATAACCCACTCACCAAGGCCAAGGTCTTTCATAATGCCGCCGGTTTTGTATTCGTATTCGATGGCAAGCGCCGGAACATAGGACGTCAAGGAAAAAATGATTGAATGAAATCGTGTGCCGATAACATAGTCCAGATCACTGTATAAGGATTTAATTTGCCGGTGCGTGTAGTCAGTCTCAAGATTTATCGCTTGGTTTTTATTTTTTATGTATTGCATAATCCTCCCCGCTACCACTCTATCGTCGTCCTTATGAAAGGCGGATGAAACCTGAGGAATAAAGATAAACAGCAGATTGTTGTTTTTTGTTGCGTTATCAATAAAGCGGGCGATGCTTTTTTCGTAAGTTTTTTGCTTCTCTTTGGCGAGCCATTTTCTCACGGTTATTCCAACAAGAAGTTTATTTTGGAGTTTTTCACTAGGAATAACTTGTGACAGACTGAGTACCCGCTTGGGCTCAAAAAGAAATCCGGCGTCGACAGTCCTTATAATACGATCTTGCTTTACACCAATTTGCTTGAGCGTATTTATAGTATGATCTTCACGCGCAAGGATAAGTTTGGTTCGGTTAAGGATAAGTCTGGTTAGTGTTCTTTGATACAGGTTGAAGAAAGGGCCGATGGATTGTGAATATAGCACAACTGGTTTTCTGAGCAGGAGGCTGAGGAGAATCGGATGCAGGAGCAGAGTGAGATTGACCGATTCCATGATATTGGGTTTAGCGCGCAGGTACCCCCCGCCGATAGGAATAATCAGATCTGCTTGTTGAAATTCTTCGGCGATTTCTCGAATGGGCTGAATAAGCAGGAATTTGCTGTCAAAATTGAAGTAACGCAGTATAGTTGCCCAAAGAAGTGTACTTGCTACAATATAGCAGGCATACAGCAGTTTTTGCAAGAATTTTTTGTAAGTGTAGACCGCGAGATACATGTAGGAGGAGATTGTTTCGTATCCGTCAAAATTTTTATTTTTATTGCTATCCTCAAAAGTTGATACTTTAATTTGCGCCTGCGGAAAGGCAAGACGCGCTTGCATAAGAAGCACGCTAAGGATGGCAGCATCGCCTTTATTTTCTTTCGTATATGCATGGGTAATGAGAATTTTCATATTTTGATTATTTATAAATTTTGGTTGTCCCGTTATCATAGATTAAGTTTTTATAGTCGTTGAGAAACGGTTCCGGAGAATTGTAAATGAGAGCGCTTTTGTTAAACGAGACAATGGCATTGTCTTTTGTGTCGGCGTGGGCTAAAAAAACGTAGGCAGTTCGTCTGATGATGGGAGGAAATATTTCGTTGCGCGCCATGACGCTATGACTGAATAATTTAAGCGCGCTTGAGCTATCTGCTTGTACCGAGTAATTGGATTTGTTGTTTTTGATCCAGTCTACCCCGGCGGTAAATTGTTCGCTGACATAATAGGCATTGTAATAAAGTCCGTCATTGTTGAGGCTCATTTGCGGATAATATCCGCCCGTCATTGTTGAGAAAAAACCGGTTAGGGTAAGGAAAAATAGAATTATTGTACCCGCGGTGATGCTAATTGCCGCTCCCTCCCCCCAAAATTTTTTAAGCGCCATAGTCGCGATAACAATTGGCAGGGAAAGAAGCATGAGCAGTTGTTGGAACATGCGCAGTAAGCCATATTCCGTAGACAATTTGGGGATCATTATTTGAAGCGCGAGGAGAATTACCCCGCTTATACAAAGAAGAATATACTCTTTATCCAATGGCTTTCGGTTCGCGTAAAAGATAAATCCGAATAGACCAATAAAAACGAATAGCTGGATGAGTGCGGATGCTAATTGCCGACTGATCGCGTTTAGTTGAAATACAGGCAGCTTGAAATTATTTAATACATTGCCTATTTGAGTGAGGGGGGTTTTCGTTTGCATGAGCACATGGGTATCATATCTTTGGTATTCATTTGCATCAAAAAAACCTCCTGCATTTTTTTGTTTAGCTTGTTTAATGTTATCTTGTATATATTCATCAAGCATTTTTTGCGGGTCAACCTTGTGCGGCATAAAAAGACTGTAGCCGGTCTCCCCCGCCCGGGAATCGGTTTTTGGCGGGTTTAAGAGATCATTGACAACTTCTTGCGCTAGTGTACTTACATTATTTGAAGTTTTTGTATATAGAGTGTTCCAGAAAAAGGTAAAGAATAGTATGGCGGTAATTATAAACACAGTTATAAATGAGGTATCAGTTGTCTTTGTAATCGGAGTGATTTTCAAGTTTGTTTCTATCTTCGCTAACAGCTTTCGTGTAAATGTCAAGTTTGTTATTTTTATAAGGAAGAAGGTCGAGACAGACAAAAATATGAGCACGTAGTTGGTTGAATAATGGGAAATAGTTGTGGAGAAAGCAAAAATAATAAATAGGAGTCTTTTTGTGATTTTAGACAAAGATATATTGAAGATAGTAAAAAGAAGTAATGAAAAGAAGATAAATCCTATTTCCTGACGGTTGAGCATGGGCATGTCGTTATAGAAAGTAGGGAACGACAAAAAATAAAGGCATGCCAGAAATGCCAACACCGGTTCGGTATATTTTTTTAGAAATAAATAAATAATTACCGGACAGACGGCGAAAACTATTTGGAATACTAGCTTGTAGACATAAACATCCGAAAGAGTAAGGAAATTGGAAAGAATGGTCGGCAAAATTGTAATGCTCATGCTCGCATTATAAGCATCTTTATATGTATTGATGTTCCATAGGTAATGCTGCTTCGTTAATTGGAAGGCGAAGTATTCCCTCTGAATATCATGACCGGTAATAAACCAGCTCCTCAAGGACGTCATCAAGAGAAGTGAAAGGCCAATAAAATAGAGTGAATATGAAAAAATAGCCGGCGGGATTTTTTTGTGTAGCAGCGTAATCATCGCTGTATAGAGCGCTATACTTGCCAGCATAATCATGGTAAGGAAATTGGAGCCGTTATTATTGAGACTGGTTGCTCCACATGCGGAGAGAATGACAAATATAGGGGGAGGAAGATATAAAAGTAATTGCTTAACTATTATGAGCTTCCAAGCGATACGCAGTAGCAAATTTTTGTTTCGCCGATATGCAAAAAGCGCTATAACGACCATTAACAGATCAAGGATGACCAATATCGGCTGAGTCGAGAGCGGCTCGCGCAATCCCAGAGATATGAAAGATTGATTGATAAGGAGTCCCGCAACCATAATAAAAGTGAGACTGAAACCAATTATGAGGGAGACTGCCTCCCAAAAGGAAAGACCTTTGATTTTGAATAAAAGTAGTATTAAGGCGCCGGGAATGGTAAAGAGGGTCAAAAACGAGATGATATCACTTATATAATAAAAGTTAATTTTGAATACTGCCAACAGATTGGTCATTAAGAGTATTGAGAATATGGATGAAAATATATGATTCCTGTTAAGCGTCATAAACTTACCTCCTCATAAATACTCTCAAGTTTTTTTGTGAGTGTATCCCATTTGTATTGTCTGGCTTTCTGTTGGGCTTTTTGTGAAAGTTTTCTTTGTCTCTGTTTATCAATTATTAATTTATCTAACTCTTCTGCGAAGGCTTTGGCTGAGGGTTCTTTGACGAGAATTGCGCTCCCTTGCAATAATTCTCTTACTCCGGAGATATCCGGGCCGACGATAGGTAGTCCCGCGGCCATAGCTTCAAGAACCACGAGCGGCACGCCTTCTTTGTTTGAGGTCAGTAAAAATATATCGGCATTTTTGTAGAGATTGATGAGCTCTTTGCCGCGTCTGACGCGGCCGAGCATGCTGACGTTTTTAAGTTTTAGTTTTTTTATCAGTTGTTTAATTTTGTTTTCATCCTCCCCAACTCCCGCTATTTGGACACGTGTTTCTTTTTTCATCATGCTTATGGCGTTTATAAGTCGAGGCAGATTTTTTTGCTTTACAAGTCTCCCGACAAAGAGAATAGTCGGAATTTCTTTCTTTTCTATTTTTCGTTTAATGAAGAACGATTCCCCAACTCCATTTGGTAAAACTATGATTTTGTTTTCAGGAAGTTTGTATTTTTGGGCAATTTCTTTCTTTTGCCTTGGCGATAAACAAATAATTTTGGATGCATGCCGGAGAACCGGCTTGAGTAAGATTTGTTTGTATGGTTCAAGCAGGAATCCGAGCGGACCTGACGGGTCAACATCAAGATGTATATGCGCAATATAAGGAATATTTCTTAGCTTTGCACTTACGAAGACAATTTCCGGTATGAGTGCCTGGGAGATATGGAGATGGATGATTGAGCTTTTTGATATTTGCATTAATTTTCGAAAAAGGCGGAAAATTATTGGCGTATGCGCAATCTCAATACTTTTGAGATAAGAAACGCGGAGGTTTTTGGTTATTTTCTTTTCACTACTTACTGCCCCTCTGTCTGAGGTGAGAACATTAATATTGTGGCCTTTTCTTGCTAAATTTTCCGCTATTTCTTTCGCGCAATTTTCCATACCGCCTAAGTGCGGCGGGTAGTAGGCGACTACTTGGATGATATTCTTTTTTGTCTGTTTCATGATTATTTACCTGCTCTTATTTGTCATTGCGAGCGACTGATAAGGAGCGCGGCAATCCCGTTATGGATTGGGATTGCTTCGGGATGCACCAGCCGGTGCGTCCCTTCGTCATGCACTATCGTGCTTTCCTCGCAATGACATGGCTAACACTTCCTGTGTTTGGGAAACTTTTTTGTCCCAGGTATAGTTATCTTTCACTTTTTTATAGCCGTTTTCCGCCATAGTTGTTGCCAGATTTTTGTCTTTTATGATTTTTTCCAGTGCTTTTTTTAGTGCTTGTGGGTTTTTGGGCGGAACTAGAAATCCATCTTTTCCATTACTTATTACTTCCGGGATGCCCCCAATATTGGCGCCGACAACCGGGGTCTTGCATGCCATCGCTTCAATCAGGACCATACCAAAGCTTTCCATGTGAGCAAGGGAAGGTAAGACAAGCGCTGTGCTTTTTTGGATCTCTTTTACCAGATTTTTGCCTTTTTTAATCCCTATAAATTTAATATTTTTTTGGTCTTTGGGGATTTTTTCTCCAATGACTTTAAGGATTGCATTCGGGATATTTGCTATCGCATCAATTAGATTATATAGTCCTTTCATTTTATATATGCCGGCATTACTTCCTACGAAGAGAATTGTACTCTCTGCTTTCTTTTTGTCTCCCGGTTTGAATAGAGACGTGTTTACCGCCGGTGTGATGACAACACTTTTTTCTCTATACTCTTTGGCGATGGTGTTTTTCACGAATTTAGACGAGCAGATAATCATATTTGACCGTTTCAGGAGACGCCGGAGGAATATTTTTTCATACAAATAAATAATTATGTCAGGCAAAAATTGTTCTTTTTTCATGGTTCCCGCCTGATAGGTTAGGATGAACGGAATTGTGCCGCAAACACTAGACGCGACGTCCGCGATGAAAGGAACCGGAGCATGTGCATTAATGATATCCGGCTTTTCTTGTTTTATGATATTTTTGATAGTGAAATACCAGAATGGATTGATCGGCGTATTCGAGATTTTTAACAAATATGGAAGTCTATATATTTTTATTCCGCTCATGTTTTTTTTGCTGAACTTTTTTTCTATATGGTTGGATGTCACTACTACTATGTCCCAGGCATAATTCTTTTGTAAGCCTTGAGCAATGTTTAAAACATAGTTTTCCAGCCCTCCGGGCTTAGGATGAAAGTACGGGGTAACCAAGAGTAATTTGGATTTTTTCATTTGTATATCCTTTCTATCTTCTTCGTAATCCTGCCCCAATCAAACTCTTGTGAAAATTTCTTGTAAATTGTAGTTTTTCTTTTATTTTTGAGCAGGTATTTGATTGACTTACAGAGCGACAGGTCATTTAAGTCTGTAAGTATGCCATTCTTTTTGTCTATTACAAAGGACTTAGCGGCGTTATCCGGATGATTTATAGTAATTACAGGCAATCCGCAGGCATTGGCTTCTAAAGCTGCGATACCGAAACCTTCACGAATTGATGGAGAGACAAAGACTTTGGATGATTTGAAAAGTGAGTAGACTTGATTGTCTTCATGAAGAAAACCAAAGAGTTTGATGTTTTTTTTGAGCCGCAATTTCTCTATTAGAACCTCCAGGCGCTTCTTTTCAGGACCATCTCCAATAATAAAGGCTTTAATTTGAGGAAAATCTTTTTTCAGCAGCTTTATAGATTTTACCAATACATCAACGTTTTTGTGGGATAATAGCCTTCCCGCAAAAATGATGTCGGATTTTTCTCTTGCAGGTCTTATTTGCCGTATAGATCTAAAATCAATTCCGTTGGGGACGACATTGATTTCTTTTTTCACTTTTAGGCCGTGCTTGAGTTTTTGTTTCGTATGTTCTGAGACGGCAGTGATGACGTCCGGCATCCTTGCGCTAAGGAATTCGATGATATAAGCGATATCGCCTGCTCTTCCCAGATAATTGTTCCAGTAAACTCTCCCCCATACTTCATTCCAGGTTGCATACAGCTTTTTTCTTTTCAGTAATGCTACAAGTTTGGTTGAAAAGAGAACAAGGTGGGGCATATGATCTACTTCGATTATGTCGAAATCTTCTTTGATAAGCTTCAAACAAGCAAAGGCAAATAACAATGCTTGGCGAATTGATCTTCTTTGTTTTGAATAGAGTGGATAGAATTTACTGATTGCATGCAGATGTACGCCATTTTCTAAACGGCGCTTTTCTTCCCCTCTCCACCATTGCATGCAGTAAATATGCACATCATGCCCGTTTTTTGCGAGCCGGGTACTTATTTCATAAATCCGTTTCTCTTTCCCTCCTTTGTTGTAGGGATATATGGCGTCTGAGACTATCGCGATTTTAAGTATTTTTTTCATATATAATCTTATTGTTCGAGCTTGTCGAGAACTTCTCGATGCGGGCTGTCGCCCTTACTCCAAGAATAAATTGCGTAAGGTGAATTAATTAGGTTTGGAGTTTTTGGCTTGGGTGACCAGAGAAGATTTTTGACTAGCATGAGGAGTATGCGGATGCCGTCTTTGACGGCGTCTATCTTAGACTTTCCAACTCTATGATCATAGGTGATGGGTACCGAATAAATTTCAAATCCGAGCTTTACCATTTTGGTTATCATTTCCATCTCTATTTCAAATCCTTTAGCTGTTAAATACGGAGTTAACTTATCTATGGCCTCTTTTTTCCAGGCAAAAAATCCGCTCAGCACATCTGTGGTGTTAGCATGGTAAAGTTGCCTAACGAGGAAGGTGTATATCCAATTAGCAACGCGATTTTGGAATTTGAGTGAGTTTTTATTGATTTTGCCGCCGAGTCTTGAACCAATTATACAATCGCAAAAGTCGTTCATAAGCGGCTCTATGAGGCGCGGTATTTCTTTGGATTTATAGGTATTGTCGCCGTCCAGCATAATTACAAATTTTGTGTCAGGGCTGATTGACTTGAACCCTGTAATAAGCGCGTTGCCTTTGCCTTTTTTATCTTCAAAAACGATAGTAGCTCCTCTTTCTTTGACAATTTGCGTGGTGGAGTCTATAGAATTATTGTTTATGACTATAATTTCTGTTTTGTATCCCATCCTTCGCAACGTTTGCAGTGGAACGCCGTCAATTACAGCCCCTATACCTTTTTCTTCGTTATGGCAGGGTATTAGTATGGTAATTTTTTCTAGTTTTCTCATTGGTAAATTTGACTTCCTTTGATTAAGAAATCTACTTGTTGGTTTTTGTTTAAGAGGCTTATGGCTACTTTGGCGCGGGTTAAAGGCTTCGTGAAGAGAAAGCCTTCCTGGATGGTTATGGATTCGTTGTTTTTGAGAGTTACGCTGTTATGGTCTATATATTGTTTTTCTCCATCCTGCTCGATATACATATCATACGGGTATTCCATATCTTTGTTTTCATGATTGCGGATCGTAAACGTGAAGGAGTATTGTCGGCCTGGTAGGACTATGGTTGGTAATTGAGTGTGGTTTTGGAAGTAAACTTCTGTGAAAGGTTGTGGCTTGATAGTAGTAGCCAAAGTCAAGGTATTGATGATTGTCGGGTTAATTCTGAGATACAAATACGCACATACAAGGAGCTCAAGCGCGCCGATGAGATAAACGACGCGGATAAGGGTTTTGAATTTTGTTTTTTCATGA
>OBEQ011649748.1_pt1 | contig 17533 bp, 17 predicted proteins | sample 1670901 | NCBI WGS metagenome assembly OBEQ01 (sample SAMEA104232315, study PRJEB22302) | groundwater metagenome | biome: forest; feature: aquifer; material: groundwater | place: USA | collected 2011-08-07 | depth 5.4 m
CAATTGCCTTTTTGCCATTTTAGTTTCAAGGGCCATGGGCATGAAATTTCCCGTCATCCGGGAAGCCATCTCTAGCTTCAAGCCTGCGCCCGGGCGCTTGAATTTAAGGGAAATGGAAGGTGTCCTATTTTTGGACGACACTTACAACGCCAACCCCACTTCTTTTAAAGCGGCGCTTGAAACTTTAAAGGAATTTAAAATAAGAGAAAAAAAAGGCGTCGTATGCGGGGATATGTTAGAGTTGGGAACCGGCGCTTTAAATTATCATCGCCAACTTGGCGCGATGATCGCGGAACTTCTCCCCGATTTTGTCATCGCGGCCGGTTTGTTAAGCAAAGCGCTGGTGGATGAAGCGGTCAAAAAAGGGTACAGCCCGAAAAGAATTCATCACGTGAAGGACAGCGTGGAAGCGGGTAAGGTTTGCCGTCAAATGGCCGCGCCCGGCGATACGATTCTGGTCAAAGGATCGCGCGCGATGGCCATGGAAAAGGTTTTTGAATGTTTTATCACTTCCTCTACCCGTTAAGGGACATTTTTTTTGGATTTAACGTTTTCCGCTACATCACGTTCAGAGCGGCGATGGCTAGCGTCACGGCTTTTTTGGTCTGTGTTTGGGCCGGCCCGTATCTCATCGGCGTTCTTTCGCGTCTAAATTTCAAACAAACCATTAAACGTGAAGGCTTTTCCGGGCTTTACAAGGCCCATCAAGGAAAAGACAAAATTCCCACGATGGGCGGAATTTTGATCCTTGGGGCCATTGCCTTCTCGAGCCTTCTCTGGGCGGATCTGACGAACCGGTACGTGCTTTTATGCGTCGCCATGATGCTGTGGCTGGGTGCGGTGGGTTTCGTGGACGATTTTTTAAAACTTAAAAAGAAAAATTCAAAAGGAATCACGGCATTTAGCAAGCTGACGGGGCAACTTTTGGCGGGAGTGGGGCTGGGTTTGTTTCTTTATCTGGACTCACCCTCGTGGCAGGAAGTGGCCCTGCCATTTCTTAAGAACGCGCATTTGAGCCTCGGGGTTTTTTATATCCTGTTTGTCGCGATCGTAATCGCGGGAACTTCCAACGCGGTCAACCTGACCGACGGCCTCGATGGACTGGCGATCGGTTGTACGATCATGATCGCTTTGACGTACGGCTTGTTTAGCTACCTGACCGGGAACGTGAAATTCAGCGCTTATTTGCAGATTCCTTTTATTCCGGGAGCGGGAGAACTGACGGTATTTTGCGCGGCGATTTTCGGAGCGGGGATGGGTTTTCTTTGGTTTAATTCGCATCCGGCCAGCGTTTTTATGGGGGATATGGGCTCACTGGGCCTTGGCGGCGCTTTGGGGGCGGTGGCTGTATTTACCAAAAAGGAATTTCTGCTTCTGGTCGTGGGAGGGATCTTCGTGGCGGAGGCGCTTTCGGTTATCTTGCAGGTCGCGAGCTTTCGCTTAAGGAAGAAAAGAATTTTTCTGATGGCGCCGCTTCATCATCATTTTCAGCTCGAGGGCATGACGGAATCAAAAGTCGTGATCCGGTTCTGGATTGTTTCTATCATTCTGGCGCTGTTGGGGCTCTCCACCCTGAAACTTCAGTGATGATTTTAAAAAATAAAAAGATTACCGTCATAGGCTTGGGCAAAAGCGGTTTTTCGGCCGCCTGTTTTTTAAAGGGTAAAAAAGCGCTGGTTCGCGTGAGCGAAGCCTCCGCCGGCCCGGCCGTACGCCAAAAAGCTGAAAGTCTTCGCCGGCTCGGAATCCCCGTCGAGACGGGCGGGCACACAAAAAGCTTTATTTTAGGCTCTGGTCTATTGGTCGCCAGTCCCGGGGTACCTCAAGACAGCCTGCCGCTTCACCTGGCGAGGAAAAATAAAATTCCCGTCATCAGTGAAATCCAGCTGGCTTCTTATTTTTGTAAAGGAAAGATTATTGCCGTTACCGGGTCCAACGGAAAAACGACGACTTGCCACCTCATCCACCGGATGCTGTCGGATGCCCGCCAAAAGGCCGTTTTGTGCGGGAATGTCGGCACGCCTTTTTTAAGTGTTCTTCCGGCGATTGACAAAAAAACCGTGGTGGTTTTGGAAGTCAGTTCCTTTCAGCTTGAGGACAGCCCCACTTTCAAACCCGCGGTGGCGCTTGTCTTGAACGTAAGCCCTAATCATCTGGACCGTCACAAGACGTTTGGGCGGTACTTGAACGCCAAAAAAAATATTTTTAAGAATCAAAATAAAAGTGACCGGCTCGTTTTAAATTTTGACCGGCCTGAGGTCAGGCGAATGAGCCGCGAGGCCGCTTCAAGAGTCTTCTTTTTTGGAAAAGAAACATTCAAGGAAAATGGGATTTTTGTCTTAAACGGGACTGTTTTTCTGAAGCGTTCGGCGCGAAGAGCGAAGCCGCTTTTTACTCTGGAGGATTTTCCTCTCAAAGGAAAACATAATCTTGAAAATATGCTCGCGGCGGCGTCGGTGGCTCTTTTTTTTAAAGTTCCGCCGAGTTCGATTCAAGAAACGCTAAAAACTTTTAAAACGCTTCCCTGCCGCATAGAACTCATAGGAAAACACCGCGGAATCCGGTTTATTGATGATTCTAAATCCACCACGGTGGACAGCACCAGGGCCGCGCTGGAAGCCGTGGAAGGATCGGTCGTGCTTGTGGCCGGAGGCCGGGACAAGGGCCTGTCGTTTGAGGAGGTGGAACCTTTGCTTAAAGACAAAGTTCGCCGGGCCGTTTTTTACGGGGAGGCCAGGAAAAAAATCGCCGCTTCCTTAAAGTCATTTGGCCGGTATCGGCTTTTGGGGGATTTTCGCCAAGCGGTACGATTGGCTATTGGCTTTGCGCGGCCGGGGGACGCGGTGTTATTGTCGCCGATGTGTACAAGTTTCGACCAATTTTCTTCCTACCAGGAGCGCGGAGAAGCTTTTAAAGAAGTGGTTAAAAAATTTAATGGAAGCTAACGATTCCATGGAAACTCTAAAGAAAGCGCGGATGCTCCTTCAGGGATCAGCCATGATCCTGATCGCCTTGGGAATCGTGATGATTTACAGCGCCAGCGCGATCTATGCGAATGAGAACATGAAAAATAGTTTTTATTTTTTGGAGCGTCATCTTTTCTATTTAGCTCTGGGGATGGCGCTGGCTTGGGCCGCGGCCAACGCTGATCTGGGAAGGCTGCGGGCACACGCCAAACCAATCCTGATCGTGGCGGTGGCCATGCTGGTGCTGGTCTTGATTCCTCATGTGGGCAGCTCCATCAAAGGAGCGCGGCGTTGGTTTAAATTTTTGGGATTTAGTTTTCAGCCGTCGGAATACGCCAAACTAGCCCTGGTATTTTATATTTCTGATTTTCTGGAGAGACGAAAAGAGAGCTTAAGTGATCTGAAAAGGACTTTTTTACCGGCGATGGCTATTTTGGGGGTTTGCGCCGGCCTGGTCTATAAGCAGCCTGATTTTGGGACTGCCGTCACTCTCGTGTTCGTGATGATGGTGCTTTTTTTTGCCGCGGGTTTTGATTTAAAGCTCATTTTTTGGATGGGATTGGCGGCGGCCCCTATTTTGATTTATTCGATGATATCCAAGCCTTATCGAAGAAAGAGGCTTTTGGCTTTTTTTCATCCCTGGGATGACCCCAGAGGGGTAGGGTTTCAAATCATCCAGTCTTTTTTGGCGCTGTCTTCGGGGGGGATCCTCGGTGTCGGTTTGGGGCAGTCCCAACAAAAACTTTTTTATTTGCCGGAGTCGCACACCGATTTTATTTTTTCAATCATCGGTGAAGAGCTGGGATTTTTAGGCGCCGGCTCCGTGATCGTCCTTTTTGCGGTTTTTATTTTTGCGGGGATGGTGATTGTTTTTCGCGCCCGCGACCGTTTTTCACAGCTTTTTGGACTGGGCCTTGTCAGTCTTATCGGTCTTGAGGCGGTGATCAATATTGGGGTGAGCACGGGGGCGCTCCCCACCAAAGGCCTTTCCTTGCCGTTTATCAGCTACGGGGGGTCGGCGCTCTTGGCCAATATGGCCGCCCTGGGATTTTTGGTCAACATTTCCAAGGGGATATCCTCGGACCAAGCTGAAGCACCAGTGGTGAGCGAAGTCGAACCATGAAATTCGTTTTTGCGTGCGGCGGAACCGGAGGACATATTTTTCCGGCGTTTGCCGTCGCCGAAGAACTTAAAAAGAGGGATCCCTCCGTAGAGGTTCTTTACGTTTGCGGAAAACTGGATATCGAAAATAAAATCTTTAAAGGGATCAGCCGCGAAAAAGTTTTTTCCATTGAAAGCGCCCCGTTCCGCGGGGTACTTTCTTTATTGTCTTTAAATTTTTTGATAAAATTGATCAAAGGTTTTGTCCAAGCCGCCGCTTGTTTAAAAAAGGAACGCCCGGATTTGGTGGCCGGCTTCGGCGGCTATTTCTCGTTTCCGGTGGTATGCGCCGCGAAGTTTATGGGGATACGGACTCTTGTGCACGAACAAAATGTGGTTCCGGGAGTCGCCAACCGGTTTTTAAGTTTTTGGACGGATGGCACGGCTTTGAGCTTTGCCGAGACCGAAAGTTATCTCCGCGGAAGACACAAGTCAGTGCTGACAGGCAACCCCGTGCGCAGTTCGATCGAAACGGACCGGCGCGCGGAGGCGATGGTTTTTTTTGGTTTTGAGCGGAATAAAAAAACAATTTTGGTGCTTGGCGGAAGCCAAGGTGCGGAATCCATCAATACTTTTTTTCTGCAGGCGCTGGGTTTTTTTGACGAGGCGTTGAAGCAAAAACTTCAGGTGCTTCATCTGTGCGGCCGGATGAACCCGGAAGCGGCCCTGGAAGGGTACCGCCAAGCGGGAATTGCCGCGAGGGCGTTTTCTTTTTTTGACCGTATGGACCTGGCTTATAGCGTAGCGGACCTGGCTGTGGGAAGGGCCGGCGCGACTTTTTTGGCGGAGATATCCTTGAAACAAATTCCGGCGGTTCTGATTCCTTATCCTTTTGGAAGCGGGCATCAACTTTTGAACGCTCAAAGCCACTCCCGATCCCACCGCGCGGTCGTGATGCTTCAGAAGGATCTCACTGCCGAAAAGCTGGCCGTCGTCGTGAAGGACTCGGTTCTCGAAGCCGAATTAGACAAGGAACCGCGAGTTCCGCGTAAAGATAAAAACGCCCGAGAGGTTTTGGCGGATTTTATTTTAGAAACCGCGGGTATGGCATGACGGGCCCTAAGGGTATCGTTCATCTCATCGGAATCGGCGGGATTGGAATGAGCGCAGTGGCCCGGATGTATCATTCGATGGGTTGGTCGGTGCAAGGCAGTGACGCCAAACCCAACGAAGTCCTGACTCAGCTCCAGTCTTTGGGCCTGCGAGTCATGATCGGGCATGACGCGGCCTATGTCAAAGAAGCGGATGTCGTGGTGTATTCGTCTTCGATTGCGGAAAATCATGTTGAGCGCTTGGCGGCCGCCCGCGCGGGCAAAAGAGGGCTTCATCGTGCCGAGGCTCTGGCTGAAATCTGCCTTGGCAAGTTTACGATCGCCGTTACCGGAACTCATGGCAAGACGACCACTACGGCGCTTATCGGCACGGTCTTAAAGGAAGCCGGCCGCGACCCCTCCGTCGTCGTAGGCGGGCTTGTGGTCTCTTTTGGCGGCAACGCAGCGGTGGGCTCCGGCCCGGAAATAGTGATCGAGGCCGATGAAAGCGACTCCTCTTTCTTGAAATTCTCTCCTAGGCTGGAAGTGATTACTAATATCGAAGAAGAACACATGGACCATTTCGGGACTCTTTCAAAAATGGAAGAGGCCTATCGAAATTTTATCCGGCGCCTGCCGCCGGAGGGAGCGTGGATCGGATGCGCCGAGGATGCCCGCGTCGCCGCGATCGCCGCGGAAAATATCCGCCCGTTCATTTTATACGGTTTTGAAAAAACTCCCAACGGTTTAAGCGCTCTTCGGATCGTGGAGTGTCCCGGTGGGAAAAAAGGTGTTTCTTTTCAGGTATGGAACGGGGCCGAGTTCTTGGGCGAAGTCAAAATGAAGATTTTGGGCGCACACAACGTTTTGAACGCGTTGGCCGCCACCGCGGTGGGGCTTCGCTTAGGGATTGAGTTCCCGGTGATCGCCGCGGCTTTGGGAAAATACGAAGGGACCGCGCGGCGTTTTGACGTGAAATACGAGAACGCGCACATTCTGGTTGCCGACGACTACGCGCACCACCCGACGGAGATCCAAAAAACACTGCACAGCCTTAAGGCGCTTAAGAAAAAAAGAATTTTCGCGGTTTTTCAGCCACACCGCTATACCCGCGTGGAAAGATTTTGGAATGATTTCTCAAAGTCTTTTACCGCGGCGGACAAGCTTGCGGTGACGGATGTTTACTCCGCCGGCGAAAAACCGATCGAAGGCATCAATGGCCCGAAACTATGCGATGCGATCCGCGCCGCGGGGCATCCCGACGTCACTTACGTCGAAAGGGCAAAAATCGTCGAATGGTCCAGGCAAGAACTTCGAAAAGGGGATTTGTGGATCGCGCTGGGGGCGGGGGATATTTATCAGACGTCCGGGCAATTGTCCCAATTTTTAAGCGAAGACCTTTTTAAAAGTATCGGGTTGAAAGTGAGCTTGAACGAGCCGCTTTCAAAACATACCTCGCTTAAAGTCGGCGGCCCCGCGGAATACTGGGTGGAACCGGAGGACCCGAAAGCTCTCTCTCAACTGATCGTTTTATGCCGGCAAAAGAGGATCCCCATAAGTATTTTTGGATCCGGAAGCAATATTCTTCCTCCTGACGAAGGTTTGAAAGGTGTCGTGATTCACCTGAACGCGCCTTATTTTAAATTCATCCGGACGGACGACTTGGGGTCCGTCAGGGCCCGGGCGGGCGTCCAGAACACACTTTTTATTCAGCATGCGCTTGAAGCCGGATTCGGTGGATGCGAATTCCTGATGGGGATTCCGGGAAATATCGGAGGGTCTCTGGCGATGAACGCCGGCAGTCACGACCAATCCCTTGACGCTCTGGTGGAGAAGATCATTCTCGTGGATAAAAACGGAGAATTAAAAACTTTGGAGAGGAGCCAAGTGCCTTTTGGCTACCGCTCTTCGGGGCTCAAAGAAGCCGTGATCGTGGAAGGAGTTTTCCGCCTGCCTCGCCGCGATCCAAAAGAAACTTTGAAAAAATTAGACGAATACAGGGATTATCGCCTTAAAACGCAGGACCTTCTTCATCCCAGCGCCGGCTGTATGTTTAAAAACCCAAAACAAGCCGGTTGCTCCAGCGGGCGCCTGATCGAAGAGGCGGGGTTGAAGGGCCGCCGCATCGGGGGCGCTCAAGTTTCCCTCAAGCACGCCAACTTCATCATCAACCTGGGCGGGGCTTCCTCCAAAGACATCGGCCTCCTGATTCGGGAAGTCCAGGAGACCGTCAAAAAGAAATTCAATGTGGATCTCGAAACAGAAGTCAGGATCCTCTAGTGGAAAAAGTCGCGGTGTTGGCCGGAGGCACTTCCTGCGAAAGAGAGATTTCGCTCATTTCGGGCCGCGCCGTATTTGACGCGCTTAAAATTCGCGGCCTGGATGTGAGCCTTTTAGATCCGGCGAAAGGAGATTTTATCGCCCCGCTTAAAAACGGCGGCGTTTCGATCGTTTTCATAGCGCTGCACGGGAGTTTCGGAGAAGACGGGACCGTTCAAAAAATGCTGGACGAGGCGGGGATCGCTTACACCGGTTCGTCGGCTGCCGCCAGCGCCCGGTCATTTGACAAATCCATCGCTCAGACAATTTTTAAAAAAATAGGTTTACTCGTGCCCGAGTCTTTTGCTTTAAAAAAATCAGACCCTTTGCCGAAAGCCCGGTCTTTAAAATACCCCCTGGTCGTGAAGCCCGCCGCTTGCGGGTCGAGCATCGGGATCAGTATCTTAAAGCGCGCGGAGGAGTTTGCCGAAGCCTGCCGAACCGCTTTCATGTATTCGGACGTCATTCTCATCGAGCAATTCATCCGTGGCCGTGAAGTGACGGTGGGCGTGTTGGGCGAAGAAGCTTTACCGCCCGTAGAAGTGATTACCCCTCGTGAATTTTATGATACCCAGGCCAAATACAAGGATTCCGGCACGCAGTATGAGTGCCCGGCGCGATTGACTTTAAAAGAAACCGCCGAACTCTCAAAGGCCGCGCTTACGGCTTATCACGCGCTGGGTTGTGAAGTGATGGCCCGTGTTGATTTTATTCTGGGAGAGAATTCGGCCCCTTATATCCTGGAATCCAACACCATCCCGGGTTTGACCGGCAAAAGTTTGTTGCCAAAAGCAGCCAAAGCTTCGGGCGTCGAGTTTCCCGATCTTTGTGTTAAAATCCTACAGCTGTCAGTCAACCGTCAGGGAGTCAGAAAGTAGATGGTCAAGCCCTTCAAGAGCCGCACCAAACGAAGAAATACCGGATCCGCGATCTCGGTCAAGCTGATCGCCGCCGCGCGTTCGGCCTTTTTCTTAAGCTTTCCTTATCTTCTGTCGCTGGCGCTGGTCGGGGTGCTTTTCGGAGCGGTGATCGCCTACGCGGTCAATTCCCCGACGTTTGAATTGGACGAAGTCCGTATTTTAAATTCCGGTTCGATGACTCGTGAACAAGCCTTTGGGTTTTGTGAACTAAGGCCGGGAGAGAATCTGATCACTCTGGATTTGGTGAACGTCCAAGAAGTGATCAAACGAAAACACCCCGAATTCAAAGAGGTCCGGGTGCGCCGCGTCCTGCCCAATCGCGTGGAGGTCGTCGTACGCCGCAGGACTCCGGTGGTCCAAGCGGCTTTTTCGAAATACGTCCAGATTGACAGGGACTTGGTGATCTTGCCCGGTTCCAGCCACGTGCCTTTTAAAAATTTAACCGTGATCGAGGGAGCACCGCCACCCAAGGCCGGGCTTTTGGTGGGCTTGGTTTTGAGTGATCCCAATACCAAAAAAGCCGTCAGGCTCGCGGAAGTCGTCAAGCGCTCAGACATCCTTAAAAACCATCTTTTGACGAAGGTGGACATCAGTGACCCCAAAAATATTTCGCTTGTCATTGATGATGACATTGAAATCAAAATCGGGAATAATCATTTTATTGAGCGGCTCAAGATCCTCGACCAAACCTTGAAAACGGTAGAATTGGACCGTTCCAAGATTCGTTACATTGACCTGCGCTTCGACGACGTTGTGGTCGGGCCAAGGTAACCCCTCGGTTTTTTTATTCCATGAATTTCATCAATAGAATTTCAAGAAAAGTATTTTCGGCGCTTGATTTTGAGGTTGAAAAAGTCTCGGTCTGGATCGGAGAAAATAAGAACGGCCAACCGCGAAGCCTGGGTTTAGGGCAAGCCCCTTCAAGGGGCATTCGGCAGGGGCAGGTGACTCATACCGGTGACGCGGTGGAGTCCGTGGTTGAAGCCCTTCAGGAAGCCGAGAGGCAAGCCGGGACGTCCGTGGGTACGCTTTATTATAATTTCACCGATCCCGCTTTGCAATGTTTGGTCTCACGCGGATCCAAGACATTAAAAGGAGAAGGGCAAATCAGAGCCGCGGACTTGAAAGAGGTGCGTCAGGCCGCGGAGCGGCTGGTGGGGCACTTCGAAAGAAACATTATTTATTCCAGAGAAACCGGATACACCATTGATGAACGGGATTTTGTGGCGAACCCTTTGGGTGTTTTTGGGCGTAAACTCGATGTCCAAATGCGGATCTTGACTGCCACCTCCGCGCTTTGTGACACTTGGCAAAAGATCATGAGCCGGGCCGGGGTTAAAAGATCGGTCCGGGTGGCTTCCGCTTGGTCCACGGCCTACGGAATTTTGCCGAAAGAGGACCGCGAAATATACCGGTTGATTGTGGACTCGGGGGGATCGGGGGATTTCTTGAATATTTTTATTTTTGGGAATAACATGATTTGTGACCATCGGGTCGTGTTGTTGGACCCCGGGACTCCGGTCTCGGAAGAAGGTTTTTTACCGCTTCTGGCGGCGGCAAAAGAACTTCTCACCGAAACCTTTCCGGTAGAGAAGATCCTTGTGGCGGGCCGACAGAATTCCAGAGGCGAAATCTCATCGCTCTTAAGAAAGTCTTTTGACCTTCCGGTTTCCGAAGTGTCCCCGCGGTCTGTGCAGGGACTGGAAAATCTTTCCCAAACTGGTTTGGTGGGGCTCTTGGCGGTGGCGGATGAACTTGAAAATAAAAATCTGATTCTTCATCACGACAAAGACCTCATGGGGACTCTCAAAGAAAAAACAGCTACTTTTTTGAGTGATTATTTCTAATGAAAAAAAAATTAACGCGCCTCAGCAAGATTCCGGAAGTTCTGTCCGATTTAAAAAAAGGGCGGCACGTGATCGTCATAGATGACGCGGACCGTGAAAATGAGGGTGACCTCATCATCGCGGCTGAACACGCGACCGCCTCCGCGGTCAATTTCATGGCCAAACACGGCCGAGGGATTATTTGCGTGCCCATGGACGCGCTTCGCCTGGAAAAACTGGGCGTGGACCTTATGGTCACCGACAATAAGGATGGCCTTAAAACAGCCTGGACAGTTTCAATTGATGCCAAGCATGGCATCAGCACGGGGATCTCCGCGCATGACCGTTCTCGCACGATCAAAGTCTTGATTGACCCCAAAACGGCCAAGGAGGATTTGGTCAGGCCCGGGCACATTTTTCCGCTTCGGGCCAAAGAGGGCGGAGTGCTTGTGCGCGCCGGCCATACGGAAGCTTGCGTGGATCTGATGAAGCTGGCCGGTCTTTACCCGGCGGGCGCTATTTGTGAGATCATGAATGACGACGGAAGCATGGCGAGGACGCCTGAACTTTTTTCATTCGCCGGTAAGCACCGGCTTAAGGTTTGCACGATCCGTGACCTGATCGAGTACCGCAGAAAAAAAGAAAAACTGGTGTTCAAGGCGGTCGAGACGAGGCTTAAAAACGCCTACGGCGAATTCAGGCTTGTCGCTTACGAATCGTCGGTGGATAAGGACTATCATATCGCTTTAGTCATGGGGGAGCTTTCGGCGAAGAGGGCGGCTTTGGTTCGGGTGCATTCGGAATGTTTTACGGGAGACGTCTTAAGTTCGGCGCGCTGTGATTGCGGAGAGCAGCTCCGAAACGCCTTGGAGATGATCGCCCGGGAGAAATCAGGCGTACTCCTTTACATGCGGCAAGAGGGCCGCGGCATCGGGCTTTTGAATAAACTCAAAGCCTATAAACTTCAGGACGAAGGCTTGGATACGGTCCAAGCCAACGAGAGGCTCGGGTTTCCGGCGGACTTGAGGCATTATGGCGTGGGCGCGCAAATCCTCGTGGATCTGGGGATTAAAAAGATAAGACTTCTGACGAATAATCCCAAGAAGATTGTCGGCCTTGAAGGCTATGGCTTAAAAGTGGTTGAGCGGGTCCCGATCCGCGTGGCGCCGGGCCCGCATAATAAAAAATATTTGAAAACCAAAAAGAAAAAAATGGGGCACATTCTTTGAAGCGGAATAAATTCTTAAAAATCCGCCGGCTCCAAGGCGATTTCTTGGGAGCGGGCAAGCGTTTTGGGATCGTCGTCTCGCGGTTCAATGAATTTTTGACCGAACAGCTTCTGGAAGGCGCTCTGGACACTCTTTTAAGCCACGGAACGCGGGAAAAAGACATCACCGTCGTGAGGGTGCCGGGCGCTTTTGAAATTCCTCTGGCCGCCAAAAAGTTGATCCAAAAAAATAAATTCGACGCCGTGATCACGCTGGCCGTCGTCATCCGCGGCCAAACGCGGCATTTTGAACAGGTGGTGAGTGAAAGCGCCAAAGGAATCCGCGAACTTTCTTTAAAAACTGAGATTCCCGTCATCCTGGGGATCGTCGCGGCTCAAAATTCCGCCCAAGCGGTTCGTAGAGTCGGGCTCAAAGAAGCCAACAAGGGGCGTGAGTGGGCGCGCTCAGCCATTGAAATGGCCGGCCTTATGCGCAAACTTAAAAAAAACAAATGAGAAAAAGGACGCGCAGCCGCGAATTCGCGCTTCAGCTTTTGTACAGGCTTGATTTAAACCGCGACGATATTGAGGAAGTTTTTGAAGATTTTTGGAAGGATAGAACGGACTTGGCGCTGTCCAGTAAGGAAAAAGAAGTGATCGAATCCGATAAAAAAGATCCGGACATCCGTTTATTTGCCGAACGGCTGGTACGCGGCGCCTATGAACGCCTGGAACAGATTGATAAAACGATCGAGCGCTATGCCGAAAATTGGGAAATGAACCGGATGGCTTGCGTGGACCGGAATATTTTGAGGCTTTCCACTTATGAAATCTGCCACTTGGAAGACATTCCGGTCAAGGTCGCCATCAACGAAGCGGTGGAATTGGCCAAACGTTACGGCGAGCCGGATTCCTCAAAGTTCGTCAACGGCATTCTGGATAAAATCGCCAAAAACGAGTGCAAAAAATAACCGCGGCTGACTTATTTTTCATGAAAAAAGCCCTGCGTTTGGCTCGGCGCGGCCTGGGGAGTGTTCATCCCAATCCGCTGGTGGGGGCGGTGCTTGTCAAAAACGGGCGGGTGATCGGTGAAGGGGCGCATGAAAATTACGGCGGGCCTCATGCCGAAGTAAATGCAATCCGCCACGCCAAAGCCCATCCCGCCGGGGGCGCTCTTTATGTGACGCTTGAGCCCTGCGCCCACCACGGAAAGACGCCGCCCTGCACGCGGCTGATCCTCCGAAGCGGAATTAAAAAAGTTTTGATCGCCATGAAAGATCCGAATCCCATCGTTTCCGGCCGCGGCTTGGCTCGGCTAAAAAAAGCGGGCGTGAAAATCATGACGGGAATTTTAGAAGATCAAGCGTCCGAATTAAACAAGGATTACAGTCACTGGATTCAAAAAAAAACACCTTATGTCACCCTCAAATTTGCCCAGAGCCTCGACGGAAAAATCGCGCATTCAGGCCGTGGGCGTTGGATATCCAGTTTACCCTCACGCCGTATGGTTCAACGAATTCGCGCGAGGGCGGACGCAATCCTGATAGGTATTGAAACTCTTTTGGCGGATGACCCGCTTCTTTCAATTCGCGTGAAAGGTTGGCGGGGACGGCAGCCTGCTAAAATAATCCTCGACAGTGCTCTTCGGACTCCGTTAAGATCAAAAATTTTTTCAAAGGCTTCCCCAGGCCCCGTGATTATTGCTACGACCGCAAAAGCTCCGGCGGCCCAGGCAAAGATCCTGATGAACAAAGCGGAAATCTTGAAACTTCCAGGCAACAAAGGCCGCGTGGATCTCTCGGCTCTTTTTAAGATTTTAGGCCGAAGAGGGATCGCGAGTGTTCTTGTCGAAGGCGGCGTGGAAGTGATCAAAGATGTTCTGTCGAAGAAACTTGCGCACGAAATTTATTGTTTCGTCTCTCCGAAGCGGATCGGCTCACGGGGAGTGCCGGGGCCTATCGCTGCCAAAGGAATCCGTGAAATTCAAAGAGCCTTGAAAATCAAGAGACCGACTGTAAAAAAAGTAGGCCATGATTTTTTGATCCGGGGAACTTTTTGATGTTTACCGGAATCGTGGAGTGCTTGGGGGTTGTCCGCAAGAGCTTGAAAAAAAACGAAAATGTGGGAGTCCTTGGAATTGAGGCCCCCTCGGCCTGGAAAGACATTAAAATCGGGTCCAGCGTCGCGGTGAACGGAGCTTGTCTCACGGTCGTAAAGAAAAAAGGAAAACGCCTTTTTTTTAACGTGATCGCCGAAACAAGGGCCAGAACCGTTTTGGGACGGCTTTGTCCCGGGCAGACGGTTAATCTTGAGCGCGCGATGAAAATGGGCGGGCGTTTCGAGGGACACGTGGTGCTAGGCCACGTGGATGGTATAGGCAAGGTTTTGAAAATCACCAAACAAAAAGGGCAGACCAGTTTTCTGGTCGCTTACCCCAAAGGGCTTGAAGCCACTTTGGTCGAAAAAGGTTCGGTGGCGATCAATGGAGTCAGCATGACGCTGGGAAAAGTTTCAAAAAAATCTTTCTGGATCCACTGCATCCCTCACACGCTCCGCCAAACCCATTTTGGCACTCTTAAACCCGGCGACCCCGTCAACCTCGAAGGCGACATCCTCGCCAAACTCGCACGGCTTTCACGATAACGTAGTAGTGCGCCCTTACCACGTTATCACTAAATAGCGTAGTCAGTACCATGCCATCGCTAGTGAGAGGCGCCTGGCACGGTGTATCTTTCTCACTCGCTTAGAGAAGCTACGGCTTTACAGTTAGGCGATGATTGGACGCTCGCTGCGAAAGACACACCCTGCCCTCGCCGGTAAAGCTGATGATCAGGAAACACCTTGATTCAGACTCTGCGGACGTTATCGGTTAGGGTCTTTGTATATCCAAATTAATGTCCATACGAGCGTCCACGGAATTACCCCTCGAAGAGGCACGTTGATGGCCGAGCACCACGGAAACACGAGTCTTTTAAATAGCGCAGGCCATCTCCCGAGCTTGATTTTCCTCGGAGGGGAAAATCAAGCGGTGACTCTTCGAGGGGTAATTCCGTGGACGCGGCGCTGGCCACCACCAAACGTAGTCTACGAAACGCCGGTTATGAACGATGGCATGGTAGGGTATCGTGACGTTGACATCGTTGAGTGGGCATTATAAGCTATGGTATTCAACGGGTTGCTAAAAAGGATTTCATGAGAAAAAATTTATCGTTTGGGCTTATTTTGGTGTTGCTCTTGGCCGGTGCGTCGGCGAGTGAGGCGGCTTGGATTTGGACGCCGGAGAGCGGGAAGTGGTTTAATCCAAAGAAGGCTTCTAAAGATACCCCCGAGGATCAGTTTGCTTGGGGGATGAGTTTTTATGAACAAAGGAAGTGGGACCGCGCGATTGAGGAATTTGAGAAGGTGCCGGCTGTTTTTCCTACTTCGCGGTTTGCCGCCGAGGCCGTTTATTATACCGGGATGGCCTGGGAGGCAAAGGAAGACCTCTCCAAGGCCGGTGATGCCTACCAAAAATTGGTAGACCGTTATCCTTACAGCGACCGTATCAAGGACGCAGTCCAACGCGAATTTACGATCGCCAACGAATTTGCTTCGGGCACGAAAATCAAAATTTGGGGGATTCCGGCGCTTTCCGGCCAGGACAAAGCCTTGGAAATTTATAAACATATCGTGAAGAACGCGCCTTTTGGGACTTATGGGGCCGAGGCGCAGTTTGCGATCGGCGAAGTTTATAAAAAACAAGGGGATTTTGAAGAGGCCCAGAAAGCTTATCAGTCCGTCGCGGACGACTATCCTCAGTCGGAACTCGTCAGCAAAGCGCGTTACCAGATTGCTTACGTTTCTATGGAAACTTCCAAGCGCTCCCAATCCAGCGAACAGTACGCCGAGCGGGCCATTGAAGAATTTCAAGGATTTAAAAACAGCTTCCCGGAGGACAAACAGGCGCTGGAAGCCGAGGAATCCATCAAAGCGCTTCGCGCCAAGAAGGCGATGACCTTATTTCAAACCGCCGAGTTTTATGAAAAACAAAAAAAATATTCCAGCGCCAAAGTTTATTATTCCGAGGTCTTCACTAAATTTCCGGAAACTCCGGTCGCCCCCGAAGCCCGGAAGAGGATTGACAAAATTATTCAAGGGGAAGGAGGCCAGCCCAAGGCTTCCAAGCCGTGGTACAAGCCGTGGTAAAGAAAACAGCCTTTTTTATTTTCGCGCTTTTTTTGGCCCAGACAGCCGGATGCGGTTATGGCAGCAAATCGCATTTGCCTCCGGATATCAAGGCCATCCATATAGCACCCGTTAAAAACGCCATTGATTTGTCCGGTGAGGTCAGCGACCGCCGGCGCTTTCGCGTGACCCGGCCGGGCGTCGAAGTGGACGTGACCAACGCGATCATCAACCGTTTTATTTTTGACGGAAATTTAAAAGTGACGTCGCTTGAAAAAGCGGATGCGGTGCTCGAAGCCAAACTCATAGACTATCGCCGGGACGCTTTGCGCTACAGCGACAACGATGATATTCAGGAATACCGCCTGAGCGTCGTTTTAGACGTGGTTGTCACCCGGGCCAAAGGCCATAAAGTGCTCTGGCGCAGTCAGGGCTTCGCCGGAAGCACGTCGTTTTTTCTTTCGGGGCCCCATGCGACCAGTGAAGATGAGGCTGTCGTCAAAACGATCGAAGATGTCGCCCGCCGTGTTGTGGAACAAACTATCGAGTTATGGTAGAGACCTCTGTTTATCTTTTGGTCGGTAAAGAGCGGTTTTTAAAGAGGGAGTTCATTCAGGGGCTTCGTCTTAAACATTTTCCCGGGGGCTCCGACGCCGGTTCCAATTTTCAAGAAGTTCATCCCGAGGAGACTTCTTTAGGGCCGGTTTTGGATTTTTTGAGGACAGCCCCTTTTTTGGCCGAAAAAAGGATGGCGGTGCTTTGGGAAGTCGAAGCTCTCTCTGAGGAAGAAAAAGACCGGCTCCTCTTGGCCTTAAAATCTTTGCCGCCGACGGCGATTCTGGTCTTGGTCGCGGAAGAAGGCACCCCCAAAAAAGATTCCTTTTTAAAAGAATTGTCGCTCAAGGCTCAGAACGTTTCCTGCTACCTTCCTAAAGAAAATCAATTGCCCGCGTGGATCGCTTCACGCGCTCTAAAAACACAGGGTTTAAAAATTCACCCTGAGGCTTGCCAATTTCTGGCCGAAAGGGTGGGCGAAGACGCTGCGGGGCTTCTGGCGGCGATTGAACAGCTGTCGCTTCTTGTCAGCCCCCGAAAAGAGGCTGTGTTAAAGGAAGCCTCGATGCTTTTTGGAAGGCCTTTGAAGCGCGGCGTATTTGATCTTTTAGATTCTTTACTCAAGAAAAATATTTCTATGGCGCTTAAGATTTTCAAGGGCCTTTTTGAAGAAGGGACGGATCCGTCAGAAATTGTCCCGGTTTTGGCGGGGCAAATCCAGAGACTGCGCCGGGTGAGGTTTCTGATGGACCGGGGTTTGGACGAGGCGGCGATCGCCGGGCAGCTCAAGATCCATCCGTATTATTTGAAGGAGACTTTAAAACAAGCCGCTCAGCTTTCGGACCCGAGCGGACGCTGTCTTCTCAAAGCGCTTTCGGAGTGCGATCAAGCTTTCAAAACCGGGCAACTCGGCGCCAGGCTGGCGTTTGAGAGATTTTTGGTTCTTTCCGGGTCAGGCTGATTTTAAGGAATTGATTTTCAGGCTGATTCGCGAGGTGCGGCGGGAAGCTTTGTTTCTGTGCAGAATGCCCTTTTTCACCGCTTTGTCCAGCTTGGAAAAATAGGATCTGGATTCTTTTAGGGCGTCTTCGTGTTTTTTGGTGCCGATGGCCGCCATGACTTTACGCGCGGCGGTTTTCAAATCCGAAATGACGCGCAGGTTATTGATCCGCCGTTTCTTGTCAACGCGGATTTTTTTAAGTGAAGATCTTCGATGTGCCATAAATCCCTTTCTTTGTTCTTTGTAAGCGGGCATTTTACAGAAAATAATATTCTATGTCAACACATCGAAATTTAGCCAAATCCGCCGGTGCCTTGGGTGCGTTGACCGCGACCAGCCGTGTTTTGGGCTTCGTCAGGGACATCGTCATCGCCGCGGCCGGCA
>OBEQ010425707.1_pt1 | contig 17530 bp, 14 predicted proteins | sample 1670901 | NCBI WGS metagenome assembly OBEQ01 (sample SAMEA104232315, study PRJEB22302) | groundwater metagenome | biome: forest; feature: aquifer; material: groundwater | place: USA | collected 2011-08-07 | depth 5.4 m
GATCAGATCGACCTCGCCTTGGGCACCCGTAAGGTCTTTGCTTCCGGCTGGTCCGCCGCGTTCGCTGTGAACGGTAGCCTGTCCACCCAGGAGAACCATACCCGATGGTCCACCAACCACGAAGGCGACGGCGTCCGCAACTACATCGTTCAACCCACCCCCGTCGTAGGCGCCACCCTCACCATCGGCTTCGGCCAGACCGGCCGCAACGCGGATCCGGACTTCGACGGCAATCCCAACAGCACGGACAAGTGCCCGAACGCCGCCGAGGATTACGACGGCTATGAGGATGAAGACGGTTGCCCGGATCCCATCCACGTCGTCACCGCGCCGGTGCAGATCCGCGACACCGTGGTCATCACCCAGCTGGACACCATCGTCAAGAACGACACCATCCGCGTTCCCACGGCCGATACTCTCAAGTACCAGGCCAGCCAGGATCCGAACGCGATTTTCGGATTCGGCAAGACCACCTTCCCGGCCATCCAGTTCAAGAGCGGATCGGACGAGCTGAACCGCTCCTCCTTCAAAACCCTGAACGACATCGGCCAGTCGATGCGGAACTTCCCGGCGGTGGGCCTGCAGGTGCAGGGATTCACCGACAACACCGGCAGCGCCGAGACCAATAAAACCCTGTCGAGCAAACGCGCCCAGGCGGTGGTGAATTACCTGGTCAATCAGGGCATCACCCCGGATCGCCTGCAGCCGGTGGGCATGGGCCCGGAGAACCCGGTCAGCAGCAACAACACCGCGGGCGGCCGCCTCCTGAACCGCCGCGTGGAATTCAAGCGCATCAAATGACCACGCGCTCATGAAATGGAAGGGCGGGCCCGGGTGGGTCCGCCCTTTTTTTTCCGGTATTTTCGCGTAGCGGTTACCTCAGCTAAAAACCCATCCCGTGGACCTGGGCTCAATCCGGTTGCGGCCGTTCCCCCCATCGCACTTCGCTCAACTGGATTTGCGGTCCGCAATCATCCATGCAACCCCGAAGCAGACGTCCGCAGGTTTTCAGGATGAAGTCCCCGTCCATTTCGAACACGGTCTCGGATACCGCCGGATCGCTTTTAAGATACTCCCCGCATTCGCGATAGAGCGAATCCAAGGTGATCGGAAGCGAGCCGAAAACCCCCGCTCCCAGGCCGGTTCCGGTTTCCGTAAACCGGATCACAGGCGGCAATGGATCCGAGTCGCTGTTGGGCTGGTACACCACATCCCGACGCACCACCTTTCCCTGCTTGACTTCGATCCAGGTGGAATCCCAAAACGGACTCCAACTCCGGAAATAGGTCGTATAGCGATAACTGTTTCCCGACTTTTCCCGCAGCAGACCCAAGGCCTTACGACTTGAGTCTAATCGGTCCGCATTCGACAAGCCCGACAGATCGGTCTTGAACGGATTCTGCAGATGCAGGGGCGGCGGATTGCCGCCGCCGGTGGAGGCGTTTGGAGAAAGGCAACCCGATAGCAGGGCTCCGGAAAGAACTCCGAACAGAATCGGCTTAGCCAGGAAATGAGCGGACATGGGAAACCTCCTTGGGATTTTCGGAACTATCGGGCTTTCCGAATATATCCCGGCAGGGGCCACCGGACCTTTCCGGACCCGTTAAACCGCTCCATAAATGAGAGCAACGCCCGCCGAGAGCGCTTCCGCTTCCTATACGCGACCAATCCCTGACATGGCGCCCAGCGCCTTATGCCCAAAACCCTTTCTCTCCCTATGGCTCTATAGGCTCTATCTATGGCTCGGCATTTGCATGCTCGCGGAACCACCGGCAGCCCTTGCGGAAACGACCTAAGGGCCCACCCGCACCGTCGAAAAGACCCGCGACGACGGCTCCCGCGCCTCCGCGCCCGCAACGGACGGAGACCGGAACTGCAAGGCCGGGTCGGAGCCCGGCGACCACGGCAGCCACAGCGATAAAAGAGATCGTGACGAGGATCGCGAATCCGATCATGAGAAGAACGGGTCCGACGAGGGCCTCGGCCTATCCGTCTTCCCCAGGCTGGGCAAGGTGTCCTCTTGTTTCGATCTGGATCTCCACCTCAAGTCGTTCAGCGGCGTGGTGGCCATGGCGTTCGTGGTCCCTTTCTGGTTCGGGGTCTGCGCCGCGGGCAGGGCCTTTACATCAGCCATGCTGGCTGTGGGCGTCGGAGCCGTCTGGTCTCGGGAAACCGTGGAGTTCCTGCGGAGCGACTTCACGGAGGACTTGATGCCCACGTCCGGAAACCCGAGACGAATGGACGCCGGACGCCTCCCTGGCCATCGGAAGCTACCTGGGGGGTTCGGGAGGCCGGCCCCTGTGGCGTTTTGAAATCCGCTACCGCGCGTCCATCCACGTGCCCTCGCACCCGAGCTCCCTGCCCGCGGACAACGGCCTGACCAGCCAGGGCCTGGCCTGGGATTGGGCATGGCTATGGTAAGTGTGAATAAGCGCGCTGGGGAGTAACCACCCATGGAGAACGCCAAGGAGGCCGGCCCAGCGTATTCCCATGCTGGGAAGCCCCTCCGGATTTAGATTAGGAGCAGCGGGGGCGGACTTCCCTCCAAGATGAAATCATCCTTTTGGGGCGCGCCGCCGGACCGGATTCCGGAGGCGTCCAAGGAGCGGGCATGGCGGACGGATACCGGACGGAGACGGACAGCATGGGACAGGTCCAGGTGCCGGAGGGCGCGCTATGGGGGGCGCAGACCCAGCGCGCGCTCGACAACTTCCAGATCAGCGGCATCCGCTTCCCCCGCGACTTCATCGGCGCCCTGGGTATGATCAAGTACCTGGCCTGCCAGGTGAACCGCGATCTGGGCGGTATCGACTCCGCCATGGCCGCGGCCATCTCCCAGGCCTCCATGGAAGTGACGGAAGGGCAATGGGACGATCAGTTCCCGCTCGACATCTTCCAGACCGGATCGGGAACCTCCACCAACATGAACGCGAACGAGGTGATCGCCCATCGCGCCACCGAAATCCTCGGGGCCCACGCCGCGCGCAAGGTGCATCCGAACGATCACGTGAACATGTCCCAGAGCAGCAACGACGTCATCCCCTCCTGCATCCACATCGCCGCCTTGGTGTCCCTGGAAAAGGATCTGCTGCCCGCCCTCAACCGTCTGCGCGCCGCCCTGGATGAAAAGGCGGGCGCCTTCAAGGACGTGCTCAAGCTGGGCCGCACCCATCTCCAGGACGCCACGCCCATGACCTTGGGCCAGGAGTTCTCCGGCTACGCCGCCATGGTGGCCCACGGCATCGGCCGTCTCGGCAACGTGCGTTGGCACCTGGGCGAACTGGCCCTGGGCGGAACCGCCGTGGGCACGGGCCTCAACGCCGCGCCCGATTTCGCCCGCAAGGTCATCGAACGCCTGAACGATCTTTCCGGCCTGGAATTCCGGGAGGCCGAGAACCATTTCGAGGCGCAGGGTTCGCGCGACGCCGTAGTCGAGACCAGCAGCGCCCTCAAGACCGTGGCCGTTTCCCTCATCAAGATCGCCAACGACATCCGCTGGCTGGGTTCCGGACCCCGCGCCGGCTTCGGCGAGATCAAAATCCCGGCCTTGCAGCCGGGGTCTTCCATCATGCCCGGCAAGGTCAACCCCGTGATGGCGGAAGCCCTGCTCCAGGCCTGCGTGCAGGTGATCGGCAACGACGCCGCCATCACCTTCGCCGGGGCCTCGGGCAACTTCGAGCTCAACGTGATGATGCCGCTGATGGCCCACGGCCTGCTGCAATCCCTGCAGTTGCTGACCAACGCGGTGACGGCCTTCGAGGAGAAATGCGTGCGGGGACTGGAGGCGGACGCCGCGCGCTGCCGCGCCGCCATCGACGGGAGCCTGGCCATGGCCACGGCCCTGGTTCCCAGGCTGGGCTACGACAAGGCGGCGGCCCTGGCCAAGGAGGCCTTGGCCGCGGGAAAGACCGTGCGCCAGATGGCGCAGGAAAAGGGCGTGCTCAAGGCGGACGAACTGGATGCCCTGCTCGATCCCGCCCGGCAGATCCGCAACCGGTAGGGTACCGAAACGGACGGGTTACCTTTATAGGCCAGTCGGCCAACCGGCCGGCCCGCCCGCCTCGCGCTATTTCAGGCGCTTTCCAGCATCTCTTTCATGGGTTGCCAATAATGCTCGTTCCACCCCGACTCGATCCCCGCGAAGTGGTTTTCGGGCACGCCCACCTGGGTAAAAGTGAGGTTGGTTCCGCCGGGAACGGCCTCGAATTCGAAGGTGGCGATGGAGAAATGGCCCTCGGGCCAATCGCTCCCGCGCCAGGTCTGCACAATCCTCTCCCCGTCGATCAGTTCCATCTGCACGCCCGTGCAATACCCGCCGTGGGCAGAAAAGGTTCCGAGCTTTTCCCGACTGATGGAAGCGGGCGCGCCCGTGAAGGCGGCATGTTTGGCTTCGTCCATGATCAAATCGTAGACGACCGCGGGTTCGGCCGGGAACATCGCGGTCTGCCGGATCGTCAGCACTTTAACGGCGCCTTGACCCGCACTTCCCGAAGCGGCTTTTCCGGAGACGGCTTTTACCGAAGCGGTTTTTTTCTTCGGGGCTTTGGCTTTGACCACGGCCTTGGCCATCGGCTTGGCCGCGACCTTGCTTTTCGTGGAGACCGCGGCCCGGCTCTTTTTGGGGGCGGCGGGTTTTCCGGCAGGCTTGGCCTTGCCGGTGGTCCCGGTTTTGGGCTTCGCCTTGGCCGCCGCTTTCACGGTGGACTTGCCGGCTTTGCCCGCTTTGGCTTTCACGGCCGTCTTCGCGGCCACTTTAGCCTTGGTCTTGGCCTTCGACTTGGATTTCGTTTTCGCGCCGCTCTTCATTTTCGCTTTCGCCTTCGCGGCGGTTTTGCCAGGGTTCTTCTTCTTCGCGGCCATGCAGTCTCCTTGGGATCGGGACGGTATGCCCCTGCCGGCAAATCTATCTCCCCAGCGGCCAATAACACAGTCCTCCGCGCCTTCCTTTCTCCGCGCGTCTCGGCATCCGGAAGGCATCCATGAGCGTCGCCGCCGTCCTCATCTCCGCCGCCGCGTTCATTTTCTCCCTGGAGCTGTGGGGCCGCAAGCATCCACCCGAATCCCTCGCCGCCCTGGCGGCCAAGGCCGCCAAGGACAGCGTCGAATACTTCGATCGCTTCGTCGTCCCCGATTCCGGCGCCTTCCTGCCGCAGGTCGGGACCTACCTGGAGTTCGTCGCCGCCAGCCCGCATGGCGGACTCATCCACAATTACGTGAACCAGGGTTTCCGCGATCTCGCCCGCGCCATCATGGGGATCTCCGGGCTCAGCCTGCGGGTCGGCACGGTCGATCGCATGGAGATCGCCCTGGGCCGCTATGTGGACAGCCTGCAGGCCCATCCCCGCTGGACCCTGGATCCGGGCCGGGTGCGGCCGGCCATGCTCATGGCGGTGGAGATCATGGGTTCCCTCAATCTTCCCTATGACGAAGCCACCAAGACGCGTATCCGCAAGGCCCAGGCGGCGGCGGATTCCCTGGAAAGCGGCCAATCGACCCTGTGGCAACGCTCCAAAGTGCAGGATTTCTTCATTCAGTCGGGATACGCCTTGGTGCTGATGAAGGAAAGAGCCCTGATCGGCTCTGCTGGCGGTCTCCAGCCTGGGGGCAAGACGGCCCCGCCCCTCCGGAATGGAAGGTGACGGTATCCGATTCCAGGGCATATCTTTTCACCCATGCAAATAATCGCTCCCAAGTCCGCTTTCCTGATCCTGGGCATGCTGGCCCTCACCGCCCTCTCCACCGTGCCCGCAAGGGCCGAGGCCTCCGCCGCGCCCCGCGACACCAACCTCATCATCAAGGATCCGCGCGCCTTCAAGTGCATCTGCTATAGCGGCTACCGCGACGGCCAGGCGCCCGGCCAATCGGAACCGAACGAAGCGCAGGTCCGGGAGGATCTCGTGCTCATCGAAAAGCACACCCACGAGATCCGCACTTACGGCAGCGGCAAAGGCACCCACGGCGTCTTCGTCCCCAAGATCGCGGATGAGCTGGGCCTGAGCGTGCATCTGGGCATCTGGGTCGACGCCACCTACGACGAAGCGGCCAATCTCGCGGCCGTCAACGACGCCCTCGCCCTGGTCAAGGAAGGGCACAAGTCCATCAAGTCCGTGATCGTCGGCAACGAGTACATGCTCCGCGTGCGGCATCCGGAAATCACCCCCACGCCCAACATCAAGCCGGACAAGGTCCTGTCCGAAGCGCGGCTGCTCAATTACATCAAGCTGGTCAAGGCCGGCGTTCCCAAGAACGTGCTCGTCACCACCGCGGATCCATGGAGCGAGATCAACGCCGACGGGGACGATCTGCTCAAGCAGTTGGACTTCGTCACCTGGCATCTGCATCCCTGGTGGGAGAACCAGGCCATCGGCAATGCCGTGACCTATGTCAACTCGTGCTACAATACCGTGAAGGCCCGCATGGACAAGATCGGAGGCAAGCGCCTGGTGTTGGGCGAAACCGGCTGGCCTACTTTGGCCACCCACGGCGCCGCGGTCGGCAGCCCCGAGAACCAGACCCGCTTCTTCAAGGAACTCACCGCCTGGGGCTTCAACAACAGCGCCGAGTTCTGGTCCTTCACGGCCTTCGATGAGAAGTGGAAGGACGCGGAAGGCACGGTGGGCGGCCACTGGGGCTTCTGGTATTCCAACCGCCAGCCCCTGCCGATCATCACCGGCATCGCCACCCTCTATCCCAAATACATGTGGTCGGAGAATCCGGATCTGACGACGTCGATCGCGCCCACCACCCTGCGTATCGCGCCCGTTACCTCCGCAACGTTCCCGGCCACCGACGCCCTGGGCCGTTCAGCGGAAGCCCTGTCCGGCCGCAATCCTTACGGCCACGGCCGCGTGCTGACGCCGTCCAACGGGTCGCGCGGGTTGAGCATCCTGGTTCCGTAACCCTAAAGTTATCGTAACGTTAGCGGTACCAGACTCCCCAATCGCGCGATACCGCCCGGACCGGCTTCTCTGATTCAACGCACTGTGGAGCGTCAACGCACTGGAGCGCGGGACTTCCCGTCCACGCCGAAGCATCGGGCGCCCATCCAAAGCACGTCGGCCCGGCTTCCCAAACCGGCCCTTCGCGGACCAACCTCCGCCTTTCCGGTGACGGGGGGAGATTGGATCGCCTCCGGCGAGATGCCCTGGGAAACCAGGGTCATATCGCCGCTGATCCTCACATAGCTGCCGGTTGGATGAAAGTTTCCCCCGCCTGACCATCCATCCACCCAAGAGGTTTCGTAATGCTTGTGGATCAACCCAATGCCTTGACCATATAAATATCGGGAACCGTATTGCGGACTTGCTGGGTCGATCCCGGATTGCAGAATCGTCGTCGCTTTGCCGTCAATGATTGAATCATAGGATGTCCAACCCGGATTTAAGCGATCGAGATAAGCATCATGACTGATGTAAAACGGAATCGATTCGGTGTAATTTCCAGGTCCATCGATTTCCCGTTCCTGGAGCGAACCTTCAAAAACATTGCGGACGATTTTGATCCCGTCGCCGTCGTACAAGCCGACACTCGGGAGGATTACCGCTCCTCCACGAATCGCGACGCTATCCAAGAATTCGATATCGACGGCCAGTCCCGCCATGAGGGATCCATTTTCGGGAATCTGCCTGCGACCGGTAACCTTGACGCGCATTTTGACAAGGGAATCCGGACCGGCGATGCCGATGTCGAAAACCTGGAATATCCACTTAAGGCTATCACGCGTCACCACAACCGAAGCGGTTATCGGGTTATCTTGCCTGAGAACTCTGGTGAAATCGTACTCCCAATAGCGGCCCCGTTGATACGGAGCAAAGTCGGAGGTCATCGGAAGTGATTTCATGTTTTCCGAACGGAAGCCATGCCCATCCACGGTCAACAATCGGAACTCTTCATCTTCCGAAGTAATCCCGCAATGGCTCGAATTGGAATAGGAGAGCATTCCCAACGTCTCCAGATAACGAAACGAAGTCGCGATACACCCCGGGGAGGCGCTGACCGGGGATTCGTTGTATTGCAAAGTGTCGGCCCCTAATATCCTCCAATTCCTGTGGAGGGGGAAATTCCCTCCGAAAGCGAATCGGGGAGGCCCGTCTGCGGGAGAACCGCCATCAGGCGCGGTCGAATAAAACATTTTCGAATCCGGCATATACCGGAAGACCCGCTTCGAAATGATCTGGTTGTTACCCGATGCCGGCACAAAGGCCCCGGAGTCCCGCTGGGTTACGTAAAGCAACTTGTCACTGTAAGAGTATGTGGAAATCGAGTCGATCTTGAACTCGGTTATACCCTCAAAACCGCTGGTTTGCGTTCCAGTCATCCTTGAGGATTGCGTATGGGCGTACACCCATGATTTCCCCGCTTTGAGAATGGTCGTATCGACCTGGGCCAGAGTCGGAATCACAACGAACAAAACGCCAGCCCGCAAGGTTCGGCAAAACGAGAACGAAAAGGGATTATTCATGGGGATGAAGGTTTGCAAAAAAGGTGCCGGAAAACGGATTAGGGAATTCAGCCCGTTTAAGCAACTCCGAAAGCCATCAAGGTGAGATCAAAGCGCGGCGAAAGCATTTTGACCGTCCTGAATTGACCAGCGTCACCTCCCCGTCTTGAAGGACCAAGCGGGGAGGTGCAAAAAGCAGTCAGGGATTCTGGATGGGCCGCAACAGCACGATGCCGTTTCCGCCCGCCCGTACCGGCACGGAAAGCGCCGGCCCAACGCCGCCCGCACCGCCATCCTGGGTAGCACGGACGTTACCCTCCCGCGCCGACAGGATCCCCAACCGTCTCCCATCCGGAGCCAAGGCTTCCCAGCTTCCCGTCAGCCCCGCCGGCAAAGTCAGGATCCCGTTCCCGGACATCGCGACCATGGATCGCATCCCGCGCATGGACCCGGTCGCTCCGGCCGCGGAAAAGTTCCCGCCCCGTGGAGGCGCGATCGAGGTGGTCGTCGCCTGGGGCTTCAACTGCGCATGGGTCAGCTTGTAGATGGTCCCGGAATAGCACACCATGTACACGTTGTTCATCAGATCCAACGCGAAGGCCAGGGGCTCCTGCGGCGTCACGATCGGATACTCCTTCACCGTCGCGGCCCCGCTGGCGGGCTTCTTCAGGGCGAACAGCTTCTTTTGGGTATAGTCCCCGAAGAAGTAGACGCCGTAAAACGGGGAGGCGGGATCCCCGCGATAGACCTGGCCGCCGATCAGGCATTTCGCCTGGCCGGGCGCGCCGCCATTGACCAGGGCCGCGAGGGGCTCTTCGATGGGCGTGGTGACGCTTGTGCAGGGTCCGTCCGGCAGGCAGTAGGGGCCTTCCTTCAGGCTCCAACCGTAGTTGGCGCCCTTCTTGACGATGTCCACCTCGTCGTATTTGGTCCAGCCGATGTCGCCGTCGTAGAGTTCGCCCGTCAGCCTGTCGAACGCGAAGCGGTAGGAGTTGCGCAGGCCATAGGCCCAGATCTCCCGGCGCACGTTCGGATTGGCGTCGGCGACGAAGGGGTTGTCCTTGGGAATGGCGTATTCCAAACCGGGGTCCTTGCCGTTGACGTCGATGCGGAGCATCTTGCCCAACAGGGTTTCGCGGTTCTGGCCATTCTTGTGGACGTCCGGCGTGACCACGTCCCAGCCGCCGTCGCCGAAGCTCAGGTACAGGTAGCCGTCCGGACCGAACACGGGATTGCCGCCGTTATGATCGTTGAACTCGTTGGGGAGATCGACCGTCATCAGCCGGTGCGGGGGCTGACCGGAATCATGAAGATAATCGGCGGAGGCCACGCGTTCGTCGATGAACAACTGGCGGGGCGGACGCTGCGGGTTGCCGTGCTTGACGTAATACTTCCGGTTATTGACGAAGTTAGGATGGAAGGCGAAGCCCACCAGGCCCATATCGTTCTCGCCCGCATAACCGGGCACGGTACCGAACTCGGTTTTACTGTAGCCGGTCCCGTTGGGGGCCAGCACCCAAATCTTTCCGGTGGACATTTCCGGCACCACGAAGAAACCGGGTTTGCCCGGAATCTCCACCATCGTAGTCGGCATGGTGAACAGGTTGGGGCCGTCGGTACCGAATACCGGAGTGAAAGTGATTCCATCCGGTATCTGGGCATGGACGGGGGACATGACGAGGCGCAACGCCGTCAGGGCGGCGAGCGCGAGCGAAGGACGCAACATGAGAAAACTCCCTTAACAGTCTACCGCGTTGCGTCCCTCTGCGACCCGCTGCGGCTGGATATAAAATAAAACATGTTGAGGCTTTGCGATCAACGCTTTTACGCTTCCGGGCCCGGTCTTATCGGTGTAAAACCCGGTTACGCCCTATCTTCCCCATATGAAATCAGCGAAAAACCCAAAGTCCGTCACCCCAGTGGGACTGGCCCTGGGGGCCTTGTTGAGCCTCGCGCTCGCGCCCTGCGCCCAGACCACGGGGTTCGTAAAGATCTTCGACGGCAAGACCACCAAGGGTTGGCATATCCAGGGGCATGCGGCCTGGCGCGCCGAGAACGGCGTCCTCATCGGCACCCACGCCGCCGCGGACAGCGTATTCGGGCACCTGGTCAGCGACTCCGCCTACGGGGACTTCGCGCTCCGCTACCAATGGAAGCTGGTGAAAGGAAACAGCGGCCTGTACTACCACTCGGCCGAAGGCGGGGCCGCGGGCATGATCGGCCCGCAGGTGGAAATGGACGACAACTTCCCCGGCGGCATCTACACCACCAACACCAACCCCTGGGGCTGGGTGGCGCAGCCCACATCCGAGGCCGTCAAGACCTGGTACAAGCCCAACGATTGGAACCTGGTGACGGTAACCGTCAAGGGACCCCATGCCGCGATCACGTACAACGGATTGCCTACGGCGGAGACCTCGGATGCGCGCCTGCCTTTGCGCGGACATTTCGGCTTCCAGGTGCACGCCTTGCTGGATTGCGAGATCTGGGTGAAGGAAGTGGAGCTGTCCCTGCCCGTGCCGACCGCCCTCGGACCCGGGAACGCATTGGCCCGCAAGCTTGGGAAACGTCCGGACCTGTTTCCCGGCGGCGCGAATCCCTTCTGGATCGACCTCGAAGGGCGCTACCGCACCAATAGAATATCCGGCAACGCGCCGCCCTTGGCGGGCCGAAGCAGATAGACCCCGGCGTCGATCGCGGCGGGAACCCGCGGGTCCGCCTGCGTCAAAACCCCCAACTGCCTCCCGTCCGAAGCGAACACCTCCAGCGCCGGAGCCCTGGCGAATGCCTCCGCATCCAGCCGCCCTCCGGGGGCCGCCATGAACGAGCGGCCGTACCGTCCCGTCAACGCGCCTTGGCGCGGCAGGATATACGCGGCCGGCGCCAGATCCGGACTGTCCAGGAAATAGATGATCCCGGTGTTGAGCCCCACCAGGTAGATGCGGCCTTCCGCGTCCGTGCCGAACGAGGACATGCCCGTGGGAGGATTTGGCAGGGTCGAGTCTACCGTGGCCAAGCCCATGCCGTTCTTCTTGAGGCCCCAGAACTTCTGGGTGTTGATGTCCGTGGTGAAATAGGTCCCGTAATATTTCGACGCCGGATCCGCGCGGTACACCACGCCGCCGATGATGCACGAGCCCACGCTGTGCGTGTAGGAAAAGATGGGCAGGATCATCTTGCCGTTGTTGGTCCCGCTCGGCCCTTCCATCACCTTCCAGCCGTAGTTGCCGCCCAGGGTCACGATGTCCGTCTCCTCAATCGCGTCCTGCCCCACGTCGCCCAGCCAGAGATCGCCGTTCAAGGGATCGAAGCTCCATTTCCAGGGGTTGCGCACGCCGATCGCGAAAATCTCCGGGCGCCCTCCGCCCTTGGCGTAGGGGTTGTCCGCGGGGATGCCGTACTCCAGGCCGTTGTCCTTCCGGTCCACGTCGATGCGCAGGAACTTCCCCAGCAGCACGTTGGTATTCTGCGCGTTACCGTCCGGATCGTTGCCGCTCCCGCCGTCGCCGGCTCCGAAATACAACAGTCCGTCCTTGGGACCGAAGGCGATGGTGCCGCCGTTGTGGTTCGAGTACTTGTCCGCGATCTTGATCAGGCTGCGCGGCTTGGTTCCCGAATCCTTGAGACCGGTGGCGTCCGCGATGTGCTCGTCCACGATATTGAAATCGCCTGCCGGCGGATCGTAACTGACGTAATACTTGTGGTTGACTTTGTAATCGGGATGGAACGCGATCCCGAGGAAACCCATCTCGCTCCCCTGGTTCACATCGATTTTGACCAGGGTATCCTTCACCCATTTGGTCCCCTGCTGATAGACCAGCAGGGCCAAGCCCTTGTGCTGCTCCAGCACGACATTGGTCTTGGCCTTCCCCGGAAACGCCCCGAAATAGACCGGCTCGCTGAAGCCGGTTCCCGGGAACGCGTTCGTGAATTTGATATCGGCCAGGGCCGCGTTGCCGGAAAGGCCCAGAACGGCGGCGGCGATGGTAAGCGCGGAAACATTGGATGCGGACATGGAAACCCCGAGGTTGCGTCCGCCCCCCACGGGAAGCCGACCTGGTTGGACCGGAACCGGGAAAACTTGCAGCTCCCCTTTCCGGCCATATCCATTATAAGGTAAAGGGCCGGAGGCTTTCACGCCGGGTATTTGTGGGATTGGGGATTTTCGCGGCAGTCCCCGTCCCGGGATGGGCAAACCCGTGATCGCGGTAGCGCTGCCTCCGAGTGTGGCTGTTTCCCCTCACGGCCGCGCAGGGCCTGGTCGTCCAGGATTGGACGCAAAATGCAAGTTTCTGCCGAAAAATCCATCGGTCTTTCGGATCCGGCCTATTATCTTCCCAGGGATTGTTCCCAGAGCCGTTGCCCGGACCCTTTCCAATGACAGCAAAGACAGCAAAGGCCGCTCGGAACATTCGTCCCTACCGGAGTCCCATGATGAATCCTGCCCGCCGCCCGCCTTCCGCTTTCCATACCGCTTTCGGTCCGGCCCTGGCCGGAGGCGATTTCTTTCCGACCTTGGCCGGACGCGCTTTCCTTGCCATCCCCGCAGTCTTCACCATCTTGTCCGGCTTCTCCCTCCTCTCCGTCCTCTCGGTTCTTTTCGTCGCACCGGTTTCCGCGCAAACCGCCTGCACCCTCAAGAACGCGGATTTCAAGCGCACCGTCCTGGTGGACCTGCCGCAGGAACCCATGAAGCTGGCTCCCTTGCCGGACGGCCGCCTGCTCTGGACCGAACGGCGCGGCACCGTCAAGCTCCTGCAGGCCGACGGCAAGACCGTCGTCTCCGCGGGAACCGTGCCCACCGATTGGGACATGGACGAAGGCATGCACGGCATCATCGCCGATCCCAACTTCGCGACCAACAGGTGGATCTATATCGCGTATGATCCCAAGACCGACAACGCGCCCGCAGGGCCCGGACGCTGGGTCTCCCGGTTCACCCTGAACGGCGACGTCCTGGATCTGGCCTCCGAAAAACGCATCGTGCACGTGGAGATCGAACGCAACCTCATGGGCGGCTGCTGCCATCAGGGCGGCGCCCTGGCTTTCGATCCGCAAGGCAACCTCTACTGGTCCATCGGCGAACAGTCGGACTACACCGTCATGTCGGCCCTGACCAACGAAAGCGACCGCCACAAGAACAGCCTGCGCAGCGCGGGCAACTCCAACGATCTGCGCGGCAAAATCGTGCGCGTCCATCCCGAAGCCGACGGCAGCTATACCATCCCGGCCGGCAACCTCTTTCCCAAGGGGTTGGCCAAGACCCGCCCCGAGATCTACGCCATGGGCGTGCGCAACCCGTTCTCCCTGGCGGTCGATCCCAAGACCGGTTGGTTGTGGGAAGGCGAAGTGGGCACGGACGTGACCGCCCCTTCCGCCGACAAGGGCGCGGTCGGCTACGACGAGATCAACCTGCTCACCAAGGCCGCGCATCTCGGCTATCCCTTCGTGAACGGCCCCAACGATCCGTTCATGAACTACGACTACGTGAACAACAAGGCCCTGGGCCTCTTCGATCCCAATCACCTTGTGAACAACTCCGTGTTCAACACCGGTCTGGTCGATCTCGCTCCCGCGGGCAAACCCCAGCCCGCCCTCATCTACTGGACCGTGCAACAGCAGTACTCCACGGCCTTCCCCTCGGGCAACGGCCGGACCGCGGCCATGGTCGGACCCACCTACCGCTTCAATCCCGCCTTGTCCAACTCCACCAAGCTACCGGCCTGGCTGGACGGCAAGGTGGTCTTTTGGGATCATGAGCGCGAGAGCATCCGCTTCTTGACCCTGACCTCGGATCAGAAGGTGGCGCGCATCGACTCGTTCATGACCGATGTGAAGTGGAGCGGCATCGTCGATATCCAGCAGGGGCCGAACGGCTCCCTGTACGTGGCGGAATACGGCCACGGGTTCTACACCGCCAACCCCACGGCCAAGATCTCCCGCATCGATTACGTGGGCGCCCCCTGTGGAACCACCTCCCTGGCTCAGGCCCCGGCTCCGGATCGAACCCCCGGAAATGCGCGCATGGCTTTCGTGGACGCGGCGAAAGGATTGAGCCTGGAGTTGCCGAAAGGATCGGATCGGGCCTTGGTGTACGATGTGCAGGGCCATGAACTTTGGACCTCCGGCGCCCGCGCTTCCGCGATCGGGTCCATGTCGGCCGGCTCGCCTGCAACCGCATCCGCCGCCCGGCCCATCAGCGTACCCGCCGCGGTCCTTCCCGGCGGCGGCCTGGTGCTGGTCCGCTTCCAGTAACGTTCAAGTTACCTTGTGGAAGCGTGGACGCGGCGCCTCCCGCTTTCAGTAACCCGTACGTTACCTAAGAACACCGGCCACGCGGAGGCGATGCGCGCGGGTGCCGTCCACGCACGTCCCAAAACCTAGTGTCTCGACTCAAAAATTTCGAAACGAAGGCGGCGAGGAATTGGGGTTCAGGGCAAGGCGCGCCGACGCCGGAATAGCGGGACTATTCCAAGGAGGCGCAACGCAGCCCGCGAGCAGCCCTGCGGGCTGAGAGCCGGGAGCGAGCGCTCGCGAGCGGTTATTTACCCAGCGAAGGTCCCCCAGGCCCGGCGAAAACGTTTCGAAATTTTTGAGTCGAGACACTAGGCCGCGCGGTTCCGGCGGTGACCCCCGAGGAACGGCCGCGACAGCATTCCCGCCAACTTCCCCATCAGCCATAACCCCTCCAACTTGACCGCCTTGCCCAGGGCCAGGGACGTGAACAGGAAGGGCGATACGCCTCCGAAGACGGCGGCGATGGCGAGCAGAATGCGCGGGGTGAAAGTGGGCCGGTTGCAGATGGCGTAGATGGGCTCCCATTCCCGGGGCGAGAACTTGGCCTTGAAGGTTTCCAGGCCGCGGAAATTGTAGAAGCGGCCGCCGTGCAGACGCAGCCAGCGGAACACCAACGCCAGCCACCAGGGGCCTCCCGCGCGCTCGTCCCTGGCAAGGCCGGACAAGGGCGACAATCCCAAGGTGAAATACTCCAGCCCTTCCGCCGCCGCGGCGCGGAACGCCGCGTCCACCAGGGACTCCGCGGTCCCGTTGGGCGCCGCGCGCGCGCGGACAATCTGTTCGATCAGCCATCCCTTGCGGCACGGCACCGGCGAGGCCATCAAGAAGGCGATGGGCCTGCCCTCCTGCTCCGCGACGAATACACGCCGGTCCCACAACCGCCCCAAGGTCCGCGGCTCCACCAGGAAATGCATGGGCGGCATGCGCCGCCGGGAAAGCCACTCCTTGAGGCATTGCCGCAGCTCCGGGCTCGCCGCCGCGCGCTCGCGGGGCCATTCCCCCACCGTAACCCCTTTGTTACGGGCGCGGGACAATTGCGCGCGCAGCGAAGGCCGGCCGGCCAGGATGCCCGGCCACGCGGACGGATCCCAGACGGGCTGGGCCCCCAACAGGATCTTGGCGTATCCCGGGGCTTCCCCCAGCAGGCTTTCCAGGCGCGCGCCCGCGGCGAAATAGCATACGCCCAGGCCCGCTTCCCGCGCGCCGGCTTCGAAATCCGCCGCCGCCGCGCGGAGCCCTTCCCAGGGGCAGATGGGCGCGCCCGCGGCCACGCGCACGCGGCCCCAATCGGCATAACCGGTCACGGCCTCTCCTTGCGCCGAGAGCCGGAGCTTGATCCCCGGATTCAGGATTTGATAGGAGGTGGCGAGCCAGCCGTGGCGCAGCACCAGATCGCGGGCCTTGGCCAAGTCCCCGGAGGGTTGTTCCGTTGCGTCTGCTTGCATAGTGGCCAGGGCTGCGACGGACGCAACCCCTCTAAGTACTTAGTAAGCATACTCAGGACTCCAGGAATTCCCAACGGAAGCGGAGCAGCCCCTCGACTTTCCCGCGCTTGCGGCCGTTCGCCAACTCGCTTTCCAGCTGGATGCGCAGGCGTATGGGGAGGATGCGGTTCAAATCGTCGATGAATCCCCGGCAGAGGCGGAAGCGGGCGTACGGGGGCTCCAGTCGCGGCGCCAGTGGAGTGACCGTGGCATGGGTCTCGGCGGATTCGGGAGTCTTCAGGACAGCGGGAGGGGGCTTTGGGGACGCCGTTTCCCTTGCTGTTTCCGTCCCTTCTCCCGGCTCCTCCAGGAGGTAAAGGCAAAGCGTGCCGGATTTGCGGACGGATTCAGCGGATTGGACGGAAACGGGCTTTTGGGTCATGGCTTTTCCATCATACGGTGGGCGGTTTAAGCCGGCCATATTCCTGGGGTTAAGCTACACGCACAAAGTGTGCGTAAACCTGCCCGGATCCGATATTCCCATGGACAATTATCGTTACAACGAATATATTCATGGCATGGCCAAAGACATCCTGACCGAGCTGAAGCAGCGCAAGCCTTTCACCTGCCGGGAAGAGGAACTCTACCTCAACATCCTGCGCTCCTCGGACCTGCTCGGCCGGCGCATGGGCGAAGTGCTGAAGGCTTTGGACCTGTCCTCCACCCAGTACAACGTGCTGCGCATCCTGCGCGGGGCCGGAAGCGAAGGACTGGCTTGCAGCGAAATCGGCGAACGCATGGTCACGCGCGATCCGGACATCACCCGCCTGCTGGACCGCCTGGAGAAGCGCGGCATGGTCGCTCGCAGCCGCGAGAAGGAGGACCGCCGCGTCGTCACCGCCCGCATCACCGCGGCGGGCCTCGACCTGCTCAAGAGATTGGATGAACCCGTGACGCAAATGCACAAAGCGCAATTGGGCCACCTGGAGCCCAAGCAGCAGGAGACCTTGATCCGCCTGCTGGAATCCGCGCGGGAGAAGCTATCATGATCACCATACGCAAAGCCGCCGAGCGCGGCCATTTCGATTTCGGCTGGCTGGACACGAACCACACGTTCTCATTCGGCGAATACCACGATCCCGCCCACATGGGCTTCCGATCCCTGCGCGTCCTCAACGAGGACCGCGTGCAGCCGAACCAGGGATTCGGCAAGCACGGGCACCGGGACATGGAAATACTGTCCTATGCTCTCTCCGGTTCCATCGAGCATAAAGACAGCCAAGGTAACACCGGTGTTATCAAGCCGGGGATGGTGCAGGTCATGAGCGCCGGGACCGGAATCATGCACAGCGAGTCCAATCCTTCCGCA
>OBEQ011029462.1_pt1 | contig 17528 bp, 18 predicted proteins | sample 1670901 | NCBI WGS metagenome assembly OBEQ01 (sample SAMEA104232315, study PRJEB22302) | groundwater metagenome | biome: forest; feature: aquifer; material: groundwater | place: USA | collected 2011-08-07 | depth 5.4 m
ACGGATAGGTAAATCCTGATAGCTTCGTGTTTTTGTTGAATAGACAAGTGTTGATTCGGGGCAATTCATTGGTTTTAAAGAATAACTTTCTGCTTCCACGTCAAGATTAAAAATATTTTCTTTGTAATTATCCCAATGGCCTGATTTTTTCGATGGCCTTGACGATCCTCGGGATAATGAAGTCGATATTCGAGGCGTCCATATGGTCGGTGATCGCAAGCGCGGTATACCCCTTGTCCTCCGCCCTCCGGATCAGCTCGAACGGGATGAGTTCGCCGTCGCTGAATACCGTATGAGTGTGCAAATCTATCATCCTAAAAAGATACAGGAAGACGGAGAAAAATGTAAAGCGATCCGCGGCGTGGGGAAGCCCGGCAACAAGGTGGATGTTTCCATTGTAAGTCCATGGCAGCAGCGGACTGCTTCTTTTGCAGATCATATGTCGGATTTTTTCTTACAAAGAAATCAGTATATTTCCTACACGCGGATGAGTCGTAGTCTTATTTATTGTTAGTGCGCCGACATGTATCCTATTATTTGAAAGCTATTTAATCACCACCATTGTCCCTCTGTCCGGAGGAAGGGACGACTTGAATGAAGCCAAACGCAGAGGAAAGAGAAATTGAGAAGCCTGTGAACTGTTGGCAGTATATGTCATGCGGAAGGGAGGCCGGCGGGGCCCATACCGTCCCGTTCGGCGTTTGTCCTGCCTCCACAGATAATAGGCTAGACGGCGTTCACGGCGGCAAAAGCGCCGGAAGGGCGTGTTGGGTTATAGCCGGCTCCTTCACGAAGGAGGGCGATGCGATGGCTCTCGCCGGGGGGCATAGGGACTGTGCTGCTTGCAATTTCCATACTGCTGTTCAGCAGGAAGAAGGCAGGTATACCTGGCCCACGGCATTCCTTCAAAAATTACTGGTAGGGAAAAAAAGTGGACCGAAGAAGTTTTTTCAACCTTAATATCTGAGTGACTAGAGTGCGGCCGCCCTGGCCAGCGTCAGCACAACGATCTCGGAAGCGCCTGCTTTGATGAGCTGCTTAGAGCACTCGCTGGCGGTGGCCCCAGTCGTCATCACGTCATCCACAAGCATTACGCGTTTGCCCCCGAATTGTCTTGTTGCGACGAACGCCCCTCGAAGGTTCTTTGTACGCTCTTTGGCCGAAAGACCGATCTGGGGAAGGGTATCGACCTTCTTGAACAGCCCGTCTATGACCAGGGGGATGTTCTTTTTGTCCGAAATGGTTTTTGCGAGGAGAAGAGACTGGTTGAACCCACGGCTTCTCAGTCCCCTGATGCTCAGGGGGACCGGTACGATGGCGTCGATGCCGCCCATATCAAAGTTGAGGAGGAGATTTCCCAACGGCTTATGGAGCCGTTTTATCCCGTGGAATTTAAAGAGGTTTATCGCCTCCGAAAGTGTATCTTTATATATTCCGAAGCTCACCGTCTTCGAAAAGAGAGGAGGTCTCTTCAGGCAATCGGAGCATATTTCAGCGTATTCCGATGAAAAGGGAGTTGCGCATATCTTACACGAGGGGCCTGTGTATTTTTCGATCCCGCACCAGCAGGCGGCACAGAAGGGGGCGGTCGCAAAAGTGTCAGTCGTGCGACCGCAGACCGGACAGTCCGACGGGAAGAGCAGGTTAATGATTCGTGAGATCAACCTTGAAAGACGAGAGGATGGCCGCATCTTCCGCATTTAGAGCCGAACGCCCCCCTTGAGCTGCTCACCCTATTTTTGACATTGCAGTGTGAACAGACCACTATTCGCTTACTCAAAACTGCTCTCTTAGGAGAATCAACTCATCTCTTTTTTGGCCGGTTGAAATAATATGTGCCTTGACGCCCACGAGTTCCTCGATCCTGCGTATATATGCCTGTGCGCGCGAAGGAAGTTTTTTGAACTCCTTTATGCCGAGTGTACTCTCCTGCCAACCCTTCATCTCTTCATACACGGGAGTGCACTTTTCAAAGATGTCCATTTCTTTCAGAAAATGGCTGTATGTTTTTCCTTTGTACCTGTAGGCCGTGCAGATCTTGATGTTCTCAAGGCCGTCCAATATGTCGAGTTTCGTAATGGCGATCCCGGTGAGGCCGTTTATCGCCGCCGCGTGTCTGAGTATCACCGTGTCGATCCAGCCGCACCTGCGCGGCCGCCCGGTCGTCGCGCCGAATTCGCCGCCCTTTTTCCTTATCTCCTCGCCCGTAGCGTCCGAGAGCTCAGTAGGAAGCGGGCCGCTCCCTACCCTTGTGGTATATGCCTTAACAACGCCTAGGACCCTGGATATCTTGGTCGGTCCGATGCCGACGCCTGTGCATGCCCCCCCGGCGACAGAGTTAGAGGACGTAACGTAAGGGTAAGTCCCATGGTCTATGTCGAGTAGTGTCCCCTGTGCTCCTTCCAGCAAGATGTTCTTCCCGGCGATGACCGCTTCATTAATTAAAATGTCCGTATCGGCTATATGCTTCTTCAGGATCTTCGCGTATGCCATATATTCGTTAAAGATTTTTTTGGCGCTGAACCCCTCTGTCTTATAGAGGTTCTTCAGAAGAAAGTTGACATTCTTGAGGTTGGATGTTATCTTCCCCATGAATACTTCAGGAGACAGGAGGTCTCCGACGCGGATGCCGGTACGCGCCATCTTGTCTACGTAAGTAGGGCCTATTCCCCGTCCCGTGGTCCCGATGCACTTTTTGCCCCGCATTTTTTCGCCGGCGTTATCGAGCGCAATATGGTAGGGCATTATGAGATGGGCATTCTTGCTGATAAGAAGGTTCCCACCGACCCTGATACCCCTTTCCCGAAGGCCCTCTATTTCATGTATCAGGGCGGCAGGCTCCACAACGACCCCGTTTCCTATGATGCAGACCTTGTCCTTGTGAAGGACTCCAGAGGGGATGAGGTGGAGGACGTATTTTTCATCCTTGATTACGACGGTATGTCCAGCGTTGTGGCCGCCCTGGTACCTGGCAACAAGATCTGCCTTATGAGTGAGGAAATCAACAAGCTTGCCTTTGCCTTCATCTCCCCATTGTGTGCCGACGACGATTACTATAGCCATTTCAAACCTCTCCGATCATTATTTGATTTCTTACCCGTATCAGAGACTTATCTGCTTTAGGGACAGGATGTTAGGCAACCGTTTGATCTCCTCGATTACTTCTGGAGTGGGAGCCGAATCGATGCTGACTACGGAGATGGCCATGCCTCCAGCCGACTCCCTGCCGAAGTGCATGCGTGCGATGTTGATGTTGTTTTTCCCCATCAGCATGCCGATATTACCGATGACCCCCGGCTTGTCATTGTTATAGATGAGGAGCAGTTCCCCTTCGGGAACGATCTCGACCTTAAATTCGTCAATGAGCACTACCCTTGGGTCCTTCTTGCTGAAGAGCGTTCCGGCAACGTAGCTCTCCCGCCCGTTCGCCTTTATCTTAAGGGCGATCATACTGTTGTAATCCCCGGCATCGTTGCTCTTTATCTCCTTCACCTCTATCCCCCGCTCCTTGGCGATGATAGGCGCATTGACGAAGTTGACAGTCTCGATGAGGATAGGGGTCAAAAATCCCTTTATGGCAGCTATCGTCACCGGTGCGGTGTTGATTTCAGCTGCAGTGCCCCTGAATTCAACCGTGATTTCGGTAACTCCGCCTTCGAAGATCTGTGCGGAGAACCCGCCTATCTTTTCGGCCAGATTGATGTAAGGTTGAAGGCGCGGGACCTGCTCGTTTGGGATAGAGGGGAAGTTTACTGCGTTTCTTATCACGCCGAATACGAGATAATCCGCGATCTGCTCTGCTACCGCCACCGCCACATTTTCCTGTGCCTCTTCGGTCGAAGCACCGAGATGGGGTGTGCAGACCACGTTATCGAGCGTCAGCAGCGGATTGTTTTCAGGGGGCTCTTTCTCGAACACATCGAGAGCAGCCCCGGCCACCTTGCCGCTCTTAACCGCCTCGTAGAGGTCGGCCTCATTTATTATGCCTCCTCGGGCGCAGTTGATAATCCGAACGCCGTCTTTCATCCTGCTTATTGTCTTAGAGTTTATGACGCCCTTTGTTTCGGCAGTCATCGGAGTATGAATGGTGATGAAATCAGACTGGGCAAAGAGTTCATCCAGCGAGACTTTCCTGATGCCCGTGGCCTTCGCCTTATCCTCGCTCAGGAATGGGTCGTAGGCGATAACGTTCATCTCGAGCCCCTGGGCCTTCTTAGCCACCTGACTGCCGATATTGCCGAGGCCGACTATTCCCAATGTCTTATGATAAAGCTCCACCCCCATAAACTTCTTTTTTTCCCACTTGCCCGCCTTCATGGAGGCGGTGGCCTGAGGGATCAGACGTGCGACCGAAAAGAGCATCGCAATCGAATGCTCAGCAGTGGTCATTGTGTTGCCTCCCGGCGTGTTCATCACAACGATCCCCTTCTTTGAAGCGGTGGCCTTATCGACATTGTCGAGGCCCGAGCCGGCCCTTCCTATCACCTTGAGTTTTGACGCGGCTTCTATAACTGCGGCCGTTACTTTTGTCGCCGAACGGATGACCAGACCTTCGTAATCCCCTATGCAGGCAATGAGTTCTTCGGGCTTCATGCCGGTCTTGACATCCACGTCAAGACCCGCCTTCTTCAGGATCTCGACGCCCTTGGAAGAAATGTTATCGCTGACAAGAACCTTCATTAACTTTTTTTCCTCCTATACCATTAATAATTCCTGGGCAACAGCGACCCCTGTCCCGAGCTTTAAGGGATGTCCCATGCCTTTAAGCACCATCTCGACCCCTGCTATTGCCGTTATCACATCAAATGTCCCGGCGTATCCAAGGTGAGCGATCCTGAAGATCTTGCCTTTGACATGCCCCTGGCCGCCCGCGGCAGTGATGCCGTATTTCACCCTCAGGTTTTTATAGATCTCCTGGCCGTCTATCCCCGCGGGGGCGTTTATTGCCGTGACAGCATAACTCGGAGACTCTTTAGTGAACATATCGAGCCCGAGCGCCTTTACAGCCTCGCGGGTGGCAAGCGAAAGCCTCTCATGTCTCTTAAATGCGTTGTCGAGACCTTCTGCCTGGAGCAACTTCAGACTTTCGTTCAGCCCGATGATCAGTGTCACAGGCGACGTAAAGCTCGTCTGGTTCTTCGCGAGTGACTCACGCTCTTTCTTAAAATTAAAATAGAACTTAGGTGAAGTGGCCGTGTCGGCGAACTTCCATGCCTTCTCGCTCACGCCGACGAAGGCGAGGCCGGGAGGCAGCATAAGCCCTTTCTGTGAGCCGCCTATCAGGACGTCTATCCCCCATTCGTCCATTTTGAGGTCATGCGCTACCAGGGCCGAAATTGCATCGACCACGAAGATAGTGTTTTCATGCCTTCTGACGATAGAGGCAAGGGCCTTTATATCGTGATAAACGCCTGTGGATGTCTCTGATGCCTGTACAAAAACCCCTTTTATCGAAGGGTCCTTTTTGAGCGCCTTTTCGACATCTTCGGGCTTCACGGCGTGTCCCCATTCTATCTTAATCTCCTCAACAGAGAGATTATAAGCCTTGCATATCTTTGTCCATCGTTCGCCGAAGTTTCCGGCGTTGATCACGAGGGCCTTCTCTCCCGGGCTAAAAAAATTGTTCACCGATCCGACCATCCCCCCGGTGCCTGTCGCGCAGAGGATGAGGACATCGTTCTTCGTCTGACAGAGCCACTGGAGCCCTTTTTTGGCCGAGTCGAGCACCGGCATAAAGTCCGGTGACCTGTGGTGAATGATCGGCATCGCCATTGCGAGCAACGCCTCAGGCGGAACCGGGGTCGGCCCCGGGGCTAAGAGATAACGCTTTAACATCAAAACCTCCTTTACTACTATTAGGGATAATGAGTTGGACTGGTCAAATCTGAGAGGCTGATCTCTAATCCCTGGCTATGGAACCGAAGCTCGGTTAAGCTTTGAAAATTAGCATTAGAGTATCTTTTTTGTCAAGGACAGATACTTTACAACTTCTCAGTCTCACTATTATAATGAAATAGCATGAAAAATAAAATAGTTACCGGCATCGCGATCCTGCTCGTGGGCTTTCTTCTGGGAGGCATCTCCTTTTATATTTTGAGCGAGTTTACTGGGAAGCAGAAAGTGTATTCCACCACGGTAGCGCCGAATGTGCCGCGGCAGATAATCGAGACCAGCAGGGCTTTCTCCGAAATAGCCGCATCGGTATCGCCGGCTGTTGTCAATATATCTACGACAAAGGTTATGAAGAGGGATGCAAACCCTTTGTTCGACGACCCCTTTTTCGATTTTTTCAATCCTTTCAGGGAATTCAGGACGCCGAAAAAGTGGAAAGAACAGAGCCTCGGATCCGGGGTCATCGTTTCGTCGGATGGCTATATTATTACCAACAATCATGTCATCGAGCAGGCGGACGAGGTAAGGGTCACGCTTCTGGATAAGAGGTCCTTCAAGGCCAAGGTTATAGGCGCCGATTCAAAGACCGATGTCGCGGTGGTGAGGATCGATGCCAAAGACCTTCCGACTGTCAGATGGGGCGATTCGGATAAACTCCAGGTGGGCGAGTTCGTCCTGGCTATAGGGAACCCCTTCGGGCTGAGCCATACAGTTACAATGGGAATAATCAGCGCTGTGGGGAGGGCGAATGTCGGGATAGCGGATTATGAGGACTTTATCCAGACCGACGCGGCAATAAACCCCGGGAATTCGGGCGGCCCGCTCGTCAATATAAAGGGAGAACTTATCGGAATCAACACGGCCATTTTTTCCAGGTCAGGCGGATATCAGGGGATAGGGTTCGCTGTCCCTTCGAACATGGTCCGTCTTGTCATGGACCAACTGGAAAAGAAAGGGAAGGTAACTCGCGGATGGCTTGGCGTGACGATCCAGGAGCTGACGCCTGAGCTTTCCCAGAAGTTCGGGCTGAAGAATGGGAAAGGTGCCCTTGTCGGAGACGTCGCGAAGGGAAGTCCGGCCGAGAAGGCCGGAATCCGGCGGGGCGACATAATTCTCGAATTCAATGGGAAAGCAGTAAAGGACGTTGGCAACTTAAGAAATATGGTGGCCCAGAGCAAGGTCGGCTCTGAGGTGAATCTCGCAATACTCAGGGGCGATAAAGAATACGCCTTCCGGGTTGTGATTGCGGAGCTTCCCAAGGAAATATCGGAGGCGTCCTCCGGGAATGCGCCGGAAGAATCTCCGTATGAAGGACTTGCCGGATTGAGCGTGATGGAATTGACAAAGGAAGTCGCAAGACAACTCGGCCTTCACAAAGAGGAGAAGGGGGTAGTTGTCGTAAGGGTTGAACCCGGCAGCAATGCCGAGGAGGCGGGCATAAGAAAAGGCGATGTGATACAGGAAGTCGACAGGAAAAAAGTCGAGAAGCTGGCCGACTATAACAGAGTTGTATCAGCATTAAGACCGGGCGATACGGTCCTCCTCTTTCTGAACCGGAGCGGAAAAAAATTCTACGTAACGCTGAGAACGTCTTAAAAAACTGCAAACGTAATCAACACGTTACAAATCTCACTTTGTAATTGTCCTTTTTTCTCATATAATTCTAAAAGAAGGGGAGGTGAGGAAATGCTTCTTATTTTTAGAGCAGCCGTACTTTTATTGTTTGGTGTATCAGGGTATTTCTTGGGATCGAGATACGGGTATGAGAATTACGGGGTAATTATATCTTTATTGTTGGGCGTTATCACCATTTATTCGGATCAGATATTGAAAAAGGTAAACGTCGGCACCATCGTCGGTGGAATCATCGGTATTGCAGCGGGGATTCTCTTCGCAGAACTTTTCCTTGTCCCAATAAGGCTGCTGGTCAGGGAGGAGATAGTGGTCGTCTCCTTTGCCATTACGGCTATCTTCGGATACGGCGGGCTTGTGATTGGGCTGAACAGGGGAAGGGGAATGACGATGCCGGAGATATTCCGGCTCCTGAGAGGCCAGGGGTATGAGGAAAACCTCAAGATCCTCGATACCAGCGTCATAATCGACGGCCGGATATCCGATGTATGTGAGGCCGGCTTTATCGAAGGGACCTTTATCGTCCCTCAGTTTATACTGCAGGAATTGCAATATATCGCCGATTCGCAGGACGCAACGAAGAGGGCACGCGGCAGAAGGGGGCTGGATGTGTTGCATAAGATACAGAAGATGTCCAACATTACCGTGAAGATTATCGACGAAGACTTCCCGAAGATTAAAGAAGTCGACTCGAAGCTTGTCGCCCTGGGGAAGATGATGAGCGCCAAGATAATCACGAATGATTTCAATCTCAACAAGGTGGCCCAGCTTCAGGGGGTATCGGTTCTGAATATAAACGAACTCGCAAATTCCCTGAAACCCGTTGTCCTGCCCGGCGAGACGATGCGGGTATTTGTGCTGAAGGAAGGGAAGGAGTATAATCAGGGCGTGGCTTACCTCGACGACGGTACGATGGTGGTTGTGGAGAACGGTCGCAAGTTAATGGGGAGGAATATTGAGGTGACTGTTACGAGCGTCCTTCAGACGACGGCTGGACGCATGATTTTTGCGAAGGCGAAAGAGGAGTACGAGAAAGAGGAGGCAAAGACTGCAAGATAAGAGGAGGGCTTATGGAGCCGGCGATAAAGTTACCGCTGTTATACCTGCTGCTGGGCTCGGCAAGAGGTTTGGTGAAGGAACGAGCAAGCAGTATGTGATGTTGCGCGGCAAGCCGCTTCTGGTTTGGGCACTCGAAACCCTTGAGGCATCACCGGAGATATTTGAAATTATACCGGTCCTCAAAGACGGGGACATGGAATCCGGAATCAGGATGCTTGAGAAATATGGGATCTCAAAGGTGAGGCGTATCGCCCCGGGGGGCAAAGAAAGACAGGATTCTGTCTTTCACGGCCTCAAGATCGTAGACGACAAAAAGGGCGTTGTGCTTGTACACGACGGCGTCAGGCCCATCATAGATCCGTCCCTCGTGGCGAACGCAATAGCTCAGCTGAAGGACTGCGAGGGCGTTGTCGTGGGGGTTCCTGTAAAAGATACGATTAAGGAAGTTGAAGAGGGAGAGGTCAAGCATACGTTGAGGAGGGATACGCTATGGTCGGTGCAAACCCCTCAGGTATTCCGCTATGAAACGCTATATGAGGCATATGAGCGGGCCGCGAAAGACTCTTTTAACTCTACGGACGACTCTGCGCTCGTTGAGAAATACGGCGGCAGGATAAAGATGGTGATGGGCTCCTATAAAAATATCAAGATCACTACCCCGGAAGATCTGAAGATGGCTGAATTATTCCTAGAAATGAGAGAAAATAAGGCGTGAGGATCGGGGTTGGATACGATTCCCACAGGCTTGTTCCAGGCCGGAAACTCATTATGGGCGGGATCGAAATCCCGTTTGAAAAGGGCATGGGAGGACATTCCGATGCCGACGTGCTCTGTCATGCGATCACCGATGCCGTCATAGGTGCTCTCGGTCTCGGTGATATCGGCACCCATTTCCCTGATACCGACCCGAAGTGGAAGGACGCGGTGAGCATCGAACTTCTCAAATATATCGTAGAGCTGGCTAGGATGAATGGCTTCCGGGTGGCATGGGTGGACACGACGATCATCGCTGAACGACCGAGGCTCTCACCATATGTTATTCAGATGAAGCAGGCGCTTTCCGGCACCGGCATTCCCGCCGGTGCCATAAACATCAAAGCGAAGACCAACGAGGGCATGGGATTTACAGGGCGCGGCGAGGGCATTGCCGCCTATGCCGTATGTCTGCTCGACAAGGTTGATAAATGAAAAAGAGGAGGGTGTGCTGACCAAAGGCACCCGATAGATTAAGGCCTCTTATTGTCAGCAGTAGATCATCTTCTTCGTCATTCCGCCGTCGACAATAAAATTTGCGCCTGTGATAAAAGACGCCTCTTCCGAGGCGATATAGACTATGATCGATGCTATATCTTCAGGTCTGCCGACCCTTCCTGCCGGATGTTGTTTATGGTCGGCCGCAGTGAGTTTCGACTCCTGCCTCACGCTTTTCTTTTTCCAGTTCGATACGTCGATCCATCCCGGACTGACGCAATTTACCCGCACGCCTGGTCCGAGGCTCATGGCAAGGGCGTGGGAAAGGGCGAAAATGCCGCCCTTAGACGCAAAATATGCTTCAGTATCGGCCTCGGACATGAAGGCGCGCGTTGAGGCGACATTGACTATTGTCCCTCTGCACTCCCTGAGATATGAAGCGAAGTGCTTTGCGCAAAGGAAAGCGCCCGTGAGGTTCACCGAGATGATTCTGTTCCATTCCTCGATAGAGAGTTCCGCGACAGGCCTGCTGAGAAAGATGCCGGCATTGTTCACAAGGAGATGCACCCGCTCGTAATTTCTCCATGTCTCCTTCGCCAGACTCTTTACATCCGCCTCCTTAGAAATGTCAGCGCGCAGGAAAAGGATCTCCCCCGGACACGCAAACTCCTCGACAGTTTCCTGTCCCGCCTCCTCATCGATGTCCGCGATAACTACCCTCATCCCCTCTGATATAAGCCTCTTTGCAACAGCCTTGCCTATGCCCTGAGCACCACCTGTGACTACGGCCACTTTACCCTTGAGAGCCATTGTCGCACCTCCTTGCCGATCATGCGGAATAATCTTTACCTAAAGTGTATCAGCAAATAGAGGCATACGGAATGTCCTTGGACCACATGGCCTACAAGAAGGGAAGACGTATTTAGACAGAGAGGTCTGTCAAGGCCGCTGCTTTATTTCTTCTATAGCCTCCCCGATGATAAGATTGACGTTGGGGTCACTATCGTTGAGCCGTTTTTCGAGAAAAGGCAGCGCACCCTTATCACCGACGATGCCGAGTATATTCGATACGTCTCCGCGAACAACAGGGTTTTTATGATCGAGAAGAGGCAATAAGGGTGGGACAGCAGCAGGCACGTTGGGGGCATCGAGCACGCTGAGTTCTTCCATCAGCGCGGTCACGCCTATCCTTACCCTTACCCTTTCGTCTTGTATCAACTCCCCGACAAGACCGTAGAGTTTACTGTCGTGCCTGAACATATCGACAATATTTTCGAGAAAGCCCTTTTCCATGTAGTCGGCTATCATGGACACGAGGCTGCTGTCGGTGCCGCGAGGCTTATTCATGGTTTACTATAACGCTACGGAACAATGAAGGACAAGGGCGGAGTTGTTACTGTGCGGGATATAAAGGAATTTTTTAATTTTGAACTCTTTTCCCAATGTATTAAGTTTTAAATTTCCCAACAGCGTACGGACGGTTTTTTATTGTATAATAAAGACTTAAGTGGACAATATGGGGTTCTTGGGCAATATAAGGCGTGACTACAAGGCTGTCTTTGAGAGAGATCCGGCTGCGAAGAACGGTCTCGAAGTTATTCTTGCATATCCCGGCTTCCACGCGATATTCTGGCACAGGATCAACCATGTGCTCTGGGAGCTTGGGCTACCGGTAGTCCCGCGGCTTTTATCACATATTGCACGTTTTCTCACCGGAATCGAAATTCACCCTGCTGCAAAGATAGGCCCCGGCTTTTTCATCGACCACGGTATGGGAGTGGTGATCGGAGAGACTGCGGAGGTCGGCGAGAACTGCCTTCTTTACCAAGGGGTGACCCTCGGAGGGACAGGCAAGGAAAAGGGCAAGCGTCATCCGACGTTGAAAAACAACGTGGTTGTCGGGGCTGGCGCGAAGATACTGGGGGCGATAACGGTCGGGAATAATGTTATTATAGGGGCCAATTCCGTCATCCTGAAGCCGGTCCCTGACAATGCGATCTGTGTAGGGGTGCCGGGCAGGATTACGAGGAAAAAAATCCTCAGGATGACGACAGATGACGGGATGGTCGAGGTTATGGATTATTTCCCTGACCCTATCGTAGAAAAGCAGAAGGAGCTCGAATCACGCATCGACGAACTTACGAAGAGACTCGACAACGTCGAGAGGGCGAAGGATAGAGGAGGAAGGATGAAGATCTATAACACCCTTACCGGCAAGAAGGAAGAATTCATGCCGGTGGAGCCTGGAAAGGTCGGGATGTACGCCTGCGGCGTCACGGTTTATGACCATTGCCACATCGGCCATGCGCGGTCCGCTGTGGTCTTCGACGTTATGCGAAGGTACATGATCTACAAGGGATATCAGTTCAAATATGTACGTAACTTTACCGACATCGACGATAAAATCATAAACAAGGCGAATAAGGAAGGCGTTACCTGGGACGCCATCGCGAGGAAATATACGGATGAGTATTACAGGGACATGGACCGCCTCGGCATCGGAAGGGCAGACGTCGAGCCGAAGGCAACGGACCACATCAACGAGATCATTGAGATGGTGAGCGGCCTTGTCGAAAAAGGATATGCCTATGAAATCGACGGCAGCATCTACTTCGAGGTATCGAAGTTTGCGGGCTACGGGAAACTCTCAGGGAGAGACCTTGAAGATATGATGGCCGGCGCCAGGGTTGAAGTGGACGAGCGAAAGAGAAACCCAATGGACTTCGCCCTCTGGAAGGCCTCGAAAAAAGGCGAGCCGGCATGGGAGAGCCCTTGGGGGCCTGGCAGGCCCGGCTGGCACATTGAATGCTCGGCTATGTCCCGGAAGCATCTCGGAGAGACCTTGGACATACATGGGGGCGGGGCTGACCTCATCTTTCCTCACCACGAGAATGAGATAGCACAGTCGGAGGCCTATACCGGAAGGCCCTTCGTAAGATACTGGGTCCATAACGGTTTTATTACGGTAGATAAGGAGAAGATGTCGAAATCCCTCGGCAACTTCTTTACCATACAGGAGATACTTAATAAGTTCGATCCCGAGGCCGTAAGGTTCTTTCTCCTTTCTACGCATTACAGGAGTCCTATCGAATTTTCAGACGAGCAATTGAGGGAGGCCGAGGCGTCTATAGATAGATATTATACGACGGTACTGAGGATCAGGGAGTTCCTTTCACAGGACGGCGCGAAAGAAAAAGCAGCAGCTGACGAGAAGGCCCTCGATGACCTCCTTTTGAAATTCGTCGAAAAGTTCAAGGAAGCTATGGACGATGATTTCAACACTGCGCTTGCGATCGGCAACGTATTTGAGCTTATCAGAATGCTCAATAAGTATATGGACGGAAGGCCTTCCGGAAGCAAGGCCATCGGACTCATAAGAGAGTCCGGTGAGTTCCTGAAAGAGACCGGCAATGTCCTCAACATCTTCACCCGGACCCCCGAGGAATGGTACGGGGCCCTCATGTCCGTCAAGAATATTGGACTTACCGAAGCGGACATCCTCGTCAGGATAGACGAGCGAAAACAGGCACGAGAGAGGAAAGACTGGGCCGAGGCCGACAGGATAAGGAAAGAACTCGAAGAAAAGGGGATTTTACTTGAAGACAGGAAAGACGGGACGGGGTGGAAGGTGAGGGTGTAAGTAAACTTATGGGGAAAGACGAACTTTATCTGACTAACATACGAATTCCGGTATTATTGGGGCGGTTTCCGTCTATTAACTGGTTGACTAACATCGGATTGCCGTAGTTGTTTCATATTTCAGTACAGGAAGCTTCCGGCAAACTGAATGAAATTGATCCCGCAGACATAGTAAAAAAAACCAAAAATTGACCGGATGTTTCAGGATGACAATTTTTCTGGGTATATCCTCCAGCTATTCAGCTTCACCGGCTTGATGAATTGGCTTGATATTCAAGGTGCATGGACTTTTGTACTTTTCCCAATGACTGGTGGGGGGAGATACTTCACGATCAACATAGGACCGCACGAAGTCGCTTTTAGCACACTATCCAAAAAGGCTGAAGAACCATTGCACATGATTTTAATGGATCGGCTGATCTTGGACTTCCAGGCGGTCAAGGATTGGGTCTACGCCCACAATGGGCTGCTTAAAGAAGACGCCTATGCAACCGCACTTCCCCGTTCAATGTCTATCAGTTTCGACGGTACGTTTGAAGATGTGCAAACATTCCTTAAACTGGATGGAGTCAGACGGGCCTTAATAGCGTATTGGTCGGAAGGCTTGACGGCTTGAAAGAAAGAGGTGCTGCCAGTGCATATGCTCAATATCACAACTGGAATGCTGTCGCAGAGATTCATTCCCGTTTAATGGCAAACCCACGCTAAGTAATTACCAATTGAACCAAATATAGCACGTTGACAAGTAATTATTATATCTTTACAATGTAAATATATGGCTCATATCAGATTTGACTGGAACAAAGAAAAGAACATAGCAAACCAGAAGAAACACGGGATATCTTTTGAAGAGGCACAGTCTGTGTTCGTCGATGAAAATGCCTTGCTGATTCATGACCCCGACCATTCCGGCGACGAAGATCGTTTCATTCTTCTGGGATTAAGTGCCTCTATTTGCCTGATGGTTGTTTGTCATTGTTATCGTGAAGACGATGATATTATTCGAATCATCTCGGCTCGGAAGGCAACTCGTATAGAACAGAAACGATATTGGAAAAGGTGACGACTATGAGAAAAGAATACGATTTTTCTAAGGCTCAAAAAAACCCATATGCAAGTAGACTCAAGAGACAAGTAACTCTCAGGATGGATGAGGGCACTATCAGCTACTTTAAAGCTCTGGCGGAGGAAAACGGCGTTCCTTACCAGACGCTAATCAATCTTTACCTAAGAGATTGCGCCTCATCACATAAGAAACTGGCCCTTCACTGGAAAACTGCGTGATATCCAACCAGCGGCTCGACACCGTCCGGGCAAATAAACGCCCGGCGGGTCAGCCGCGCGTTCTCTCCTCCGCTTCGCTCGGGAGAGAACGCGGCGCTGAGCAGCTCGTGTCTGGTTCCCCTCCGCTCCGCTATTGACGGCTTTAAAAAGCAATGGATCGCGGTGACAAAAGAGTTGGCAACAGGGAACCTTGCTTGGAAAGTTCTTCCAAATCTCGAAGAAATAGTTAAAGATATCGACAATTATTGCGTGATTGCAATTGATATTCCAATTGGCTTAACTGAATCAGGCCCAAGAAAATGCGATATTGAAGCTCGGCAATTACTCGGTGCTCGAAGAAGCAGTGTCTTTCCTTCTTCGATCTCGGCAGTACTCCTGGCAAAAGACTACAAGGAAGCGTGCCGAATTAGAGAAAAAGTTGAAAAGAAAAGAATGTCACAACAAGCCTGGGCAATCGTGTATAAGATAAAAGAGATCAATGAATTGATCGCGAATAACACGCTCTTGGCTACAAAAATATTTGAAGTGCATCCGGAAGTTTCTTTCTATTATTTAGTTGATAATCAACCGGCTAATTTTAAGAAAAAGACCAAGGAGGGTATTAAGGAACGTGTTTTAAAACTGAGTCGTCACTATGGTTTTGATTTCGAGTATATACGGAAAATCAAGGCACAATTTAAAGCACCGGAAGACGATATTTTAGATGCTCTTGTCGCACTTTGGAGTGCTGAAAGAATTTATGCAGGTCGTAATAAGGTCCTGCCTGAACAAGAATCATTTGACGGAAACAAAGTTCAAAAAATATACGGCTGAAGGCAAGATGATTATAACCAGCGCCTCCACAGCGACGCGCGTTGGCTCTGACGCACATGGTGCGCTTTTAAAAGAAAAAAGATTCATCACTGATGTCGAGTACGCTGCGGAATAAAAAGTATTACTTGGCCTATAATGTCCCCGTTCCAAACGGCGTTTGACAACCTGTATCTGAAAGCTTACAATATGATACATGAAGATCGTCATGGATTCCGACTGCCTTGTCAAACTCACTAAGGCAGGGATCAAAGAAAGTATCGTGTCGGCGATGGAAGTCTATATCCCTCCGCTCGTGAAAAAAGAAACAGTGGGCGAAGCTAAGGAGCGGGGATATCAGGATGCCTTTGAAATAGAGGAGAATATAGACAAAAAAGCCCTGCGCGTTGTTTCCCCGCGAATGAAAAAAACATCTGCGGTAGCTGCCCTAAAGGGAGAAGCGGAGGTTGTCTCTCTTTTTGAGGAAGGCAATTATGACGCCATAGCAAGCGACGACAGGAAATTTCTAAGGACGCTCGATGCAGCCAGAATTCCTTATCTGACGCCGAGTGCCTGTCTTGTGTATATGCATAAAAGCAATAGAATTGAGAGAGAAAAGGCAGTGGAGATGCTGGAATCGCTGAAACCATTTATCAGCAACGACGAGTATGTGATTGCAAAACTATATTTGGAGGAGAAGTCATGAAGGCAAAGGCGCTTAGACTGCCTGACAATATTTTGGACGCCGTCAAATACGCAGAAAAAAAGGAAAAACTCGACGAGCCGACCACGATCAGAAAATTTCTGAGGATAGGGGCGGAAAAGTATGTGTCCGACAGTTATGCGCGGGGAGACATAGGCATAAGAGAGGCCGCAAAGGTCCTCGATATGACAACCAGGGAGGCACTTGAACTCTTTGGCGATATGGGAGTGAGCGGTAACGTCGATGCCGTTAAGGCGCTGAAGGCTATATCTTTTGCGGAAAAAAAATCCAAAGGATAACCGGCGAGGCCGAGACGATATGGGTATGAAACGAAGGTATGGAGACAGGCCGCGTTCTGCTGGTGAAGGAGGCCCGGCCCCCCGGGCTGACCGCAGCCGGTCTCATGATGAATGGGTCTACGGGCTCAACCCTGTCCTGGAAGCTATAAGGTCGGGCCGTCAGGTCAAAACAGTATTCCTATCCGTGTCCAGAAGAGAGGGGATTGCCGGGATAGAGCGTGAAATTGTCTCAAGGGGGATAATGCTGAAAAAGGCCGACCAGTCTTTTTTCGACAGCAGGTTTCCGAAAGGCCATCAGGGCGTTGCCGCTGTGGTTGCACCAAGGGAATACGCTGAGTTGGAAGAACTGTTCAGGGTGCCTTCTTCGAAAAAGGAGACGCCTTTTTTCCTTATCCTGGACTGCGTAGAAGACCCGAGGAACTTTGGTGCGATCTTAAGGACGGCAGATGCGGGCGGAGTTCACGGCGTTGTTATCCAGTCGCATCGTTCTGCAACACTGGTGCCCGAGGCGGTAAAGGCCTCGGCAGGGGCCGCCGAATACATACCCGTGGCGATGGTGGCCAACGTAAAGCATGCGATGGCCGGTATGAAGGAAGCCGGAGTTTTGGTGGTGGGCGCAGAGGCAGGGGCGGAGAAGACGATCTGGGATCTCGATCTGAGTGTTTCCTTGGCGCTGGTGGTCGGGTCCGAAGGCAAGGGGCTGAGAAGGACAGTGAGAGAGGACTGTGACGTGCTGGTGAGCCTCCCTATGAAAGGGAGGGTGAATTCCCTCAACGTGTCTGTTGCGACGGCTGTTATGATATATGAGGTAATCCATCAGAGGATAAGAAAAACGTAGCTTTATAGAGAAATGATAAATTTTCCCCGGGTAGTCCTTGTTTTTTTAGTATTGACCGCGGTATAATATTTTCTTTATATTATTTAGTTCTGAAAAGCCTAAGGTGAACTGTTGTCTTTTCTGAGGAATGCCACCGTAGCTCAGTTGGTAGAGCAGTTGATTTGTAATCATCAGGTCGGGGGTTCGAATCCCTTCGGTGGCT
>OBEQ012223395.1_pt1 | contig 17528 bp, 17 predicted proteins | sample 1670901 | NCBI WGS metagenome assembly OBEQ01 (sample SAMEA104232315, study PRJEB22302) | groundwater metagenome | biome: forest; feature: aquifer; material: groundwater | place: USA | collected 2011-08-07 | depth 5.4 m
AGAGAAGAAATTGTCATCATTGGCGCTGGCGATCATTTTGAGATTTGGGACAAAGATGAATGGGACAACTTATCACATTCCGGTACTTTTAAATGAAGCGCTGGAGTATTTAAACGTCAAACCGGGAGAAAAGTATATTGATTGTACTTATGGCGGCGGCGGGCACTCAAAAGCAATCTTAGCCGCCGGCGGAAAAGTTTTGGGAATCGATCAAGATCCGGAAGCCAATGCTCCGGTTCAAGAAAACTTTGCACATTTAAAAGAAATCGCGACCAAAGAGGGATTTAATCCGGTTTCTGGCATCCTGTTTGACTTAGGGGTGTCGAGTCATCAACTCGAGACCGACTACCGGGGCTTTAGTTTTGGTAAAGACGCCAAATTGGATATGCGGATGAACCCAAAAGAGCAGACGGTCACCGCAGCCGATTTAGTCAATGCCGGCAGTGCTACTGAACTAGCCAATCTATTTTGGCGGTTCGGAGAGGAACGGGCTAATCGACCAATTGCTAAAGCCATTGTCGCCGCTCGCCCAGTAAATTCGACCAATCAGTTAGCAGAGATAATCTTGAGTGTGCGCCGTAGAAGTAAGAGTGATCGGACTCATCCCGCCACTCGAGTTTTCCAGGCGCTTAGGATCGCGGTCAACGACGAACTATCTTGTCTCGAACAAGCCTTACCCCAGGCAGTGGAATTATTACAACCTGGGGGCCGGCTAGTAGTGATTAGTTTTCATTCACTTGAAGACCGGATAGTAAAGAAATTTATGAATGCAGAAGAATTAAAGATTTTGACAAAAAAACCAATTATGCCCACTAGAGCGGAGATTCTCGTTAACCCAAAAGCCAGAAGTGGCAAATTACGAGCCGCAGAACGAAAGTGAGTCGAGTTAATTAAAAAACACTAAAGGCAGAAGTGAACTATTTTGCAAAAATTAATCGCCGAAGAGCAAAACAGCAGGAATCGAATCTCCCGCCAATTTATGGCGGTCCTTTTGGTGGCGGTAGTACTCTTGTCCATCGCTAGGGTTTTCTTTGCCAATTGGTTGATAGAATCATCAGAGACCCTTGCTAATTTAGATCAAAAAATCGCCCAGCTCGATTTGGAAAATCAAACTTTGGGGGTGGCCTTGCGGGGAAAAGAGTCACTCTCGACTATCGAATCTCAGGCTAATTATTTGGGTTTTACCAAACAAGTTAAATTGACATTTATTCTTCCCGAGCCACATGTTGCTTTCAAGTTTTGAGACCAAGGCCAGGTTGCTATCTTTCATTATATTTTTGGGACTGTTCCTAATTTTTTTACGTCTTGCCTATTGGCAAATAGTCCAATCGGCAAGTTTGTCGGCCGCCGCTGATAACCAACATTTCTATTTTTTAGAGATTCCTGCTAAACGAGGAGAAATAAAAACCAATGACCACTCAGCTCTCGCGTCTAATAAAGCAGCCTATCTCTTATATGCCCATCTTCCCGAAATATCGCTCGAAAAAAAAATCATTGCCAACCAGTTGGCTGAAATTATTGCCCCTTCTGTGCCTCTTATTGCCTCCGACAGTGCCACGCCAAAAATCAAAGAGGATTTAGCTAAATATTTTTTTGATCGTTTAAATCTTCAAAATGCGCTTTGGGTAAACCTTTATCATTTTGTCAGTTCTGACAACCGACATAAAATTGAAGATTTGAAAATTGCCGGCCTGGGGTTTGAAGACGAACAAATTCGTGATTATCCCGAGGCGTCTATGGCGGCCCATACCTTAGGATTTGTCGGTTCTGACCAAAATGGTCTCCCCAAGGGCTATTTTGGCCTAGAAGGTTATTATCAACGGGAGTTAGCGGGGAAAGCTGGTGAAATTCGTTTGGAAAAAGATGCGTTTGGTCGACCTATCGCGATTGGAAGCGAGCAGCGGCAGGAAAAACAGGATGGTCGAGATTTAGTTACTACCATCGACCGGTCGGTTCAGCACTTTGTCGAGGTAAATTTAGAAAAGGGGATTGCCGACTGGAAGGCCTCTGGGGGGACGGCGGTAGTAATGGATCCCAAAACCGGGGCGATTATTGCACTAGCTAATTACCCCAAATATGATCCCCAAAATTTTGCTTATTATCCTGGCAAACTATATAAAAACCCCGCCATCGCTGATCTATTTGAACCGGGATCAATAATTAAACCCATCGTCATGTCGGCGGCTCTAAACGAAAATAAAATTACCGCTGAAACTCGCTGTGATAAATGTGACGGAGCAAGGCAAGTATACAACTATTATATTCATACATTTGATAACCAATATCATCCCAACGAAACGATGACCGAAGTTCTAATAAATTCTGACAACACTGGCATGGTGTTTGTCGGAGAAAAACTCGGTTTCAATAATTTTTATTCTTATTTAAATAAATTTGGTTTTGGGAAAAAGACCGGAGTCGATTTAGAAGAAGAAGAGGAGGGATCGCTAAGAAATATTAACGACTATTACCCGATTGATCAAGCCACCCTTGCATTTGGCCAAGGAATTCCGGTTAATGCTCTTCAAATGGTCCGGGCCTATGCGGCCTTGGCCAATCATGGCTATCTACCCACCCCCTATTTGGTATCGCAGATAGTAAATCCAATTCAAACAATCACATTGCCTCCTAAGCCTGGTACCAGAGTAATTTCAGATAGCACCGCTAAAACAATTACCGAGATGCTGGTGCAAGTAGCCAATAAAAGTCCCGAACATTATCCTAAAGATCGCCTCCCCGAGTTGGCCAAATTTCGTATTGCCGCCAAAAGTGGCACCGCCCAAATTGCTTTGGGTGGTAAATATAAATCTTCTGGAACTATCGCCTCAGTAATTGGCTATTTTCCCGCCGACGATCCTAAATACCTGATTTATGTCAAACTCAATGAGCCAGAGGTTCGCCCCTGGGGGTCTGATACCGCCGGCCCCGTCTTTTTCGCCATCACCCGCGACCTAGTCTCTTATTATGGACTAAGTCCATAAATGAGGCTTTTGACGAATACTACGGTATTACTCCGTAGTTTTAATCCGTTGACGGATTTCTTCCACAATGGAATCTGGAGTGTGCCCGTTAGAAGTAAACCCTACTTCCGACCCAGAATGTTTCTCGACAAATAATCGCAGCTCTTCGTCACGCTTTCGCATCGCTTCTCGGTCATATCTGAGAGATACATCTCTAAATGCCCGACTCCAGTCTTCAATTTGAATAGTATCCTCTTTAATGTCTTTCTCTTTCAGACCTAAAGTAGTTTTTTTTCTTTCCGCAATTCGGCCTGACAGATATGATCTCGCCTCGTTGACGATTTTCCACAGGTACCGGGGAGTGAAATGTTCCGTATGTTCTGCTAACACCGCAAGAGTACTATCACGAACTTCAGTATTGGCAAAAAGTGGTCGCCTTTCGACTCGGCTTGCGGCATTGGCATGGATTTTCAAAATTGCCAAACGTGCTTCTTCTGGCTGCATACCACAATAGATCCTAATCCCAAAACGTTGTGGTTCCAAAAGAGCGGGGTCAATTTTTTCTGGTGCATTGGTTGAGGCGATCAGATGAAATCCACTTTCCTGGACCCCCTTCATCAAATTAATAATTGTCGAGCTAGTGTCTTTTTCCGCCAGCACCATATTTTCAATATCATCGACGTGCAAAATCACCTTTCTTCTCGTTTTTCTTGACACCTCGGCAATTCGCGGTAGTAGAGTTTGTTTTGGTTTTTCATTACTGAGTTCTTTTAATAATTCCAGGGGATTTATGGGTAAAATAAATAACCCAGTTTCTGTTTGTAATAACAGTTTTATTACTTCAGTTTTTCCTGTACCCGGGACTCCAATAAGTAGAACCGATTCTGGCTCTTGTTTAATACCCTGAGCTAATTTCTCACTGCCCAGGGGAATGAGTAACCCTCGTCTGATTCGGTCCACCGCATCATTCATGCCATAGATTTCATTTTGATAAGTTTTTTTAATTCCCAGGCGAATCAAGTCGTAGTAAACTTCATAAAGCAGCTTTCCCTGGTCAATTATTTTACCCTGACCCAAAATAGAAGAAACTTGGGTGACAAACTGAACTAAATCTGTTTGATACATTCCGGCTTCTCGCACCTCAACAATAAATTTTGTTTTTCCCGCCGTCTCTTCTAAAAAATTGTCCACATTGACTTCCCCTAGGTCCTTAAACACAAATAAACCCGCATGAAGTGGCTCAGTTGGAGTTAAATCTGGTCCCATATACCATCCCGCTGTTTTAGATTTTTCGTCATAAGCCCCATTAATTGGGGGATAAATTTCTATGGGAATCTTTACTCCCTCGGGGTCGGTTTGTGTCCGCACCGCCACCGGGTATGAGTATTTGACTAATTTTTCCAAAAGTCTCATTTGCTTTCTTGTGAGGTGACTGACTTCAAATCGAGCGATAAACCGCAAACCTGAGTTCCCGGTCGCGGCATTATAAACCACTGAAGACTCCATTCTCCTTGGGATCTCGCCACCATATTTGGTAAATTTTTTTAACAAAACAGTCGTCAAAGCATCAACTGACTCTTTTCTAGAAAGTTCAGGGTAGTGAATCAGGGGGTTTAAATCACCAAGATTTATTTCATCCTTATCTAGTAATCTTAGAATTGGTTCCGGTTCTGGTTTTTTGTGAGCTGATTCCAACGCAGCAAAAGCAGCGGCCAGTGGGTGGATCATCATGACTGGTGTTTCAGTTGTCCCCGCCATAGTTGTGAAGATAAATAGTTTGGCCTATATTAACCATGCCAATATTTATTGTCAATAGAAGCCAATCAATGATAAAATTGATGTTATTACAATGCTTCAAAAGATCAAAAACATTTTCCACTTTCTTGAGGCGGTGGCAGCAAATATTGTTTATCAATTTCCTTCAAGAAAATTGACCGTCATCGGGGTTACGGGTACGGATGGCAAGACCACTACCGCCACATTGATTCACCACATTTTGACGATCGCCGGCTATAAAGCGGGAATATTGTCTACTCTCTCTTCAGCACACACCACCACCCCAGGTCGATTCGCGGTGCAAAAGTTCTTGCGCCGATCAGTAGACAATGGTTGTACTCACGTTGTTTTGGAAGTGACCTCTATTGCCATCGACCAATACCGCATTTGGGGCACTAATTTTTCTATCGGTGTTTTAACCAATATTGCCAATAATGAACACCTTGACTATCACCATACTTTTGAAAATTATAAAAACATCAAACTACGATTTTTAGCCACCTGTCAACAAAAAGTTATCGGACCAGATCTTAAAAAATCCGATTTCAAAGAAATCCTCGCCAACAGTTTACTCCCGGGAGAATTTAACGACCGAAACGTCATGGCCGCCGCCCAAGTGGCACGACTTTTGGATATCAACGAAGCGACTATCATAAAGGCGATTTCTTCTTTTCAGCTTCCAAGCGGTCGCCTGGAAATTGTTAGCCGGCGACCACTCGTTATTGTTGATTTTGCCCACACCCCACAAGCCTTTAAAGCGGTGCTACCCGTGGCCAAGAAGATGGGTAAACGGTTGATCCATGTTTTTGGCGCTACTGGCAACCGTGACCATTCCAAGCGACCAATCATGGCCCAAATCGCAGCTCGAGTCGATGATTATATTTTCTTGACCCACGAAGACACCTATAACGAAGACCCCAAAAAAATAATTTCTGAGATTGAACAAGGCTTAATAAAAGACGGCTACAAAACCTATGAAATAGTTTATGACCGAAAAATCGCCATAAACAAAGCTATTGAGATGGCAAAGTCCGGGGACGTGGTAATTCTTACTGGGGTAGGCCACCAAAAATCTTTAAATATCGGGGGACACGAAATTTCTTGGAGTGACCAAAAGGCAGTTTATGACGCTCTCGGCAAATGAATTTTAAAAATAAAAAAGTTGCTATTCTCGGTTGGGGAGTTGATACACAGGATGTTGCGCCTTGGCTAAAAAAACAAGGCGCAAAAATAACTATTCTTGATGAAAAAAACGGCGATAAATTTGACCACCTGGATCGTTTCGACTTTATTATTCGCAGTCCTGGAGTCTATCGTTATCGACCAGAAATCGTCGCCGCAGAAAAAGTTGGCGTAGAAATTTCTTCTAAGACGAAACTCTTTTTTGATCTTTGTCCCGCAAAAATAATTGGGGTTACTGGCACCAAAGGCAAAGGGACCACGGCCACTTTAATTTATGAAACTCTGAAGTCGGCTGGTAAACGAGTATTTCTTGGTGGCAATATCGGCAGCGAAATTTTTGGTTTCTTGCCAGATCTTGATAATAATTCTTGGGTGGTTTTGGAACTATCTAGTTTTCAACTGATTGATCTTTACAAATCACCCCACATCGCCGTTATTTTAATGGTCACTTCTGAACACCTCAATTGGCACTCCACAATAAAAGAATATATCGATGCCAAAAAATCCATCGTCGCTTACCAAACCAAAAGAGATTTTGCTGTTATCAACCAAGACTACCCTAACTCGGTAGCCATTGGTAGTGCAGGAGCCGGTAAAAAAGTCTTTGTTACTGGGCACGGTGTTAATCTAAAAACTCGTCTTCGGGGCGAGCATAACAAAGAAAATATTGCGGCCGCCGTTGCTGTCGCTAAAATTATTGATGTTCCTTACCAGCCCGTTGTCGCCAATTTTGCTGGTCTTGAACACCGACTCGAAGAGGTCGCTAGTGTCGGCGGTGTTACCTTTTATAATGATTCGTTCTCGACCGTGCCCGAAACGGCGATTGCGGCGATAAAATCCTTTTCTGAGCCAGAAATAGTGATTCTGGGCGGCAGTAGCAAAAATTCTGACTTTAAAAACCTCGGCAAAACCATCTCTGCAGCTCCCAATATCAAAGCTATAATGTTAATTGGTCTTGAAGGGGCCAGGATTGGTCAATATATCAGCCCCAATGTCCGGCGCCTGCCTGTAGGTCTAAATATGGCAGAAATTGTGAAAATAGCGTATAATAACGCTGCATCTGGTGATGTGGTCTTGTTGTCTCCTGCCTGTGCCAGTTTTGATATGTTCAAAAACTACAAGGATCGGGGGCAACAGTTCAAGGACCATTGTTTAAAGCTTTTGTCCCATGGTCAAAACTAAAAAACTTCATGTTCACTTCATGGGAATCGGGGGTTCGGGGATTAGTGCGGTTGCCAGAATTGCCCGCTCACTTAATTACACTGTGTCTGGTTGTGATCTCGAAGAAAGTCGCACCACTAAAGAATTACAAAAAGAGGGTTTTTCCATCAAAATTGGTCACGATGCTACCCATTTAAAGGGCAGCGATTTACTGATTCATACTCCGGCAGTTTTCTACCAAAGTAATACTGAAGAAGAATATACACTGGCGCTCAAAAAAAAGATTGCTATGACTTGGGAAGAATTCATGGCCAAAAATCTCCACAAGAAAAAATTTGTCATCGCGTTGGCGGGAACACACGGCAAGGGGACCACTAGCGCCATGCTTAGTGTAATTTTAGAGAAAGCCGGACTTGATCCTACCTGTGAAATTGGAGTGGGACTATTAGATTGGGGTAAGAAAAACTATCGTCTGGGCAACTCGAAATATTTTCTTTGTGAAGCAGACGAATTTCGTGACAAATTTCTTCTTTATAAACCTAGCCTAGCAGTAATTACTTCAATTGAAATGGATCATCCCGAGTATTTCAAAGATTTAGACCAAATAGTCGAGTCGTTTGCCAAGTTTGTTATGAGACTCGAAGGACCAAAGACTTTGGTAATTAATGGCGAAAACGAAGGTTGTACTCGGCTGCTTAAGAAATTAAGATCCCATAATTGGTCCGGTAAAATCATTCGTTATTCAGCGATATCAAAGCGACTGGTTAAATTAAAACTTCCCGGCCAACACATGTTAGAAGATGCCGGAGCCGCTTGGACCGCTGCCAAAGCCCTGGGAGTAGCAGAAAAAACTATCAAAGAAGGTTTAGAAAGTTTTTCCGGTTGTGAGCGGCGATTTGAGTTCAAAGGTGAAATGTCAGGAGTGAGAATTTATGATGACTATGCGCACCACCCCACTGCCATTATCCACAATATTAAGGCCGCCCGAGAGCTTTATCCCAAAAAGAAAATCTGGGTCGTCTTTCAACCTCATATGTATTCTCGACTGGATAAACTGTTTGACGATTTTGCCAAAAGTCTCAGGTTAGCCGACCGAGTGATTGTCGCCGACGTTTTTACTAGGCGTGAATTTGGGGTCAACAAGCCGTCAGGAAAAGATTTGGCAATGGTGATTGGTGGGCCAAAAGCGACCTATGTCGGGGGAGACCTAACCAATGTCGCCAATTTCATCGCCCGTAACACCAAAAAAACCGACATTGTCCTGGTTATGGGCGCCGGCGACATCTACAAAGTCTCCGATCAATTATTAAGTCTAGATAGTAAATAATTATGAGAGTCGGATTTGGAAACCTATTTAAGGTTAAAGGAGAAAAAAATAGAGTCGATCTTATAATCGATGTCAGTGAGCGAAGTTTTGAAGTAGTGCAAGTTAGGAAACGAGAAGGGAAATTAGGTGTTGTGTCTATTGCCGGTACTGGCGGGCCAGAATATATTTCTAAAATTCTTAATAAACGATTATCGCTTGATGAGGTAATTAGCGCATTTAATATTTAGTCTGAAGGGATAGATGGTGAAAAACTTCCAGAAAAAATGCGAAATATTTTAATTGAGTCTTCTAAAAAACCAGAAGTAGAATTTAAATAATATCAGTTGTCAGGGTTGCACCCTGTAATGGGGCTTCATTCAATCTCATTTTCAATCAATAAATAATTTAAGTCAATTGGGTTATCGAGTTTATTCTCTGTAAAATTTTGATAGTTTTTGTTTTTTAGCAAGTCAGACTCAGAAAACATATTAAGAATAATTTTTGAATTCAACCAACTAGTTTGACGCATACCTAAATAGTCACCATAACTGCTGTATTGATAAGAACGAAAGTTTTCTGGGTTCCGGTGGATATAACGGCTAACCCAAAGAAAGTAATCCTCATTGTCGATGTCAATTGCCTTAAATATTCCTTGGAAGAGTGATCCGACACGGTCATATTTCTTATTAAAATACATTGAATAGGACGTGCAGACAGTTCTCATGAATTTACTAAGTGATAAAGAATCTTTTTGTTTTACTAAAAGATGAAAATGATTTGGCATTAAACAATAAGCAAGCAAATCTAATTGACTAAAAAAGTTTTTACGCCGTGGTCTGTTTGCTTTCGGAGAAAAAATATCCGTTCCTGTCAGGGTTGTTCCTTGACGGGGAAGGGGAGATAAGGAAGTCTTTAGTAAATGCAGGAAAGCTAAATAATCATCACGGTCAATAAAAATATCTCTTTTTTCGACACCTCGATTATAGACATGGTAAAACCCATTTTCGTAGTACCTTTTAATGCTATTTTTCTGGGGCACGATCTATCTTATCATGTCAGGGTTGTTCCCTGACAGGCTAGATTATTTTTACCTCCGGTTCTAAAACAATTTCAAAATTTTTCAGAATATCGGCGTGCATTTTTTGGGTAAATTCTAAAATTTCCTGACCAGTGGCGCCGCCAAAATTGACGACTGTCAACGCGTGTTTGGGCCAAGTGCCGACATTGCCAATTCTTTTTCCTCTCCAACCGAGTTCGTCAAGCAATCTACCGGCTGGGATTTTTACCAGTTTTGACGGTTTTGCACGATAAAGAAGTTTTTCCGCCGGGTAATATTGCAAATCTCTAATTTCTGTCGCCAGTTTTTGATATTTCTCCCAAGTGACCAGTGGATTCTTAAAAAAACTTCCTGCCGTGCCAATTTTTCGGAAGTCTGGCAGTTTATCCAACCTCAACTGAGTCACTGCTCTGGCAATCTGTTTTGGGGAATATGGTGGCATGTCACCATAATTATCTAAAAAATTCTTCAGCGATTCGTATCTTGAGTAATAAGTCGTATCTCCTCGGGGCCGTTTTGTCAATTTGATCGTTACTTTGGTGATAAAAATATTCTTCAATTTATGATTGAAGGCGCTGCTGCGGTAACTAAACTGACAGGTCTTTTTATAATAAGTTTTTGCTTCTCCGGTTTTTAGATCGATCCCTTCGGCTTGGACAAAAATATCTTCAAAATTACCTCCGTAAGCAGCAATATTTCCCGCCAGCGCCGCTCCCACCGTTCCGGGAATAAAGGCCATATTTTCTATACCTGACCATCCATTTTCGGTTGTCCATTTAACAAGCTCACGCCAACTTTCTCCCGAGGCCACTTCAATATAAACTGATTTCTTATCTTTGGTGGTTTTGCGACCTCGGAGTTGGTTTATAATTACTAGTCCATTAAGATTTTTTGTCAAAAGAATATTCGCTCCCTCGCCAAGAATAAAAGCCGGTTCCAATGGTAATTCTTGTAGTTTTTTCAAAACGAGCAATCGTTCTGCTTTTGCGGCCACCCGAAAAGTATTGTAGGGGAAAAGATTAACCACTTTACAATTATATTGTATAATGGTTTCTTGTAGCTTTTTATGGCGCAAATCTTGGGACTGTTGCTATTATCTTTTTTCATTACTTCGGTTCTTCTGGTCCCGTTGATAGACTTTTTATATAAACTCCGCCTTAAGCGAACCGATGAAACTAAACGGGTCGATACTCTCAACAAAGCCACCCCGATTACCGCTAGACTTTTGGCGGGCAAACCAAAACGCCCGATCGGTGCCGGAGCATTAGTAGTAATTGTGACTACCATTCTTTCTCTTTGGTCCTATGGTCTTTTAGGAATAAAAGCCAACATTTCTGAATTGTTTATCCTTCTTTTTACCATGTTGTCATTTGCTCTTTTAGGCCTCTATGACGACATTCGAAAAAACTTTAATAAAGAACATACCGGATTTTTTGGTCTGCGCTGGCGGCACAAACTCTTAGTCCAGGTTGCACTCGGTCTTTTTGTTGGCAGTTTTTTTTGGTTTGTTTTGCGTTACGACTTTGTCAACATTCATTGGTTTGGCATGCTTGATGTTGGCCCCCTATTTATTCCCATTACTGCCTTTGTTGTGGTGGCATTTGCTAATGCTTTCAACGTCACTGATGGTTTAGACGGATTATCCTCGGGGGTCCTTCTTATTTGTTTGATTGCCTTTGTGGTGCTCTCTTTTACCCTTTTGCATCCATCTTTGGCGCTTTTTTTGGCTGTCTGGATTGGCTCCCTAATTGCTTTTCTTTACTTTAATATCTACCCGGCTCGAGTGGAACTTGGTGACACTGGAGCTCTTGCTTTTGGGGCCACCCTGGCAGTAGTCGGACTTCTTACTGGCAAGATTATCGCCCTGGCAATAATCGGCGGCGTTTTTGTTTTAGAGATAGGGAGTTCTCTAATTCAAATGATTTCTAAACACTTCTGGGGTAGAAAGTTCTTTTCTGTTGCTCCACTACATCTCTGGTTTATGAATCGGGGATGGGAAGAACCAAAAGTAGTGATGCGGGCATGGCTACTAGCCATTCTATTTGCTATCTTTGGATTATGGTTAGGAGTCATAAAGTAGTAGTCGGACATTTCGACAAACTCCCCTTTGCTTTTATCGCCGGATTTTTGATCTTCGGTCTGGTGATGGTTTATGAAGCCTCTTCCGCTCAGGCACTGCAAAGTTTTAATGATAAATATTTTTTTCTCAAAGAACAATTCAAATGGGTACTTTTAGGGCTAATTGCTGGGGTATTTGCATTTTTTTTTGACTATAAACAGTTAAAAAAATTGGCCTTACCAGCACTACTGGTGGTTATATTCCTTTTAATTTCAGTTTTTCTTCCTGGGATTGGGGTGCGCGCCTATGGCGCCCATCGGTGGATAAATTTTGGCTTTACAGTTGTTCAACCATCAGAATTAGCAAAATTGGCCTTTTTAATCTATCTTTCTGCTTGGTTAACTACCAAAGAAAAGGGCCGGTTGGTTTCATTTTTGCTTTTGGTGGGGCTGTTGGTCGGTTTGATCATTCTCGAGCCCGATATGGGCACGGCAATAATTCTTTTCGGCTCGGCGATGGCCGTTTATTTTCTCTCTGACAGTGAATTATTGGGTTTGATCTATCTTTTCCCTCTAATTACACTGGGCGCTATTGGTTTGGCAGTGAAATCAGAATATCGACTAAAACGGGTGATGACGTTTTTTGATCCCAATGCTGATCCCCTGGGGGCGTCATATCACATCCGTCAAATTTTAATTTCCTTAGGTAGTGGCGGGTTGCTTGGTTTAGGTCTAGGAAATTCTCGTCAAAAATATTCCTATCTTCCTGAAGCTACTACCGATTCAATATTTGCCATCATTGGCGAAGAATTGGGTTTAATTGGTGGCGCGGTACTACTTCTTGCCTTTGGTTATTTCTTTTACTACTGTCTAAAGTTAACTATGAGTGTTTCCGATCAGTTTGGCCGCTTGTTAGGGATTGGCATTATTTTTTGGCTGGCATTCCAAACTTTGGTCAATCTTGCATCTATGGTCGCGCTCATTCCTTTAACCGGAGTCCCCTTGCCCTTTATTTCCTACGGTGGATCCGCTCTGGTTGTAGAATTATTGGGCATGGGAATTTTAGCCAACATCTGGCGCCAAAATATATGAAGAAAATTTTTGTCACTGGGGGGCATTTTGCTCCGGCCAAGGCAGTGATACAGGAGTTATTACGACGGGGGCGCCTGCCTGCCGGCAGGCAGGGATGGCAGATTTATTATGTCGGCCGAAAATATGCCACAGAAGGAAGTACGACATTGGCGCTGGAATACAGCGAAATTCATACTCTTCCAGTTCACTACCTCACGATCACTACTGGTCGGATTCAGAGGCAATTTTTTGTCAACGTTGGGCAGTCGATTTTGGCACTATTAAAAATTTTTATTGGGCTATTGCAAAGCTTTTGGTTTGTCTTGCGGTATCACCCCGATGTGGTGTTATCATTTGGTAGTTATGTTGCGGTCCCGGTTGCCATTTGGGCCTGGATATTTCAAATTCCCATCATTACTCATGAACAAACCACAGTTTATGGCCGGGCCAACAAATTGATTGCCCTGCTGGCAGATAAAATTCTAGTTTCTTGGCCCGAATCCGTTTCTCATTTCCCAAGAGAAAAAGTAATTTTAACCGGAAACCCCATTCGCGAAGAAATTCTCCACCAGAAACAAGTATCCAGTATCCAGTCACCAGTTATTTATGTCACCGGGGGAAGTCAGGGGGCCAAGGCAATTGACCAAGTTATTCCAGAAATATCCCAAAAATATCCTGTTATCTCTGGCCAGCTTTCTGGGCAGGACAGCGCCCGTGCACTTGCTAAAGCTAGTTTGGTAGTCAGTCGTGCTGGGGCAAACACAGTGGCAGAAATTCTCGCTTTGGGGAAACCCGCTATTTTAATTCCGTTACCCAATACTTTTGGCCATGAACAGGAGAAAAACGCCCAACTAGTGACCAAAGTTGGCCTGGGTGAAATTCTAGAACAAAAAGACCTTTCTGCCAAGTCGCTCCAACAATTAATCGATAAAATGTTTGTCGACAAACAAAAATATCTTGCCAACGCCGCCAAAGCAAAATCTTTAATAAATCCCAACGCCGCGAATCTAATTGTTGATGAATTAGAAAAATAGTATGAAAAAATGGCTTTTTGCTGGTTTACTAACTTTAGTGGCTTCAATTAGTATTCTTTTTTGGCAAAAAGAAAATATTTTTTCTTCTGGGATTAAAATTCCCCTTATTAGTCGGGAACCAACTATAGTGTTAGCAGAAAATTTAGAAAAAGTTGGTTTAAGTTTCTCCGGGACTCCGATTGTTAGTTTAAATAGTCTCGAAGCCTCAATTTCTGGGGTGCGGGTTTTTCTTGATACCAATAAAGATATTTCATTCCAGGTCCGGGCTTTACAACTTGTCCTCTCACGCCGTACAATAGACAAAATACCTAAAGAGGTTGATTTGCGATTTAATAACGTTGTAGTGAGATATTAATTGTGGCCAAGGACAAAATTATTACCGCCATAGACGTCGGTTCTTCAAAAATAACGACTATAATCGCTACCCAATTACGCGAGGATAAGTTGTCTGTTATTGGTGTTTCTACAGTTTCTTCAAAAGGATTACGTAAAGGTCAAGTGGTCGACATTGACGAAGCAGTCGCCGCCATATCAGCTAGTGTTGAAGCCGCTGAGCGTATGGCCGGGTTATCCATTGGATCTGCACAAGTTTCTGTCGGCGGGGCACATATTGAAAGCTTGAATAGCAAAGGGGTGGTCGCTGTCTCTAACCCTGAGGGAGAAATTACCCACGAAGATATTCATCGAGTGGTCGAAGCTGCTCGCGCTATTTCTTTACCCTCTTCTCGGGAAATTCTCCACGTCCTGCCACGCGATTTTGTCGTCGATGGTCAACCGGGGATTAAGGATCCGATGGGCATGACCGGAGTCCGCCTTGAGGTTGATACCCAAATTGTCACTGGGTCCACTACCGCCATTCGCAACCTCGGCAAGTGTGTCGGCGAAGTCGGTATTGATGTTGAATCAGTAATATTCTCGGGACTATCTTCGTCAAACGCAGTTTTATCTGATACCGAGAAAGAGTTGGGTGTGGTCCTGGTAGATATTGGAGCAGGAACGACCGACGTGGCTATCTGGGTCGATGGCGCCTTGTCATTTTCTGGGGTGCTCCCGGTTGGCGCTCGAAATGTCACCAACGATATTGCCGTGGGTCTTCGCGTCAGTCTCGAAAGCGCCGAAAAAATAAAACTCCTTTTGTCAGAAAGGGCCAAGCCGCAATTATCAGACGCTCCAAAATTAAGTGACGAAATTGATTTATCCAGTCTCGCTTTACCCGAAGATATCAAAAAAATTTCCAAAAAAACCCTAGTTGAGGGTATTATCAAACCGCGACTACTCGAGATCTTCACCTTTGTCGGCATGGAGATTCAAAAAAGCGGCTTTGGTGGTATGACTCCTTCGGGAGTCGTAGTTACTGGTGGCGGTGCCGAAACCGTCGGAATTCTTGAGGCTTGTCGAGGGAGATTAGTAATGCCATCACGGGTTGGTATGCCACTTGCCACCGGAACAGAAAGCGAAGGTAAACTGTCTGGCCTGGTTGAAGAACTCAATTCACCAATGTTCTCCTGTGTTGTTGGTTTAGTTTTATATGAATCTGACAACAATCAAACAGCGCTTTCCCGGGGCCCATCTTTTACCTTGCCAAACCTGTCCTCGTTTGGTAAGATGGCCGGCAAATTGGACTTGAAAAGTCCTTTGTCAAAAGTTACGAAACTTCTCAAGTCATTCCTGCCCTAAAAATTTATTGTGTTAATAAAACCTGATCTCGCCAGATTTGCAAAAATAAAAGTCGTCGGAGTTGGTGGTGGTGGTGGCAATGCAGTTGCATCAATGATCAACTCCGCGACTATAAACGGGGTGGACTTTGTCGTGGTCAATACCGATGCTCAGGTTCTTTTAGCCAACCCTGCTCCGATCAAAATTCAAATTGGCGAAAACCTCACTCGAGGTTTAGGTTCTGGTGGCAATCCCGAAACCGGTCTTAAAGCCGCCGAAGAATCCAAACCAAAAATCGAAGAAAAAATTGGTGATGCCGATATGGTCTTTATTACTGCTGGTATGGGTGGTGGCACTGGGACCGGGGCGACTCCGGTAATCGCAGAAATTGCCAAAAAACTCGGAGCTTTGACAGTAGCCGTAGTTACCAAACCATTTTCTTTTGAGGGAACCCAACGTGCAGTAATTGCTGATGAAGGCATAGAAAATCTCAAAGGTAAAGTCGATGCCCTCATTGTCATTCCCAACCAGCGGATTTTAGAAGTGGTCGACAAAAAAGTCACTCTTCTTGATGCTTTCCGCACTGCCGATTCCGTTTTAACTTCTGGTGTCCAAGGGATCTCTGATCTTATCGTCATGCCGGGTTTAGTCAATGTCGACTTTGCCGACGTTCGCGAGATTATGACTGGGGCCGGCTCGGCCCTAATGGGAATCGGAATCGGTTCCGGAGAGAACCGCGCTAGTACGGCCGCTCGTCAAGCTATTTCCTCCCCATTATTGGAGATCACCATCGATGGGGCCAAAGGGGTGCTATTCAACATCATTGGCGGCAAGGATTTGACCATGACCGAAGTCGACGAAGCTGCCCAGATTATCAAATCTGCTGCCGATGCCGACGCCCGGATCATTTTTGGGGCGACAATCGATGAGTCACTCGTGGACCAAATCAAGGTCACTGTCATTGCCACTGGCTTTGATGAAAGTCGCCAACGTCTCCACGAATTACGCTTTGGTCCACCTGTCGACGAACCCACTAGCCAAACCAATGGTGCGCCCAGGCCCGAACCAGAAGAGCCAGCGAACATTAACGAGTTTGGCGACGAGTTCGACATACCAGCCTTTTTGAGGAAAGGGAAATAAACCCCATAGTCTTGACTTTCTGATTCAACTCTGCTATAATTCTTTCACCTGAGCTGATGTTCAGGTCTCCAGTGAAACAACATCTGGAGGAACCTTGAAATTATTGGTAGACGCAAGCATTAAACGGAGGATTAAATGTCCAATAACAATTCAAAGCCCGGGGATAAAGCAGTAGTTTTGCCGAGCGCGCAGGAAATCATGCAGCGCCTAGCAAAGGTAGATATGGGCGCCAATGCCTACATGGCTGAACGATTCTATCCATCGATTGCGAAGGAAGGAGGTCGGCAGCTGGTCGCCTCAGGTATAGTCCTGATGCTGTCGCTGAAGGTCCATGACTTTGTGGCATCTGGTTACCCCCCCATGATGGAGGGTATCATGCAAATGTATGTGCCGAAGTTCATTGATGTTCTGGTGGATGATATGGAAGTTGCCGAAGAAGCAAGGCGCTTTCACCAAGAAGCCATGGACGCCGTCGGTAAAGACACAAAGTAGCTAAAAACAAGTTGCTGCTTATTCGTTAGTCACTTTTGTCAAGAGATATCAAATTAAAAAGGAGGAAACGTGTCTGATAAAATCAGCCTGAAAGATCTCGACAAAGCTGCAGTTCTTGCTGCGCTATATAATGCCAGCAAACCTCTTGGCATGGGTTTCATGAAATATGATCCCAAGCCAATGACAATTGAAGAAGCTCGCAAGATTCTTGAACGCCAGACTGACTTTGATTATCTTCAAGGTCGAGTCATGAAGACGAATCTGTCGGGCGATGAACTCGATCCCTGGCTGTACGATTGTGACAACGGAAGCGGCGCAGCTAAGCGAGCAATCGAGTCGCTCCAGCAAACTGGAGATGTGAATTCCGAACGAATCGAGCTCGATCATCGCGAACGCACTCACAATTCCGCCCTGGGACTCAAAGGAGAACTTGACGAAAAGTCCCACCTTGAAGAAAACGAGGGCAGTTTTGCAGTTTATAAATTGGGATACGACGAGTTCGCTCCCAAGTTGAATGACATAGTTGACAAGGTCGTCGCCGGCGACGAAAAAAAGGACTAGGGCATCTCCCTGGTTTGTACAAAAATGAGTACCCAAAGGTATTAACCTGCGGGTACTTTTTTTATGTCTCAAAA
>OBEQ013007092.1_pt1 | contig 17527 bp, 15 predicted proteins | sample 1670901 | NCBI WGS metagenome assembly OBEQ01 (sample SAMEA104232315, study PRJEB22302) | groundwater metagenome | biome: forest; feature: aquifer; material: groundwater | place: USA | collected 2011-08-07 | depth 5.4 m
AAACCTGTAAATCTATAGGGAAGTTATGTAAATTAAGATAGGGCAAATTAGCCTGACGCGCCTGAACTTGGGCTGCCTCTTCTTGAAGCTGCCTATTAGCATCTATCAAGACATTTTGAAGTTCGTTTGGTGAACCTTGTAAGAAATGATTATTCACGTGTTTAGATATAGCTATAGTATATCATTCCAAACATATAAAAACATTAAAAATACCTCGTCTGACGAGGTATTTTTTATTCTTGTGGCTCTACTGCTGATACAAATACAGACTCTGCTTGATCAAAGGGTAGCTGGAGTGCGATTTGCCCTACCGTATACAATCCATGTTTATGCGTTGCTCCATCTACCACGCTTGCAAGCCGAAGCGCTAATGACTCGATTGATACAGTAGGATGAGCTGCGGCAAAAATGCGCGTTTGTTTTTCTGGCGTTTCTACTATAACTGCTAAAAACTTGTAGCCTGATATATTATCAAGTAACTCGTGCAAAACATTTAACGTTTCTGTAGTATCTGTTTGAGTTTTACTAAAGTCCACTTGGCTGAGAACAGAATACAAAACTTCTTGTTCTCCAATAGTTTTAAGTCGTGCAAGTGCTCTACCCCACAACTGCAAAAGTGGAAGCGGTCGCGTTTTAAACAGATACCTGATAATGTCTTGTTGACGCGCTCCTTTTTGCACAAGCTCTGAAGCTAATAAAAAGGCTTTGGGAGTAGTGTGGACCAACTGAAAACTATTGGTTTGTGCAATAATCCCTGCAAGCAAAGCAGTAGCTACTGGTTCTGTGAGGGAAGCTGGTGCATTTTGCAATACAATATCTGTCACTAGTTCCGAAACTGAAGTACTCGTAACATCTACTAAATTAAGCGCACCAAAAAAAGTGTTTTGTGGCGCGGTATCAATGTTAACTTTTGGGGTTTCGTAAAATAAATCTGAGTTGTCGGAAAATAACTTACCAAAATCTTCTATTTGTCCTGCACCAATACTGACAATAGAATCGAAACGGGAAACGCTCTTAGAAAAAGATATTTGTTCAGGGGTGAATTCTCCGTCTTTGGGAGTTAAAAAAATCTTAGTTACCAGGCCTTCGGTGTGGTAACTCATTTCTTCTAGTGGTGTTTGGCTGGTATCGAGCAGGACTACTAATGTTTTACTACTCGGCAATTGGCGACTCATGGTACTCGCTTCTGGAAGTAATTGAGAAATACCCAGGATATTTCCTGTGCTCGCTATTTCAACCTCTTTCCCACTAGCCAGAAGCGCATGTTTAAAACCTATAGCAGCAGCTACAATATCTATATTCAGTACTTCTGGTAAAACTACTAAGATAGAACGACTTTTTTGTAAAAATTCCCATACTTCCTGGGACTGTGCTTGATCCATATATATAACCACCTTAGGGTATGTTTAGTAGTGGGTTCACTTCAGAACATTTAGGATAACTCGCATACACCTATTAATACGTAAAGTAGTATAGTCATATTAGGTATGACAGATTAGTTTAAAATTAAACTCTACGTATCAGCCTACGATTAACAGCCTTCTACTATAATTAATTTTACTTAACTGGTCAATAAAGCTACAATTAAGCTAATGTTAAAGTATATTTTTCATACTGATTTAGCTGGAATTCCTCTTTTAGCTAAGAACATTTCAAGGCAACTACGAGGCGGGGAAATAGTAGGTCTAATAGGAGCCTTGGGTGCTGGAAAAACCAGCTTTGCTCAAGCCTTAGCGCGAGAATTAGGCGTAAAGCAAAAAGTGACAAGCCCAACTTTTGTTATTATGCAACAGTTTAAGGGGTTTCTACCCAAAACAAAATTCACTTCTAGTAAACCTGTTACGCTTACTCATATTGATACCTACCGCACTAAAAACTTTACTGAACTAGAAGCCTTGGGTATAACTGAAGCTTGGAGTAACCAATCTGGTATTACCATAATTGAATGGGCTGACCGTATTAAAAATTATTTACCGACCACTACCTGGTATGTTTACTTTGATTCACCTGCAAACAAAAAAATGGCTTTACTTTAGCCTTGTCGGGATTATTTTTGGATTACTTGCAATAGTATGTACTCCTCTTCCAGCACTCGCATTAACCGTGACTTTTGAAAATCAGAAACTAGAACTAGAAACAAACGACATAAAACTGAGTAGACCTTTAGAGATAAAACAATTTAGCCAATTTACTAACCAGGAAAAGAGTTTGTCACAGCTAGTTAACCAAATGGCTGGTATCCCTGTGCCAAGCAAGCAATCGGGGAGTACTCATTTTTCCTACGACCCTACAGCAGTTTATGAGTGGGTAGAAGATAAAGCTACTACGCTCAACCGTCTTCCGCAAGAACCAGTACTTACCATAGTAGACAATAAAGCAACCGAATTCACTCCTCCCAGAAGCGGAGTTACCATTGATACATATGGCAGCACCTATGCTATATTAAGCGCTCTGGAAAGTGGACTTACTGAGTCTGCGTTTATCGTAAGTGAAACCAAACCCGAACACTCACTTGCTGATACTAACAATTTAGGAATCAACAGCCTTGTTGCTGAGGGGGTATCGAGCTTTACCGGATCATCTAAGAATAGAAGAAAAAATATAGAAATTGGCGCGGGTAAATTAAAAGGGACTATTGTTCCCGCAGGAAGTGAGTTTAGTTTTAACACGTCACTTGGACCAATTGAAGCAAGCGAAGGATTTGTTCCGGAAATTGTTATTAAACGTACTGGACTCGCTCCGGAAATAGGAGGTGGTATTTGCCAAGTTTCCTCTACCGTATTTAGGGGCGCTATTAATGCAGGTTTACCGATTACCCAGAGAAAAAATCACTCCTTTGCTGTAAAATACTATGCTCCGCAAGGTACAGACGCTACTATTTATCCAGGCGTTATTGATCTAAAGTTTAAAAACGATACTCCGGGAGCGCTTCTGATTTGGTCTGAGATTAAAGATAAAGACACCCTTGTTTTTTCTTTTTACGGAAACTCAGATGGCCGCGAGGTGTTAGTTGCTAAACCAGAAGTTTTTGACCGAAAACCAGATGGTTCCATGAAAGCTACCTGGAAGCGCCAAGTAACCCTAAATGGTAAGACTCGTACTGATACCTACAAATCTGTGTATGTTTCTCCTGCATTGTTTAAAAAAGAAGAAACATTTATCTCTCCTAGCAGCCCTGTTATTATCCCAAACGCATCTACTACTCCTCTCACCAGTACATCTATTTTCACTCATTAGCTTTTATGGAAATTAAAAACATCCCGCTCAAAAAACTTTCGCAGTCTCGCCTGGATCTGCTTGTGCTTCCACTCTCCCAAAAAAAACCTTTTGGTCTACAGCTACCCCCTAAAGATCCCCTGCAAAAAGCTATAGCACAGCATATACAACACGAAGATCTTTTATCTAAGCCTGGTTCCAGGCTTATGTTTTATCCAAACTCAGCCATTACCAATAGAGTGCTGCTACTTGAACTTGGTAAAGGAGATGAAATGGCTAAAAACCTGCGCACACAAATAGAAAACTTTAAACATATAGTATCATTTAAACGCTGTGGAATAGTTATTCCTTCTCGAGCGAGCGAAGCATTAGTAACTGAATTTGTTTTTGGGTGTATCCTGGCATCTTTTCAGTATCACCAAAAAAGTAAAACCCCAGAAAATAGCCCAAAACTTGAACAGTTGATATTTTTTTGTGATAAAAAAAATACTAAGAGCATTGCAGAAACCACCCTTATCGCTGATGCAATAAACCGCGCGCGTACCTTAGCTGAAACTCCGGCAAACCACCTTACACCTACAAAATTAGCAGAATATGCCAAAGGTCAGGCTGTAAAGTACAATCTGAAAATACAAGTTATGAGCACAGAACTACAGACAAAAGGGTTTGGTGGGGTGTGTGGTATTTCAAGAGGCTCTACTGAGCCACCACAAGTTATTACTCTAGAATATAACCCTCAGGCTAAAAAAACCATTGCACTGGTAGGTAAAGGTATAACCTTTGATAGTGGCGGCCTTTCTATAAAACCGTCTAAAGACATGCATGAAATGAAGTACGATATGATTGGCGGTGCATATGTACTTACGCTTCTAGAAATTGCGGCGGGACTACAGCTTCCGTATCATTTTGTAGGTATAATTCTGGCAGCAGAAAATTTACCTGGTGGTAAAGCACTTAAGCCTGGTGATGTTATTACCCAATACGGAGGGGTAACTGTAGAAGTGCTGAACACAGACGCAGAAGGCAGGCTCCTGCTTGCAGATGGCTTAGCCTTTGCACAAAAACGTTTTAAACCTGCGCTTACCCTAGATTTTGCTACACTTACTGGCGCAGTTATTGTAGCTTTGGGTAATAAAATTACTGGCTGCTTTGGAACACACCCAGCGGTTAATCAACAAGTCTTAACTGCCTCAGAACGTACTGGGGAAAGCTTTCATTTTCTTCCCTTATTCTCAGGCTACAGAGATGAACTAAGAAGTTCTGTTGCAGACATAGCAAATATTGGAAAACAGCGCTTTGACGCACTTATCGCAGCGCTGTTCCTACAAAAGTTTATTAACCCCACTAAACCATGGGTTCACTTTGACATTGCAGGTACTGCTTGGAATAATGAAGGCCCTACTGGGACAGGTATTAGAACTGTGGTTGAATTCTTTAAAAAACTTAAAGCCTCGTCTTTATAACCACACAGCTTCATGATCAAATCCACACAACCCGAAACTATACACCAAGACCCCCACAAAACTCCTGAAGAGGGTATCTTCGAGATTACCCTTCGGCCTAAAGTACTTTCTGAATATATTGGACAAGAAAATATAAAGGCTAATTTACTCGTAGTAATGCAAGCCGCAAAACAAAGACAAGAATTTCTAGAACACGTGTTACTCTATGGTCCGCCTGGTTTAGGTAAAACCACACTGGCATATATTGTGGCACGAGAAATGGGAGTAAATATTAAAACTACTTCTGGTCCTGCTATAGAGCGAGCTGGTGATCTTGCAAGTCTGCTCACTAACTTAGAAACTGGTGATATTTTATTTATCGACGAAATCCACAGACTTAACAAAGCAATTGAAGAAGTACTCTACCCTGCTATGGAAGATGGGGTGTTAGATATTATGCTTGGTAAAGGCCCAGGGGCCCGGAGTATCCGTATGGAACTACCTAAATTTACGCTTATTGGAGCAACCACACGGGCCGGGCTTTTATCGGCGCCATTACGCGACCGGTTTGGACTCCTGTACCGCCTTGAATACTATGAACCAGAAGAGTTGCAAAGTATTATTACCAGATCAGCAAGCCTGCTTAATACTCAGATAGAACAAGATGCAAGTCTTTTGCTTGCAAAAAGGTCACGGCTTACCCCCAGGATAGCAAACAGGCTTCTCAAACGTGTGCGAGATTTTGCCCAGGTAGAGGGGTATGATAGAATTACTCATAGCAATGCACTGCGTGCATTGAAGCTTTTAGAAATTGATACCTACGGGTTAGATGTAAATGATCGCAGGATTTTAGAAACTTTGGCGCATAAATTTAGTGGCGGACCAGTTGGTTTAAGCACTCTCGCAGCTGCTACTGCCGAAGAACAAGATACAATAACAGATATTTACGAACCATTTTTAATCCGTATGGGTTTAATGGCTCGGACTCCTAAAGGAAGAGTTTTAACCAAATTAGGATACGAACATTTAGGTGTAGAGAGTAGTGGTGCACAAACTCTATTGTAAATACTATGTTTTCTTTTAACTCGCCTACTCAAGGACTTATCGCGCTTACGTACTATGCTCTGGTAATTGGCTTAACCTTTTTCGCGGCGCTGAGTGTATACATTCTTATTCGTTACGGTAAAACACTCGCAATCTCTTTTGGTGTGAGTGTTGTTTTTATTCTTATCTTTCTTAGTATCTTAAGCAGGTCATACATACTGCTTCAGTCGCTTAACTTTTAAACGTATGTTTGCAAGTTCTAAAGCATTTCCTGGACAATTCCCTAACGAACGTGTATATATTGCTATTCGTGAACATTGGGTACGGCTTGTATTACGCCTTTTGCTTTGGCTTTTTTTACTCACTCCTTTGGTTTTATTTAAGATCTTTGGACCTACCTACGCACCAGTATTATTTATTGGGGAAGCTGCTAAAATAACCATGCTTTTTGAGCTCTTGTATGAACTACTTTTGGTATTAGTCCTTTTTATCTTATGGATCCTTTACTACCTTAACTTACATGTTATTACTGATATGCGAGTGGTGGATATTGATCAAATTGGACTCTTGCGGCATGTTCTATCTGAACTTAATATTGATAAAGTTGAAGATGTTACCAGTGATACAGCAGGATTTTTAGGCAATATATTTAACTACGGAAATGTGTATATTCAAACTGCTGGTACCTTAGAACGATTTAAATTTGGCAATGTTCCTAATCCTTCGGATATTGTAAAACTTATTTTAGACTTATATGAAAAAGAAGAAGCACAAGACGAACACCGACCAAGCAGGGTTTAATAAAAAACAGATTACTGTTGCAGTAAGTGGCGGGTTTGACCCCTTACACATTGGTCATATCCGCATGTTTAAGGAAGCAAAAAAACTGGGTACATACCTGGTTGTTATTTTAAACAACGATAATTGGCTTAAGCAAAAAAAGGGTTTTGTGTTTATGGGAGAGGGAGAGAGAAAAGAAATTATTGAAGCAATTGCTTGGGTAGATAGAGTAATTATCACGCGCCACCCTAAAAATCCCATTGACATGAGTGTGGCAAAAGAGCTACAAAAAATACAACCACATATATTTGCCAATGGTGGTGATCGTAAACCTGGCAATCTTCCTACTGCTGAAGAAGTGGTTTGTAAAAAAATAAACTGTCACATGGTATACAGTATTGGTGTGGGAGGTAAAGTACAGTCTAGTTCTTTCCTTGCCACCAGATTTATTAATGATGTCTTAGAAAAGAGAGTATGTCCATGCGGCTCGGGTAAACCATTTACTGAGTGTGGTCTTAAGCGCACCAAAAACCATACTCAAAATCTGCGAAAAATGCTTAACAGATAAGCGTAAAACAAATACTTTTGATAATGAAGCTAACTAAAAACAAAAACCATATCCGCGGGTTCACACTGATTGAACTGCTTGTGGTGGTATCCATTATTCAATTACTTGCATCAGTAGTAATTACCAGTTTGTACCAAGCACGGCTCAAAGCCAGAATGACTGTAAGTGTTGCTGATTTAGGTAAATTAAACCAAGCAATTAATTTATACTACCAAGACAACGGTGCGTATCCCCTTTCTTCTAACCCAGCAGGGTGGGATGGTTTATATACCTGTGTTGGTTTTGGAGGTATTAGTACTCCTACCTGGGTACCTGGGGTAGTTCCAAACTATATACAAAGTCTGCCAAGAGATCCACGCAAACTTACAGACTGTGGTAAGCAGTACCTGTATCGTTCTAATGGGATTGATTATAAATTAATTTCTAATCAAACCGAAGATATAGTCTTTATCACAAATAAATACCCGTATCTTGTTGATACTCTTGTCAGGCCTACCTGGGCATTTGGCTACTGGAGCACTGGCGCTGCTGCCTGGTAGGTTAAAAGCTATTTATATTAAAAAATATCCCTTATGGGATATTTTTTGTACTCTTTTTCCTTAAACAACTTTTATTCTTTTACTGTTACGTTTTCTGCTTGTTCGTTACCAAATTTTTCTCCCTTTTTCTGCAATCTCTTTAGTTGACTTTGGGCATCAGAATAAACAAAATCTAAAGCTGTTTCCCATTCATCTTTGCTGCTATTAAAACCTTTTTCAAATCCCTGTCCGGAGACAGCACTTCCTACCCCTCTCGTAACTCGCTGAGAAAAGAGTGCTGCTAAAGTTGGGATTGTAATAATTTTACTAACTTTTACTAGTGTTTTTATTACCTCACCAGTTTCATCTTGTCTCACAATTTCTTTTAAAGACTGTATAGCCTGAAAAGTTTCCTCGTATTCAGCTGTAGTAGGCTCGTGCTCATGTTGCACATCTCCACCCTTTAGACGCGTAGGGATGGTCCCTGTCTCAGGAGATACTCCCGCCTTTGCTCTGATCATATTAGCTTCGTTTTGAGCTTCTTCTAAACTTAAACGCTGTTCTTCTCCAGTACCCCCACTATTTTCAATAGACATATGTATATTAATTATTTGTTATATCAAGATTATCACAAAAACAATAGGCACGCTAGAGTACTAACTTTATTTTACATACTTATTACGACACAAACAGACACTATAAGCTTTTTTCTTATATAACCTCTTCTTCTTGGGTTGCAGGCGTAAGGGTTACATGTTGAGCTGCCATTTCAAGCGGATATGTAGTTGTAATAAAGGTTTGAAACTTGCCTTGTAAATATTTAAGTAAAAACGTTCTTCGGGTATCATCCAGTTCAGACAACACGTCGTCGAGTAATAAAATAGGTTTATCTTCTTCTGTACTTAAATATTCTAATTCAAGGATTTTTAAGGCTAAAATTTGACTTCTCAGTTCCCCACGGGAAGAAAACGGTGATAAGTATAATCCTTCGCTTTTAAAGAAAAAGTCATCTCTATGGGGGCCCACCAAAGAAGTTGCAAGCAGTAATTCGCGTTCTGCTAATCTGTGCAGTTCTGCCTTAAAAGCAACTTGCACTTCTTCCAAAGTCTCTCCAGGTAAGGTTTCAAAAAATACTTCTACCGGACGATGAAAACCAGAAATTGCTGTGTAGACTTCTGAAATACTTTGGTTTAAAAACCGAACAAATTGCTTACGTTCAAAAATTATAAAACTACCTACTTGTATTAATTGTTCGTTCCACTCGGGCAGATCTGTGGCAGCAGCTTTCCCTTGCCGGACATCTTGTAGTAACTTATTCTTATGAGCCAAAATCTTTTTGTACTGTGCAAGTGAATCTAAGTATTCCAAACTTTTCTGGCTCAACACCATATTAAGATACTTTCTGCGAGATTCGGGTGATTTAGAAAACATTTCTACATCGCTTGGATCAAAAATAACTACATTTAAATAACCTTGGGCTTCGCGACGCTTTTTTTTCACACCATCAATTTTAAAGTTGGCATAAATTTTTTCCCTCCGCTCTAAAAATACTTCCAGCAAATGTTCTTGTCCTGCTTTTTCTAATAAAACTCTAAGCTCCGCTTGTTCGCTTCCTTTAAGGAAAATAAACTCTGCGTCATCCCGAAACGATTTAAACAAAGATGCAAAATAAACTGACTCGAGCAAATTAGTTTTTCCTACTGCATTTGGTCCAGAAAAAACCACCATATCATTTGTAATTTGTAAGTTTAAATCTGGATAGTTTCTAAAATTTTTTAATTCAATATTTTTTAATCGCATATGTTAGAGTTTAGGTATTAGGGAGTAGAGTTTAGTCGAGACTCATTAATTTTTAAAGTTGAAATTGTTTTATTCAACATCTTCATTATTTCATTAAGCATATCCTCAATTAGAAGTACTTTTTCTTCTTTTCCGAAATGTAATCTTTTAGATATCTCTAGTTATGTTTCTAATTCAGCACCAGAACCAAAAGCTATTCTTAAAAAATGGATATATTCTTTGGTACTACCTCGTTTTCTGCCTTCCGCAATATTTGATGGTATAGATACTACGCATCGTTTTATTTGTGAAGTTAGACCAAATAATTCTTCTTTAGGGAATTGATTAGTAAAACCATACACTTCTACAACTAAATCTACTGATTTTTTCCAAACTATCAAATCTTTATAAGAATTTACTTCCATATTGTTTTCAGCCTAAGCTCTAACCTCTATCACCTACTCCCTAACTTTTTATCGGCATTACTAAATATCTATAATCTTGTTTAGTTTTAGGTGTAATTACAGCAGGACTTACATCGTTAATAAATTTAAATAGTATTTCATCCTCAGGAATCACTTGTAAACAATCTAGAATATACCGGTGGTTAAATATTACCACTCCATCAGGTCCATGTATCTCACATGGTACCTCTACAGTACTTTCTCCTAATTCTTGTGCACCAGAAGCAACTTTAATTGTTTGATTTTCCGAAATAAACTCTAAACGAACACTTTGTACACCTCCTGAAAAAATTCCAGTAGTTTTTAATGCATTTGCAAGTTGGTTTTTAGATACTATTACTTCTGTATTAAAACTGGTTGGTACAATTTGCTCATAATCTACATATTGACCATCTATTAGTCGGCTTACTAAATGAGTTTCCCCCACCACCATTGCAACTTGATTTTCTGTAATTGTTATTTCTACTTCTACTTTAGTATTTGCCATAATACGCGATAACTCTGCAGCAGCACGGTGAGGAATAATAACTCCGCTAGAACCACTAGTTTTTATTGCAAGAGTCTTTTCTGCTAACCGGTATCGGTCAGTAGCAACTAGTTTTAAACTATCGGTGCCTGGAAGCACGTAGACGCCCGATATTTCTGGTTGGGTCTCATTGGTCGAAACAGCAAAAATAACCTGTTCAAAGGCGCTTTTGAGCGTCTCAGGCCCTATTCTAATTACCAACCCTTCCTCTATTTTTGGGATTAAAGGAAAATCTTCACTGGGTAAACTTTTTAAAAGGGTAAAGTATCTATCAGTTTTTATACTTACTCCGTTATTTTCTACTTCTAAGGTAATAGTACTGTTAGGTAACGAAGAAACTAAATCTGAAAGAGTTTTTGCTGGCAAACATACCGCACCATCAATTTCTACTTTACAACGAATTTGTGTGGTTATTCCTATTTCTAGATTTGTTGCAGAAAGAGTGAGTAAGCCATGTTCTGTTTTTAGTAATACATTATTAAGAATTGGTAGTGTATTACTTGTAGTAATTATTCTACTTACTGTTTGTAATCCATTCTTTAAATTTTCTTGTGTACAAATTACTTTCATAGGAGTCCTTATTATGTATTATTAATACATATATAAATAAAACAGTAATAGTAATAAGCGCAGTGGAATAGTGGAAAAATACTAGTTAGGTTGTAAATAGTACTCTTTAACCATATTCTTATTTTTTTATCTTGGGGATAGCTAGATTCTAAAAAGTGGATGATTACTACTCTGTTTTAGTTATCCCTTTTTTGAGTGCAGTTATCCGGGTAATTATCCAATAGTTGTAAACACTTATTTAATTACGTGCTATAGAGTTTATCAAGTATTAAATCTATCTCTTGTTTAAAAGTTTCTTTATCTGTCATAAGGTTTTCCACTTTCTCCACTGCATGCATAACTGTGGTGTGGTCCCTACCACCAAAGAATTCACCAATGGTTGGAAAAGAAGAATCTAGTTCTTTTCTAGCTAAATACATAGCTATTTGTCTGGGTTTTACATATTCTTTCCGGCGAGACTGTTTTATTAAATCATCGGTGGTTATATTGTAGAATTCTGAAACTAAGAGTGATATTTTCTTTAAAGAAGTAGCTTTTTTCTTAGAGTTAACCATTCCTGCCAGAATTTGTTTAGCTTGTTCAAGTAGTAATGGTTTATTTTCCATTTGTTGGTAGACCATAAGGCGGTTAAGTGCACCTTCTAGTTCACGTACATTATTTATGATATTTTCGGCAATATAATACAGAATTTCTTCGGTTACTAATACCCCCTTTTTTTCCATTTTTGTACGCAAAATTGCCATCCGGGTTTCTAGGTCCGGTGCTTGAATATCTGCTACCATCCCCCATTCAAACCTACTTACTAATCTCTGTTCAATAGCAGGGATTTCTTTGGGTAGGCGGTCTGAGGTAATAATAATTTGTCTACCTTTATCACGAATCTCGTTAAATGTATGGAAAAATTCTTCTTGAGTCCCCTCTTTTCCTGCAATAAATTGGATGTCGTCTATTAGTAACATATCCACACCACGATATAGTTTCTTGAACTCATCCATTCTTTTTGTGGAAATAGCGTTGATATAATCATTAGTGAATTTTTCACTGGTGCAGTACAAAATTTTTGCTCGCGAGTTATTCTGGAGTAAAAAATTAGCTACTGCATGCATGAGGTGGGTTTTTCCAAGCCCTACACCGCCATAAATAAAAAGTGGGTTATATTGGGTGCCTGGGTTTTTACCTACTGCCAAACTTGCGGCATGAGCTAGTTCGTTGTTTTTCCCAATAATAAAGGTTTCAAAAGTGTATTTAGGGTTTAACCCTCCTGGAATATTAGATTGAGACACTTCTTTATTATATGGAGTGTGTGCAGTTTGAGGAGAGTGGTTTGGTGTAATTATGGGCTGTTGTGTAACAACCAAAGGTTTATTGCCCACGTGGTATTTAATATCTTTAATTTCAGGCGCAATAGATTTTAATGCTTTAAATAAGTCTAGTTTATACTTATTTGCTATCCAATCTCTGATAAAAATACTTGGCACGCTCAAAATTATAGTGTCTTCTGTACGCTCAAGTATAGAAGTATTTTTGAACCACGTGTTAAAATTGGCTTTACTAAGCGAAAGTTCTAAGTTTCCGAGTATGGCTTGCCAAAGTTGCTGGTTGTTCATGGTAAATGTCTTTGTGTTGTTTCTAATCTTTTTGTTTTAGTAGCACGCATTTTAACCTAATAATTTAGTAAAAAATAGTGGTAATTTTTGGTAGGTTATAGGGGTTTTTAATATATTTATAGCCTGTTGATAAGTCATTCTAGCAAATGAGTTATCAACATGTAAACAGCATAAAAACCTTATATTTAAGCCAATTTTACATATTGGTGTATATCCTGTGGAAAAGATGTACTTTCTGGGTATAAATCTATTGAATGATAAAAAAGATTTAACGGGAAACACCTGTTAAATCTTTTATGAAACACTTATTTGTATGTGTATAACCTATGCGTGCTTAAGCTGTTTTAAATGGTCTATATGTATTACTTCACTAATAAGCTTTATCTTGTTGTACTCAAAATAGGCAACAAATAAAAAGAAGAAAAATAGTAAGAGTAACGCTTGTATAAGCACTGTTCTATCTACTCTATTGCTACTGCCTAGGTAAAACACTGGTGAACCAAGCACTTGAAATTCTGAAGATTTTTCTAACGTGCCTGTAGTAGTAGGGATTTGAACTTGAAACGTATACAGACCAGGGTCTAGGTTTGTGTAGGTATGTATGCGTTTTTCTAGAATAACTTGATCTTGTACGTATACAAACTCATCGGATTCTAAGAGAGTATCTCCTTGGTCATTAACAATACTAAACAATAATGGAATTTCTACTGGTTTAGCAGTAGGTGTAAGGTATGTAACTGAAATTCTTGCAACAATATCTTGGCCTGGTTTAATTTCCTGAAATTCTTTTAAAATATTTACCGTAAGTTCAAGGCGGTTTATTGGAATAGGGGTTGGCTTGATTGGGTGGCTTGGAGTTGGTTTAACAACCACAGGGTATTTAAGTGATTCTGGGGTAGATCCGCCAGCTGGTGGATAGGGTGGGTAAGTAGGTGTGGTGGAAGCTGTAGGTAGAGCCCAAAATGCATTACCCCCGTTTGGAGTAGGGGTTGGGGATGGAGTTGGAGTTGGGATGGGTGTAGAAACTTCATCTTCTGCTCCAGGGATTTTGCCTGTAGTACCTACCTCGTTTGTTACTTGTACTGAACTTGCACCTACTGCGCCGCTGGTTATGACCATACCAAAACAGACTGCAGTTATACATAAAAGCATACCCGCTAACAAAGAAATATGTAGAATGCGAGTTTCGTGGTGGTGCGTCCAGGTTTGAGGGCGAAAGGTGAGCATGGAGTAAGTTGTTTTTTTTTGTTTTATAAAAATGGGCCGTTACTGTGGCTAATTGTTTGAACTATTTTTGTTTGGAGTAGTTGTGTTTAGTTTGAATTCGTTCTTGGGAGTGGGTTTTTTTGTTTCTTTGGCGGGTTTTGAAGGATTTTTGGTAGAATCCCCGGCTACTGTACCTGTTTTGCTGGAGCTGGCTTGATCTGTCTGGTTATTTGAGCCTTGAATAGGGGCTTTTTCTATTATTTTTTCTTCACTGGGACGATAGAGAATTGCGTTGCCAGACTGAGTGAAAAGTAGGACTTTATCTCCTATCTGGGCTTTTGCAAAGAATTCTTGTCCTTTAAGAGGTGCAAGATCAGTTACTGTCGCAACAGTGGGCTCTTCATTTTCAGGGAGAACAATTAATTTACCCACTTGCTCCATTAATTCTCTAACTTCATTTTTGGCTTTTGTATTTGGGTCATTTGAAAGAGTTGCGAGTTCTTTTTGCTGGTTTCCAATCTTTGCGCTGTATTCTGAAAGTGTGTTTTTTTGAGCTTTATTTTCCCAGATGAGCCATCCATTTACCCCAATACTTAAAAGACACACAAGAGAAAGCGTAAGCAACGCAATGCTTTTTTTAGGTTTTTGCAAGAGCTCGTTGGAAACTAACTGCTGCAGGGAGCCTTGAGAAGCTGTTTGTGTTAGATTTTCATTTGGTATTGCAGTAGGATACCTATTCAATGGGTGTAGTTCAGTTTTTTTTGTTTTTGCAGGCATAGTTGTTACATTATTGTATATATAGTTTAGCAAATTTTTTACCCAAGCTCATATGCAAACACCATGATTAGTTTGTGGTACTTGTACTGGTTGTGTCTATTGATGTTTCAGTGCTTGGAGGGGTTTGTGTGTCAGTGTGTTCTTGTGTAGGCGTTGGTGGGGCTTCGTTTGTAGGAGTAGTATCGGTATTTGTTGTTTGGGTTTGTGTTTCTGGCCTCTCAGCAGGGGAGTCGTGGGTAGATTCTGTGGTGCTGGTTCCTGCTACAGTTGGTGTGGGTTGGGTGGCGGGTGTAGTTGGTTCTGTAGAAGTAGATACAGAAGTAGCGCTTTGCGTAATATCGCTCGAATCTTTTGAGCTAAAGGTCTTGGCATTTTTTACAGCCAACGCGATCCAGCTAAAATGGATATCTGAAAACGCAGGTTTATTGAGTAAAATAGTGAAGCCTTTTTCACTCTTCTTGGTTATAATGAAGCGAATGTCGTTATTAAAAATACTACCTGCAAAGTTGTCTGCTTCTTGGGTGTTAGTATTTTCGTTATCGGTAATAGATGCATTCACAATTGGTTGCTCTAGATATTCACGTTCAAAATTTACAGCAACGTTTATTTGGCCATTTTTAATTTCTGCAAAACCAGCAGTGTCTGTGTTAAAGTAGGGGCGGCCAATAAAGATAGTGTCGTTATCTATAGTGAGAGCGTCGGAAAGTGAGCTAATATAATCGGTGCGTAGGCCGCCTTTAAATGCCACGCGGTTAATAAAGCTTAAGCCTGGGGTTGTGGTGCTTGCAGTGGTAATACTTGAAGTTGTGGCACTTGAGAAAGAAATACTTGCAAGTAATGGAGTAATTTGCGCTTGTTGTTCTTGCAGCGCCCCGGTAAGGTATGGTACTAAGCCAGCGTAGTTAACTGATTTAAAACCGGTTGTGCTGTTGGTGGTTACTAATTCTGGAAAAATCTTTTCTAAGTCTTGGGCAAGGAAGCCGGTGTGAGGAGCCAGACTTGCGTCTGTTTTCCAATTATAGGTAACTGGTTTTAAGGCAGTTATTTTATCAAGCGGGCTTGCCAGAGGCGCAATATTTGTTTTTAATCTTTCATCAGAAGAACAAGCTAGCCCATTTACACTCGGGTTAATTTCGCACGTACCATTGGCGTTTTGAAAACTGACTACGCTTACAGATAGGCTGCTACCAAAAGTGAAAGGCAAATTTGAGCTATCTAACGAAAAAGTATTATTAATAATTTTGTATTGGGTTTTTACAAAAACCAACACCGTAGTTTTGCTTGGATTAGTGCCGTCAAAATTTTCCATAGCTTGACCTAATACCTCACCACTTCTGGTTGCCTTCATGGCAAAGCCGGGGAACTTTTCAGAAGCAGTGAGATTGTCGCCAATATGGATGGAGCCGTTTTCAGTGGTAATTTTAACCGGTACTCGTCCAACCAGCGCTACTTTAACATCAGTTTCGCTCTGTTTTGTACCAAGCACGGAGCCTGGAGCAGTAGAAATAACGCCCACTATTTTTTCATCGTATGCAGTATGTGATTTAGTTACACCAGCCTCAGTATCTTCGCTCGCAGTAACCACATCTCCTGGTTCTAAGTCTTTGTTTCCATGGTACCATGCTGCTACATCAGCCTTTTTAACATTGCTCGGCAAAGCATTTTTTGCTGCTACGGCGGCTGCAGTATCTTTTTGCTGTTGATTATAAGTAGCCAAACTTTGTAATGGATTTGGGTTAGAAACTAGCGCGCCATTTTCTAAATGTAAGAATAAGCTAATAGCTTCTGGAGGGGATAGTTGATAGTGCTTAGCCAAATATCGAAATGCCCATTCCCGGGCTGCTGGTTGGAAGCGGAGATCAATACTGTTAATATCATCTAAGCTATCAAACGAACTAAGCCAGTGACGGGTAGTAACGTAATAGTTTCCAGTTTCCGCTATAACCTGCTGGATGCTAGTGGTTGGGAATTTGCTAAAGAGGGTGTGTAACTGTGAAACTGTTAATGGCTCAGGGCTAGCAAAGTATTGTCCGTCTTTCAGCGGTGTGCCTTCCAAAGGATTCGGGTTCTCTGGCCACTTGGCTTGGTCAACCGGATCTTCTGCTTCCCAAGCAGTACCTGAAAGACTGCCGTCTGCATTAGCGATTACCCAAATAGTGGGGTGGTCAGAAGCAGTAATGTAGCGCCAGTTAGCTGTAGAGGTACCGCCAGTCGGATTAATACCAAGACAATCAGTCTGACTGAATCGAATTCTTAATATTGTATTATTAGGATTAGAGGTGTTAGTAATTGCAGCTAAACAATCTTCAGAGCCTGAAGTGGTAAGCGAAGGGGCGAAGGAGTAATCATTACCCGTGACACTACAGACGGAAGCCGGACTACACGCAGAAGCTCCCGTGGCAGTTTTGAGTGCGCCAGTGCCAACACTTGCCGTATTAATTAATCCAGCACCAGTAACGTTAAATACGGTTGCGCCAGTAGAAGAAGCAATAGTAAAGCTATTCGCCGCTCCTGCAGTACCTACCACCGAGAGTTTGGTAGCTGGCGTTGTGGTGCCAATACCTACTCTCCCGCTAGAATCAACTACCATACGAGCCGCCCCATTATCAGCATCCCAAATTGCAAAGTTACCATTACCAATACTGGCGCTGGTACCCGCAGCTAATAGCTGCCAAGCTTTTCCATTGGTACCACTATTAGCAATACCCACCCCGGTATAGCTGCTGTTTGATGATCTAAAATAAGCAATATCAGAAGCTGTACTTGCAACGGTTAAAAGGTTGGCAGGCGTCGTCGTCCCCACCCCCACATTCCCTGCACTCGCTTCTGTAACTAAAGAATACTTGTTAGTAATGGTTCCGCTACCAGTCGGCGCTGCTATGTAGGTCCCATACCAGGAAGTAATGGTTCCTGTAGCCACGGTCAGTCCATGGTAACTATTGTAGAGTGAGGTAATGGTAGAAGTTGCATTACCTAAGTTAATGGCAGGCACTGTGTAACTACCATAGAGTGCTGTATGTGCAGTAGAAG
>OBEQ011859664.1_pt1 | contig 17526 bp, 17 predicted proteins | sample 1670901 | NCBI WGS metagenome assembly OBEQ01 (sample SAMEA104232315, study PRJEB22302) | groundwater metagenome | biome: forest; feature: aquifer; material: groundwater | place: USA | collected 2011-08-07 | depth 5.4 m
AACTGGCCTACTTTTGTGGGTTTGGGATGGGTGATCGCCATCCCATCCATTGAATTGGCGCGGTGTTAGCTTGATTGGCCATCATGCTTTCGCGCTGCCCCAATCCCCTCTGCAATTCCTCATCCGTCATTAAGAATGGGGCCTATTTCCGGCCTTCTGATGGGAAATGGGTGAAAAGGGTGAAGTGCAAAGCCTGCAAGCTTCACTTTTCGGCAGCCACTTTCCAGAAGCCCTACCGGCAGCACAAACGCCGAATCAACGCCCAGGTGTTCAAGTTGCTCTGCTCCGGTGTTTCCATGAGACGCACCGCCCTTTTGCTCAACATCCATCGGATTACCGTCTCCCGGAAGCTGGCATTCCTGGCGAAAGTGTCGCGGGAACGTCAGGAGCGGTTCCTCGCGTCCCTTCCCAAGGTCCAACATCTCCAAGTGGACGATCTCATTACTCTGGAACACTCCAAATGCAAACCCCTGGCGGTGTCCCTGGCCGTCGAGCATGAAACCCGGCGCCTGCTGGGATTCGAAGTATCGCGGATTCCCGCATCCGGACCCTTGGCGGAAATTTCCCGCAGGAAATACGGGCGGCGGCCCAACCACCGTCCCCGAGCCCTTCAGCGTCTGCTTCAGCGGGTGCGGCCACTCGTTGAGGAAAATGCGTCCATCAGTTCGGATGAGGATCCGCTTTATCCGCCGTTGGTGAAAAGGAATTTTCCCAAGGCCGTCCATCATCGATATCCGGGAGGACGAGGATGCGTGACGGGACAAGGGGAATTGAAGAAGCTGCGCTTCGATCCGCTCTTCTCCTTGAACCACACGTGCGCCATGCTCCGGGCGAACATCAATCGCCTATTCCGCCGGACCTGGTGCACGACGAAGAAGATGGCGTGCCTGGAACAGCACTTGACCCTTTACATGGATTTCCACAACACAGTCCTGCTGAATCCATAAGGTTCGGGGATCGGCTCACGATCCAATCGGGATCCGATCGGATCGAAACCACGAATCCATTGGGCAGCCATCCCAGGTTGTCACTAAACGGATATCTCAGTGGAGTGGCTGGGAGGGCCTTCCCGAATCGCGCACTGAAAGCATGTATTCGACAACCCAGTTAAGCGCCTTGAGCGCTTTTATCCCCACTCAAGTAGGCCAGTTAACAGCCGGCCGCAGGCAGGAAGACATTGATAGAGGTACCCTAAAGGACATTTCCAAAAACGATCAGGTAACCCGCTGGGGACGGGGGGAATACGGAAACTGCCGTTTCTACCGACAGAGGGTCGATTTCGGGGAGGAGCCGCTGCCGCCGCATGCCCTCCGAAAGCACGCGCTTCCCGCCCGAAAAGCCGTTAACCACTCCTGCTGGAAATTGCCTCACCGTCCGTCCGGAAGCGCCTCGCTCTCCGTCCGGGAGCGAGTTTTCCCCCTTGCGGTCCCCCCTTGGACCGGGCATTGGGTATAATTGTATTGACCCCGGAGCCCTTGTGGGCCGAGTGTTTATGCCAGATTTATTCACCTACATCGACTACCGCAAGTTCCTCAAGGACTATTACGAGGAACAGAAGGCCCGGGACGCCAAGTTTTCCCATCGTTATTTCACCATGAAGGTGGGATTCAGCTCTTCGGGCTATTTCTCCGACGTGCTGGCCGGGAAAAAGAATCTTTCCGGCGCCTTCATGCTCAAGTTCGCCAAGGCGCTCAAGCTGTCCCGGGAAGAGGAGGAATACTTCCTGAACCTGGTCAGTTTCAACCAGGCCAAGACACTGGAGGAGAAGAACCGGTTCTACGAGAAGATGATGACCAGCGGCAAAGTCAAGGTCGATGTCCTGGCGCCGGAAAAGTACGAGTACTTCAGCAAGTGGCACTATGCCGCCATCCGAGAGGTCCTGCACTATCTTCCCTTCAAGGACGACTACAAGGATCTGGGCAAGCGCCTGGATCCGCCCATCGCCGCCAAGGACGCGCGCAAGGCCATCGAACTGCTGGCCGACCTGGGATTCATCCGCGAGGACGAGAAGGGATTTTGGCGCCCCACTACCGCGAACCTCAGCACGGGCGGGACGTTCGACGCGCTCAACGTATCCAACTTCCACCACAACACCCTGGAGCTGGCCATCAGCGCGCTGGATGCGTTTCCCGGACCGCAGAAAGGTTTTTCGACCCTGACGTTGCCTTTGACGGAAGTCAAGATCCGCAAGGCGAAACTGGCGATCAAGAACCTGCGAATGTACCTTTTGGCGCTCGCGGAAAACGGCGCCAAGGCCGACCGCGTGTATCAGTTCAACTTCCAGTTGTTTCCCGTGACCCGGATCGAAAAGGCGGAGGGGGATGGAGATTAGGGGAGCGGATCCCAAAGGTATAGCTATACGCGGCGGGCTCGGCCTGGCCGCGTTTTTAGCGTTCGCCTGCTTTTTGTCCCTGTTGGCTTTGGGATGCTCGATCCACGGCCTGGGCGGAACCAAGCTGTGCGGCACCGAAGTCCAGGATCCCTATGAGGTGGCGGGCTGCGTGGAGGAGGAAAACGGCGATCCGTCCTTGGGCGTGAAGGTGGTTGCCGTACGTTACGCATCTCCGGCTGCGGCCAAATCCTCGGCAGCGGGCGCGGACATCGGCTATGTTCCCCCGGAGACCACGAGCGTGACGACCGATAGGCATGGCCTGTATAGATTCGATTCCCTGCCCGCGGGGGAATATGATCTGATCTATGAGGATACCGCGAGCCGCGAAGTCCCGGAGTGGAAGATGTTGCGGCAGAAATCCGTGAAAACGCAGGTCGGCGGCGCGCAAATCCTGCCCACCCAAAAACTCCTGTCGGTGGGATTTCTGAGCGGGACGATTGTTGACGCCTTGAGCAAGGAACCGCTCGACGGAGCGGTATGCGGAATCAAAGACTCGCCCTACCATACCGTGACCGCGAACGGCGGGCAGTTCCAATTCGTGTTGCCGGACGGACTCGTGGAGGTTGATTGCGCGCTGAGTCCGTACTCACCGGTACTCTACCGGACCGAAATCAATTCCGGCAAGTTCAAATCCATTCCCATCGGGATGACCCTGGGGGAAAGCGCCCCTCCGATCCCTCCGCCCCAGAACGTCGCGGCGGCCGAGGATTCGGCCACCGGTATCGTGCATGTTACCTGGTCCGCGCCGGCGAGCCAGCAGAAATTCCGCTACCGGCTCCGGCGCTTGGAAACCGCGGATCCGAGCAACCTGAAGGTCTGGTCCTTGGGGCCGGATGATTCCAGCTATTACGACGCCGTATTCGGAGGCGAAGCGAATACCGTCACCGCAAAGACCGTAATCTATAATGTGGAGTCCACTCGGGACGGGGCCCACTACAGCGAAATCGTTTCCTCCAAAACCATGACCGTGGTCCGCGGCCCGGCCATCGAAGTGAAGTTCCTGGACACGGCCAAGACCTCCTGCGCGGTCGGCGACACGTTACGCCTGGTGGGCTCGTACAAAAGCCGCTTCCATCAGAACGTCGAAGTGCAATGGGTCCTGAAGAATGCGTCCAAGGACACAATGAAAATCCAGACCGTTTACAATCGCTCCGGGGCCGATACCCTCGCCTTCCCGTGCACGGTCCCCGGGGATCCCTCGGTCGAATTCCGGGTCAAGGACGAGACTGGGGTCCAGGCCGGCAAACCGATGCTGTTCGAAGTCGTTCCTTGATCCTCTCCGATCTCTCCCCCGGGACCGTGGCAGCCCAATAGTTGCGCGGCGCCTACCTGGGCGCCGTCCAAAGTCTGACCGGATTCCGGTCTTGCTTCCGACCCCGTCTTCACCTGCCTTCACCTGCCATCACCACTTTTCCCATCACTTACCCCCTCACTTACCCCCTCACTGTGGAATTCAGCCCGAAAAGAGGCCGCTCCTGGTTTTTTTCGACCGCCACCCTTTCGAGTGCCCGAGGACAAAATTCTGGTCCCCTTTTTGCAATAAGTTCGGACATGACTTGGCCGCTCCCCCTCGTGACCGCAAAAAGCCCGGCGAATCCGGAAATCCGGCCTCCCCAGGTCCCGGTTGCGGTACCGGCAGTCCCGGGATGCAAAATGTCTGTCCCTGTTTCGGGACCCCGGCACGTCCAAGGGGAGAAAGCGATAAGGAAAAGATTTCCCATGATGTCAGTGGAAAAGTTGTCGACCGGATTGTCCTACGTAGCCTTAGGGGCCTTTGCCGCTTATCTGGGGCTTTGGTGGACCGAAGCTGGGCGCCAACCGCATATCCTGCCGATGTTGATCGCGCTGGCCATGGGCATGACCGGCATGGCCCTGCTCTCGCGGTCGGGAAGACGCCTGGCGCATCCCGCCTCGCAGATCCAACCGGCGCGGCGGCTCGAATCGCAGGAAGCCCGTGAAGTCCGCGTCGACGAAGCGCGCCAGGGCGACGCCGCCCTGCTGGGACATGAGATCAAGAACTACCTGTGCACGCTCAAAGGCAGTGCGGGCCTGCTGCGCCAACGCGCCATGGGCCGGGATCGGGATATCATCGATCGGATCGATCGCGTGGTGGACAAGTTGGAGTCCTTCACCAAAACCCTGTCCTCAACCGCGGACGCCACCTCTTCGGGCCTGCTCCGGCACCTGGAAATGGGCGACGAGGCCAAGGTCTGCGTCAGGACCCACTTCCATCCGCAGCAGGGAGGCTTCCGCTGGAACATCCGGCCGGACGCGCCCACCTTGCTCGGGGATCCCGATCGCCTGGAGCAGGTGTTCCTCAACCTGTATGCGAACGCGTTCGAAGCCGGAGCGGAGCAGGTGATGACGACGGTGTCCCGGGATGGCGGGCGCCTGCATATTTCCATCGAGGACGACGGCAAGGGATGCGCTCCCGAGGATCTGGAACGGATTTTCGAACCCTTCTTCTCCACCAAGTCGGGCCCGGCCCGGCGCGGCCTGGGAATGTTCATCGTGCAATCGATCGTGGAGAACCACGGCGGCCGCATCAAGGTGCGGAGCAAGAACGCCACGGGCTCCCACGGTCTGGTCTTCGTTCTGGATTTTCCCATCTCCTTACCCGTATCCCCAGCGACGCCGCCGGCCAAGCCTCTCACGGCTCCGTCATTCACTTCCATTGCGCCCTTCGGCGATGAGGCGGGAAAACGCCTCTCCGCACGGCAATCGGCCGTGCGCATGTCCGGCTGAACGTCGCCCGCGGCGGTCCTCGCTCCGATGGAAACTACCCGATTCCGTCCAGCGTAGGGGCCGCCGCGGTCCGGCCTTCCCACCTTGGGCCCCCTGCCGGTCGCCAAGGCTCCCGAAGAGCGCCTCCGCCTTTATAAACCCCCGGATTCTTTCTAAATTCCAGCCGTAAATGAGGGAGCCTGGACAGGTTCCCCGTCCAGGTTTTCAGCCCACCCCAGCAACCTTTAAACCTTCATAAGGTCAGGGACCAGTGCCAGTTTCACCCCTTGTCGAAATCACCTTCGCCCTTTCCGCCGGGCTTATCCTTATCAGCTCGCTGGCAGTGGTCCTCATCAAGAATCCGGTGCGGGCGACCTTGACCCTCATCCTTTCCTTCCTGCCCACCTCCCTGGTCTACATCCTGCTGCACGCCTCTTTCGTCGGGATCCTGCAAATCCTGGTCTATGCCGGCGCCATCATGATGTTGTTCACCTTCGTCATCATGATGATCAATCCTTCCCCCAAGGAAGGGGATTCCCCCCTGACGGGCGGATCGGAAGGTGCGATGTCCGGTCTGCGCGGCGGCCTCATCGGGTTGCTGCTGGTGGGTTTCGCGGGCGCTCTCGTCATTCCGCAAGTGTATCGCGCGGCGGCCCAGGTCTCGGTAGAGCCCGTCACCAAGCCCGGCTTCGGCGAACTCTCCTCCATCTCGGCCCTGTTGTTCGACGACCCGTCCAACAATCCCTTGACCGTGTCCTTCGAACTGATCTCCTTCCTCATCCTGGTCGGCATCATCGCCGCGCTGAACTTCTCGCGCCGCAAGGGCGCCGCTCCGGCCATGGACGATTCCATCTCCACCCGTCCCACCGAGGCCTTGCCCGTAATCAAGCGCGAGCCGGCCCTGGACAGGAAATAAGCATGGCCATCCCTCATTTGTTCAACCTGCAAAACTGCCTGGCGCTCTCACTGACGCTCGTGCTCATCGGCAGCTACGGCGTGTTCCGCCGCCATAGTCTCATCATGATCCTGCTCTCCGTGGAGGTGATGCTGAACGGCGTGAACCTGTCCATGGTGTCCTTCAACTTCTTCCGCTGGGGCACGGTGGAAGCCAGCCATTACCTGTACATGCTCTCCATCGGCGTGGCCGCGGTGGAAGCGGCCGTGGGCCTGTCCATGATCATCGTCCTGTTCAAGAACTACAATGACATTTCCCGCGACCGGGTCGCGCATCTCGGGGAGCGCGTCTGATGTCCCCTTGGCTGTTGCTCCTCGTTCCCGTCCTTCCCGGAATCTCCGCCGCCCTGCTCGCCCTCTTCGGCACCAAGCTGCCGTACAACGCCATCGGTGGAATCGCCAGCGCGGCCGTGGCCGGATCGTTGGCCATCGTGCTCAGCTTCTGCAAGGCCGGCATATTCGGCGCCGGTCAGCCCATCGATTTCGATACCGGTCCCTGGATCGCGACCCAGGCCTTCCAGGCCGGCCTGCATCTGCGCCTGGATTCCGTATCCCTTTGCATGTGCCTGCTGGTGACCTTCTTCGGCTTCCTCATCACCGTGTATTCCATCGGCTACATGCGGCACGATTCCGAGCAGGGGCGCTTCTTCGCCAGCCTCAATCTCTTCGTGGCCTCCATGCTCACCTTGGTGCTGGCCGACAACTTGGTGCTCATCTTCCTGGGCTGGGAAGGCGTGGGCCTCTGCTCCTACCTGCTCATCGGCCATTACTGGAAGCAGCCGGACGTGCCTCTGGCCGCCTTCCGCGCCTTCTTCGTCAACCGCATCGGCGACGTGCTTTTCCTGCTCGGCGTGTTCTCGATGTTCTCGCTTTTCGGCACCCTCTCGCTTTCGGAACTGGCCGCGCATGGGCCCGCCCTGGCGAGCATCCATTCCGGCAAGGCCGCCGTGGCCGCGATGTTCCTGCTGGGCGGCGCGTTCGCCAAGTCCGCCCAGGCCCCGCTGCACGTGTGGCTCGCGGACGCCATGGCCGGACCCACGCCCGTCTCCGCGCTCATCCACGCCGCCACGATGGTCACCGCCGGCGTCTACCTGCTGGCCCGCCTGGATTGGCTCTACGCCGTGTCCCCGGAAGCGCGCTTCATCATCTGTATTTGCGCCCTGGCGACCTTGGTGCTGGGCGCGGTGTTGGCCTTGGTGCAGACGGACATCAAGAAAATCCTGGCCTACTCGACCTTGTCCAATCTCGCCCTGATGTTCCTGGCCCTGGCGGCCGGTTCCGCGGGCGCGGGCATGCTGCACCTGTTCGGCCACGCGTTCTTCAAGGCACTGCTGTTCCTCGCGGCCGGCAGCGTCATCTTCGCCGCGCATCATGAACAGGATGTGCGCAACCTCCGCGGCGTGCTCAAGAAGCTCCCGGTGACCAACATCGCCTTCCTGGTCGGCTGCATCGGCGGTGCGGGCCTGGTGCCTTTCCTGGCGGCGGGATTCTTCAGCAAGGAAGCCGTGCTCGGCGCGTTGGAGGAAGCGGAGTTCGCAGGCTTCGGCTTCCATCTCTCCGGCCGCCTCGTGCACGCCATTGTGGTGGGCGTGGAATTCCTTTCCGTCGTCTATCTGTTCCGCCTCTATGGTTATTTGCGCAGCGATGCGACCGGTCCGGCAATTCCCAAGCCGGCCCTTGGCGGTCATGCGCATGCTTCCAAGTCCGTCTCCGGCCACGACGCCCACGGGCACGACAGCCATGGTAAGGACGATCATGGCCATGCGCATGGAGGCCACGGTGGCGAGATCAAGGAAAGCAGCCCGACCATCGTTGGCGTGCTGGCCATCCTCATCGCGGCGGCGCCCATCTTCGGCATCCTCAGCGCGTCGCCATCCTTCTCCTTCTTCGGCAAGGGCCTTATCTGGTCCATTATCACCGGTGGCGCGGCCGAACCGGAGGGCGCCCATTTTGGGGACCTGGCCCTGCTCGTCCCGCTCATCCTCAGCATCGTGCTCGCGGTCCTGGTCTTTTTCACCTTCTCCAATACCAGGCGGCGCGAATCCCTGCTCGGCATGCTCAAAGGCCTGCGCCTGGGATCCTTCGGCCCCTTGACCCGCAAATTCTATTTCGACGACGTGTACGCGGCAGTGCTGGTGACGCCGTTGAAGGGCGCCGCTTATCTGTGCCGCCTGGTGCTGGAAAACATCTTCGTGGGCATTCTCACGGTCGCGGGTTGGCTGGGACGGGGATTCTCCCTGAGCCTGCGCCGCCTGCAGACGGGCAAAGCCCATCAGTACGCCATCGCGGTGCTGCTCGTGGTGTTCCTCCTGGCCTTCTACCTGGGAGGGCATTGACATGCACGCGTTCGCCGGTTTCCTTCCCCTCGCCATCCTTTTGCCCCTGGGCGCCATGATCTTGCACGGCGCGGCCCCTGCGGGCGGCGTCGCCTCCAAGACCCGCAACCTCGCGCAGGCGCGGGCCGCCCTGGTGTTCCAATGGGTGTACGGCGCCTTCCTGGTGTGGATCTCCATCATGGCCATGACGGTTCCGGAAGGCCTGGTCTTGCACGGCCGCGGCGTGCCGCTCGGCGTCACCAACCTGATCATCGAGCCGACCCTCTATCTCGATGCCCGTAACGCGCCCTTCCTGCTGCTGATGGGCCTTTGCCTGCCGCTCATCTTCACCTGGCTGCGCGACAAGGACGGCCGCTACGGCCCTTCCTACTACGTCTCCGCCAACCTGCTTACTCTCAGCCTGGCCGGCGTGTTCATTTCGGACAGCCTGCTGCTCTTTTACCTGTTCTGGGAAACCGCGTTGCTGGGCGCGTATTTCTGGATCGGTATGCACGGCCGCGCCAACATCCACTCCGGATCCGTGTACAACGCCCTGGTGCGCTTCTTCCTGTTCACCTTGGTCGGCAGCCTTCCCATGCTAGTTTCCATCATCGCCTTGTGCGCCGTCGCGGGCAAGGATCCGGGCATCGGCGGCATCGCCGCCATCGTCGCCGACATGGCTCCGACTCAGCGCTGGTGGGTGTTCGCCGGCTTCGCCCTGGCCTTCGCGGTCAAGCTCCCCCTGCTCGGCTTCCACGGCTGGCTACGGGACACCTATAGCGTTTCCGCCCCCGCCACCCGGGCGGTGCTCTCAGCGCTCATGTCCAAGATGGGCGCCTACGGGCTCATCATGGTGCTGGCTCCGGGCTTCTCCGGGGAAATCGCCCGCATCGCCCCGCATCTGCAGACCCTGTGCGTGATGGGCGCCATCTACGGCGCGCTGCTCTGCCTGGCGCAGGATCGCTTGGTGGACATCCTCATCTATTCCTCCTTGTCGCATTTGAGTCTGGTGGCCTTGAGCGTGTTCGCCGCCAACGGGGACGTGACCACCACCGGCCTCACCGCCGCCATCTTCCAGGTATTCAACCACGGCCTCATCATGGCCGCGCTTTTCGCCTTCGATGCGCGCATCTCCACCTCCGGCGAAAGCCCGCTGTTGTCCCACACAGGCGGGTTGCGCACCGGCCAGCGCCGCCTGGCAGCCGTGCTTCTGACCGCCATCTTCGCCTCCGCCAGCCTTCCCGGCCTCAGCAACTTCGCGGGAGAGATCCTGGTGATGTATACAGCCTTCAACTCTTCACCGTGGATGACCTTGCTGGCCTCGGTCGGCGCCCTGATCGGCGCGGCCGCGCTGGTGCGGGCCTTCCACCTGATTTTCCTCGGCGTCCGCAAGGGACCCGATGCCCCGGGCTTCACCCAGGCGAGGGATTTTTCCGTCGGTGAAACCGGATTGGCCCTGGCCCTCATCGCCGTGTGGCTGGTGCTGGGCCTGTATCCCATGCTTTTCATCCAACCGGTGGAAAAGACCATCCTCACCATCGGGGCCGCGCATGGCCTGGCGGGCCTTCCATGAATCCCTATCTGCTTTCACAACTTCCCTTGATCTCCGGTTTCGTGTTCCTGATGATCCTGGCTTCCCTCCGGCCCAACCAGAAGGAAGGCTTGTCCACCATCATCAGCATCCTCTCCCTATGCGGCACCGCCGTGGCCATCTGGGTCTGCCTCCCCGAGGGCGCGCAGTATTTCGGCGGCGCCATCCGCGTGACTTCCGTGGGCAAGGTGGTCGCCTATCTCTGCCTGGGCCTCACGGCCCTGGGCATGGTGCTTTCCGAAGACTACCTGGACAAGGTCCGCATCACCGGCGTCGACTGGCGCATGATCGTACTGGCCCTGGCCCTGGGCATGGTCAACCTGTCCCTGGCCGGCGATCTCGCCACCCTCTTCATCGCTTACGAGCTGGTCTCCATCCCGTCCTACATCCTGGCGGGCTTCAGCCACAAGGATCCGCGCTCCAACGAGGCGGGCATGAAATACCTGCTGCTGGGCGTGTTCTCGAGTGTGCTCTTCCTGCTCGGGCTCTCCTTCGTCTACGGCGCCACCGGGGAAATCCACCTGTCCGCCATTCACGACAAGCTTGCGCGCGCGGTCGAAGCCGGCGCCACTGCGGATCTGGTCCTGGCCAAGGTCGGCCTGGCCTTCCTGATGGGCGCCGTGCTCTTCAAGGTGGCGGTCGCGCCCCTGCACAGCTGGCTCGCGGACGTCTACCAGGGTACCAACCTTGCGTCCCTGGCCATCATCTCCTCGCCGGTCAAGGTGGCCGTGTTCGGCATGCTGGGCATGCTGCTTTGGGGCACCTTCGAACCGCTTTCGGATTTGTGGAAGCCCGTGTTGCTGCTGGGAGCCGCCGTCTCGGCAATCATGGGAAACGCGCAGGCCATCATCCAGACCAATCTCAAGCGCCTGATCGCCTACTCCGCCGTCGTCAACGCCGGGTTCATCCTGCTGGGCATCCTGGTCAATTCCGTGCCCATCGTGGTCTTCTACCTGGGCTCCTACGGCATCATGACCCTGGGATCCTGGGCCGCCTTCATGGCCATGGGCTCCCGCAACGCGGACGTGGACGAACTGTCCGATCTGGCCGGCATGGGCAAGACCAACCGCTGGCTGGCCCTGGCCCTGACCGTGATCCTGTTGAGCTATGCCGGCATCCCGCTCACGGCGGGATTCGCCGCCAAGTTCGGCGTGGTGCTGGAAGCCCTGCGCCCCGAGGCCGACCTGCCCCGCATGACCCTGCCGGTCATTTTCCTGTCGGTGTGCGGCGGGCTGGTGTCCTTCTACTTCTACTTCCAGATGGTGCGCGCCATGTGGCTGCAATCGCCCACCGCCGAGGCCGCGGAACGCCGCGCGAGCGGGATGGACGTGCGCTGGAACTATGCCTTCGTGCTCATCTTGAGCGTGGTGGTCATCCTCTCCCTGGGGATGTTCGTGCGGCTGCCGGGGCTCTGAGGTCTTCGGCCGCCAAGCGGTCCATGAACCAGTGAGGCCTAAGGGGCGGACGCGCCGCCGCGCTCTCCGTGGCCGCCCTTCGCTTTCGGCTTCAACTTCCTTTTGTCCTTGCTCTCCTTCAGGACCAGGATCTGTCCATGCAGATCGCGGAACTCCTTTTCCAGCTTTTCGATTTCCGCGTCGGACAGCTCCTCCAGATCCACCAGGCTGTTACGGGCCTTCACGGAGGCGCGGATCAACTCGTCGAGCTTGAGATGCAGCACGCGGGCGTCGCGGTTCTGGGTGTTCTGGATCAGGAAGACCATCAGGAAGGTGATGATGGTCGTACCGGTGTTGATGACCAATTGCCATGTGTCGGAATAGTGGAAAATGGGTCCCGTCGCTCCCCAGATGACGATCACGAAGATGGCCAGGAAGAAGGACGATGGGGAGCCCACGGTGTTGGAAACCCTGAGGGCGATTCTATGGAACTGATCTCTCATCGGGAATCCTTTTGCTGTGGCGCCTGGGTCTTCACGGAAATTACTGATCGGAAATTACTGATTTGCGGTGCGGGATGCTCAGGCTATTTTCCCGGGTCGGAAGCCGCGGAGGATTCTGCCAGGAAATCCGCCTGGGTCATGCCGTAGACAACATGGTCTACAAAAGTCCCATAGAGGTTTTCCGCGTCTTTCAAAACGCCTTCCTCCTTGAAGCCCAAGCGGATGGGGATGGCGCGGCTACGGATGTTGCCGGTAGCGATGCGGATCAGGATCTTGCGCATCCCTTGTTCCCGGAATCCGATCTTCATCAGCTCCGAAATCGAAGCGGTCATGATGCCCTTGCCCATGCTTGCCTGCTCCAGCCAATAACCGAGAAGCCCTGTCCGGGTTTCCCAATCCACGCTGTTATATCCGGCTACGCCCACTATCCTGCCGTTATGGAAAATGGCGCAGTGAACGACTTCGTTTTTCGCGTAGGCCTGAATAAGGCTTTCCTGATGGGCGCGGGTGTCGCTCTCGGTCAGGTTGACATCGAGCCAGGGAAGCCATTCCCGGAGGTGGGCGCGATTGGATTCCACCAGACGGAAGACTTCGGGGGCGAACCTGGGGATGGTCAGCTGGAGTTCCAGATCGTCCCGGATTCTTCGGGTAAACATGACGAGTCCTTTCACTACCCCGCGGCCGCGTTAATACGCGAAGGCGTCTAGCGGCCGCGATTCCGGCCGGGACTGCGCCGGGATTCGCCGTGGACGCTCCACAGCGCCAAAGCGATCAGGACGAACTGAAGCGGCAGCCGCAGCCACAGGACCCAGGGCTTGAAGGTGGGAAAGGCTTCGGGCCGAAGGGCCATGTTGATGTTGGCGGGGAAGATGGCGAGCAGCAGGGCGGCCAGGCCCCAGCCCGCCTTCTTCTGCGCGCGTGACGACAGCAAGGCCAGGCCCAGGGCCATTTCCAGCAGACCGCTCAAGTAGACGAGCAGCAGGGGATAGGGAAGGGCCGGCGGTATGATCCGGAGGTACCACCTGGGCTTGTAGAAATGGTTCGCACCCGCGGATGTGAAGAAAAGCGCCAGCAGGTATTTCACGATCCGTCTCATGGCCTTCCTTCCAGGGGACGGGCGCGCAGGTTGTCCCGCATCATTTTCGCGACCGCTTTGGAGTTCGCTTCCGCAAGGCCGTCGCCGGAAAGCATCTTCGCTTCGCCTTGGCGGTCCAGGGCCGCGGCCGTCTTCGCACCGCCCCTCTCCAGGGCATCTGCCACCTGGGCCTGGATCTCCGTGGACTTGTTCTGGCTCAGCTTCCACTTGCCTTCGATGGAGGCGATGTCCAGCTTGATGCCGACGATATGGGCCATCAGGGCCGCCAGCGCGGCCTCGTCCATGTGGCCCGGGGGCCCGTCCGGCGATCCTTCATGGATGGCCAGCATGCGCGCGATGATGCCCCGCAGTTCTTCCGGGCCCGTCAGACTGATGAGGCCGTGCACATGGACCACGGCGTAGTTCCAGGTGGGAACGGTGTTGCGGGCCTGGTACCAGGCGCTGGAGACGTAGGCTTGTGGGCCGTGGAAGACGGCGGTGCCGGGACCGGCGATGGTTTTCCAATGGTCATTGGCGCGGGCGAGATGGCCCACCAGAAAATCCCGCCCCGCATCGGAGACGAGATACATGGGGATATGCGAGATGCCCACCGCTCCGCCGCGCGCGGTGGTGAGGGTGGCGAAGGGATGCCGCGCGATGAATCCCAGCTGCTTCCCGCGGTCATGCTCTGCGAACGGATCGGGTACGTACATATCGGAAATCCCCGTTGCCGGATGCGGACCGGATCCCGGCGGGAGCCTACGGCTTGTCTTTTTCGAACTGGTTCTTGAGCTCGGCAATCTTGCTGTGGCCCGTGCCCATCTTGATCAGCTCCCGCGAGAAGGACTCGATGGACGAGGGCTCCAGGTAATCGATGGGGAAGAAGGCTTCGGCGGTCTGGCCCGCTTCTTCGTGCAGGCCCTTGATGCGGACCCAACACTCGCACAGGCCCGTGCTCGCCACGGTCTGGAAGGAGAATTCCGCGCGGCCCATGCCGGCGCCGATGGAGTATTCTTCCTTCTCGCCCATGGAACCGGGGAAGCCTCTGATGGCCTTGCCGAATTCGACCAGGTGCTTGCTGAGGCAATTGAAGCTGGTGACGGCGGAGTAGGAGGGGCTTTTGGCCAAGGCCTGCAGATAACACTGATCCTTGTCCTGGGACACGATGTTCAAGACGACTTTTCCCATTAGGCCGCGGTCTACCTCGCTTGCAGGCCCTTGAGGGCCTTCCGTGCTTCCGCCAGTTCGGCGGATCCGGAGATGGATTTTTCAACGAAGCCCTTCTTCCACAGGGCGGAAGGGGCCGGTGCGCGCCGGGTCGGGCCCCCTGAGGGTCCTCCGGCAGTAACGGACGAGTTACGGGCGCTCTCGGCCGTCTTGCCCAGCTGGGCCAGGCGGAGGGAAGAGAGCACCTTGAAAAGCTTGATGGCTTCGGCCAGGGTCACCGGTTCGGCGCCCTTGGATTTGAAAAGCAGCAGGCCCTGGATGCGGCGCGGTCCGATGACCAGGGCGTCCGGTTCCAGGATGGGGCGCATGTTCGCCAGTTCGCGCCAGCAGGCGGCGAGGGCCTTGCCGCGCGCGTTCAGGACGGTCTCGCCGCCGCGCAGGGAACCGAAGGGTTTGGCATCGTCCTTGGCGGATACGGTGATATGGTACGCTTCGCGCCTCAGGGCGTCGGACTTGTCCCGCGTTCCCGATCGCTTCCCTTTGAGATGGGAAGGTTTGGAAGTGTCCATGGTGCTCCTCGGGATTCCGGTTTGGCCGGGTCCACACGTCACTATACTCACAAAATAGCACAAATGAGGGGGATTTCCCCGGTGAAATCTCGGGTTATCCGACCGGAAGGAATCGGAAAAAGCCGGGAGGAACAAGGAGGCGCCGGAAGAAACCGGATGGCAACCCGGCGAGGGAGGGCTAAAGCGCGTAGGCCTGCTTGAGGAACGTATGCAGTTCCTCCACCACTTCGTGGCGCAAGGCCGACCGGCCCCGGTACAGGGCCTTCATCTCCGAAAAGGCGATGATGGAGGGGTGGATGAGGGAACGCAGGAGGGAGGTGGAGATGGAAACCTGGCTGCGCAGCAACGCGACGGGCACGCGGCCGTTGGCGCTGCCGGCATGGAGCTCCGCGCGCGTGGCGATCTTGTTGTGGACCAAAGCCGAACGGCTGCTTTCCACGATGGCCTCGACCATCCCGGGCGTGCCGAACACCTTGGGGTTGTCGAGCAGCTTCAGGATGATATTGTCCCGATGGATATTGGCCAGGACCAGGGTCTTGAGATCCGGGGCGATGCGATCCGGATTGGAGCTGCGGTAGGGCCGGGTGAGGTCGTCGCGGGCGATCCAGGAGGAATAGGGGACCTCGCCGAAATTGCCCAGCACGTGGGTGCCTTCGCGTTCGACCTTGGCTTCGACGAGCAGCGCTTCCACGGCGGGCAGGCCTCCGGCCACGTCCAGGTGGAAATGCCCGCGGTCATAGGCGTCCAGGGCCATGCGCACCCACTCCACCGGACCGGCAGGGGCGCCGCGGGCTTCCATGAGCCAGCGGGAGAGGGTGGAGAGGGCGATCAGATCCCGGGTGGGCACGCGCTTGGCGCGCTGCAGCTCCAGGATGTCGAGCAGGCCGGAAAGGGCCGGAGTCTTGGCCAGGCATTCCTTCAGGTGGTTGAAGAAGAACGGCCCCATGGCTTCTTCCAGACCCATGGGGCCATCCTGAATGGGGCCGAAGCCGCCCAGGCGCTGGGCCAATTCCTGGGCCTTGAGCATGCGGTCTTCCAGCAGCTTGAGATGCGGGGTCAGGCGCGCTACGGCATCCGGATCGCCGGAAGCATGTTCGTTCTCGAGCCAGTTCTTGCGCTCGCCCATGGCCAGGCTTTCGCAGCGGACCAGGTAGACGAGCAGTCCCAGGTCGCCGGACACGGGCATGCGCCCGGCCTGCATGGTGCGGAAGGTCTCGACGGCGTGGCGGCAATAGGGATCGAAATCCATGAAGCGGGACAGCGAGAGGGCGTTGATGAGCTCGCGGGCCATGCCGGACTCGACGGTGTTGAGGGGCGTCTTGCGTTCGACGCGCAGGAGCAGTCGCTTGAGATGGCGGAACTGCAGGGCGTAGGCGGCGGTCTGCCAATCCGAGGGCTGCACTTCCAGGAGCATGAACAGGAAGCGTTCCATCCACACCCGCGGGAAGCGGGCCTGCACGGCCTGCGCCAGCACGTCTTCCAGGGGATGTTGGCCGCAGAGCTTCTTCAGGAACTCGGCGAGGTTGCGGCAACTGGAAGGATAGTCGCGATGCGTTTCCACCAAGGTGAACAAAGCGCAGAGAGGATAGGGCAGGCTCGGCTTGACGAAGACGTCGGTCTCGGTCGCGCCACCCGTTGTCGACGATGCTACGGGCGCGGTCCACGAAGGCGTTTCCGAGGCGGCTGCGGCGCTGACCTTGCCTGCGACCTCGGAAGGGGACTTGCGCGATTGGAGGTAGCTTAAAAGAACGTCTTCCATGGGGTTATCTATCCCTTATCTTACCATTCCAGAAAAACGGGATCACCACAAGAAAATCTCCGGAGACCGCGGAAATAACTGTGAAATCCTATCAACATGGTGTTGAAAACGTGAATCAACGTGTGGATAAAGGGGGGCGCACCCTCTTAAATTTGAAAGATTTGGGCGGATTTTTACTGCATCAACTGTGGATAACCCGTTGAATTCCGTAAAACTGTCCAAGCGTAAATAGGGATAACTTTCAGGGGATTTTCCTAAGCTACTCCAAAGTCGCTCAAGTCTCGGAGAGGTGTTCCGGGAAAAATCCTCCCGAATTCTTAAGGTTCAGGGGCGGGAAAGCGACCTTCGAATGCGGTCTCGGCCACGGGTTTGCGCCCGTTCGGCTTCTCTCCCGCGCGCATGTCTTCGGGCAGCGCGGCGGGATCGCCCGGATGCCCGATGGCGCACATCGCCTCCACGGAGTAACCGTCAGGTAACCCCACGATCTCGCCCGCCTTGCCGTAGTCGAAGCCGGCCATGCCGTGCGCGATCAGGCCCAGCATGTTCGCCTGCAGGGCCATGCTCATCCAGGCCGCGCCCGCGTCAAAGGAATGCGTGAGCGCGGGTTTGCCGTTGTGCTCGAAGGTGTTGCGCGAGGCGATCACGATCAATGCGCCGGCGTTGGCGCACCAGATCCGGTTCTTGGGGGTGAGGATGGAATGCAGACGCGGCCAGGCATCGCTCCCGCGCAAAGCGTACACGAAGCGCCAGGGCTGGAGGTTGAAGCAGGACGGGGCCCAGCGGGCGGCTTCGAAAAGCGTCATCAGGGTTTCGCGCTCCACGTGGGCGCCGCTCAGGGCGCGCGGGGACCAGCGGTTGGGGAACAAAGGATCGACCGGGTATTCGGGATTGCGGTGGGGCGCGGTCTTCAGCTTTTCGTCCAAGGGAACCTCCAGGGGCCGTCTAGCGGCGTTAACAGGGTGTTGAAAAAGTCCCCGCGCAGCCGGCCGACGCCCGCGCGGACTTTTTCAACACCCTGTTAATTCTACTGTGTCACAAATATTTTGCAAAAAGAGGCTGGTGGAGGTATTTTATGGCATGGCT
>OBEQ011738069.1_pt1 | contig 17520 bp, 14 predicted proteins | sample 1670901 | NCBI WGS metagenome assembly OBEQ01 (sample SAMEA104232315, study PRJEB22302) | groundwater metagenome | biome: forest; feature: aquifer; material: groundwater | place: USA | collected 2011-08-07 | depth 5.4 m
GTCCCGCCGGCCATGACGTATCCTGCTCCATGGGCGTATCCTCCTGGTTGTGGCGTGTCGCTAACACGCCGTGGTTCCACATTCTCAACCAAGGATACGCCTGTTCGTTTCTCTCCATCCACAACATTCGAGCATAACTCGATTATCGCTCAAGTCTAGAGGTCTTGTTTTCAAAATGCGTCACTACCGCCAAGCGAGTGGCTAAGTGGCTGAGTGGCTAAGTGGCCAGGGAGACGAGGTCGACCTCGTTTCGTCTTTTTTCGGCCACTTCGCTACTCTGCCACTCCTTGCGCCCAGGCCTGGCTTGCGCTATGGTAATGCGGACATGATGCGTCGCGCGTGGAGCCAGCTGGCGGCGGCGGTCCTCCTACTAGCCGGCTTGGCCGGGGTGGTCCAGGCCGAAGACGCCGCCGTTTCCGCTCCCTCTGAGCCCGTGATCCGGGCCGACATGGACGTGGGCGTGGAGTACGTCCTGACGGTAGACGGGGTCGTGGTGGACTCGACCGAAGGGCAGGGGTCGTGGCACTACATCCACGGCCATCAGCAGATGATCCACGGCCTCGAGCGCCAGCTCGAGGGGTTGCATGTGGGTGACGAGCGCGACATGACCGTCAGCCCCGCCGAGGGCTACGGCGAGGTGGACCCCACGCTCTTCGTGGAGATCCCGACATCCGACCTCCCGCCCGACACACTACCGACCGTCGGCATGGTGCTGCGCGGCGTCAACCCAGACGGGAAGAGCTTTCAGGCGCGGATCACCGAAATCAAGCCGGACACCGTCATCCTGGATCTCAACGATCCGCTCGCCGGCCGGACCCTTCACTTCACGGTCAAGGTGACCGATATCACGCCGATCCCGTCCAAGTGATTAGCTCATCCAAACACTCCAGGCGGTGGCAAAGTGACCAGCAGCATCGGTGAAACGGCCACTCAGCCACTGGGCCACGTAGCCACTTCCATAGTTTTTGGACTCGTGCGTTTCTCCCGTCTTCGATGCTGACCACCCGCTACAAAGCGCTCCTGAACCGGTGGCTGGAGCCGCTGGGGCGCGCTGTGGCGCGTACCGGCGTGTCCCCGTCGGCTCTGACGCTCGCTACTCCCCTCCTGGCGGCACTCACCTGCCTCTGGGTGCTGCGGACGCGCGCGGTCCTGCCCTTCTGCCTCCTCATTACCGCGGTCGGGTGTCTCGACGGCCTCGACGGAGCGGTGGCGCGTGCGGGCGGCCGGGTGACGAAGTTCGGCGCCTACCTCGACGCGGTCTGCGATCGGGCCGTTGAGGCGATGGTGGCTATCACGGGAGCCGCGCTGACCGGCTATTGGGAGTTGGCGATGGGGGTGCTGGCCGGCTCCTTCCTCATCAGCTACGCGAAGGCGCGGGCGGCCATGGAAGTGCCGGTGTCGAATCAGGAGTGGCCGGACCTCATGGAGCGGACCGAGCGGGGCGTCCTGTTCGTGGCGGGGCTGGCGGCCGGAGCCGCCCTGCCCTGGCGGCCGCTGGGACGGGATAGCTTCTGGTGGATGCTGGTCCTGCTGAACGTCCTGATTGACGTGACAGTGGCGCAGCGCGTCCTGCGGGCGCGCCAGCTTATCGAGGCGCGCTCGGAGAGCTCGGCGGGACCGTAGCAGGAACGGTGGTCGTGCCGGCGGCCGCGGCGGCTTCTTCAGGGCGAAGTGCCTCCAGCGTTGTCTCCAGCAGGGTCGTCACAGGCTCCGGGAGCCGCACGACCGCGGGGCGCCCCTCAAGGAGGCCGTAGCGGTTCGCCGTTCCCTGCACCAACTCGCCCACCAGCAATCGTTGAGGCGCCTCGACGCCCTCGCTCCAGATGGCGAGCGTGCCGCGCGGCGGGTCGAGCCCGTAGCGCCCCAGCGTGTCGGGCGCATCCGCCACCCATCCGCCCAACCGCAGGTCTGAGGTCGTGTTGAGGAAGCTCTCCACGCGGCCCGTATCCAGCGCCGTCTCCGTGCCCTCCGTCGTCCACCGGCCGTCCTGCTTGAGCGCCGTCCAGTGCGTCTGCCCGGATTGCAGCTCGATCTTGGCCACCTGGCTCGTGAAGAACTCGAAGCACGCCTTGGACCGCAGGTCATGCGGGTCGAGGAGGAGGGCATCGAGGTCGGCGTCCGCCACCGCGTAGAGTGCTTGCTCATCGCTGCGCTTCGCGTAGACCATCTCCGGCGCGTCCGGGAGTGTCTTGCCGAAGAAGACGGTCACGGGGCCCGGCGTGTCCGTCCTCGTGACGCGCAGCTCGGCCTTCGGGTGGTCGAAGCCCCACTCGGCGAGCCGCTCCACCTGTGGGGCGTCCTCCACGAAGCGGGCGATGCGGAGACTCCCGAGCCGGTTCACGAGCGTCGTGACTGTGCTCCGGTCCGCCCGGTCTTCGAGCGGCTGGGTGACCCACCACGCCTCGCCGCGATGCGCGAGCGCAAACGCGGAAGTCTGAGCGGTGACGGCGAGTGCCTCCACCGTCCAGCCTTTGATCGGGATGAGAGAGGGATCGCGGAACTGCTCCGGTGGCACGTCCGACTCGTCGAAGAGCGACCCGGAGATGACGTACACCTCCGGCCGGTCGGCGCGCTTCGCATAGCGCTCCTTGCCCACCGGTGTGTTGTCGCCGAAGAGGATGGTGGTCGACCGGCCATCGGCGAGCAGGGTCAAGGACCCCCGTTCAGGCGAGAGGCCGAAGGCGGTGTAGTCCAAGGGTTTCTCCGGAGAGCCGCTCAGCGTGCGCTGGGCGGCGAGGGGGCTGAGCTGGTCCAGCAGGCCCGAGATGCGCGACGCATCCGCGCGCGCGCCCTGCGGAACAAGCCGCCAGCCTCGCTCCGTGTGCTCGACGACGACCTTGCCCTTGGACGTCTGGAGCGCGAGCTGGGTCACTGACTCCGGGGGAATGCTGACCACCTGCTTGGTGAGCGTCTCGCGCTCCTCGCGCGTCGGCTGCTTCAGCTCACGGAGCGAGACGTACGCGCCGACGCCAATCGTGACGAGGAAGAGAATGAGCGTTGTGCGCCAGTGCATTGAGGAGTCACCAGTCACCGGTTACCAGTCACCAGAAACAACCGGTCGGATTCCTTTTTCGTTCGAAATCGACAGGGATGCTCGCCGGAACTGGTCTCCCAGCGAACTCTGCAATCGCATCGGAAGGGTATCCGCGAGGTCGAAAATCTTGTAGAGAAACTTGAGGGCTAGCTGAGACACCTGGAGGCGTTCAACGTCAAACTCGTAGTCGGGTCGCCCCACGTTTTAGCAACCCTTTGGTGACCGGTTACTGGTCACAGTGTTACTGCCTTCTCATCCACCACATCAGCGCACCAAGCCCGCCGCAGGCCAGCGGCAAGGCGAGGAAGCTGAACCAGAAGACGCCGGTCAGCTGTGCGCCGGTGAGGTTGAGCGTGACGGCGTTGAGCGGCTTGGGACCGATCCCGATGAGCTGCTCCTGCTCGGTCAGCCAGTATACGCACCCCAGCAGGAAGTCGCGGTTGCCGACGTTGGGCAGCTGGGCGTTGAGGGTGAAGTCGGAGTCGCCGATCACCACGAGCCGGGTCTTCGCCTCCCGCGCACTACCCTTCGCCGGCACGGTCCGCTCGGCCGCCACGGCGATCGACACCGGCCCCTTTAGGTCTTGGCCCTCATTGAACTCGAACGTCTTGACCGAGGTTTGTGTTTCGCCCCAGCCCTCCGCCGAGGTCAGGGTCAGCGCCGTCGCGGTGATCCCTTCGGGTAGGGGCTGGGCCGGCCGCACCGAGCGGGCCAGCGGGAACAGGGTCGCCAGGGTTTTCATCTTCTCGACGACCGGGTGGATGGTGTACTCGGTGACAAAGAGATTGGCGGCCGATACGAAGGGCAGCTGGCGCGCGGGATCCACGACGATGTCCTGTCCCACCACCACCCCCCACGTCGCCAGCCACGGTTCCAGCCCGGTGTCCTCGAGCGGGTCGACCAGGGCCAGCACCTTGCCGCCGCGCTCGAGGTAGGTCTGGAGAATCCCGATCTCCTGCTCGGTGAAGCGGCGCTCCGGACCCGCGATGACGACGAGCTGCACGTCGGCGGGGATCTCGGTGCGCTCCAGCAGCGTCACCGTCTCGAGCGTTATGTCCTGCTGGCTCAGGACCTTCTTGACCTCGGAGAGGCCGGTTGGCTCCCCATCCTCCAGCGATTTCTCCCCGTGGCCGCTCGTGAACCAGACCGTCGGCGCGGCTGTCCGCGTGACGCCGATGAGCGCCGAGGTGAAGGCGTCCTCGCCCTTGAAGGCCGTCACGCGCGGCTCGCCGCCGCCGAGCTGCATCGCGCGGTAGTCGTACTCGGCCAGATCCGCATCCGTGAGGTACTTGCGGCGGCTGCCTGCCTGCGCCGAGCCATCAGGCGCGGCAGGCAGGCCGGCTCGGAACACGACGAGGTTCAGATCCTTGATCTCGAGCTCCTTCACCAGCTGCCGCGCCCGGGCGATATCCTGCTGGGGGTCGACGTACTCGACCTGGATCTTGGGGCTGCGGCGCGCGTACTCATCCAGCAGGTCGTGGGTGAGGTCGTAGAGGCGGCTCGTCGGCTGAAAGAAGACGCTGACGGATACCGGGTCCGTCAGCGAGTCGAGCGCGCGGAGCGTCTGCTCGGAGAGCGTTGTCATCTGCTGGCGGCTGAGGTCCGTCCGGGCGTAGCGGCGGCTGGCGATGAAGTTCACCAGGATGAAGAGCGCGCCGAGCAGGACGGCGGTGACCAGAAAGTTTGCCGATGAAAGAATGAGGTGTGTGCGCTTCATCTATTTTAGATTTTAGATTTTAGATTTTTGATTTTGGATTTGGAGAAGCGTGACCCCGCCACTCCAAAATCCAAAATCCAAAATTGACGAGGCATCTTCAGTCAGGAGCGCCAGCGGGGGTTGCCGATGACGCGGCCGGTCAGGAAGAGGCAGATCGCGGTGAAGCTCAGGTAGAAGATGACCGGTCGCGTGTCGAGGATGCCCTTCGAGAAGTCGCGCAGGTGGTTGATGAGCGAGCAGTACCGGATGAGCTTGCTCATCTCCGGGTCCTTGATGAACGCGTCCAGGATGCCGATGGAGAAGAGCAGCATGAGGACGACGAACGAGAGCACCGCGGCGATGACCTGGTTGCGCGTCAGACTCGAGGCCAGGATCCCGATCGAGATGAGGACGGCCCCCAGCATCCACGTGCCGAGGTACCCGGTGAGCACCGGCGCCCAGTCGAATGCCGTGAACGTCCGCATGAGGAAGAAGAGGGGCAGGGTGAAGAGCCAGAGGATCACGTAGGCGAGCCAGGCGCCCAGAAACTTTGCGAGGACGACCTGGGCATCGGTGACCGGGGCGGTCAGGAGGAACTCGATGGAGCCGGTGCGCTTCTCCTCGCTGAAGGTGCGCATGGTGAGGAGCGGGGCGACGATGAGCACGGCGAACCAGAAGAAGAAGGTGCCCCCGAAGAAAAACTGCGCCATCGTCCAGGCCGGATCCACCCGCGGATCGTTCAGGACCGCCACGAGCAGCCAGAACGTCCACCCCTCCAAGAGCAGGAAGAGCGCCCCGACGGCGTAGGCGATGGGGGAGTACCAGAACGAGCGCAGCTCACGCCAGGTCAACGCCCATAGAGTCTGCATGGTCAGGTTTCACGCAACATATTTCGAAACACCTGAGGTGATTTCGCAGATGGTGAGATGATTTCGCCGATGCGTATCTGCGAAATCGCGCCACAATCTGCGGAATCCATCATCCTGATGTTGAGCGGACGCTACTCCGTCTGCTCATGCGTGGTGAGCTGGATGAAGACGTCTTCCAGCGACGCGCGCTGGGCTGAGAGCTCGCGCAGGACCCAGTGCCGTTCGACCGCGAGCCGGAAGATCGCCTCGCGGGCGTCGGCGCCAGTACCGGTCTCCACCTCGAAGACCGCGAAGCCGTCGCTGGACTCGCGCGCGTTTACCCGCACGACGCCGGGCAGCTGTGTCAGGGCGGACTCGATGGTCTCCGGGTTGCCCCGCAGCTCCACCCGCAGGACCGGCGAGCCTTGGAGGCGCTGGCGTAGCCGTGCTGGGGTGTCCACGGCGACGATGCGGCCCTTGTCGATGATCATGACGCGGTGGCAGAGCATCTCGACTTCGGGGAGGATGTGGGTGGAGAGCAGGATGGTGGCACTCCGGCCCAGCTCCGTGATGAGCGCGCGCGTCTGGCGGATCTGGTGCGGGTCCAGGCCGACCGTGGGCTCATCCAGGATGAGGATCTTGGGCGTGCCGACGAGGCAGTCGGCGAGTCCGACGCGCTGGCGGTAGCCTTTCGAGAGCCGGCCGATGAGCTTGCGCGTGACGTCGGCCAAGGCGCAGCGCTCGATCGACTGGTCTACCCGGGCCCGGCGGTCGCGGCGGGGCACCCCCTTGATGGCGGCGCGATAGGCCAGGTCCTCCCGCACGCGCATCTCCGGATAGAGAGCGACGTGCTCGGGCAGGTAGCCGATACGGCGGCGCACCTCGACCCCGTGCCGCGCGACCTCCATCCCGTCGATCCGCACCGCCCCCTCGGTCGGCGCGAGCATCCCCGTCAGGATGCGCAGGGCCGTGGTCTTGCCGGCACCGTTCGGGCCAAGGAACCCCATGATTTCGCCGCTGCGCACCGTGAACGACACGTCTGAGAGTGCCGTGACGGCGTCATAGCGCTTGGTGAGACGGCTGACGTCAATGGGAGTGGTCATGTGATCCAGGTCATCGAGGTGGATGGGTCCTCCGGAGTCCTTATTCTTGGCATTGCGGGTTGACTTGTCAAGGGGAAGGAATTGGGGTAGCATACGGCGATGAGACGTCGACGCGTGCTCGTCGGTGTTTTAGCGCTGTGGCTTACGACCGGTTGCGCCGCGGTTCCGCCGGCCCAGGTCGGGCAGACGGCCGGGACGATCGCGGGTGCCGCCATCGCGCCCGGCATCGGGGCGCCGGTCGGCGCCTTGATCGGTATGGTGGCCGGTATGCTCGTCCAGGGCCAAGTCGATAAGGCCACTGAGAAGCGCGAACGCCGGGAGCTGGGCGACCAGCTCCGCACCACCCCGGCTGATGCCGGCACCGAGGAGCGCGCTCCCCAAGGGACGTCGGTGCGGGTCTGGGTCGACGAGGGAGTGCGGCAAGGCCGGCTGGTCGCGGGCCACTTCGACGTGCGCTCTTTCCCGTAGTCATCTGAGGTGTTGGTCCACCGTCTACAGACGCTGTCCGCAGGAGGCGTGTCATGGGCGTTGGCTGTGGACGGCCGACCGTGGACTGTGGACTGAGCTGAGGCTCCGGGGCGCGTGAGATGAGCTCGACCGACCTGCCGTTTCTGCTTCAACGATTGACGATGCGGTACCGGGCCGCCCTGCTCGCGAAAACCGGTCTCCTTGCCGCGCTGGGGCTGGGGTTGGCCGCCGCGCTGGCCTGGCGTCTCTTTATGTTGCAGCTGGGGGCGCTCTGGCGCGTCGGCGTCCCCGCCGCGGTCATCATCGTGACAGGGGCGAGCCTAGGATGGTGGACGCATTCCCGCTGGCCCTCTCGTCGTGCCAGCGCCGCCTATCTGGACCGGGTGCTCGGGCTCAAGCAGCGGCTCGTTACCGCTGAGGAGTTTGCGGGGGCACCGAACGCACCGGCGCTCTACCCGTTCCTCGTCGCCGACGCCTCGAAGTGGGTGACGGACAGCCGGACGCGCTACCCGCGGCCGCTTGACCGCACTACCGCCGTGCTCCTCGCACTGCTCCTGCTTGTACTTGCCTGTCCGCTTGGTGGCCGTTCGCCGCTGCAGCAGCTGGCCCAGTGGCCCACGCCGATACGACCGGTGCAACCGCCGGCGCCGGTGCAGACCCCGCCGCCCCCGCCGTCCGATCCTTCGACTCGCCCCGCGGACGCCGACTCATCCGCGGGGCTCCCCCGGCAGCCGCAACAGCAGGGCGGCGCCAGCCAACAGCCACAACCGTCATCCTCCGCCGGCTCGCAGGGACAGCGGGGACAGGGCCAGTCGCCGAGTGGAGGCCGCGACCAGACATCGACATCCGGCTCTGGGCGGCAGCACCCGTCGCAGAGCACGGGCCGAGATCAGACCTCCCAATCGCCGGGCGGGCAGAACCGCCAGCAAGAGAGCAGCGGTAGTGGAGGCTCGTCCAATGACGGCGGTGCTGCGCCGGATCGTTCCGGCGGCGGTCAGCAGGGCGCGGGACAGCGCCGCACTCCATCCGCCGACAGCGCCGCTGGAGGAGAGCGCGGCCAGGGCCAGTCCGGACAAGGACAAGGTCAGCCCTCGTCGAGCGGTCGGTCTGGGTCGAACACCGATGGACAGCCGCAGAACGGGCGTGATCAGAGCGGGTCCCAACCGTCGTCCCAGTCCAGCCAGTCGCCAGGCACTCCCGGCTCGGCCCAGGCCCAACAGGCGCGTGCGTCCGCCGGCGGGACGTCAGGCGGCGACGCGCAGGCCGGAGCCGGGAACAGCCAGTCGGTTGAGGCCAAGGCCGCCCGCGCGATGTCTGGCGGCGGGTCGAGTAGCTCCCCCGGCAGCGAAGCGCTCCAGCAGGACATCCAGCAGCTCTTGAAGGACGTCTCCGGAGAAATCCAAACTCTCCAGGCGCAGATCGCTGCGGCCACAGGCCAGCCGCCACCCACGGCCGGCACCACCACCGACCCTCAACTGTACGGCACCTCGGAGCTACTTGGGCAAACCGGAGCCGGCAATATTCCCATCCCGCTCAAGACCGACGCTACCGCGACGACGAGTAGCGCGCGCGCCGGCAGCGGCGTGGGACGTCCTTCGGCGGAGGTCGCCGCCGCTACTCCGAGCGCCACACCGGAGCCGGCCCAGCTCTCCGACGATCCGCGTGAGGAGTCGCCGGGGTCACGCGACACGGTGCCGCCGGAGTACCGGGATGTGTTCGAGCGCCTCAACCGCCGCTCACCTTCCGGTATCTGATATCTTTTTCCGACGTCTGTATCTAACATGATCCCAGAGACCGGGAGGAAGCCATGACGACCGCCGTTTCGCCGGACGAGTTCCGCCGTACCATCGAGGCCATCCGCACCGAGCTCGCGCACGCCATCATTGGGCAGGACGCAGTGGTCGAGCGGCTGCTCGTGTCGTTCTTCGCGGGCGGCCACGTCCTCCTCGAAGGGGTGCCTGGGCTGGGCAAGACGCTCCTGGCCAAGTCGTTCGCCCAGACGCTGGGCCTCTCGTTCAAGCGGATCCAGTGCACGCCGGACCTCATGCCGGCGGACATTCTCGGCACCCAGCTCGTCGTGGACCGCGACGGCCGTAAGCTCTTCGAGTTCGCCAAAGGGCCCGTCTTCACGCACATCCTCCTAGCGGATGAGATCAACCGCGCCACCCCCAAGACGCAGTCGGCGCTCCTGGAGGCGATGGGGGAGCACCAGGTGACTGTCGCGGGCACGACCTTTCCGCTGGAGGAGCCCTTCTTCGTCATCGCGACGCAGAACCCGATCGAGATGGAAGGCACCTTCCCGCTGCCGGAAGCCCAGCTGGACCGGTTCCTCTTCAAGATTTTTGTCGGCTACCCCTCCGCTGAGGAGCTGTCCCGCATCATCCGCGAGACGACCTCGACGGCATCGGCCGCCGTCGCGTCCGTTCTGCCGCCGGAACGCTCGCAGGCGTGGATCCTCGGCGCCCGCCGGCTCGTGCGCGAGGTGTTGGTGGCGCGGCCGATCGAGGAGTACGTGGTGCGGCTCGTGACCGCCACGCGGCCCGACGTGGACGGCGCGGACAATCCAGCCCGACGCTTCCTGCGCTATGGGGCTTCGCCGCGCGGCGCGCAGGCGATGCTCATGGGTGCCAAAGTCCTGGCCCTCATGGACGACCGGGTCAATGTCAGCCTGGAGGACGTGGACCGCGTCCTCCTGCCCGCACTCACCCACCGCGTCGTCCTGTCGTTCGAGGCCGAGGCGGACAGACGCACCGCGTCCGACATCCTCACCGAGCTCACCGCTCCCATTCGAAAGATCGCTCTGGGCTCTGGGCTGAGGGCTGTGGGTGCATCCCCGAGCCCCCCCGGCCCGACCCGGCGTGCCGGGGCGGGCGAGCCCTGAGCCCCGAGCCTTCATCGCCGTCAGTCCTTCCATGTCCGAAGCTGTCACGTGGTTGACTCCGACCCTCATCAACCGCCTCGAGGCGCTCCAGCTCTCCGTCAAATGGGTGCGGGCGGGCAACCAGATGGGGGGGCGCTTCCCGATCAACCGGCGCGGCTCCTCCATCGAGTTCGCCGACTACGCCGCCTACTGCGCCGGCGACGACATCCGGGCGATTGACTGGAATCTGTACGCGCGCCTGGACCGGCTCTTCGTGAAGACCTACAAAGAGGACATGACGCTCTCCGTTGAGCTGCTGGTGGACGCGACCCCCTCGATGGGGCTGCCGAGTCCGGAGAAGTTCGAACGTGCGAAGCGTCTGGCGGTGAGCCTCGGCTATGTCGGGCTCGCGGGCGGCCACCACGTCCGGCTCTCCTGGATTCGCGCGGGCCTGCCTGCCCCAGACGCTCTGCTTCGCTCTGCGAAGCAGAGCGAAGCATCTGGGGCGCAGGCAGGCCGCGTCGCCGCCGGACGATGGTTCCACCGTCGCAGCGACCTCTTCCGGCTGGCCGCCCTCGCCGCCGACGCGGACGTGGACGTGGACGGGCAGGTCTCGCTCGCCGACTGGATGGAGCGGGCCGCCATCACTCTGCGCATCCATGGCGGCCAGGCGGTCCTCATCACCGACGGCATGTCGCGTCCGGCCGATTTCTTCCGCGCCCTCCACATCCTCATGGTCCGCAACCTCGAAGTGAAGATCATTCAGGTGCTCACGCCGCAGGAGCTTCACCCCGCCCGGCTGCTCCAGGGCGGCATGCTCGTGGACTCAGAGACGGGAACCACGCACGAGCTTGCCTACACCCCGGCGGAGCTGGAGCGGGCGGTCGCCGAGCACAATGACACGCTCGTGCGGTTCTGCAAGCGGCATGGGATTCCGTTCGCCCGCCACCGCCTGGACGAATCGCTCGAGACGTTCATTACGAAGACACTGCCTGTCCACGGCTTCCTCGAATAATCCGCGAAGCTGGATACTGGAAGCGGGAGGCTGGATCTCGTCCTGCTTCCAGCTTCCCGCTTCGAGCCTCGCATGGTTGCGGGTAGGTTGATATGACATTGCTTTCGCCCTGGGCCCTCCTCTGGCTCGGCAGCGTGCCCGTGCTCCTCTGGCTCTGGCGGCTGGTCTCAGTCCACCGGCGGGTAGTGGTGCCGAGCCTGGTGCCGTTCGAGCACCTGGTGGCACGCACGCCGAAGCGGCGCGGCCGGCTGGCGGTCAACGCGCTCTTCTGGCTTCAGCTCGCCGCGCTGATTGGGCTCGCCGTAGCACTCGCCCAGCCGATCCTCTTCCGGCCGCACGCGAAGGTGACGCTGGTGATCCTCGACACGTCGGCGAGCATGAACGCCGGCGACACCTTCGATCGGGCCCGCCGCACCCTTCTCGCGCATCTCGCGGGCAAGCCGCCGACCGCGCAGCTCTTCGTCGTCACGACAGCACCGGTTCTCCCGCTGCTACCGCAGCCGACGAGCGACGCCCTCGTCCTGACGCGCGCGCTCGATACCCTGCGCCCGAGCCATCTCGGCGGCAACCTCTCCACTGCCGAGCGCATCGGCCGCGCCCTCTTGGCCGCCGCGCCAGACGAGACGTTCATCGTGACGGATGAGCCCGTCCCCCCACCTATCGTCGGCCCGAAGGGCCGAGGTTCCGCCGAAGGCGGAACGACAGGTGGGGGGGTGCGGTGGGTCTCCGTGGGCTCGCCGCGTCCGAACGCGGCGTTCGTGGGGCTCGATGCCCAGGGGCCGCTGTGCAGCCCGTCGGACGCGCGCGTCATCGCGACGGTCCAGAACTTCAGCGGCGAGGCGATGCCCGTCACCGTCCGCGCCGTCCAGGGCGGCCGGCGGCTCGCCCAGACGACGGTCCAGCTGAGTCCGCGCGAGCGCCGCTCGGTGTCGCTGGCGATTCCGGAGAACACGGAGGGGCAGATCGAGCTTACCCTCGAGGCGCCGCGCGACGCCCTGGCGCTGGACAACCACGCCTGGCTCGACGTGGGCCGCCATGCGGCGCTGCCCGTCGTCGTGCGCTCGCACGCTCCCGAGATCCGCTTGACTCTTGCCAGCTGGCTCGGCGCCTGTCAGGCGCTGGCCTGGACGACGGAAGACACGCCGGCGGCGCACGGGGCACTCGTCATCACCGACCGCGACGACGACCTCCGCTCCTCCGATGCGGCAGTCCTCCTCTTTGTTCCGCCGTCCGATCCTTCGACTCGCCCCGCGGGCGCCGATTCGCCCGCGGGGCTCCATCGGCAGCCGGTGGTGAGCCACTGGATCGTCTCGCCCGACCATCCGGTCGGCGCCTACCTGCCATCCGTCGACGTGGTGGCGGCCGAGCTGAACCTGTCGGAGTCCGAGCGCTCCGGCCTGCCTGCCCCAGACGCTCTGCTTCGCTCTGCGAAGCAGAGCGAAGCATCTGGGGCGCAGGCAGGCGGCACCCCCGTGGTCCGGGCGCTCCTCGGCGGCCGCAGCGTGCCCATCGTCCTCGCGGACGAGCGCGAGGGGCGGCGGATCGTGCAGATGCGGCTGGATCCGTCCGGGAGCATGAGCTCGACGCCGCTGCTCCTGGTGTTTTTCAACAGCCTCCGTTGGCTCATGGGGCACCGCGACGCGCAGACGCCGGGCGAGCCGCTGACCGTGGCCGGGTTCGCGCCCGGCCCGGTGCGCGTCCATCGTCCTGATGGTTCGACGGACACCGTGGAGAGCTTGGGTAGTACCGTGCACTATGAGGAGACGACGCTCAGCGGGCAGTACCGGTTCGTTCAGGGCGCGCGTGAACGGTCGGCCGCGGTCAACTTCTTCGACCCGCTGGAATCGAACCTTTTCGAACGCATCTCCACGTGGCGCCCCTTGCCGGATGCCGCGCCGATGGACCGTCCGCCGCGCCCGGTGGCGCACCCGCTCGCCAATCTGCTCACGGTGGCGCTGCTGGTCCTGCTGCTGATCGAGTGGTGGTGGTACAGCCGAAAAAGCGGTCCACCGTCCACCGTCCACCGTCCACAGCGTGATCAAGGCGTGCGTGGGGGAGAAGGCATGCCGGCTTCTGGAGAACGGTCCCTCACAGGGGTTTCTGTCCCATGAGTGCGATGACAGCGTGTCGGTCGACGGTCGACGGTGGACGGTGGACGAGCCAGCCATGCATCTGACCGGACTCCTGTCAGTCGTGGCGGTCATCCTGGTGGTCTGGCTCGGGCAGCGGATTTCACTCGCCGGGTGGCGCAAACGTGCGGCGATCCTCACCCGCGCGGCGGCCGTCGCGGCGCTGTGCGCAGCACTCCTGGGCGGCTCGCGCGTGCACACCGCCACGGTCCCCCGCCGGCTCGTCTATCTCGTCGACGGCTCAGCCAGCATCGACCCCGCTCAGCGGGCGTGGTTCGCGCGCCGTATCGCCTCGCTGGAGCGGCTCCGCTCCCCGCAGATGGAGCGTGCGGTGGCGGTCTTCGGCGCAGACACGCGCCTGGCCGTCCCCGTCAGTCGCGAGCCGCTGGACCAGCCTGAGGCCGTGGCGCACGCGCTCGATCGGGCCGCCGTGACGCGGACAGCTACCAACCTGGAAGCCGCACTCCTCTCGGTCCCCAGCCTGCTCGGGTCTGCCACGTCCTCCGCCGGCCTGCCTGCCGCGCCGGGTGCGCCACCGGCCGGCCGCACCGCCACCATCCTCTTGAGCGACGGGCGCGAAACCACCGGGAGCGCTGCCGGTGTCCTGGCAGCGGTCCGGCGTCTGGGCATCGGGCTCTTCCCGGTGCCGCCGCCGACATTCGGCAAGGCGGCCGCGGTGTGGCACCAGCTCGCCGTTCCGCCGGTCGTCCAGAAAGGCTCGCCCATTCCGCTTCGCCTCGTAGTGTTCAACAGCGGTTCGCGCCCGAAGGCAGCACGGGTCACGGTCTCGCTGCAGGGGGTGGCGCTGAAGCGCCAGCGGCTGTCGGTCCGTCCCGGCTGGCAGGTGTTTACGCTCACGGTGCCCGCCGTCGGGCGCGGGACCATGGCGCTCGCGGTGCGGCTGGACATTCCCGAGGACGCGCTGAGCGAAGAGCGGCGCGCCTACACCGAGGTGGAAGGGCCGCCGCGAGTCCTCTTCGTGGGCGATCGCGCGGCGGGGCCGCCCGCGTTGGGTGAGGCCCTGCGGCGCCACGACATGGAGCTCTCCATCGCCAAGATGACGGAACTGCCCGAGGACGCCTCGCGGCTGCTCGATTATGACGCGGTCCTGCTCTTTCGCGTCCCGAAGTCGTCGCTCTCGGTAGGGCAGGCCGCAGCACTCCAGCGCTACGTCGAGGGCTTCGGCGGCGGGCTCATCCTGGTTGGGCTTGGCGGCGACCTCGCGCAGGAGATCACCACGGCCTCGCCCCTGGATGCGCTGCTGCCGGTCCGGTTCGAGCCAAAAGGGCTGCAGGAGTCGAAGCGGCGGGTGTGCATGATCCTGCTCATCGACCGCTCCGCCTCGATGCTGGGGCCGCGCATCGCGGCGACCAAGCGCGCTGCGGTCACACTCGTCAACCAGTTGTCGCCGGAGGACCTGGTCGGCATCCTGGCCTTCGACACGCAGGCCTACGTCCTCGCGGAGGTCCAGCCCGCCGGGCAGGTCAGCCGCACGCTCGTGGAGAAGCTCGTGAAGCTGCGCTCGAGCGGCGGCACGGACGTGTACCCGGCACTGACCGCCGCGTCGAACCGGCTCGACCTGACGGGCGCTTCGCTCAAGCACGTCATCCTGCTCTCCGACGGCAACACCCCGTTCCACCGCCAGGCCTACGAGGCGCTCGTCAAGTCGTTTCATCTCGAGCACATCACGGTGAGCACGATCGGCATCGGGTCGGCCTTCATCAACACCGAGTATCTGGAGTGGCTCGCGCGCTCGACGGGCGGCGCCTACTACCAGCTGAATACGCTCGACGACCTGCCGCGGCTCGTCGCCCGCGACACGGAGGATCAGCTCGGGCGGCTGCCGTTCACCGAGGGGCTCTTCCGTCCGACGAAGACGCCGGAGAGCGACTGGTTCGCCGACACCACCGACTGGCCGTCCCTGCGGGGCTACCTCACGGCGACGGCCAAGCCGGAGGCCCGCGTCGATCTGACGGTGAACGGCGGCGAAGGCGACGACCCGCTGCTCGCCCGCTGGACGGTGGGCAGGGGCCGGGTGGCGGTCTTCGCCTCCGACGCCGACCCCCGCTGGTCGCCGGACTGGATCCGCTGGCGCGGTTTCGACGGCGTGTGGACGCAGGTGGTGCGCTGGACGATGCGGCCGCGCCTGACCGAGGAGCTGTTCGTGCGGGTCGATGAGAGCGGAGACGTCCCGCAGCTGATCGTCGAGGGCGCGATGCACGACCCGGCGGGGACCCTGGTCGCGGCGGAGGGCGGGCTGGAGGTTCCGGTGTCGCTCGTGCAGACCGGGACCTGGCGGTGGCAGGCCTCGCTTGAGCAGATCCCCAGCGGCTGGTACCAGCTCGCACTCGAGGCGCACCTCCCCGACCCTCCAGACAGCGGAGGGCGGGCCGGGGGGGCAGGTCCGCCCGCCTCCGCCGTTCCGGCCGCGCCCGCGGCCGGACCGTCGGACCCGCGCGAGACGATTTTTGCGAAACGGTGGGTCCAGCTCGGCACGCCGCCCGCCTCCCAGGAGCTGGCCGGCCAGCCGCCGCTGGAATCGTTGCTGCGCAGGCTTGCCCGCGCGACCGGGGGCGCCTACGATGTGCCGGACGCGGCGCTGCTGCCGCCCACCACGCACGCGACGGTCAGCGAGCCGCTCATGAGCTGGTGGCTGTCCCTCGTGATCCTGCTGCTCCTCGTCGACGTCGCACTCCGCGGCTCCTCGCTGCTATGAGCAAGACCCCCATCGTGGCCCAGTGGCCCAGTGGCCCAGTGGCAAAGTGGCCGAGGGAGGTGACGCAAGCGCCCACGCACCACAGATGTCGGCGCCGAGTGGCTCAGCTCGCCTTGATACTCTGGCCACTGAGCCACTTCGTCACTTCGCCACTGAGTGCGGCGGAGCTGCCCTCGCTCTTCCGCGGCGTCGTCGTCGCCGACAGCAACGCGGGGGTGCGCGTCGTCAGCGTGGAGGAGTCCTCGCAGGCGTACCTGTCCGATTTACGGCCGGAGGACGTCATCGTGCGCGTGCAGGAGACGGAGCTGCACACCATTGAGGAGTTCGCTGTGCTCTCGATGGCGCTGAAAGGGCGCGCGGTCGCCGCGACCGTGCTCGTCTTCCGCAACGGCGCGCCGCGCGAGCTCACCCTCCACCTCTACAGCGACCCGGTCCTGCGCGCGTGGGGCCTGGAGTTCATTCCCCAGCACGACGTCCGCTTCGCCGAGCCGACGACCGGGCGAGCCTACTGGGTGCGGCTGGGAGATGGGTTCACCCGAGCGGACAAGCCAGCCGAGGCGGTCGACGCCTATCTCAACGGGCTGCACAATGTGCCCGACGACGTGCCGACCGCCCTGAAGGTGAGCGAGCTGCTGGTCCGCATCAGCCGGGAGCGCCTGGCAGCGGGTGAGCTGTCCGATGGGGTCGCACAGCTCCACCGCGCGCTGCTCGTGATGAAGGGCCTCTTCGCCCACCGGCTCTCTATCGAGCAGCTCGAGTCGGTTAAGCGCCAGCTGACCGAATCGCTCGGCGCGTTGCGGGATACCCAGCCGAAATCTTGATCTTGTCACACAGACGGACGTCTAGTATACTGGTAGAAGTGGGCTAATTCGGATTTCACACCACTCGAACATCTCTTTTTTGCAATTTGGCTCAACCATGATCCCCGCAAGAAATACGTCCTGATGGCAACCACATACACCGCCTATTTTGACGCTAGTGGACACCCCTCAGATGGGCTTGCGATGTTTGTTGCAGGGTTCGTGTCCAGCGCAGAAAAATGGTCAAAGTTTGGAACCCAATGGAAGGCACTCTTGAAAAAGTACGGCATCGATCCGCCATTCCACATGACAGACTTTATGAGCAAGACCGGCAAGTATGAGAACTGGCAAACCTTCCCTGACGAGAAGCGTCGCCTGTTTCTCTTTGAAGCAATCCGCACAATTAAGAGAAACACCCGAAAAAGCTTTGCCATCGGGATTCTGCAAAAGGAATTAGAAAAAGCCAAGCGCGAATACATGTTCGATTTGCTCGAAGAACCAGCATATGTGTGGTGTGGAATGAGCGCCATCAAGAAAGCTATGCAATGGATGGAACGCCACGGTGTTCACCACAATGATATTGAGTTGATTTTTGAGAAAGGGGATCTGAAACAACATAACCTTGAAGAAGCCGCATTCAAAACATGGAAGATTCTGCCAATCTTTAGACCAAACGCTGACCTTGTGCCATTCCAAGCGGCTGATTTTCTTGGAGTTATGCTCGAATGTTGTGGATGGAGAGAAACGAACAGGCGTATCCTTGGTTGAGAATGTGGAACCACGGCGTGTTAGCGACACGCCACAACCAGGAGGATACGCCCATGGAGCAGGATACGTCATGGCCGGCGGGA
>OBEQ012007290.1_pt1 | contig 17519 bp, 15 predicted proteins | sample 1670901 | NCBI WGS metagenome assembly OBEQ01 (sample SAMEA104232315, study PRJEB22302) | groundwater metagenome | biome: forest; feature: aquifer; material: groundwater | place: USA | collected 2011-08-07 | depth 5.4 m
AGATATTAATATGGCTCCAGCTTCTGCTTCTGCGGGTTTCTCACCCAGTCCGACTCCGATTCCTTTATCTTCGGTCACTCCCATCCCAGCTCCAACCTTAACCAATACTCCTTCGCTTTCGCCAACTGCGACCGTGAGCTATACACCTACGCCAGCCCCATTACCATCTGATACACCAACGCCCAGCCCTTCAGCCAGTCCGACTCCTGTACCCCTTACCTCAACTACCCCAGTACCTACCACTACTCCAACACCAAGCCCAACTGCCACGCCGGTACTCACCCCTACACCCACACCATGAGCGAATAAAATACAATAAGTAATATATTTTTCAACTTGATATTTATTAAAATTTTATATACTTTTAAATTCTATTTAGTTAATTGATGTATCGGCTGATAGCAGATAGGTCAATTAACTAATACTATATATTTATGGAAATAAATTTGATATCTGATGATGAGCAGACTGAATATGAGGTACCTATAGCGGATCAACATATGTCGGAAGAATTTTCGTCAGGCCTGTCTGCGCAGGCAGGCGACAGGCCGGTAATCACCGGGAACCCAATGTTCAAAAAAGCCATACGCTGGCTGGTGTATACCGTGGCATTTTTACTGCCGCTTTGGTTTTTGCCATTTACCGCGGACAAATTGGAATTTAATAAGCAATTCCTCCTGGTCGCTATTGCCGGAATCGGATTGATATTGTATCTCTTGGATGTAGTTAAAAGCGGTACCCTAAGGTACAAAAAGAGTTCATTTTATTGGCCCTTGGCAGGAATTGTTTTTGCCGCTGTCATTTCTGTTATTTTTTCTGTGAATCGCTATACCAGTATTTTTGGTACCGGTTCAGAAAATTCATTTTCACTTGTGAGTCTGGCTTCTTTGGTGGTTTTATTTTTCTTGGCCGTCAGCTCGATAGAGGATAGGGGTAGGGTATTGAAAAGTATAATTGTTTTTTCTTGGGCGCTAACATTTCTTTTTGGCGCATTGCAGGTTCTGGGGCTATTTATTTTCAAGGGTGTTTTTGCTACGAGGGCATTTAATACAGTTGGCCTCGTTAATTCATTAGCTATATTGGCCGCTATTGGATTGTCGTTCTTTTATAATTTTGTTTCCGGACTGTCTGCCCAGTCGGGCCTGCCTGCGCAGTCGGAAGATGATCTTGAGAAAACAAAATTTGAGAAGCTGGCTGGCTTTGTATGTTATCCAGCTTTTGTAGTTTGTTTATTCTTGGTGGTTCTTGCAAACTGGTGGCCAATTTGGACGGTTGCTTTTGTGTCTCTTTTGGCTTGTGCCGGATTTAATTCCCGAGAGTCACTATTTGGCGATTTACGATCAGGCAAAATGAAATTATTTGTAGGACCGTTGGCGGTGATAGTTTTAGGGCTATTCCTAATGCTTACTAATTTCAATTTGTTTCCAATTAAATCAAAGTTGCCAATAGAAGTGGCGCCGGCTTACGGTGTGTCACTTGAAATAGCGGGCCAGGCATTAAGTGTGCGGCCCCTTGGTTATGGATTGGAAAATTTTCCTATCGCTTACTATAAATTTAAACCGGTGAGCATTGCCAATACGGTTTTCTATCAGACGAGATTTGAAGATTCAACATCTGAAATAATGAATCTTCCTGTTGAAGGTGGTATTCTGATGATCTTAGCATTTTTATCACTACTCTGGTTTTATAGTAAAGAACTGGTCGCATCCTTTAAGTCAAAAGATAAAAACTTAAATTTTATTTGGGCCGCTAGTCTAGGGTTCTTTGTAGCTTTTTTCTTGTATCCATTCAACATTACATTAATGGTTTTCCTTGTCCTTATGTTGGTCCTGATTTCTTTGGGACGGAACAACCAAGAAAAAGTTTTAAATCTGGAAGAGAGTACGAGGCATTCATTCGTCGGCTCACTCGCATTTATCCTTGGCCTAGTCCTGGTTTTAGTGGCCGGATATTTCTGTGTAAATAATTATCTTGCCGATGTCTATTTGCAAAAAGCGCTGGCCACCAGTGATAAAAATCAGTCGATAAGCTTATTTGTTAAAAGTTTAAACAGTAATCCTAATGATACGAGAGCATATCAATTTTTGTCCCAGATTATGATTGTTCAGCTGGCAGATGATATTAAGAAGGGCCCACAAAATAAAGAAACTAACGAAAATTATAATTCCAGGATGCAAAACCAAATGGTGTCAGCAGTCAATGTGGCCGTACAAGCAACTAAAGTTAATCCTGCCGACTCAGAAAATTGGGCCAATCTCTCAACTATTTACCAGAATTTAGTCGGTCTGGTCGGTGGCGCAGATCAGGCAGCGGTCAATGCCAATAATGAGTCATTGAAACGAAATCCAAATGATCCGGTCGCATATTTAAGGCTGGGTAATATATATCTATCTGCGGCATATAACATTCAGCGCGTTATTGATAATCCGCCAAAAGATCAAGCAGGAAAAATTAATTTTGCCGCCGCAAGAAGCCAGGTCAACAGTAATCTCTCAAATGCTGAAATTAATTTCAAAAAGGCCATCTCTCTTTATGGTAATTTCGGTCAGGCGCTTTATAATCTAGCTGCCGTTTACGACCGTGAGGGCAAAGTTCCTGAAGCCATAAAACAATTCGAAAAGTTACAAGCTTCTAACCCCAATGATCCAAGTATCGTATTCCAATTAGGCCTCTTATATTACCGTAACAGCCAAAAGGATAATGCCTTCAAGGCATGGCAGAAGGCAGTGTTGCTCTTCCCGAGTTATTCCAATGCTCGTTGGTATTTGTCGCTGATCTATGAAGAAAGGGGAGATATCGCCAGTGCCTTGGCACAGGTTGAGGAGATCCAGAAGTCTAATCCTGATGATCAAATGGTCGTGTCTCGGCTTGATCAGTTGAGGGCAGGCAAGAGAACTATTCCGCCAGATAAGCTTCTATCCAAGCAGCCACTGAATAAGTAGGTCAAAAAATATAGTCTTGCAGAATAAATATTACAAAATTTTATTGATCGTAGTTATGGCCTTGTTCATTGCGGGCACTATGGTAATATTTTTGCCGCGGGTATTTTTTTCAAGTTCTGATGTTGTTGAATTCAAAATAGAAAAAGGGCAATCATTGGGCGAGATCGCGCGCCTACTTGCCAAGGATAATTTAATTATCAGCAGGGTTGTTTTTATGGTCTATGCCAGGGCGACCGGCCAGGAAAGAAAGTTCCAGGCCGGTCGCTACCTGATTTCTAGATCGTCAAATATCTGGGGTTTGGTGAATATGTTTTCCCACGGCCTGGCCATATCAGATGATATTTCGGTTGTAATACCCGAGGGGACTAATGTTGCCGATATAGATAAGATATTTTCAAAAACTGGCCTAACGCGGGTTGGGGATCTTTTGGCCGTGGGAGCTCTTCAAAAAGAAGGCTATTTATTCCCGGATACTTATAAGTTTAATACCGAAGATAAGCCAACCGCCGTTGAAATCATTAAGGTATTGGAAGATAACTTTAATAAGAAAAATGAAAAGTTAATTAGATCTATAGCTGGCGACAGATTCAAGAAGGCAATTATAGTAGCTTCTATTTTGGAAAAAGAAGTTAAGACCGAATATGATATGCGCTTGGTCGCAGGTATTATTGAAAAAAGACTATCTCTCAGGATGCCGCTTCAGGTGGATGCGGTCGTCGCTTACGGTGTCTGTTATCCGAAGTTTGAGCTCAAAAAGTATTGCGATGTTTCTTTGGCGAATATTGTTGATAACCTAAATTTAAGTTCAGGGTATAATATATATAGGAAGACTGGTTTACCCCCTGCACCTATTTCTAATCCCGGTTCGAAGGCGATAAGGGCGTCTCTCAATCCGCAGCGAAGCGATTATTTATATTATCTGACTGCCAAAAACGGAGTTACTATTTTTTCTAAAACATCAGCTGAACACCAAAGAAACCGCAAAATATATTTGAACTTATATTGATAAATAAACCATAGATGTTGAACCTTTTTGTAAATACTGCTCATGCCGCTGTATCTCTGCCGAACTTTAATCAGCAGGATTTGCCGGCATTCATAAGTTCTGTCTATAGCTTTTCTCTTACCATTCTTGGTCTGGCTATTTTCGTTCAGATCATAAGAGCTGGTTTCAAGTGGTTTACCGCGGCAGGCAACGCAGGAAAGTCGGGGGAAGCTACCAAGATGATAAAAAACGCCATCATTGGCGCTATTTTACTCTTGGCATCTTATCTAATTCTCAATGTCATCAACCCTGATTTAGTTAAAAATACCTTCAAGTTCAATCTTCCTCCAAGTAGTTCTGTGCCAGCACCTGTGGCAGCTACACAGACTCCTCAGACTGCCGGTCCACTCCAAATCACAGGTACCAATACCCCGTCCCCATCCGGTTTTCTGGATAAATTTATAAACAAAGCAAAAGCTGCAGGTATTTATTCTTTTGATGTGAGGGTAGTCGACGCCAATGGCAATGGATGCACGAAGACTTATAATATAGAAGTTGTAGCTAACACCAGTTCGTTTACGGGTAGCAATAAAGTAGCTTTTGCAAAATCTCATTATACCCATGATTTATTTGACATAGCCAATGCAGATACTAGTTGTGCTGTGGTTGACCTTGGAGCAGGTATTATACCAACCGGGGTTGAGGGTATGGCTTACTATGCTGAAATACCGGCAACCGGTGGTAAGGTTCCCTATGTTTATTCCATAACCAACGGTTCATTGCCTCCTGGGCTTTCCGTAACGGCGAATCTGTCCGGTGGTGGAACTGTGACCGTAGGTGGTACACCAGTTACTACGGGTGAAGCAGGTCCGTCAATTGGTTTCATTCGAACTCTTAGATTAACTATTACAAAACCAGGACCGATTTCGATTCGTGAGGTTGAAATTTATGATACCTCCGGAGCAAAGCTTCCGGCCGGTAAGATAAGGGCAAGCAGTAATGTCTCGGAAGCCAGCAAGGTTTTGGATGGTAACCCCGATACTGTTTGGACTGCTTCTGGCGGCTCTGCCTGGATTTTATTTGATTTGGATTTGGGCAAAGGTTCTGCTCACAGTATTTCTAAGGTCAAGGTAATGCCGGGCAATAATAGCGCTAGCGGCACCATCCAAGCTATGGTGACCGCGGCAGGTGCCGATGATCCTACCGGAGGACCATTTCAGTATACCTTCCAGCCACTGGGTTCATATATGCCATACCCTGACGCTTTTTTGGTGAGAGGTGTTACTACCCCTGTAGATACATGGAAGGCTCCATTTAAGGATGGTGTATTTTTGGAATATCCTCCTCTGTCATATGCTGGAAAACCTACCGTTTCTTTTACGGTTAACGGACGGAAAAGTATAGATGCTAATAAGAACGCCGGTGTTAACGGTGAGAAGATTATTTATTCCTGGACCTCCACTAATGCTGATTATGTCACTGTTACCGGCAGTGCGGTACCCAACCCCGCAGTAACATTTAATTTATCAGCGGATGATAGCAGAATTTGCGCTATTCTTAACGATGAAATGATAAAGACTACCTTTACCACAAGGAGTCACCCGATGCCCGTGAATGGATCCGCCGAAGGAGCGCAGTATGTGAATGGTTGTGGGGGCTTTATATTTACTTACACAATTACCGCAGGACAAAGAAGCACCGGTAAAACAGCCTCAGATAATGTAATTACCAAATTAAATATTCCAGGTACTGCTACCCCGGCTTCGGGCACTGGCGGTGCTACATGTACACCTAGTTGTACGACTAACCATATTTGTCAACCCGATCCAACATACAACAAAAACCTGTATGGTGCAGTCACCTGCCCTGCCGAGAAAAATGTTTTTTGTCCGCTTGGTTGCCAGTGGACTAAGACTGATGAGAGTTGTACGACGACTTGTACTGGTGGTGGTAGTATATCCGCTGCCTGTACCAATAAATTTTCTGCCGAACAAACTGATTGCATAAATAGTGGATTTTACGCCCAAAATGGCTACTGTAATTATTCTGATCAAGCTTTAGCTATGAATTGTGGCCAGACAGGGGGTGCTGGAAAAGCAAAGACTGGATTTTGTTTACCGGATAATATATCGCAGCAAGGATGTCTCCCAGCATACCCACAAAGCCAACTATGTTCCGCCCTGGGTATAGCTGGTGCATCATGCAAGTAAATAAATAGCCCCCTCTTGTATTGGACGGTAGTTTCTGTTATTCTTAATTTACCGTAGAAAGCGGGCGACCATAAGTCCCGCCGAGGTATAAGCCTTTTTAAGGTCGATCTACGGTTTAAAAGACCGTTTTTTATTTATTATGAAAACAAAATTACAAAAGAAAGACGAATTAGCTGATTTGAAATACAAGCTTTCTAAGGCCAAGATAACAATTTTTACTTCCTTTGCCAGAGAAGGCGAGAAGGGATTAAATGTTAGCCAGTTGAGGGTACTGAAGAAAGACCTGAAAACAATGGACTCGGAATACTTGGTTGAAAAGAAAACGCTATTGGACAAAACTTTGGGCGAAACCAAAAAGGGCGTCGACGTTTTCCAGTATCAGGGTTCTATTGGTTTAGTGTTCGGATATGGCGATGAGATAGGTGCTGCCAAAACCGTTTATACTTTTGCCAAAAAGAATCCCGCATTGAAATATTTCGGAGCTTTATGGGGGGGCAAGTTTATGGATCTTCCTGAATTTACGGAATTTGCCAGATTGCCGGCGCGTGAAGTTTTGATAAGTAGACTTCTGGGCATGATGAAATATCCGCTTTCAGCATTGGCGGCGGTATTGAATCAAGTAGCCGAAAAGAAGGCCAGTCCAGCAAGCAATTAAAATAATAAATTAACCCAAAAAATTATGACAAACGAAGATTTTGTAAAACAAATTGAAACTATGACCGTCCTTGAATTAAATGGATTAGTCAAAGCACTTGAAGAAAAGTTTGGTGTCTCAGCTGCTATGATGGGCTCCGCCCCGGCAACCGGTGCAAGTGAAGAGGGCGCAGTTGCTGAAGAGAAGGATTCCTTTAATGTTGTATTAAAGGATGGTGGCCAGCAAAAGATCCAGGTGATCAAGGTAGTCAGAGAAGTTACCGGCAAAGGCCTTAAAGAAGCCAAGGATATGGTTGATGCCGCCCCTGCGGTAATCAAAGAAGGTGTTAAAAAAGAAGAAGCCGAAGAGCTCAAGAAGAAACTAGAAGAAGCAGGAGGTACAGTAGAATTGAAATAAGCACAATAAGAGAATTTCTGATCGTGATTCCACTCTAATCAAAAACACCCACTGGGTGTTTTTGATTTTGCTTATGAAAGAGCCCGCGGGGAGCGTGGGCTCTTCGCGGGCTCTTTATCGTCGCAACCCAGGCGGCAGGCGCAGTGGGAGATCGCGCCAGCTTGCGGGCGGTTGGCGGCGAGCGAAATCACAGTCGTCGCAGCCCATATGTCCGTGGTCTTGGGAAATTGCCGTTCGCTCCCAATGGTCTTGTTCCATGGCCTTCTTCATACTGCGGGGTAGGTCATGCCAATCTTCTGTGCTCAATCCTTCTGGTATGTAAGACATCGTACTCTCCTTTTCTGATATAATCATTATACAGAAGTGTTGCGCTTACTTGTTGAACCCAGTTCTATTTAATCTGCCAGACCTTATTGTCTCCTGACAGGATCCAGATTGTGCCGTCGGATGAGATATTGATGTCTTTGATTTCCTTGGCCGAACCTAGTTTGTAAGTTGCCTTTAGAGAACCATCAGTTTTATCAAAGACATAGACAAGTTTAGCGGGTTTATCAGAGAGATATATGAAGGCTGCATTCTTGCTTGTGAATATTCTGCTGTCGGAAGATAGTTTAACCTGCAAATCAAACGCACCGGATTGTTTGCCTTTGAAGTATTTGATTAGTTGACCATCGCTGTTAAGGGTAAAGATATTGCCATCGGCGGCTATGGAAATTAGTTGTCCATTTGCAGTGTCTGTGCCCCATAGAACCCTTTTAACACCGCCACTGGTGACATCGGCATATTTATAAATATTATTGTTGGAAAGAGTATAAAAATTATTTTCATAAAACACAGCGCCGGCGGCAGGAAGCGGTTCTTTTAGCGAGTAAGGCTTTGTATTTTTGGACTTCAGGTCATAGACGCTAAATCCATCGCTACCGTTGAAGGTTGAGATCGAAGCATCGTCTGTATATGCAAATTTGGGATTGTTTTTGAATTGTCCGATTTCATTCACATCTGGGTTGGCTGAAAGGATTCTGCCATCAGCAGATATGACAACCGCTCCATTACCCGATGCAGCAATAAGATTTGAAGCAAAGTCTTTCTGTTTGCTCAAGTCCGCAAACAAGACCGGCTGTTTGTCGCTAACATGATTAATGCCGTCAGCGACTTTATCTATCGCTGCCTTCAGGGTAGTTATTTTCTTGCCGGATAAGCCGGAAATCTCTGAGCTTGCTGTCCAAAGAAGGGACCTAGCTTCTTTTGGGTTGTTTTCGGCTATACGCGATTGAGCGAGTTTTAAATTTTGAGATGCCTGATTATAAGCGGCGTTAGTTTGACTTGAACCGCCGGATTTTATTACAACAAAAGCAATCAACGGTAGAATTATAATCAAAGCTAGTATTATAAAGCCTTTCAACTTGGTCCTGCTGCTCATGCGACTTAAAGATCCAATTTTTCTAAATTGGCTGGCGGCCAGAGTAATAATATTCGATCTTCTGGATACCGAAAGTTCTGCAGTTATAATTCTGGATTGGTCTAACCCCGAGTCAATGGTATTTGTGTTCTTGTTTGCCCATCCGGTAGGCCCACTTGCGGCCTTGCCTGTAGCGGGTGAGGTAATAACCTCCTCGGGTTCCTGAGCGTGAATCTGTTGTTCTTCCTGTGGGTCGGCGATATCAGAATCAGGAGTGAGTGTTTTTGGGTCGGGTGCCACCTGATAAGAGGCGAGCATCGAGTATGAGGGGGCAGCACCTACCGGCAGTTCCTTTATCTGGCACATATCAATATGTATGCCACAACAAGAAAAATTATTGGCATTTGCTGAAAGCTGTTCAATTTTTTGGCCGAATTCTTCCTGGCTCTCTTTAACAAAAATGCCATTAAGCAGTTTCTCTCTTGAGGTTATGGCTCGCATGGGGAAATATGCAAAAATCTTGTCTTTTGGCTGTAGTCTGCCGGAAATGATATTGGCGAACTGTTTCTCGTCTTCGGCATCTTTGCTGAAGAGCTCTATATTATTAAGGACATCAATGTAGTCGTTGTTTCGTGCCATGGCGACCTTGAACTTGCCAAGGCGAGAGATAAAAATATTATCGTTTGCAATAACAAAAAGCCCTATATTTAGTTTGAATTTTTTATTTTTGAAGAAATCATCCAGGACATCGTTCAGTTTTTTCAGTGTGCGCTCAAATGAATTCTTAGAGTTTCTTTCTTGTAAGGAAATATCGGAATAATACTCGCGCTTAGCCAGAGAAGAAATCAAGCTGACGATATAGGATAAATCTTCCTGATTGGAATATTTAATCTGGCCTATTACAAAAAGAGAGCCAAGATTTTTTTCTTGGTTGGTTGTGCCTTGATACGATAAGACATCAAAATGAACATCTGATTCCCCGTTTTTATAGATCAACTCTTTTGTTATAGGTTTTAGGATTATTTTTTCCATTTTTTCTTTTGATTGACATTAACCCGTCTATTTAATAACCTTTAGTGAACGGAGCGACATAACCATTTTAACTCATTAATTATAAACATGTCAAAACCTATTTTAGAAACATTATTTGATTCGGGGGCCAGAGTAAAAATACTCAAGTTTTTGTTTCGCAATATAGGTTCAAACTTTAGCTTAAAAGAATTAGCCACACGGACCCAAGAAAGGCAGAGTATAATAAATGAGGAAATAAAAAAGTTACTGGAGATTGGCCTAGTTAAAATAAAAAGATGAAAAAGTCTAAAACAAACAGCAAAACCAAATCAAAGGCGAAGAGTGTTAAGGCTCCGCGCAAGCTTACCTATTTCTTAAATCCGGGCTTTGAATTTATTTCTGAGTTGAGAGACCTTGTCTTAAAATCTTCGCCGGCAGAAATAAACAAAATGATTGAAAGGATAAACAAGCTTGGTCAGGTTAAGCTCGCGGTAGTTTCTGGTATTTTCATCGGTAAAGAAAATCCAGACCCATCCATAGCAGATCTCCTCATTGTGGGCGATGATCTTGATAATAGAAAATTACGTATTTTTTTGAAGTCTCTTGAGGCGGAGGTGGGCAAGGAAATCAAGTTCGCCCTTATGGAAAAAGAAGAGTTCAAATATCGCTTGTCGATGTTTGATATGTTTGTGCGTGTGTTAATGGAGGGACCTCATGTTAAATTAATAAATAAGCTGGGGATATAGGGTAGGGCAGTTAGTTTAATGGTAAAACGCTGCATTCACATTGCAGAGAGCATAGGTCCGATTCCTATACTGCCCACTGTTGCGCAGACATGATTACATGCCTGCATCTCGTCTTTTTATTTTCACCACCCTTGGTGGTGTTCTCGGTGTTGATAACTTGTCAATACTAAAATAGTTTTGTCAACAAATAATTCCGTTACACCTCAAAAAATCAGCCATAATGGCTGATTTTTTGATTTAATGGGGAATATCGGATTGACGACAAAGTTATACACATTGTGCAGTGTTGCATGCGATTAGTGCGGTGGTATATAATGAACCTATAGTGTAAAGAAGTGGATAGAAGTGTTAATAACTACTCAAATTAGTGGATAAACATGAATAAAGAATTATTGAAGATAGGCTACCACGAACCCCGAAAGAAGATAGATAAAGACTACTCGCGACTAATAATATATTATCTTTTATTAAAAAAATGCTTATTGGAGAATACAAACATACAATCGACCCCAAAAAGAGACTTTCTATTCCAATTAAGCTACGAAAAGAAATCGGAGACGGGGCGATCTTAACGAGGGGATTAGACAGTTGTTTGTTCTTGTTTCCTTTAAAAGAGTGGAATCAGTTAGCTGACAAGCTGGGTAAGTTGCCGTTAGGTCAGCAGGATACGAGGGGATTCGTGAGATTGTTGCTGTCAGGAGCTGTGGAAGTTGAGTTTGATCAACTAGGAAGAGTGTTGGTGCCTGACTATCTGAGAGATTATGCAGACTTGAAAAAATCAGTAGTCGTGGCAGGTCTTTTTAACAGATTGGAAATTTGGGACGAAAGTAAGTGGCAGATTTATAAAGCAAACCTTGAAAAGAACAGTGATAAGATTGCGGAAAAATTGGGGGAACTGGGAGTGATTTAAAATTTGAACGCCAATGCGACACATTCCAGTACTTTTAGAAGAAGTGATTGAGCAATTAGATCCCAAGCCGGGTCAAAGATTTATTGACGCGACAATCAGTGATGGCGGCCACTCGCTGGCGATTGCAGAGCGCATCATACCGCATGGCAAAATACTGGGCATAGAGTGGGACCCGGAAATATTCAATAATTTAAAAACAAAGATCGGTAATTCAGATTTTAATGAGAATTTCATTTTAATAAATGACAGTTATGTGAATTTAAAAAACATAGCCGAAGAGAATGACTTTTCAAATGTTGACGGAGTAATCTTTGATCTTGGGATGTCGAGTTGGCATCTTGAGGAATCAAGCAGGGGATTCAGCTTTCAGAAAGATGAACCGCTGAATATGCGCTTCAATCCGCATTCTGACCGGACAGGTCTGACAGAAGGACATCCGGAAGTTACGGCCGAAGAAATAATAAATAGATACGAGAGCGCGGACCTTGCAAAAATTTTAAAAGAATATGGAGAAGAAGGATTTGCCAGACAGATTGCTTCGGCGATCGTTGAGGCCAGAAAAAAGAATCCCATTAAGACAACATTCCAGCTAGTCGAGATAATTAAAAATGCATTGCCGTTCTGGTATCGCAAAAGAAAGATACATTTCGCCACTCTGACCTTTCAGGCATTGAGAATCGCAGTTAACAATGAATTGGAAAACATAAAGACAGGATTGGGGCAGGCCGAGCAGTTATTGGCAAAAGGCGGAAGGTCAGCAGTAATTTCATTTCATTCGCTAGAAGACAGGATAGTTAAAAATTTTTTCCAGGAAAGAAGCGCCGCCGGCAGAGTGAAGAGATCGAAATATTCCAAAGAGATAATGCCGGAACCGACAGGATTAAAAATAATAACAAAGAAACCGATCATGGCAGGGGCCGTAGAGTTAGCCAATAATCCCCGGGCCAGGAGCGCTAAATTAAGAATTGCAGAAAAATTATAAAATGACATCATATTCAGCCGTTATTGGCGTTCAAAAATCAGCAGTTTCATTTCATCAAGAGAGGCCAGGACTCTACAGGTCTAGTTTAGTTCTGATTATGTTAGCGTCAGCAATGATGCTTGGCTATGTGTTCCTGGCAAACTTTTTAGTTTCTCAAAGATATGTCGTTAGCGCGCGCAAATCTCAGTTTCATCAATTAAGTTTAACTCAACCGGCCAGTAGTTTGGGCGCCGACGATGCTGGCATAAAAGAATTGTTGCAATTCGCTCAAAAATCGGGCATGGTAGAGGCTAAAGGCAGTGATACCATCATTGAAGATTTGGGTGTCGCACTATCTAAGCCAGGACTATAACAGAGGGTTTCAATATCACCTCTAATACTATGTATGAAACCGGTTGCTAGAATTAATTTCTTTCTACTTTGTCTTCTGTTAACAATAAGCCTAATAACATATAGGCTTTTTAATTTAACCTACACTCAACACTCTGCTTTTGTTAAATCTGCCCAGAGCCAATACAATAATCCGTCAGCATTGCTTGCTGGGCGAGGAAATATTTATTTTTCAGACCCATCTTCTAATAAGGGAAAAATTCTTGCAGCTACCAATAAGCCGTCTTTTTATATTTATTCTAATAATAAATCCGTTGATTCACCTCATGATGAAGCTTTAAAATTGGGAGCAATATTAAACAAAGATTCGAGTGGCTTGGAAGCACAACTTAGTGACAAAAACAAAACCTACAATGTTATCTCGGAAGGTTTAAATAAGGGCCAGGCTGATCAGGTTAAAGCATTAAAGTTAAAGGGTATCAGTGTGGCCAATGAGATTGCCAGATTTTATACTCAAGGAACCTTGGCTGCGCCCGTTCTGGGGTTTGTCGGTTTTGACGGTAACCAACGGACCGGGCAATATGGTATCGAATCATATTACGACAGTGTTTTGAGTGGCGAGAAGAGAACTCTGTCTATCTTTGGTAATAAAACATACTCCGGTTTGTTGAATTTTTTTAGTTTCTTAAATAAGCAAAAAGATACCCCCAAAGCATCAGAAAATTCTGACGGCAGCGATGTCGTCCTCACTATTGATAAAAATATTCAATCCTTGGTTGAAGTTAAGCTTGGCATACTTTTGAAAAAATGGAGCGCGGCTTCCGGCACGATTATAGTAGAGGATCCAAATAGCGGAGAAATATTGGCCCTGGCTTCTTCTCCAAGCTTTGATCCGAATAATTACGCTGATTACAAATTGGGTGATTTTTTGAACCCCAACGTTCAACAAATATTTGAACCCGGTTCGTCATTTAAGCCGATTACCATGTCTGCTGCTGTTGATACAGGTGTAGTCACCCCGGATACTACATATACAGATACGGGAGAGGCTAGGTTTGGCACCTATATCATTAAAAACTTTGATGAGAAAGCACACGGAGTGCAAACTATGCGCCAGGTCTTAGAACATTCCTTGAATACGGGAGCAATGTTTGCTCAGGACAAGACCGGGGATGATAAATTTTTAAATTATGTCGTGGGTTTTGGTTTTGGACAAAAAACAGGAGTGGATCTATCTGGTGAGATATCTGGCAATATCACTAACCTTTATTCGGGGCGTAAAATTAACTTCGCCACGGCTTCATATGGTCAGGGTATTGCCGTAACGCCTCTTCAACTCGTGAATGCTTTTTCGGCAATTGCCAATGGCGGTAAGCTAATGTGGCCTCATTTAGTTAAAGAAATTATAAATTTTGATGGCACTGAAGTTGCGACAAAGCCAAAGGTGATAGGTTCGCCGATTACCGAAAAAACATCACAGCAACTTAAATCAATGCTTGTGGACGTGGTTGACAAGGGATTTGATAAGGCCAGGATAAGTGGCTATGACGTAGCTGGGAAGACTGGTACTGCGCAGATTCCTGATGGCAAGGGGCATTATTTGGATAACAACCAGTTCGTGCATGACTTTGTCGGTTTTGCCCCGGCTTACTCACCGAGATTTGTGATTTTAATTAAAATGGATAAGCCCAAAGGTATAACATTTGCCTCTGACAGCTTGTCGCCCATGTTTGGCGATATTGCCCGCTTCCTGATAAGATATTTTAATATCCCGCCAACCAGACAGTAAGCTTATTTCTATGCAAAAACTACTAAAAATAATACTAAAACTATTGGCCCAAAAGGTTATTAAGCGTTACCAGCCAGTAGTTGTCGGTGTGACCGGATCAGTTGGAAAGACAACTGCCAAGGAAGCGATTTATTCTGTTTTAAGCAGAAAGTTTTTAGTCTGGAGAAATAAAGAAAACTTTAATAATGAGCTTGGCGTGCCAATGACGGTTTTAGATATAGACCCGAAGCAAAAAAAGTTAGGAATGGTAGGTCAGTTGATGAGGGCTTTCTGGTTGGCCTATGGTTTATCAGGCCAAGAATATCCAAAAGTCTTGGTTTTAGAATTAGCTGCTGACAGACCCGGGGATATCGGATACCTTATAGAAGTCGTACAGCCCCAGATAGGTGTAGTGACCGCTGTCGGTGAAGTGCCGGTGCATGTCGTATTCTATGCTAGCCCGGAAGCGGTAGCCCAAGAAAAAGCCAAGCTTATAGAATTTCTGCCCCAACAAGGGGGTCTTGCGGTGTTGAATTACGATGATCAAACGGTCTTGGATATGAAAGAAAAATCAAAGGCAAAGGTAGTTACTTTTGGTTTTAGTAATTCTGCTGATGTCTGGGTCTCTGATATATCATATTTTGCAAGTGATGACAGTAAGAGTGTAGGCGGTTTATCGTTCAAAATAAATCAAGGCAGTACTTTTTTGCCGGTCAGAATTAATGATTTAATAGGTTCCCATCAGCTCTATGGTATTTTGGCGGCTACTGCAGTTGGCTCCCATTTTGAAATCAATTTAATTGATATTTCACATTCTTTAGAAAATATAGACCTACCTCACGGCAGGATGAATCTGCTTCGAGGCATTAAAAACAGCATTATCATTGATGATACCTACAATGCATCGCCTCTTTCTATGCATGCGGCCTTGGACGCTCTGCGCGATTTTGCAACGGCGAGAGATGCGCTTGAGGGCGCAAAGACCGGTCGCAGGATTGCTGTGCTTGGCGATATGCGTGAACTTGGTAAGTACGAGGTACAGGCACATCAGGCGGTCGGTAATTTCGCCGCTGAGCGTTGCGATATCCTAATAACCGTAGGCTTGGCAGCAAAATTTATTGCTAGTGCCGCTTTCAATCAGATGGCCAAAGAAAATATAATGAGTTTTGACGATTCAAAGGAAGCTAAGTCAAAAATTAAGGAGATTATTCCGGAAAATGATGTAATACTGGTCACGGGTTCTCAGGGTATGAGAATGGAGAAGATAGTCGAAGAAATCATGTCTGAACCGGAGAGGGCCTCAGAATTACTTTGCCGCCAGTATGGTAAGTGGCTAGAGTCTTAATCTTTGTTTTTCTGCCAAAATTTGATATAGTCGGGAATAAATTGGCGCCATCGTCTATCGGCTAGGACACATCCTTCTCAAGGATGGAAGCGGGGTTCGATTCCCCGTGGCGCTGCGAACTATCCACAATATACCATGGATAACTTAATTAAGTATTCTACAGAACAATTAAAGCAAGAAGTCGAGTCTATATTTAACCTCGATTACTTAAAACAAGAAAGAGCCCCCATAGATTCAGGAGAGTATAAATTCAACTCATTCCCAGGAATGAGGGCAAATCACTATCTTATTAAATCAAGCGACAGCTCAGACTATTTTTTCGGAGATTTTAAGAATACTGAGATAGAAAACTTTGTGAAGTTGGTATCCAATAAATTATCTGAGTTGGGGCTTGAAGATAAGGGCAGGTATTGTTTCATGACTATTGACCAGGGTTGGGTTGAGTCAGGTAAAACGCTTCGAGTGGAGGGCTGGCACTTGGATGGTTTGCAGGGTGACGGGGTGCGGGTTAAGAAACCAGCAGATTTTGAGTTTTTATGGTTTGACTGCCTGCCGACTTTATTTGCAACCCAAAAGTTTGATATTGATGGGCTAAATCTATCCACTCACAACATATTTAACTGGCTTGGCAAACGGGTAGATTCCACGAAAATTCTTGAAACTAAACCCTTTAGAATTTACGGAATTAACCCGTATCATGTTCATAGGGCGAATGAAGCAAAAGGGAGAATCTACAGAAGGTTTATCAGATTGGCATACACCTATATACCAGTAACTTCGGTCAGGATGACAGTCAATCCAGAAATGAAATATAACTATGATTATCACACGACATCAGGAGAAATTCCTGATTACTTAAAATAATGATATGTCTGGAATGTGTATTTCCACTTCAGAACAGTCTGTTCTATAGTGTTCCATTCTAGACCCCCGTAGGCTGCGAAATAAAAACTTCTAACTGCCGCAGTACTTTTAACACTTCGACACTATCTTTGACAAATGTTATGTAATTTGCTAAGGTTTAATCATATAAAATGAGCTTCGCAATAATAAAAACGGAGGTAAACAATACAAGGTTGCCGAGGGTGATAAGTTTCTTGTTGAGAAACTTGAGCATGAAACTGGTGTGGAGTTTGATTTTGACCAGGTTTTAATGATTACCAATGCCAAGCCCGAAAACACCAAGATTGGCCAACCTTTAGTTGAGGGTGCCAAGGTTCACGCTCGCGTTTTGGAGCATGGTAAAGGCGACAAGAAGATAGTTTTTAAATACTCAAATAAGACCCGCTATAAAAAGAAAAAGGGCCATCGCCAGCCATATACAAAGGTAGAAATTCTCAAGATCGTTTCTTAAAAATCATCCCGATCGGGGATGATTTTTAATTCAAAGACAAAATAAAACCCGCCTAAGTTTTTGGATTCATACCCAGCGTGCTACTGAGGTGAGGGCATATCCAAAAATTTTGGCGGGAAACCGCCATTTCTGGCGGGGCATTAGTTGTTTTTTAGGGTTCGAGTTTTGCTCGGCATTTATCACATACTACCTTTCCAAGACTATTTTCGATGATGTAGTTAGATAACTTTTGGTTTGCGTCCGAAGTCGTAGGTATAGCCAAGAAACCAGCTCGATTAATTCTTTTTGCCTCCTCTAAGCCAAGGCCCAATGTAGATGAGAATTTTTCGCAATTATTAATTCTACAAACCCATCCACTTTTTTCGGCGAATACTTGGTCAAAAGTAATGCAGTTGACGAATGGTTTTAGATAACCCGATAAGGCACCTAAGACTTCAAGCCAGGTCATGTTGTTTTGCACTGGGTTTCCTTCTTCTTGCCAGTATA
>OBEQ011102373.1_pt1 | contig 17515 bp, 15 predicted proteins | sample 1670901 | NCBI WGS metagenome assembly OBEQ01 (sample SAMEA104232315, study PRJEB22302) | groundwater metagenome | biome: forest; feature: aquifer; material: groundwater | place: USA | collected 2011-08-07 | depth 5.4 m
ATGTGCTATTGGAAACAGTGGCGCAGGCCGAAGAAACGCATCGGCGAATTGATCAAACTCGGTGCTCCGAGATATCACGCTATTCTTACAGGGTTGAGCAGGAAAGGCTACTGGCATCTTGCGAAAACCTTATCAACGAATTGTGGGTTATCGAATGAGCATCTTGAAAAGCAGGGACTCACTTCTATCCGCACACTGTGGATCAGGATTCACTATCCGGCTACGGCCCGATGATTCCGCGAAACGCCCCGTGCGGACCCGCATGCGGGGTGTTGTGGGGGCTGGGGGTTAACTACCCCCGGCTACCCGATTATGCTTGCCTTATTTGCTTCTGTTATATTTTGCGAATTCGGAGATCCAAAAATTCTCTCTTATTGCCTTTGCTACGTCTGTGAGACCTTTGTCACTTCCACCAAATTCTGTAACAAACTTGAGTAGATATTCTTTGGCTTTTTGAGAGTCGCCGCAAAGATAATTTGAGAATGTCTTTTCAAACCATCTGACATCTTCACCCTTGCCCGTCGCCGCTTTTGCAATGCCTTTGGCTGCAGCACCAGCGGCAGCGCTAAGCAGTTTACCGCCAAATCCTTTACTATTCCAATTGTCCCGCTCGGCCTCGGCTTTCGATTCGTTGCGCGAATTGTACTTATCAACGAATTTCTGATATTCAACTTGGTCTTTTCTTTCAAGTTGAATATTCCCAACTCGAAGATTTTCTGGAACTCCGCTTTTTTCTTCTTGCATCTCATAGCTCAGAAGAAAAGCGCCAATAATTTCCGTGACAGGGAAATCATGCGCTTCATATTTGCTGCAGCCGCATTCACTCGCAACGTCCTTATAATGTTTCTTTAATTCGGCATCGCTCGAAATATGCCCTAACGCCTCAGTAAATGTGCTGTCTGTAATACGGACATGATGTTCTCCACCCGGCTCATAGCTTCTTGAAAAAAACCCCATTTTAATCCTCCTTTTTTTAAAAGCTAATGTTTTATTTCAACTTCTTTCCGCATAAGCGACAGCCATCACGACCCTGTGCACAACTCGAACAATGAAAATGACCTTTTTCGCATGTCTTTCCCCCTGATAGTTCTTTCTCTTTGCCGCATGCATCACATTTCCTTTTTGCCATTCTACTCCTCCTTGACTACTGAAATTTACAGGCAACATGCCTGTATTGCTTGTTTTTAATCAATGTCACTTTCCCCTGTCCGATCTAACAGTAATAATAGAGGTGATACGCCGCACGAGTTTTATTTGATGCCGTTATTATTATTTGTGCATAACGCCGGTCATCAGCCGACCCGGCCACAGACGCGAAACTGAAAACGAAAGCGGCTATTCCGGGTCGGCTGATGACTTTGTTGTAAGCGGCTGTTCTATTCTTTCGTCCATTCCTTGTTCCCATTTTTACTATCACCGAGAATGAAACTGGCTGCTTGACTAATCGAGTTAAATGTCACGTCCCTTGTAAATTGATTATTGGCGTTTATTGTGCCGTCACTATGATAACGTGCTCTTAGTTCAAATGCACCTCTCGCACTTGTTTGAAATTTCGGTGCCGTACTTTTTGATATTGTTGAACCGTTCAGAACAGTGAATCTTCCGTCGTCCAATAAATAACCATAGGCGAGGACGCCATTCCTATGACTATTTATGACAAGTCTTTCACCCTTCTTGTGACCTTCATCGGGGTTGCGCGGCTGCATGATCCTGTTTGTCTGTATAATGGGCTTTGGTGTAGGTAGCGGGAGAAATAAATCTGATGCTAAAGATTCAATCTCGGGTATTCGTTGTGCTTCATTGTCAGTAATTGATTGCTCTTTTATTTTTATCTGAGTTGCTAGTTCTTGGAGTTTCTTTTTAAGCTCACCCAACTCTGTTTTTAAAACTGATACCGCATCAGCTTTCGATTGTTTAAGTTCATTGATCTCTTTATTCACTTTTAGAATTTCTTTTTCTCTTTGCTCAATATTATCAAACAATTCGCCACTCTGATAATTCTTAAGACCCAATATCTTTTCAAGTCGATTTAGTAGCTGATCATTGCCAAATTCTGTGATGTCAAATGAGTAGATTAGCGTTTCAGAAAAAGTTCTTTGATGCCGCCATAGGGGTGAATAAATCCTGAAGTTTCTACCATTCGTCAATATGGCTAAGACTGGCCGTTCCCTGCCACAGTAATCGCTTAGCTGTTGAACATGCATGTCAAGATTTTGGCCTAAAGCCTTAGTTTCTACAATGATCTTGTTCCCAATGTTGATGTCAATACGACTCCCTTGAGCTGCGTGTTCCATGTCTAAGTGTTGGTGGCCAAATGATTGAAGCATTGGAATGACAATTTTATATTTCACGTTATTTTCGCTCTGGATAAAGCTTGACAGGTCTAACGTGGCTAATTCATTTAATCGTTTTACGTCCATAGTTTCTCCTATAGATGAACAACAGAATTGACGACAATCTCAGTTTGGGCTTATACATATTTTTTGCTTACAACATATATTAGACAGAATGTGTGATATCAATATCATAGAATGTGTAATATTGAATATCCAATATTCTGCATATTATTGCCTAAAAGTCGAAATAATGCTATCCTCATCTAAAGCTACCTTGGGGGTTGCATGCAGGGGAAAAATCAACAAGACATTCATGAAGGCGATGGCAGCAGCAATTTTTTGGCATGAATATCTCGCCTTAGTAATCTCACAAGGCGTTCCGGAGGCTAAAGCACGATGGTACATGAAATGGGCCGAACAATTCGCTCGTTCTGTTCCGGCAGTTCCTCTCCGTGACAGAAGCGCAGACCACATCCGCAACTATCTCAGGGAGCTTTCCCGGAATCCCAACATAAAGAAATGGCAGCTCGAACAGGCCGCTCAAGCGCTGAGGATGCTTTACCGGGAATTTCTGAAAATCCCGTGGGCAGTTAACTGGCCTGACTGCATCAGCTATACGAATCACCAAGACGAAGATCCCTGCGCGCAGCAGTCTTCGAGCCCCGCCTATCCCGAGTCTGAACCGGGCCCTTTTAGGGACGAGGGCAGATGGCCTGCCGTTACCAGTGTTAAAGGCGACGTTTTTGAACGGCTGCGCACCGCCATACGGACGCGTCATTATTCTCTGCGCACGGAACAGGCTTATGAACAGTGGATAAGGCGATTTATCATATTCCATAAAATGAGACCTCCCATGGAATTGGGATCTGAATCCGTAAAAGAATACCTTGAGTATCTGGCAGTAGTCAGGAAAATCTCGGCGAGCACCCAGAACCAGGCGTTGAATGCGCTCGTCTTTTTTTATGATAATGTTTTGGAGAAACCGGTGGGCGACATGGGCGGCTTTACCAGGGCGAAGAGGCCCGATCGCCTTCCGGTTGTACTTAGCCGCGAGGAGGTTGACCGCCTGCTGAATGAATTGACCGGGGTTAAGGCGCTTATGGCCTGGCTTCTCTATGGCAGCGGGCTCAGACTCATGGAATGTCTTAGACTTAGGGTGAAGGACATAGATTTTGCGCTCGGGCAGATTGTGGTGCGGGACGGTAAAGGGCAGAAAGACCGGGTGACAATTCTCCCTAGGAGGTGCGAGGAACAACTGAAGGAATATCTTAAGAGTGTAAAGCTTCAGCATGAAAAGGACTTGCGTGAGGGATACGGAAGAGTGTATCTCTGGCCTGCCCTCGAGAGAAAATATCCCAATGCCGCAAAAGAATGGATATGGCAGTATGTATTTCCGTCTGAGCGGATGTCTGTCGACCCGCGCAGCAAAGTAGTGAGACGACACCATCTTTCCTTTTTTCGCGCAGGCCTGCCCGCCGGAAGGCAGGCTACCGCCGTTTATTGCAGCCCTCCACTGCTGCGGCAATATCGATTGATCGAACATCCCCTTCTCTTTTGAGACCCGCATTTCCGATAAGGCAAGCATGAAAGAGGAAAGAAGATCCCCCGATCCGCTGAAATCATTGTAAAGCAGTGAGTAGTAAGAAGTAAATACAAAAGCGGTCAGCTGTCAGCGATCAGCAGTCGGCGCGGAAATTGGTATGGGTCAAAGCCCCAAAAAACTGTGAGTAGTGAGAAGTGAATCAACAAAACGTGAATCGTGAAGGGCGCTGACAGCTGAATACTGAAAGCTGATCGCTGGAAGCTTACCACGTCAGCGAGAGGAGACAGCCGATGTCTGACTGCATGCGGTTGAATTTACACTTTATGACCATGCAATCACACGAGCGGTAACAGTAGCCGTCTTTTATCACCACATGCACATCGACACCCGTACTTTGCCTGTAAGGGCAGGGGATATGAAGTTTGCCGGTAGTTTCGGAAAAATGTTTCTCCAGATATTTACACTTCATTTATTATTATACAATTTTCGGCATGCTGAGATAAGAGGGGAGAGGGGACACAAGATTCTTCCGCTCAGAGCGTGGGAGAATACTCCCGGATCTTCGGCTGGGAAGACTTCGAGGTGATACCCGTGAGGTCGAAAAGGACCTTCATCGTGAAATCCCCCGGGCTTTTCACCGCTTCAAAGCGCACCCCCCAGCATTGTCTTTGATATTTCACATCCAGGACGACGTCCCTGAGTCCCGGCCCCTTTGCGTCGTACCACATCTGTCCGGATATCTGCAGGGTCTTGAGCGGGTTGAAGCCGACATAGGCGGTATACATCATAATCTCGTCCTTTCTGTTATACCTTTCACCGAAAATAAAGTTCGCCTTAAATGCCTGGAAAGAGACAAGAGAAGTGATGGTATCGAAACTCCCGGTGTACATGTCATAGGTTGCCTCTATCGTCAGAGGGACCGGGGTCCTGGCTGAGACTTCGAGCTTCAAGGGCAGGAAAGGTCTTCCATTGTAGGTGTCGATCGGCTCGGTAAGCCGTACTGCAAACAGTTCCGTGCCTTTCACCATGGCCCTGTTTAATATGCTCAGTTCTATGTTCGAGGTCTTCCCGAAGAGTTCGGTGGAATCGAAAAGGGGGAGATCGCCGCCCGCGCTGTAGATAAAGTGATACCGCGCCGAAGGCTCGATTATATGGGTAAATGAAGAGTATGTCTTATAAAGCCTTGTATGGAAAATCGCATCGTATTCGAACGCCCCTCTCTGCCGGAAGTTGTCCTCAGTCTGGTCTTTGTAGAAGGAATATGCAGTCTCCCTCAGCGCAACAGCCTGGGTGAGGACCACGTCCTTCCCAAGGGAATGAAGGATTCGCGGATACACATCGATCCTCTCTGCCGATGTCCCCTTCTCCCTCCAGAGGTTGGCTGCATTAACGGCCGCAGAGAACATAAAGTCGCCGAGGGGAGTGTAATTCAGGACGTATCCGGCCTCCGGGAGTTTCTGGGGTACGGACGAGGTATCGTTCCTCAAGTCCTGCCAATATTGAGAGAGGAGATAAAGCCTCGAATCATTCAGGGGCAGGTTCAACTCGCCGGTGGATTCAAGATATCGGAGCGTACGAATGTCCCGGCGGGAGCTGTATTCCTGATAAAACGACCTGTCGCTGACGTAATTGACATTGAGATACCCTCCAAGGCCCCCGGCATGACGGTTTCCGTAAAGACCCCTGACCTCCCAGAAATCCTTCTCCAGTCTTGTGTCCTTGATATGATACGCCCACCAGTTGCCGGTCGCCCCGCCCGATTCAGCGAAGCGGTATTCGAGCCCTGTGCCTATACCGCGCTTGCTGTAAGCGTCGAGGATGACCGTGGCGTCCCTGTTTTCCGCAATCGCCCAATAAAACGGGAGGGTGAGCGATACCCCGCGAGTCGTGCTGTTTGAAACGAGGGGGATCAAAAAACCGGTCTGCCGTTCTTTCATGAGAGGGGCGTACAAATAGGGCGTATAGAAGACGGGGAGGTCCAAGATCCGGAAGGTCGCGCTTCTCGCGATCACCTTTTTTTCGACCACGGCATTGACGTCCTTGCCCTTGAAGCACCAGTCAGGTACAGGAGCGTCGCAGGTGGTAAACGTGGCATCAGGACTGTAATAGTAGTCTTCGGCCCTCTTCTCTATCTCCCTTCCCCGGATGTGATAATTGTATTTCTTATATAACACCTCGGCATCGAAGAGTGTCCCGGTCTTTGCATCGAGATTCATCTCGGCCCTGGCCGCTTTTATCGAGGAGTCTGGGTCCTCGTACCTCACCCCGCCGACGGCGAACGCATCGGAAGTGTCCTCGTGGAAAGTTATTTCATCGGATTTCAGGACAGCACCGCCTTTTTCAACCGTTGCCGACCCTGTGGCGATATATTTCTTTGTCTCGCCGAAATATTCGAGCTTATCCGAAGTAATGACGGTGTTGTCGGCATCCCCCGCAAAACAAACGGCAGTAAATAGCAAATAGTGAATAGTAAGTAGTAAAAAAACAAAATATAAAGAAGAGAAGATAATTCGATGCCGCCTGTTTTTCACGTATTCCAGTTATTATCCTTTCACTTTTCACTTCTGACTATTCACTTCAAACTATTTACTGCCCTTTTTTATTCCCTGAGCCTCGTAAGCACTCCTTTATTTCCGAAGAACTCCTTGGCCTCGCCGATTGTGTAGAAAGATCCGGTAATCACGACAAGGTCCCCGGGAAGGCATATTTCCTCGGCCTTTTTCACGGCATCCGCTACGCTCGGCGCAACCATTGACGAATATCCCTTCGCGGCCGCAAGCGCTGCAAGCCTCTCGGGCAATGCCGACCTGCCGTATGCAGGCGCCGTAAAAACCATCTCTGAAGCAAGCGGCAGAAGGGGGCCCAGTATGCCCTCGATATCCTTGTCCCCCATCACACCGACTACCAGGACGATCCTCTTATATCTCGAAAGCGCAACCTCTTTCAGGTATCCTGAGAGGGCCGATGCGGCCTGGGGATTATGGGCGCCGTCAATAAGGACCGGGGGGTCGTCATTCACCATCTCCAGCCTGCCCGGCCACCTTACCTTGGAGAGTCCCTTTCCTATATCGCACTTCATCTCCGGATATTTCCCCATAAGTATCTCAGCCGTCTTTACTGCCATCGACGCGTTGATCATCTGGTGTCTGCCGGCCAATGGCAATGCGAAGTCTCTATTATGCCTTTCTCCGGAATAACGAAATGATGTACCTTCGAATGTTTCAGACATCAACTCCGACGCGAATGACTCTCCATACTTGAAGAGCGGCGAGTTCTTCTCCTTTGCCTTCTTCTCGATGACCTGCATCGCCGGGGCCTCCTGGGCGGCCGACACAACAGGGACGCCGTCCTTTATGATGCCTGCCTTTTCCGAAGCGATCTCCACCAGGGTCTTGCCGAGAAATTCACAGTGATCGAGACCGATCATCGTGATGACGGCCGCCTCGGGGGTGATAATGTTCGTTGCGTCGAGCCTTCCTCCCAAGCCCGTTTCGATCACCGCCCACTCGACCCCCGCCTTTCTGAAATGAAGAAAGGCCATGGCAGTGACCACCTCAAAAAAAGTAGGAGAAAAATCCTCGACCTTTTCCGCGGCCGCCCTCACCTCCCCGGCAAGCGCCACTACGTCCTTTTCGGTTATTTCCTCCCCGTCTATCCTGATCCTTTCCGTAAAGCTGATGAGGTGGGGGGACGAAAAAAGGCCGGTCCTTATGCCTGCGGTCCGGAGGATGGATTCTATCATCGCCGAGGTGGAACCCTTTCCGTTGGTCCCGGCTATGTGGACTGACCGGAAAGAGTCCTGGGGATTATGAAAGACGGACATCAGTTTCCGGATATTATCCAGGCCGAACTTCATCCCGAACTTTTGAAGGCCGTAAAGATAATCGATCGTGGTCGGGTAGCTCATACAAGCAATTCTATAATCTTTGCAACGGTCTTCTTGATATCTTTCCTATCGACGATCTTGTCTATAAAGCCATGTTCGAGGAGAAACTCGGCCCGCTGGAAGTCTTCCGGGAGTTGCTGCTTGATAGTCTGCTCGATAACGCCCCTTCCCGCAAACCCTATGAGGCTCTTCGGCTCAGCGAGGATCACGTCGCCGAGCATGGCGAAACTGGCGGTCACCCCGCCGAACGTCGGATCGGCCAGGACCGAAATATAAAGCTGTCCGCTGTCCCTTAATCTGCCCACGGCCGCCGATACCCGCGCCATCTGCATGAGGGAAAAGATACCTTCCTGCATCCTCGCGCCGCCGGAGGAAGCAAAGGTCACAAGGGGCCTGCCCGATTCGACGGCGGCCTCCGCGGCCCTTACGATCTTCTCTCCGACAACGGACCCCATGCTCCCTCCGATAAAGGCAAAATCCATAATTACGAGGACGATCGGATGTCCCTCGACCATCGCCTCCCCTGAAATGGCGGCGTCTTCAAGACCGGTCTTCCTCTTGTTTTCTTCGAGCTTCTCCTTATATAAGACCTTATCCTTGAACTTCAGAGGGTCATTGGAAAACAGGCCGGCGTCCATCTCGGCGAAGCTGCCTTCGTCCACAAGAAGCTTGAGACGCTCCCTGGCGCTGATCCTGAAATGATAATTGCACTTGGGGCATATCTTGAGGTTCTTGTCTATTTCCTTCTTATAGATGATCTCTCGGCAGCTCTCGCACTTTACCCAGAGCCCCTCGGGGATCTTCACTTTTTTATCGGTCTTTATCTCTTTGCTCTTCTTAAACCATGCCATGCATTTACCTTCTTATCACTCACAAATTCTCATTCACAGTAATACCGCAAAAAAATACATCATTTATGCAAGGGCGGGGAGACCCGGGCTGCAGCACCGCCTTTACATTCAGATCTCATATTCCTTCCCGTCCTTCAGCATCTCAATCCGTCGTCTTCCGATCCCCCGTATCTCTTTTCTGATGCGTTCGATGTACTGGGGTTTGGGGTGGGTCACAAAGATCCGTCCCTGAAAATTTGTCATCTTTTCAAGCTCTCCGGCAAGGAGCCTTGCGGTCAGGTGTCCCGTCTTTATCGCGAGTGCCTCCAGATTATTCGGGAAAGAGACCTCGACGATGACTACATCAACCCTGGGAGCTGCACGCCAGATGTCATTCGTCGGCCCCGTATCACCGGTGTAAAGCAGCACTCCGCCGCTAAGATCTTTTATTATATAGCCCACAGCAGGGACGGTATGGTCCACCCGGCATGCCTTGATCGTATAGCCGTCGATTTTAAAGGCCCTGCACTCGGAAATGCTCTTCAGCCTTAGCACCGGATCGATCGCGGCCGATATCTTGGTAAAATCAGGCCAGAGCTTGTCGTTCAATAAATTCTCCCGCAGGGCCGTGAGCGTCTCCCCGATGCCAAGGAGCGTGACGCTGTGCCTCCTGTTCTTGATTACGATGTTGTCGGCAAGAAAGGGTATCCCCTTTATATGGTCAAGATGGGAGTGGGTTATCAGGATATTTTTTATCTTCCACTGTTCAGACTCGCTCAGCCGGGAACCTATCGTGCCGCCGTCAAGAAGGAGCCTGCTGTCTATAAGAAAGGCCGGGGCATTGTATCCGGGGAATTCAGCGCCTGAGCTCCCCAGGACCCTAAGCTTCATGATATTCGCCTGTTAATGTGCTGAGCTGCCGGTATTTTCTTTCGAGGTCCTTGCTCATCCGATCGCCTTTCTCAAGGAGATGAGATACTGCTTCAGATTTTCATCTGTATCCTCCACCCGTTTCACGATCGCGCTGCCGACTATCACGCCATCAGCGATTTTGGCGATCTCTGAAGCCTCCTCGGGCGTCGCAATGCCGAACCCGACCGCAACAGGTTTCCTGCTTGTCTGTCTTATCTTTTCGATGTGTGATCCGATGGATGCATCTACGGAAAGCTTCGAGCCGGTTATCCCTGTGATAGAGACGTAATAGATAAAGCCCCGCGACGCCCTCGCCACTTTCTTTATCCTTTCGCCGGTGGACGTGGGGGCAACAAGGAAGATGACGTCGAAGCCTGTATTCTTCGAAAAAGACAGCAGTGATCCGGCTTCGTCCGGAGGCAGGTCAGGTACTATTATACCGTCTACGCCGGCGGTATAAGCTTCCCGCACAAACCTCTCCTCCCCGTAACGAAATATCAGGTTATAGTAAGTCATCAGCACAATAGGGATCTGAGTTGTCCTTCTGAGAGAGCCGACAAACTCGATCACCTTTCCCAGGGTAACCCCTTCACCGAGCGCACGCTGGGCCGCCTTCTGTATCGTAGGGCCGTCTGCAAGGGGGTCTGAAAAAGGCCCCCCGAGTTCGATGATGTCGGCCCCGCATTCCTCGAGTATCCCGACCAGTTCTCTCGTCCGTTCGAGATTGGGATCGCCGGCCATAATATAAGGGATAAATGCCTTTCCCTTGCGCCCGAGGACTTCCTTGAATTTTTTCTCTATACGGGACATCACAGCTCTATCCCTTTTATCCGGGCGACATGCTGCACATCCTTGTCGCCGCGGCCGGAGAGATTGACGATGATCACCTTGTCTTTTGAAAGTCCGGGGGCCAGCTTGATTGCCTCGGCAAGGGCATGGGAAGACTCCAGGGCCGGAATGATGCCCTCTGTCCTTGAGAGACGTTCAAACGCGATGAGCGCCTCTTCGTCGGTGGCATAGGTATAAGCGACCCTGCCTGAGTCTCTGAGAAAAGAATGTTCCGGTCCTACCGCCGCATAGTCAAGGCCTGCCGAAACAGAATGGGTGCCGAGGATGTTGCCGTCATCGTCCTGGAGAAGAAAACTCTTGGTCCCCTGGAGTATGCCGACCGATCCTCCCGCAAACCGCGCTGCATGCTCACCGGGGACTATTCCCCTCCCCCCGGCCTCCACTCCGATCATATTCACGTCTTTATCTTTAATGAACTGATAAAACAGCCCCATCGCATTGCTCCCTCCGCCGATACAGGCTATCAGATAATCCGGCAGCCTTCCCTCCTCATCGAGGACCTGCTTTTTTGCCTCTTTTCCGATTACAGACTGAAAGTCCCTCACGATCGTCGGGAAGGGATGAGGGCCGAACACAGTGCCCAGAACATAATGTGTAGTCGCTACGTTCGCTGTCCAGTCCCGCATCGCTTCATTGATCGCGTCCTTCAGCGTCCTCGATCCGACTGAGACCTCGGCCACTTCAGCGCCGAGCAGCTTCATCCTGAAGACGTTCAGAGACTGCCTCGCGATATCGTCAGACCCCATATAAATTTCGCATTCAAGACCGCAGAGGGCGGCCCCTGTCGCGGTCGCCACGCCGTGCTGGCCGGCGCCCGTCTCGGCAATCAGCCTCTTCTTACCCATCTTTTTAGCGAGGAGGGCCTGACCGAGGGCGTTATTGATCTTATGTGCCCCGGTATGCGCAAGGTCTTCGCGCTTGAGATAGACCTTTGCCCCTCCGAGGGACTCTGTCAGTCTCTTCGCAAAATAGAGCGGCGTCGGTCTTCCGACATAATTCTTCATAAGATAGGCAAGCTCCCGCTGAAACTCCCGGTCCTTTTTCAGGTCATTATAGGCCGTCTCCAGTTCATCGAGCGCCGGGACGAGGGTCTCGGGCGCAAAGCGTCCGCCGTACTCCCCGAAATAGCCTTTTCTGCCGCGCAATTTTTTAATTTCAAGCACCTCTTTCTGCTAAGCCCATGTCTTTATATGGCTTTATATAAAGCCCCAGAAAGAATGTATTATATCCCAAAATCGGTAAATATGGACAGGGGCTAGGGGAATACGGACAGTCGGCGAGCGACACTTTCCAGGCAAAAGCTTCAGGACAGCGGAAGCTCGCTACATATTTCCGGGCGGCAAAGCCATATGCCTGATTATTTTCCCTTCAATCAGGTATATGACCATCTCTGAGATGTTGGTAGCATGGTCCGCGATCCTCTCAAGATATTGAGCAACAAAGCTTACCTTCATCGCCCGGGTTACCGTTGTCGGGTCCTGTACCATAAAAAAAGCGAGTTCCTGTAATACGGAATGCTTGAGATCGTCGACCTCGTCGTCCCTCATGATCACATCCATAGCGAGCTTCTTGTCTTTTCTCACAAAGGCGTCTAGTGCGTCCCTTGTCATCCCCTGTGCAATTTCCCTCATCTTAGGGATGTCGATATAAGGCTTCAATATCGGCTCCTGATTGAGTTCAAGTGCCCTTTCGGCGATGTTTACTCCGAGGTCTCCCATCCTTTCGAGGTCTGTGGTTATTTTCATAGCAGTAGTGATGAACCTGAGATCGCCTGCCATCGGCTGTCTCAGTGCAATAAGCCGGATCGATTCCTCGTCGATCTCGACGTCGAGGGTGTTTACGAGGCGGTCATTATCGATGATTTTTTGCGCAAGTTCATCATCCCTCTCGACAAGGGCCTGCACGGAATACTTAATAGCGTCTTCGACAAGGGACCCCATCTTGAGCAGCTTCTCCTTCAGGTGCTGCAATTCTTCATCAAAAACAGTCATCAACCGAACCTCCCTGTTACATAGTCTTCTGTGAGTTTTTCAGACGGTGAGGTAAAGATCTTATCGGTCCTGCCGAACTCGATCAATTCCCCCAGCATTAAGAAGCCGGTCCAGTCGGATATCCTCGCAGCCTGCTGCATGTTGTGCGTAACTATAACTATAGTAATCTCTTTTTTCAAGGCCGTAGCAAGTTCCTCTATCTTGGCAGTCGAAATAGGGTCCAGTGCGGAAGTCGGTTCATCAAAGAGCAGCACCTCAGGGTTCACCGCAAGGGCCCTCGCGATAACGAGCCTCTGCTGTTGTCCCCCCGATAGTTCATAAGCGCTTGCGCCGAGTTTGTCTTTCACCTCGTCCCACAGAGCAGCATGCACAAGGGCTTTCTCCACCTTTTCCGCCAAATCCGATCTCTTGCCCACTCCGTTCAGTTTAAGACCGTACGAAATATTATCAAAGATACTCATCGGAAACGGGGTCGGCTTCTGAAAGACCATCCCTATGCGGCTCCTGAGGTTTATGAGATCGGTCTCCTTGGTCAGGATATTGCTCCCCTGAAAATGTATCTCTCCTTCATACCTGTTCTTCGGATAAAGGTCATGCATCCGGTTGAAACACCGAAGCAGGGTCGTCTTGCCGCAGCCGGACGGACCTATCAGCGCGGTAACCGCATTTTTATAGACCGTCAGATTTACTTCTTTAAGGGCGTGGATATCCCCTGCATAATGGAAGTTCAAACCTTTAACTTCTATTTCAACAGTCTCAGACACTATTTGTACCTCCACTTGATGAGCAGTCTTCCCGTGATTGTCAGGATGAGTATGAATATTGTAATCACAAATGCTGCGGCCCATGCCTGAGCATGCCAGTTATCATACGGTCCCATCGCGTACTGAAATATGGTGACGGTAAGGGACGCTATGGGCTCTTTCATGTTAATCGAGAAAAATGAATTATTAAAAGAAGTGAAAAGAAGGGGCGCGGTCTCGCCTGCGACCCTTGCGATAGAAAGGAGGATGCCGGTCAAAATTCCTGTTGCCGCGCCCCTATAAACCACCTGGGTGATCACTTTGTAATAGGGCGCACCCAGGGCAAATGCGGCCTCCCGTAACGTCCACGGCACAAGGGAAAGCATATCCTCTGTCGTCCTCAGCACGACAGGGACCATTATGATCGCGAGTGCCACCGATCCGGCCCAGCCGTTAAAGTGCCCGATGGGTTTGACCAGTATCGCATAGATGAAGGTACCTATGACTATAGAGGGGACGCTCACCATGATATCGGCGAGTATGCTGATCAGTCTTGCGATCTTTCTGCCCCGTGCATACTCGGCAAGAAATGTCCCCCCGAGCACGCCGATTGGAACCCCGATCAAAGTTGCAAATAAGGTTATCATAAGTTGTCCCACAAAGGCGTTTCTGAGTCCTCCGCCTTCCACGCCGGCCGGTGCAGGGTCATTCATGAACAGACTCGGGCTCATAGCCTTTATTCCGTGGACGAGTACATCGCCCAGTATGAACACGAGCCAGAAGAGACCGATAAAAGCTGCCATGGTGCTCAGGAAAAGCGCGATGGCCCCTTCTATTTTCCTTTTTTTCTCGCTTGTCATCGTGAATACTTCCTCTCTGCCTTCAGGAGAAAATATTTCGCTATCGCAAGAGTAATAAAACTCATCACAAAGAGCACAAGCGCCAGATAAAAAAGCGACGACAGATAAAGGTCCTTGTCCGCCTCTGCAAACTCATTTGCGAGCGTAACCGTGATGGTCGCGGCCGCGTCGAAAAGGGATGTCGTTATCCTGTGGTTGTTCCCCAGGACAAAGGCCACCGCCATGGCCTCGCCGAGCGCCCTGCCGAGGGAGAGGACGATACCACCGAATACACCAAGCTTTGAATACGGCAGAACGACGTTCTTTACCACCTCCCACTTTGTGGCGCCGATCGCATATGCAGATTCTTTCACCACTGCAGGTGTGAGATTGAATGAATCCCTCGATATGCTTGCCGTAAAGGGGATGATCATGATACTCAAAATGATACTCGCCGTGAGGATATCGATCCCCATCGGCGTACCCTGGAAAAGTATCCCTACAAGGGGGACGGACCCGAAGATCTTCTTGAGGAAAGGCTCTATATGATTGCTCATTATCGGCGAAAGGGTGAAAAGTCCCCACATGCCGTAAATAATGCTCGGTATTGCCGCCAGCAGCTCTATCGCCGCCCCAATCGGTCCTTTCAAAAAATTCGGTGATATTTCAGTAACGAATATCGCGATGCCGATGGCAGCGGGGATTGCGATAATAAGGGAAATGACCGTCGTGACAGCCGTCCCGTAAATATTCGTCAGAGCTCCGAAAGACTCTTTTACCGGGTCCCAGTCTGTCGAAGCAAGAAACTTGATAACCCCGAATTTCCCTATTGCGAGGGAAGACTCTGATATAAGCACATAAAGGATCCCGATGATAAATATGATGACTGAAAAAGAGGCGATGGCCGTAATAAAGGAAAATGACATATCCACTGGGTTCTTCTTCGCGGTTCTTGCCATGTATATTGTCACCTCTTCATTGAAACGAAACCAATTATCCGGCCTGAAATATCTTTTAAAATATTGGAGCGGGCCTTTTGTGGACCCGCTCCATTTTTCCCGACGTTTAATAAATTCCGTTTGCCTTCCAGTAAGCCCTTACCTTGTCCTTCAACGATTTCGGTAAGGGGACATATACCAGTTCTTTGGCCTTGCTGTCTCCGTTTTTAAAGGCCCAGTCATAGAATAAAACCACTTTTTTGTTCGAGTCGGCCTTTTCTTTGGCGAGCAGTATGAAGGTCGCTCCTGCGATAGGCCATGAGCCTTTGCCCGGCGCGTTGACCAGCCAGAGATGAAAGTCTTTCTTTGGATCAAAGTCGCCTGTGTCTGCCGCATCTTCAAAGCTCTCGAAGCTAGGCTGCACAAAATTTCCCGCCTTGTTCTTAAGCTGGACATAGTCAAGCTTGTTTTGCTTTGCATACGCAAATTCAACATATCCTATGGAGTTGGCGGTTCTTTTCGTATAGTTCGCCACGCCCTCGTTTCCCTTGCCGCCTATCCCGACGGGCCACTTCACCGAAGTCCCCGCGCCAACCTTGCTTTTCCAGTCGGGGCATACCGAGTTGAGATATTCTGTAAATATCGCAGTAGTTCCTGAGCCGTCCGACCTGTGGACTACCGTAATTTCGTCATGCGAGAGATTCAGTTTGGGATTCAAAGACTTAATCGTTTTGTCGTCCCAGTATTTAATGTCTCCCAGGTATATCTTGCAGAGGGCATCAGGATCGAGTTTGAGCTCACCCGGCTTCACGCCCGAAATATTGACCACCGGGACCACACCGCCGATAACTGCCGGAAACTGCAGCAACTTGTCCTTCTGGATTTGCTCCGGTTTAAGCGGTGCATCGGATGCTCCGAAATCCACGGTCCTCTCCGTAATCTGCCTGATACCGCCGCCGGAACCTATGGACTGATAGTTAAGTTGCACTCCGGCAACCTTGCTGTAGTCAAAGGCCCATGCCGAGTAGACAGGATATGGGAAAGTAGCCCCGGCTCCATTAAGTCTTTCTGCTGCATACACATTGGCAAGCGACAAGACTAACGCTATTGTCAAGGCAAATTTTAAAAAAAATCTCATTTTTTCTCCTTTTTAAAAGTTACTCTTAGGATACAGCCCAATTATTACAAGAATGTTACAAGGAAGTTAAATTCATATTACATCCCCTGACAATCTCACCTCCTCCTTAATTTTATCGCCGCATATCCACGATAGCGAGACTCACAAAGATCCGGCCGTGTGATCTAAAATAGCATTGCATTGTTACAGCAATATTAAGGAAATATTAAATTTGCGTGATAAAAAGTGGATGAAAATGGTTAAAGGAGAAGTGGTGTCGAAAATATCGTATGTGAAAAATTATTCCTGCACGATGGTACCGACTTTTTCCATATCGAATTGGGCACCACATAGCCAAAAACTTAACGGAAATGTAACGTTGCCTTCACTTATCTGTAACACTCACTATATATAATGTATTTATGGTTACTGTGCATGAGAAGGTAAAAGCAGACTCGCCCTGTCCCTCCTGCAACTCGGAGGCAGTATACCGGTATGGCAAGGCAGGGACCGGGAAACAGAGATTTCTCTGCATAATTTGCGGGAAGCAGTTCACAAAGGGATCAAAGGTTTCTGAAGTCAAGGGGAAACCTACTTGTCAGGAATGCGGCAAACCCATGCATGTTTACAAAATCGAAGGTGACGTAATCAGATTCCGGTGTTCAGGATACCCTGATTGCAAGCATTTCAGGAAATTCAGAATGAAGGAGGAGGATAAATAGCATGAACTATTACATTCACACCACGCCGGGGAGATTACGCCTGAAGAACCCTGTGTTCAAGAGCAAAAACACGCACGATCATATAAAAAAGTTGCTTTCCACCCTCGTAGGAATAGCCACAATCGATATCAACAATACCACCGGAAGTCTGACGATACACTACAATGCATCTCAAATTAATGATAAAGACATAATCAATAGCCTTCAAAGGGCGGGCTATTTCGATGAGACTAAGGCAATATCAAACGACCAGTATATCCAGACAGCGGCATCAAAGGCGGGGAAGGTCCTCGGGAAGGCAGCTTTCGGAGTTTTTGTGGACAGGGCATTTGAGGGCACTGCGTTGTCATTACTGGGAATCCTTTTGTAGACGATTTCCTTTTTTTCTCTGCGCTTACCGGGCCTCCTTTAGTTTGTCTTTAAAATAAGGAGACGGTTCTTCTCAAAAACTCACTTTATCCCTTCACTAATAATGTCAACCAATGCCACTCACGTCCAGTCCACGATCTCGTTCGCGAATGGTGCATAAACGGCGACGTCGCCTAGCGGGTCAAGACACTACACTATACAAACCTGTACTTGAGATTCATGATGTCACGATAAGGGACAACACCGAGGATCTTATCTTGATCATCAGTAATCGGGATGGCCCTGAAGCTGTAACGCGAAAACATTTCGGAGACCTCCAAAAGCGTATTCTCAGGATTCAAACTAATGACACTTGCAGTCATAATGTCCTCAAGTTTATCGTCTACCTTTGCCTGCAATACCTCTTTCAGGTCTACGACACCCAGCAGGGTGTCTTTTTC
>OBEQ010771881.1_pt1 | contig 17510 bp, 13 predicted proteins | sample 1670901 | NCBI WGS metagenome assembly OBEQ01 (sample SAMEA104232315, study PRJEB22302) | groundwater metagenome | biome: forest; feature: aquifer; material: groundwater | place: USA | collected 2011-08-07 | depth 5.4 m
ATCAGCAGCCGGCTCATCACGACATTGGTCACGCTGACGATCAACGCCCCGGCCAGGGCCGATCCGAAACCGGCCACGTGAAAGCCGTCGATCATGCGCCCGGCGACGTAGAGCAGCAGCGCGTTGATCAGCCAGATGCCGAGACCGAGGGTCAGAATGATGAACGGCAGCGAAAAAAGCAGCAGCAGCGGCTTCAACACCGCGTTGAAGAAACTCAGCACCAGCACCACCACCACGAGGGTCGTGCCCGTGTCATAGCTGATGCCCGGAACGATCTTGGTGCTCAGGATGACGCCGAGCGCCAGCACCACCCAGCGCAGCAGCAGATTGACGAACGCGTTGTTCATTGAATGATGGGCTGACTTTTGCCGCAGCCACCTGCGGAGCAATGAAAATTCTCATCGTCCAGGACTACCTTCGCAGCGGCGGCACCGAGCGCCACTCCGTCTTCATGGCCGCGGCCTTCGCCCGGGCGGGCCATGAACTCACCTTGATGACCTTCCGGCCGCGCGGGGTGCTGGAAATCGACAGCGAACAGCAGCCGTTTGCCTTCCGCTCCCTGCAATCCTTCGACACCGGCCTGGACTGGTTCGCGCCGGGCCTGCTCAAGGCGGCGGAGGAGGCCATGCCGGACCTCGTGCTGTGCATGGGCCGCATGGCGAATTGCTACGCAGGCTTCATCCAGCGCCGGCTGCCCCGCGCCGCCGTCATCTGCACGATGCGCACCGGCAAGGCGCTGCCCTATCTTTTCGTCCGCTCGCTGCGGCTCTGCCGGCACATTGTCGCGAACAGCCATGTCGCCAAGCGCGTGCTTACCGACCAGCACGACATCCCGTCCCACAAGATCACGGTCGTCCACAACCCGGTGCTGCGCTTCACCGACGATTCCGCGCCCCGCAACCTCGCCCTGCGCCGCTATCATGGCGCCAACCCCAGCACCATCGTGCTCCTGAATGTGGCGATGTTCCGTGTCGGGAAAAACCAGCGCGAACTGATCGAGATCTGCGCGAAGCTTCCCGGCTACCTGGACTGGCAGCTCTGGCTGGCCGGCGAGGGCGCCACCCGGAAAAAATGCGAACGCCTCGCCCACGACCTCGGCCTCGGCGCCCGCGTCAAGTTCCCCGGCTATCAGCCCAACCCGACGCCTCTCTACCACGCCGCCGATATCGCCGTGCTCGCGTCGCAAACCGAATCCCTGTCCAATTTTCTCATCGAAACCCAGCTCCACGGCGTGCCCGCCGTGGCCTACGACGTCGTCGGCGTCGGCGAGTGCTTCGCCCCCGACCGCTCGGGAATCCTCATCGCCAACCGCGATCAAACCGCGTTCGTCGGCGCGCTCGACCGCCTGATCCGCGAACCCGCCGTGCGCAAACGCTTCGCCGACCACGGCCGGCGCCATGCCCAGGCCCATTTCGTCCCCGAGCGCCAGGTGCAGGCCCACCTGAATCTCTTCCGCGAGCTGACGAAGGCCTGAAACGGCCGCGGCCCTGTAGGGGCGCAGTCTTGCTGCGCCTTCGAAAGTGCTGCCAACCTCGCGGGCGCAGCAAGACTGCGCCCCCACGGGCAAGGCACGAATTTCCGCTTGGCGGCGGTTGGCCAACGCCCACTGACAGCGTTATGTCAGGAGAGCCGGGCGAAGTCCCGCGCTGGTTTGCTTTCCGCCGATTCGTCATCATTCAGTGCTGCCCGTGCCGATTTCACCGTCCCCCGAATCCATCCGCCTGCGCGGCGTCCGCCAGAACAACCTCAAGGGTTTCGACCTTGATCTGCCGCTGGGGAAATTCGTCGTGGTCACCGGCCTGAGCGGCGCCGGCAAATCCTCCCTGGTCTTCGACACGCTTCATGCCGAGGGCCAGCGGCGTTACGTCGAAACCTTCTCGGCCTATACCCGCCAGTTCCTCGACCTGCTCAACAAGCCCAAGGTCGATTCGGTCGAAAACATCCGCCCCTCCATCGCCATCGAGCAGACCAACACGGTCAAGACTTCGCGCTCCACGGTTGGCACCATGACCGAGCTGACCGATTTTGCCAAGGTCTGGTTCAGCCACGTCGCCGAGTGCTTCGATCCCGCCACCGGCGAAAAAATCGAGGACGACAACCCCCAGACCATCTGGGCCAGGACCTTCGCTGCGCACGGCGGCGCCACCCTGCTGCTCTGCTTCCGCATCGCCAAGCCCGTCAGTCTCAGCTGGCCCGAGGTCCTCAGCAGCATCAAGGGCCAGGGCTACACGCGCGTGCTGACGCCCGCGCAACGTTCAACCTCCAACAAACAACACTCCACATCCAGGGCCAACGCCACTCCGCTTGCCCTGCACAAGATCGACGAGTTGCTGGCCGCGTTGGCCGGCTCGAAAGTTGAACGTTCGAAGCAGGACGCTGAGCGCTGGACGTTCCTTTACGTCATCCAAGACCGGCTGCTAATCGCCGCGGACAACAAGGCCCGCTTCCTCGAGGCCACCGAAACGGCGCTGCATTTTGGCAAGGGTGAGGTGCACCTCTTTTCGGTCAATGGCCGCTCTGAGAATACCGGCACCGGCGATCATGGATTCGACCCCGCCGGCCATTTTTCGCGCGGTCTGCACTCGCCCAAGACTGGACGCACCTTCCGACCCGCCACCCCGGGGCTGTTCTCCTTCAACTCCCCGCTCGGCGCCTGCCCGAAGTGCCGCGGCTTCGGCCGCGTCATCGACATCGACTACCGCCTCGCCATCCCCGATCACTCCCTCTCCATTGAGGACGGCGCCATCAGGCCGTGGGAGGGCGAGATCTACGGCGAATCCAAGAAGGATCTCCTGAAATTCACCCGCAAGCTGGGCCTTCCGACCGACATTCCGTTCGCCCGGCTCACGCCCGAGCAACAGGCGTTCATCATCGAAGGTTCGCCCGGCTACGATGGCGAAACCCGCGCCTGGCCGAAATACTGGTATGGGTTGAAGGGCTTCTTCCGCTACCTCGAGAAGACCACCTATAAGATGCACGTGCGCGTCTTCCTCTCGCGCTACCGCTCCTACAACCCCTGCCCCGACTGCCACGGCGCCCGGCTCCAGCCCGACGCCCTCTGCTGGAAATGGCGCGGCCACACCCTGCCCGAACTCTATCAGCTTCCCATCAGCGATCTCCTCGCCCAGGTCCAGACCGGAGGCCGTGAGTTGGCCCCCGGCAGCATCGTCTCCGCCCACCAACGGGACCTCGCCCATGACTCGATCGTCACCCGGCTGCGCTATCTCGAACAGGTCGGCCTGGGCTATCTGACGCTTGATCGCACCTCCCGCACGCTCTCGGGTGGCGAAGTCCAGCGCGTCAACCTCACCTCCTGCCTCGGCACGTCGCTCGTCGACACGCTCTTCGTCCTCGATGAACCGTCCGTCGGCCTTCATCCCCGCGACATCGACCGGCTCATCGGCATCATCCGCACCCTCACCGACACGGGCAACACCGTCGTCGTGGTCGAGCATGACGAAGCGATGATTCGCGCGGCCGACCATGTCATCGAAGTGGGACCGGAGCCCGGGGCCCGGGGCGGCGAAATCGTCTTCCAGGGCGATGTGCCCGCCCTCCTCGCGTCGCCGCACAGCATCACCGGTCGCTATCTTTCGGGCCGCGACCAGGTGGACGTACCGGTAACAAGACGGCCCGTAGTTTGTCATCCTGCGCGCAGCGAAGAATCCAGCAGCACAACCACAGACGCACATCCTGCTGGATCCTTCGCTGCGCTCAGGATGACAGCAAAGGATGTCCAGTGGCTCAGCTTCACCAACGCCAAAAAGCACAACGTCAACGGCCTGTCGTTCCGCGTGCCGCTCCGGCGCCTCGTCTGCCTGTCCGGAGTTTCGGGCTCCGGCAAGTCCACTCTTCTGGACAACATCATCCACCAGGGCCTGCTGACGCAGCGGAGCCTGATGACCGGCGATCCGGCGTCGATCGAACGATTGCATTCCGATCTCGATTTCTCGGAGGTGGTGCTCGTCGACCAATCGCCCCTCAGCCGCACGCCGCGCTCCAATCCCGCGCTCTATTGCGAAGCCTGGGAACTCATCCGCGAACTCTACGCCGCGGTGCCGGCCGCCCAGGAAGCCGGGTTCAGCGCCTCGAGTTTCTCCTTCAACAGCGGCGACGGCCGCTGCGACCATTGCCAGGGCCTGGGCAGCGAGCGGGTGGAGATGCAGTTCCTCTCCGATGTGTTCGTGCCCTGCCCCATCTGCGAGGGCCGGCGCTTCAAACCCGAGGTGCTCGCCATCACCTGGAACGGCCAATCCATCGCCGACCTGCTCGCCACCACCATCGCCGACGCCCTTCCGCTCTTCGCGGGGCACGGCGAAATTCGCAACCGACTTGCCGCGCTCGCCGAGGTCGGCCTCGGTTACCTGCCACTTGGTCAGCCGCTGAACACCCTTTCCGGCGGCGAGTCCCAGCGGCTCAAGCTGGTGCGCTACCTGTCGGGTTACGCCTCCGAATCCGCCCTCGCCCCTCAAACCGCCCACCTCATGCCACCCGCGGGAGCCCTGCTCCTGTTGGACGAGCCCACCACCGGCCTCCACCGCCATGACGTCAAACGCCTGCTCGCCGTGCTGCAGCGCATTGTGGACCGCGGCCACAGCGTGATCGTCATCGAACACAACCTCGATGTGCTGAAATCGGCCGACTGGATTCTCGAGGTCGGGCCGGAAGCCGGCGCCCAGGGCGGCCGCATCGTCGCGGAGGGGACACCCGAGGAAATCGCCCGCGCCGAAACCGCCACCTCGCCTTTTCTGCGGTCAACACTGAGCCAGAGTAACCCAATAGGTTACTCTGGCTTGGGACTCGCGGCGGCGGAGGAAGCCGCCCCCTACCAGTCCGGCCTGACGATGGGCACCAGCGAATTGACCGTGATCGGCGCGCGGGAGAACAATCTCAAGAACATCTCCGTTTCAATCCCGCACCGCCTGCTGTCGGTCGTCACCGGCGTCTCCGGGTCGGGCAAGTCCACCCTCGCCTTCGACATCATCTTTGCCGAGGGCCAGCGCCGTTTCATGGAATCGATGTCGCCTTATGCCCGCCAGTTCGTCGAGCAACTACCGCGGCCGGACATCGACCGGCTCACGGGCATCCCGCCCACCGTCGCAATCGAACAGCGCGTGAACCGCGGGTCGCGCAAATCCACCGTCGCCACCATCACCGAGGTCGCGCAATACCTCCGCCTCCTCTACGCCCGGCTCGGCATCCAGCATCACCCGGAAACCGGCCGCACCGTCACGCCGCTTTCCGCCGGACTGCTCCGGCAGCTTCTCGTGACGCTCCTGGCGGCGCCCAAGGCCCGCAAAGCGAAGCATCTCTACCTCTGCGCCCCGCTCGTTCGCGGCCGCAAGGGCCACCACGAACCGATCGCGAAGTGGATCGCGAAACAGGGCTACGACCTCATGCGCGCCGACGGCCGCGTGCTGCGCATCGAGAATTTCCAGAAGCTCGACCGCTACAAGGAACACGATATCGAAGTCGTCGTCGCCGACCTGAAAGACAGGAGCAAGGAGCAGGGAGCCGGGAACAGGAAATCAGGCTCTCAGCTCCCAGCTCTCAGCGCCCAGCTCAATGCCGCCCTCAAGCTCGGCAAGGGGTCCTGCTTTCTCCTGACTCCGGCCGGCGAGGTCCTGAGCTGGTTCTCCACCACCCGCACCGACATCGAGACGGGCGAATCATTCCCCGCGCTCGACCCGAAGAATTTTTCCTTCAACTCGCCCAAGGGCTGGTGTCCGACCTGTCGCGGCCATGGTCGCATCTACGAGTGGATGCTGCCGCAGGCCGAAGATGACGGGGAATTGCCGGCCGAAGTGGCCGATGCCCTGCGCAGCCTCGACCCCGACGATCCCGCCTCGCAGGGGAAACCCTGCCCGACCTGCCGGGGCGAGCGGCTCAACCGCGTCGCCCGCGCAGTCAAACTGCCTCTCCGGAAGGGCGAACCGATCTCGCTGCCCGCGCTCTCCCGCCTCACGCCCGATGGTCTCATCGCCACCCTGAGCGATCTGAAACTGGACGCACGCGGCAAACTCGTCACCCAGGATATCGTGCCGCAGATCGCGGAGCGGCTGCGCTTCCTCGGACAGGTCGGGCTCGACTACCTCGAGATGGATCGCGCCACCGACACCCTGTCCGGCGGCGAGGCCCAGCGCATCCGCCTCGCGGCCCAGCTCGGTTCAAATCTTTCCGGCGTGCTCTACGTCCTCGACGAACCCTCCATCGGCCTGCACGCGCGCGACAACGACCGGTTGATCGACACGCTGCTCACTCTGCGCGACAAGGGCAACACCGTCCTCGTGGTCGAACACGACGACGCCGTCATGGAGCGGGCCGACCGGATCATCGACCTCGGCCCCGGCGCAGGCATCAACGGCGGCACCGTGCTCGCCAACGACACGCCGGCCGCCCTGAGGCAAAACGCGGCCTCGCTCACCGGCCTCTTCCTGGCGAAAGGCATCGCCCACCCGATCCGCGGCAGTTATCGGGATGTAGGGGCGCAGTCTTGCTGCGCCCAACCGCAGACGAAAGGGCGCAGCAAGGCTGCACCCCTACCCGAGCCCGCCTGGCTCGAGCTCACCGGGATCAATTACCGCAACCTGCGGGACCAGACGCTTCGACTCCCGCTCGGCCGGCTCACCATGGTCTGCGGTCCGAGTGGTGCGGGTAAATCGACCCTGTTTCGCGATATCCTGCATCCCGCGGTGGCAACCGCCATCAAGGGGAAAAAAGCGCAGCTCTCCGGCAAGGACTTCGTCAGACTCTCGCGTTTCGAATCCGATCAATCCGCAACCCGCCATCCACCATCCGCGATTCCCTTCGCCGAGCTCTCCGGCGCCACCGGCTTCAAAACCGTCGTCGAGGTCGACCAGGCGCCCATCGGCAAGACTCCGCGTTCCACGCCGGCCACCTACCTCGGCATCTTCGATCTGATCCGCCAGTTCTTCGCGTCCCTGCCCGAGGCCAAGATGCGCGGCTACAATGCGGGCCGCTTCTCGTTCAACACCGCGGGCGGACGCTGCGAAACCTGCTCGGGCGCCGGCCGCATCAAGTTCGAGATGGCCTTCATGCCCGACTCCTACCTCCCGTGCGACGACTGCGGCGGCTCACGCTACAGCCCGGAGTTGTCCGACATCACGTGGAAAAACAAGACCATCGGCCAGGTGTTGCAACTGTCGTTCGACGAAGCCGCGGTGTTTTTCGACTTCCACTCCCAGCTTTCCCAGGTGTGCCGCCTGATGATCGACTGCGGCCTCGGCTCCCTGACGCTCGGGCAAAGCAGTCCGTCGCTCTCCGGTGGCGAGGCCCAGCGCCTGAAGCTCGTGACCGAGCTGGCGCATGGCCTGCAGACCTACAAGGAACGTTCGCACAACATCGCCGTGCGCAATCTTTACCTCCTGGAGGAACCCACCATCGGCCTCCATCTGAGCGACTGCGAGAAACTCATCCGGGTGCTGCACAGTCTCGTGGATCAGGGACACACCGTGGTAGTCATCGAGCACCACCTCGACCTGCTGGCCGAAGCCGACTACGTGATCGAGCTCGGCCCCGGCGGCGGGCCGAACGGCGGCGAGATACTCCATCAGGGACCGCTGGCCGGGTTGCTCAAATTGAAGCTCAGTCCGACCGCGCCGTATCTGCGGTCGAAACTGAGTAGGGCCGGTCTGTGACCTGCCTCAGTCAGGTTTTCGAATGTCAACGTAATCTAATCCGAAAGTCCGTTCATTGAGCCGCGCCTCCTGGATGTGCACATGGCATACTCATGCTTTCCCCATCTCCCGCTCCACTTCTTCCATCAACCGCGGCAGGTGGCCCTCGATCACGCCCCACACCGTCGCGTCGTCCACTGTGTCGTAGCCGTGGATGATCCGGTTCCGAAAGCCGACAATCCGAGGCAGCTCCATGATACGCGCTGCCACATCAGGATCGGCCTGGCTCAAACGGTTCAATGCCTCGCCGATGATCTCGAACTCGCGCTCGACGGCCCGGCGGAACTGGCGGTCCTTCTCGTAGTCGGCGAAACTGCGTCCAACGCACCAGCCGCGGATGCTCCGGCCGGACTCGAGCACATCAAACAGCAGCTTGCGCGATCGACTGTTCATACACGAGCCGCCGGGTGGCCTCGATCTCGCGCCGGAAATGCGGATTGCGGATGGATTCCTCGGTGACGAGATCGACCCGCCGGCCGAAAAGCCGCTCCAAACCATCGGCCAGACTCAGATAGCGGTCGGCATAAGCCCCGGTCGGGTGCCGGTCGGCCATCCGCACCAGGAAATCAATGTCGCTCGTCTGCGTGCTAAACTCACCCGAAGCGGCGGACCCAAAGAGATAAAGCCGCTCCACTCCGAACCTGCGGCAAAGTTCGGCCAATTCCGACTGCTTGTCCTGGAGCAATGGGTTCATGTGGAGGTTGGAGCAAAGGATGATCAACCTCAGCCACCCGTCAACGCCAGCTTTGCGGGAGAAGCCGCCGTGGCGCGGAACGGAGTCCGCACCCTACCCCGCCGCCAGCGGCAAACTGGGCGCGATCTCGAGCGCGTAGCCTGCTTCGTTCACGCCACCGTCTTCGCGCTCGGCCCAGGCGGCGAATGCGATCATGCCGGCGTTGTCGCCCGTGTGCTGGGGCTGGGCCCGATGAAAGGCCACCCCGACCGAGGCAGCCAGTTTCTCCAACTCCACTTGCAGCGTGCGGTTGTTCGCGACTCCACCCGAGAGGCCAAAACTGCGGTAGGCGCCCCCGCCAGAGCCAGCCGGCACCGGGCCGGTCGAATCCGCCGCCTGGCCCCGTTCGAGCGCCAGTTTGGACTTGCGCACCAGTGATTCGAACACGGCGTGCTGGTAGCTGGCGCAAAGATCGCTCCGCCGGCGCTCGATCTCGGCCGGCCTCATTTTTTCCAGCTGGTAGCGCAGGCTCGTTTTCAAGCCCGAGAAACTGAAATCCAGCGAGGCGCGCCGGGCAACCGCCTTGGGGAATTCGAAAGCACCGGCCCGCCCCACCATCGCCAATTTTTCGACCTGCGGGCCTCCGGGATAGCCGAGGCCGAGCAGCTTGGCCCCCTTGTCGAGCGCCTCGCCCGCAGCGTCGTCGAGGGTCGACGCCAGCAACCGGATGCGCCGCGCTTCATCGAGCGAGAAGAGCGCCGTGTTGCCGCCGGACACCAGCAACCCGAGATGGGGCAGCAAGCGGGAAAACTCGGCATCAAAGCCGCCCGGGTTCCGGGCGTGCAGGCCGATGAACGGCGAGAAGGCATGCGCGCGCAGGTGGTTGACGCCCACCACCGGCACTCCCCACGCCAGCGCCAGGCCCTTCGCCGCCGACAGGCCCATCGCCAGGCAGGCGGCCAGGCCCGGACCGGCAGTGACGGCAATCCGGGAAAATCCGGCCGGCGGCATCGCCGCCACGGCACGCTCCAGCAGCGGACCGAAATGCTGCAAATGCTCGCGGCTGGCGAGGTCCGGCACGACCCCGCCGTAGATTTCGTGCAGGGCGATCTGACTGTGCACCCATTCTCCGACCAATCCCCGTTGCGGATCAAAGATCGCGACCGCAGTCTCGTCACAGGAACTTTCGAGCGCGAGGATCATGGGCGCTTACCTTGTAGCGGCGCTCTGTGCGCGCCGGGCGGCGGCCGCAGACCGCCGCCACGGGAAATATTCCCCGCAAAGTCTGTCATTCTGAGCGGAGCGAAGAATCCAGCGGCATGCCCGCCGGCGGAAGTCCTTATGGATTCTTCGCTTCGCTCAGAATGACAAAAAAGGGCCAGGTCCACCCGCACTTTCACTTCGCCTCCTTCGCGGCCAGCACGCCGCGGAGGACGTCGATGGCCGCATTGAGCTGCTGGTCCTCGATGCGTTCGAAGCCGAAACGCCCGGAGAATTCCGTCAAGACGGTGATGTCGCTCCGCGATTGCTGGAGGCGCAGCTTGGACTCGTCCTCCTCGGTTACCTCGATCTCGACCTGGGGAATGATGCCTTTCTCGTGAATCGTGATGCCGCTGGGAGTGTAATATCGCGCGGTCGTAAGGCGCAGGCCCTCGCCGTTCTGCAGCTCGATGACGCTTTGCACCGAGCCCTTGCCGAAGGTTTTTTCGCCCACGATGACCGCCCGCTTGGTGTCCTTCATGGCCCCGGCAACGATTTCCGCCGCGCTGGCGGTGCCGCCGTTGACGAGGATGGCGACGGGATAGGTGCGGGAGGGATGGCCGCCGTCGGCCCGGTAATTTTCCCGCGACTCGAGGGTCCGCCCCTGCGTGGAGACGATCAGCTCGCCCTTTTCGAAAAACTGGTCGCAGACCCCGGTGGCGGCGTCGAGCAGGCCGCCCGGGTTGTTGCGGAGGTCGATCACCAGGGCGCGCAGCCCGTTCTTCTCGATCCCCAGCAGCGCCGTCTTGAACTCCTCCGCGGTGCGTTCACTGAACTGGGTGATTTGCACGTAACCGATGCCATCCGATTCCACCGTGGCATTGCGCACGCTGTCGAGGCGGATCCGTTCGCGTTTCAGCCTGAAATCGATCGTGCGGTCCTGGCTGGGGCGATGGATCGTGAGGGGGACCTCCGTATTCGGCTCGCCGCGCACGAGCTTGACCGTTTTTTCGATCGTGGGCGACTCGAGTTGCTTGCCATCGATCTTCACCAGCCGGTCGCCCGGCCATACCCCGGCGCGCTCGGCCGGCGTGCCGGCGATGGGCGTGATCACCACGATGTGGCCGTCACGCTGCTCCACCTGGATGCCGACGCCGCCAAAGGCGTTGGTCAACTCCTCCTCCGTCGCCCGATATTCATCCGCGCGCATGAATTGCGAATGCGGGTCCAGCGAGCCCATCAGGCCGTCGAGCGCCGCCCGCGTAAGGTCGTCGTATCCCGCGGGCGCCTCGCCCACGTAGTTTTCCTTCACCAGCTGCAGCACGTCTCGGAAATAGCGCACGTTGCGGTCGCGGGTGCGGTCCGGCCACCAGCTGGGCGCACCAGAATGCGCCGCGAACTGGGCCAGCCCGAAACCGACGAGAATCGCCGCGCCGATCAGGAAACCGCGTTTGAGCATGGCTTTCACTGCAAGCATTTGCTTGTCTTGGCAAATGGGTTCCTCGTCCGACTTTTTCGAAATCTTCGCCCTTGAGCCGAGCGCGGCCACCGGCGTGTCCTTCGCCCGCTACATGGAGCTGGCCATGTATCATCCGACCGCCGGGTATTACACCCGCGACTTCAAACGCGTCGGCCGGGACGACAAGGCCGATTTCTTTACCGCGACGACGTTCAGCCCGGTTTTTGGCGAACTGGTCGCCGCCGCCGCCATCAAGCTGCTTGCTCCGGCCCGGCCGGAGGATTTCGTTTTCGTGGAAATCGGCGCCGAGCCGGGCGGCGGCATACTGCGCGGATTGCCGCATCCCTTCGCCAGCTACCAGACCATTTCGCTCGGCCAGCCCTTCGCCCTGCCGGCAAAAGCCGTGGTCTTTTCCAATGAATTGTTCGATGCGCAGCCGTTTCACCGCGTGGTCTGGCGCGAAGGACAATGGCGGGAACTCGGCGTCGCCCTGCATGGCCGCCACCTGCGCGAGATCGAACTGCCCGGATTCACCGACGAGCTCGCCGCCCAGGCGGACCGCCTGCCCAGGGCCTCCGAGGAAAATTACCACATCGATCTTCCCCTGCGCACGATCCCGATGCTCGAGCGCATCGTCGGCCCGAAGTGGGCGGGCCTGTTTCTGGCCTTTGACTACGGCCGACACTGGCAGGAGCTGGCGGAAAACATGCCCGCCGGCAGCGGCCGCACCTATCTTCGGCAGAAAATGGGCAACGACCTGCTGGCGCGGCCGGGCAAACAGGACCTGACCTGCCACATTTGCTGGGATTGGCTCGAGGATGGCTTGATCAGGGCGGGATTCGGCGAGCCCCGGGTGGACTCTCAGGAAAGTTTTTTCATGAACTTTGCGGCGGAAACCCTGGCCGCCATCACCACCGCGGAGGCGGGCAGTTTCAGTCCACGAAAGCGCATGGTCATGCAGTTGCTTCACCCGGCTAACATGGGTCAGAAGTTTCAGGCCCTCCATGCTTTGCGCAAATAATCACCCGGAGGGCGCGATTTCCAAATTTCCCTTGCTAAGCGGTCGAGCCGTCCTTTACTCACGACCCTTTAACTCAAGAAACACCATGTCACGAATTTGCGCAATCACCGGCAAACGCCCCACCAAGGGCAAAATCATCCACCGCAAGGGCCAGTCGAAAAAGAGCGGCGGCATCGGCACCCACGTCACGACGCTGACCACCCGGCTGTTCCGGCCGAATCTCCAGTGGATCAAGGTCAAGCTGCCGAATGGCGGTTCGAAGCGCATGTGGGTCTCGGTCAAGGCCATCAAGGCCGGCCTCGTGCAGAAAGCCTGAGTCTTTCCCGTCAATTCCACCAACCCGCGGCGCAAGTCGCGGGTTTTTTGTTTGCCGGGCTGCCGCTGGCCGGCAGCCGCGATCCGGCGGTCCCTCGAAAGGCTCGGGTCCCTAACCCGGGTTGGTGTCGGGGCCGGGCCGCTGCCTCGACCGGAGCTTGGCGAACAAGGCCTCGAGGTCCTCGCGGCCTTCGATCCGCAGGATCCACAGCAACGCGCCGTAAACCGCGCCAGCGACCGGGATCAATCCCCCGACCACCACGAGGTCGTGCGCCTTGCCCGTCAATGCCAGCCGGCCCAGCAGCATCATGCCAGTCCACACCACGGCTCCCATGAGGGCGCTGGCCCCGACGATTTTCCCCAGGTTCGGCAGCAGCGGGGCAAAGCGCAGTCCGGCTTGCTTGCGCGTCAGCCGCGTTTGCAGGAACCAGGCATGCGCCACCACGGACAGGGTGCTCGCCGCCGCCAGCCCGACGGTGGAGAACCAGTGCATCAGCGCCAGGCTCAAGACGAGGTTGACCACAAAGCTCAGTGCCGCGGCGCGCACCGGTGTCGCCATGTCCTTCAGCGCATAGAAACCACGCAAGGCCACCGTCGTGAACGACAGGAACGGCAGGCCGAGCACGTTGACCACGAGGACCGGCGTCATGAGGGCCGTGTCGCTCGCGCCAAACTCACCCCATTGGAACAACAGGCGCACGATCGGCTCGCTCAGCAGCGCCAGTCCGACCGCCGCGGGCACGTTGAAGATCATGACGAGCCGGAGGCCCTTGTGATAATCCTCCCCCAGCCGGGCCCAGTCCGCGCGCGCCGCGTGGCGCGCAATCAGAGGAAACACCACGGTGGCGATGGCCGCGGCAAACACCCCGATGGGCAGCTCCATCACCCGCGTGGCCCAGTTCAGCACAGCCGCGGCCTGGTCGTTGAGTGACAGCCCGATGAACCGCGACACCGAGATGTTGATCAGGTAGATGGCCGAGCCGATGATCGTCGGCGCCATCAGCCGGACGATTTCGCGCACGCGTTCATCGGCGCGCAAATCCAATGCCGGCCGCCAGCCCTCGTTCCACAACACGCCCGCCGGCACAATCATCTGAAAAAAACCTCCCACCAAGACGCCGCCGCAAAGCAAGTTCATCCGCGCGGCGTCGCCCCCCGCCCACCCGCTGCCGAGCGTGAGCGCGGCGATGATCGCGAGGTTGAGCCAGAGGGGAGACAGGGCCGGCTCGGTAAACCGGCCGAACACCTGGCAGGCCGCGCTGAACGCCGCCGCGAGACAGACAAAGATCATGTAGGGGAACAGCAGCACCGCCAGGTTGGCGCCGAGCAGCAGCCGTTGCACCGTTTCCGGCTCCATCCCGAAATTTCCCGCCCACCGCAACAGCGCGGCGGCGTTGGCCATGACCAGCATGGCCAGCACCACCACTCCGGTGGTGACCACCAGCAGCCAGCTGGCCACCTTGCTGACGAGGACGAACGCACTTTGCCGGTGGTTGTGCTCCAGCTCGTGGCTCATCGTCGGCACGAAGGCAGCGGTGAGTGCTCCCTCCCCCAGCAACCGGCGGAAGAGATTCGGAAGCGCAAAGGCGGACACGAAGGCCGAGCTCAGTGCACTGGTGCCAAATACCGCCGCGATCAGGATTTCCCGCACCAATCCCAGCACGCGCGAGGCCACGGTCGCCGTGGCGACGACGCTGATGTTTTTCAGGTGCTTCGACACGGCCGCGGGCGGACGGCGCCCTTATTGCACGGCCAGCTTGAGCGCCCCGCCCTCGATGGTCACCGCTGTCAGCTTGGTCAGGGCCACGCGCAGTTCATCCGTCACCTTCTGCTTGCCCGTGATCGTCGAGACGAGGAAACCCGAGGCCGCCGGCACCAGGTGCAAGGGACAGGAGCCGAGATAAAGCGTGTCGGGGGAGAATTCGAACGCATCGCCCGATTTGCGAAAAATTCCCGTGGCAATGACCGTTGTCTCGTGGGTAAACCCATACCAGTTGAGCGTGCACTTCAGGCCGATCTGGAGCTTGTCGCCCACGATGCGAAAATTCGGTTTTCCTGGAATGACGAATCCTTCCGGGACGGCGGGACTGGCCGCGTCTCCTTTGGCCCCGGCTTGGCCCGCAGGCTTGGGCTTGGCCGCGGCGGCCGGCGCGCCCAGCGACGCTGCCGCCCACGCGTTCAACTCGTCCTCGACGACGGAAATGCTCGCGACGCCGACCAGCTGCTTTTCCTTGGCCTGCCAGCCCCGGCTCTTGGCGGTGCTTTCCGAACCGGGAAGGTAATAAACGACCGCCCGGGACGGTTCCTTGGGCAGTTCCTTGACCTGCTGCACCGGCTTGAAGACCAGATAGACGCAGGCTGCCGCCACCCCGGCCAACAAACCCAGCAGCGCGCCCAAGGCGACTTCGGCAAGGCTGGGACCATACAGGGCTTTTTCGATCTTCTTGTCGGCCATGGCGGAGGGGGTTAGTTGGCTTTGGCGGGCGTCGCGGGTTTGCTGTCGCCGGGTTTCGAATCGGCGGGCTTGGAATCGGTGGACTTGGGCGCGGTGCCCTTCTCGGCCGGCTTCTTCTTGTAATCCGTGATGTAGAAGCCGGTGCCCTTGAAAATGAGACCCGCGCCGCCGCCCACTTTGCGCCGGAGTGCCCGACGCTTGCACGCCGGACAGAGCTTGTGCGGCACATCCTTCATGGAATGAAAGGCTTCCATTTCGTGACCGCATTTCGTGCAAACGTATTCGTAGGTGGGCATCCGAAAAATTGGGATGATTTATGATTTGCGCGCCGCAACTTGGCGAGTCTGTTCTTGGTCCGCCGGCGTGAGATTTCTGGTGGCGCGGCTTGACCTCGGGGCCCTAAGCGCGTTGAGGTCAACGGACTTTCCGCCCCATGGATTTCGCCGCCCAATTTGAACTGTATCGCCTGCGGGTGGAGCGCGGGTTGCATGACCTCCTGCCCGCGCGCGGGACCCGCCCGAGCCGGCTGCACGAAGCCATGCGTTACAGCCTGCAGGCGGGCGGCAAACGTCTCCGGCCGGTCCTGGCGCTGGCCGCGGCGGACCTTTTCACCGCCCCGAAAAAAGAGGGAGTGCCTGTGACTCATCAGAACTTTCCGCCCGCGGATGCGCTTCCCGCGGCCGTGGCCGTCGAATGCATCCACACCTATTCCCTAATTCACGATGACCTCCCCTGCATGGACAACGACGATCTCCGTCGCGGCCGGCCGACCGCGCATCGGCAGTTTGACGAGGCCACCGCGCTCCTGGCAGGCGATGCGCTGCTCACCTTCGCCTTCCAACTCCTGGGCCGGCACTACGCCGCCGTGCCTTCCCTGGTCGCCGCCCTGACGAGGGAACTTGCCGATGCCGCCGGCAGCGAGCGGCTCATCGGCGGCCAGATGGAAGACCTGCTCGCCGAGAAAAGGGCCGATGTCACCGCCGCGGACCTTGAGTTCATCCACCTGAACAAGACGGCGGCGATGATCACAGTTTCGCTCGTGGCCGGCGGACTATGCGGCCAGGCCGGTGAATCCCAGCTCGCGGTTCTGCGCGACGCCGGCCGGCCGCTGGGCCTCGCATTCCAGATCATGGACGACATTCTCGACGCGACGGCCGATACCGCGACGCTCGGCAAGACCGCCGGCAAAGACGCCAGGGCGGGCAAGACCACCTACGTGAAACTTCACGGGCTCGACCCGTCGCGTCGCATGGCCCAGAGGCATACCGAAGCCGCCCTCGCCGCCCTCGCGCGCCTGCCGGACGGCGCGCCCTTCCTTACTTTCCTGGTGCAGAACATGGCCACGCGGTCGAGTTGAGGGAGCAACCGGGGCCCAATTGACCGCCGCGCCCGCGAAAGACCGGACCTCAGCGGCCCGCCGCCGCGCCGACGGTCAGCCCGTCGAGCAGTTCGGCGATGTCTCCCGAAACATCGCGAAAATCGATCTCCTTCGCCCAGGAGCGGAGCTGCACGGCCCCCTCACGGCCGGTGTAAAAATAGCCATGGTTGACGTAGGTGGTGTTGTCCACGCGCGCCGCAAACTCGAGTTCGATCACCTGCACCGTCCCGCGCAGCTTCCTGCCGCGCTTCCTGACGGTGACCGACTCGGCGCCCTCCTGGGCGGTGTTGAGCACCGCCTTGGCAATGTCGCCATCCTCCAGCGGATTTTCCTCCGTAATGAATTGCGCCTCGGCCTTCTGGTCGGTGCGCAGCAGATTGAATATGCCCGCCTCCTGGTCGGCGGGGTCGCGATACCACCGTGTGGCGTCGTAACGCAGCTTGAAGTTGCCCACCGCAAACTCGCGCCAGCGTTCGCGTTCCTCCACCACGCGCGGATCGCCGCTATCCGCCCGCAGCTTGATGCCGGTGAAAAACTTTTCCGCCCGCGCCGCACTGGTCCCCTCGGTCGGCCATTCCGCGCTCATGACATAGAGCGAGGAACCGATGACGAGGAGCCGGATCTCGCGCAGCGTCTTTTCCCGCGGTTGCACGAGGACCACCCGCTCACCTTCATAGGGACCGAGAGCAAATTTTTCCCGCGTCCGGAGCTGGCCGGGCCGCGAACGCATCAGGTCGCCGAGCGACTTGTCGTAAACGCCCGTCTCCTCCCCCGGCATCATTGCCATCGGATAGGCGAAGCGGATGAGCATGTAGCGCTCCCCCGCCTGTTCCAGAAAATGCCGGCTGGCCTTGATGTCGCCTTGCGGCGACGGGGTCAGGATGACATCCGTCTTCGGCTCGGCGGTGAATTGTGCCTCGATCCGCCAGTCCGCCGCGCCAAACTGGTAATCCGCGCACAACCCCATGGCGCCACCCAACAGGAAGAAACAGATAATACCGGAAAGGCGCCGCATTGCCCGACATCTAATTCAGGGTATTTCGCTCTCGGCAAGCCCGCAAAACAGGGAATTAACCCGGCGCAAGCGGTGTCCAAGTCGCAGGGGCGCAGACTTGCTGCGCCCAAGGGCCTTCGACCCCGGAAGGGCGCAGCAAGACTGCGCCCCTACAGCTAGCCTGCATATTTCACACTCCAACTGCTTTTGTTCGTGTGTTCGCGGATGGCCGCAGCGGGATATCATCGAGAATTGCCGGGATATGCAGGCTAAAAGCAAAACCGCCGGGCGGTTTTGCCGTTAGCCCGGATAGGCCCA
>OBEQ010491997.1_pt1 | contig 17503 bp, 9 predicted proteins | sample 1670901 | NCBI WGS metagenome assembly OBEQ01 (sample SAMEA104232315, study PRJEB22302) | groundwater metagenome | biome: forest; feature: aquifer; material: groundwater | place: USA | collected 2011-08-07 | depth 5.4 m
GCAGTTCATCCGAGTTCATCGCGTCAAATACATCATCAAATGACAAGGCCGACAAAAGATCCGAGACGTTGGATCGGGTGACCAATCCCTTGGCGACTAAGAGGTCCATAAGAGCAGAGGCGGAGAAACGCTCGAGGAGATTAGAACCGGTCAGGCTTAAAAGTGCGGATTCCGGAGACCCAATGAGCAGAGAATTTGAAGACAGTAGATTCAAGAGTTTTGAGAAGGACAGCTTCGACAAAAGGTCTTCGACTTTTATCCCATTCAAAATATCGTTCGAGGATTTTTTAAGAAGATCTTCCTCAGGGATAGAACCTTCGAGCGCTTTCAAGATGTCTTCTTTCGAAGCGGAGTTCAAGTCAAAGCCACGCGCGCTCAAGGCATTTTTGACGCTTTGAAGCGTTTGCCCGTCTTTGAGCAGACCTTGAGTTTCCAAATATTGAAGAAATTCTTCCCCGGAAAGCGCCTCGAGGACATCCTCAAAATTCAGGCTGTCCAACGTCTTGTCCACATTCTCCTTGAGATAACCTTCGGAATATAGATATGCCAGTTTTTCCTTGGAAGACATGTCGTCCAAAAGATCTTTGGCCGAAAGCTGTGAAAGGATGGAATCTACGTCCCCGTTTAAAAGTCCTTTGGATTGTAAAAGCTGTAAGAGTTCTTTCGAAGAAAACTGCTTAAGCTTCTCCTCGGTGAGAATATTTTTTAAATCTTTATTTTCGTAATAAAACTTACTGCCCTCCGCAAATCCCTTGATGTCGCTGATATCGTAGGTGTTGGTACTTTTAAGCGCTCCTCCGTCATACTCGTAGTAAGTCAGCGTGGTGGGGTCGCTTTCTTCGTCATAATCACCCAACGTGTAGGAAATTTTTTCCTTGTCCTTTTCTCCCATGTACACCGACAACGATACCAAAAGCTTATCGTCCAAACCTTCAAGGAACCCACGATCTTTGAAGTTGGCGTCGGATTCTGAAATATCATAGGATTTAACCTCAGAAAGGGCCCCATTTGAATAAGAATAAACCGAAACTTGAGTGGGTTTGTTGTCTGCATCGTCAAAAGCGGAGAGGACATAATCAATATGCCGATTCTCCCCCTCGCCATCAAACTCTGTATCGCTGATGATCATATCGTCGGTCAGACCGGCTTTGCCAAAATCCTCATAACCTCCTCTGAATTTTTTCCCGTCCTCACCCTCGATATCCTTGGCTGCACCGATATACCGGGAAATATCCGCATTTGAAACATCGTATTGCACGATCCTCAACAGCTTATCCCCGCTATACTCGTACAAATTCAAAGTGCTCGGCTGACCGTTTTCGTCCATATCCTCCAAGGTGTAAGCCAGCCTGCCCCCTTCATCCGCTTCGCCTCCTCCACCGCGCCGCGTATCTTCTTCTTCAAATTTCTTCTTGGGTTCTCTCAATTTTTTGTTAAGGGAATTATCCAGATAGCCTTCAAGGTCACTCTGAGCCTGACGGCGGCGGATAAAATCCTCGTGCTCTTCCTGGCGCTCTTTACTTTGAAGGAAATCCCTTGGCATAAAGCGGGATTGAAGGCTTTTTTCACGGTTATTTTGATTTTGAAAATCAGGGGCAGCCCAGAGGACCTGCTCGTCGAAAAAAGCCAGGACTAAAATAAGAGAGAGGCCACGAAGCCACAGAGGTTTCCGGCTTCGGTATTCAGTTGAATTTTTAATTTCTTCAGGACCGTTTTTGATGTTCATTCTGCTCCAACAAGATAACAAGCTTAATATAAAAAGTCTATATAAAGTTATTAGAACTACTACCAAAAAAAACAATAGAATTAAATTTTTTTTCCATATATTTTTTTATAATATCTATAACTTTTTTTTTGTTTTATTTAAGTATAAAAAAATCATAACCTCTATAATCTAATGAAATTATGGCATATCTTATACTCATAATCAAATAAATATTCAAAAATTATTAGTTGTTTGTCCTATAAAGAATGTAATCTTCTCTATTCTAAGTGATATTAAGCATTTATGACACTATTTAACTTTTTATATTACTAACTTTAATTTATATTTTTTTATGAAATAACGCTAGAAGATCTTGAGAGATGATGTAAAACGCGGGAGTTACCATGAGAGTAAGAATGGTTGAACTGACGATTCCACCGATCACCGTCAAAGCCAGCGGTGACCAGAGATTGGCTCCTTCAGATCGGTCTATCGCCATCGGTAGGAGACCTAAAACTGTCGTACTCATCGTCATTAAAATAGGCCGGAGCCTGTCTTTGTTGGCCATGATCGCAGATCGGATCGAGGAGATTCCTCTTCTTCGATAATAATTGATCCGGTCGATCAACATGATGGAATGGTTGACGACAATCCCACCCAACATCATCATGCCCAAAAGAGCACCCACTCCCACAGTTTTCGGGCCCAAATATAAAGCGGTCACAGCCCCCACCAGTGCCAAAGGCACGGCGATCATGATAAGGATCGGCTGATAGAATGACTCAAAAAGTGACGCCAGGACAAGGTAAACCAAAACAAGCACAAAAAGGCTCATCGCTTTAAGCTGTTTATTGGTGCGGACCATCGTCGGGTAGTCTCCGCCGATCTTGTAAAAATAGTCTTCCGGAAACGGCACGGTTTTAAGCGCGCTTTTAAGCTTGAGCACCACTTCACCCAAAGAAATTTTTCCGATATTGGCGCTAACCTGGATCATGCGGTTTCTATCTTTGCGCCAGATCTCACTAGGCCCCAATCCAAATTTAAAATCCGCCATTTGCTTAAGAAGGTAAGGCCGCTCGTCTCTGGGAGTGATGACCAAGTGGTGAAGATCTTTAAAGGTTTTTCTGTATTTTTCATCCAGTCTTGTGATGGTTTCCACCTCGGTCCCTTCGGTGTGATACTCCGTGGCCCTCAAGCCCCGCATCTGGCCATGAACCTGATTGGCAATCTCTGAGGTGTCTAAGCCAATAAGTCCGGCCTTCTTTTTATTAACAAGCACCTGCATCTCGGGGCGGCCTTCGCGCATCCTGATCTTAGTGTCGGAAAGGCCTTTGATCCCTTCCATACGGTTAGCGATGGCGATGGCGATTTCTCTCAATTTTTCGTAACTATAACCGAAAACCTCCACGATGACCTCTTTGGTCCCGACTTGATCCTCCTTTTGAAAATAAACAAACGCGGGGCTCATCTTTCCCGTTTCTTGGCGGATCGACTCAATGATGTCGTTGACGGAACGTTTTCGCTGGTTTGATTTGACCAGTTCCACATAGACCTTGGAGGACCAGGCTTCCACGCGCGAATTGACGTTTTTTGCCTCTGGAATCGATTTTGCCAACGCTTCGACCCGTTTGACCATCTTGTCGGAAACTTCCAAGCGGGTGCCGGTAGGCATTTCCACGTAAATTGTAAATTTGTTTTCTTCGGTGCTTCCGAGATATTCGGACCCCAGGCGGGATCCTAAAAATAACGAGACCAGAAATACGGCCAGACTGATGAAAAACATCCTTTTACGATACCGGATCGATTTAAAGAGCAGTTTTCTTTCAACGGCCGTAAATCGTTTGAGCCAGGATTCTTTTTTTTCCTGGCCGCTGATGACGGAAGCGATTGAAAACTTCTCCAGCGCGCACATCATGGGCACCAACGTCACGGCGCACACCAGAGAAATGATGAGTGACACCACGATCGTGGCGGCCATTCCGGAGTAGAGTTTTTTAAGCTCCTCCCCCATGAATACCAAAGGCAAGAATACGATCACGTTGGCCGCGGTCGATGCGATCAGAGTTAAAAACATCTCATTGCTGCCCTGAGCGGCGGCGCGGTTGGTTTCCTCCCCTTTTTCTATTTTTTTAAGAATATTTTCGAAAACCACTATGGAGTTGTCGATCAGCATGCCCACCCCGAGCGCCAATCCAAAAAGTGTCATCACATTGATGGTGAGCCCAGCTTGCCTCATAAAAATAAACGTACCCACCACCGAGATCGGGATTGGTGTGGTCACGACCAAGATGGGCCTAAAATTTTTCTTAACCATAAGAAGCAGGATAAGCGAGGTAAACAAAATATAAACGCCGGCGCTGATGTCGATCTGTCTTGAAAGAAATGTCAGAAAAACCGCGGCGGCTACCAGCATCAGTTGTTTCATCGAAAGCCGGTAAAGGAAAATAAAAAAAACAAGGATGATCAGGACGACTCCTTCGACCAACGATTCTTGAAGATTGTTGATGGCTTTTTTGATGAATTCCGCTTGGTTGGAGGTCACGATCAACTGCATGTCTTTCGGTAGTTTCTTTTTAAGCACCTCAATTTCCTTCAAAAGCTCTCGGGCGACGGTGATGGTGTTTTTGGTGCTTTCTTTTTGGATATACGCCGTGACGACGGGGCTGACATTGAGCCTGGAATATTCCTTCGGTTCGAGATAAGAATCCTTAACGCTGGCCACGTCTTTGACGCGAACGACCGAATTCTCTCGGGTGTTTTCAATCACCATATTTTTGATGCTCTCCAGATCCTCGTATTCGCCAATCATCCTCACCAGAGTCCGATTTTGGCCGCGTGCCACTTCCCCGGACAATAAATTCAGGTTATTGGCGCCCAAAAGAGACGTCACCCGGTCAATCGGGATCCCGAATGACGCCAATTTCACCTGATCAACCTCCACGAGTATTTTTCGCTCCCGGCCTCCGGCGATCTCAACATTGGCGACTCCGGGCACGCGTTTTAAGCTCTCTTTCATCTGGCTATCGACGATCTTACGGATTTCCTCGGTGGATTTTTTATCGCTGGTGGCCGACACGATCACGACCGGCACGTCGCCCTGCTGAAATTGAGCGATGACCGGTTTTTCGATTTCCTTTGGCAGAAGGTTTTTAACTTTCGCAAATTTTTCACGGACTTCCAACGCGGCAAAATCCATATCGGTCCCCGGGTGGAAACTTAAAACCACGGTGGATTCGCCTTCTTTGGAAATGGAAAGAATTTGCTCTAGGTTTGAGACGGTCGCCACCGCCTCTTCCACAATTTTGGTGACTTGAGTTTCCACTTCGGTTGGCGGGATGCCACCGCGGACGTTGATGATGATACTGATCTCGCCGAAAGACGCGTTGGCATAAAGTTCGACGGGAAGTTTGGCCAAAGAAACCAGGCCGAAAAGCAGAATGATGAGAGTGATCATGAAAACCGTGACCGGTTTTCGGATGGAACTTTCGGGTAAATTCATTTCTTTAGGCGTTTTCTTGCTTGAAGGGCTTGAGCAATTTCGGCACTACCGGCGTAGATCGCCGGTACAACGACCAGCGTCAAAAAGGTAGAAACCAGGAGCCCCCCCATGACCGTGACGGCCATCGGTGCCTGCAATTTCGAGCCCTCGTCCCGGCCTAACATCAAAGGCACAAGGCCGATGGTGGAAGAAAACGCGGTGATCAAGATCGGCCTCAAGCGGATATTGCCGGCCAGGATGACTGATTCTCGCAAAGGTTTGCCTTCATCTCTCAAGCGGTTGATAAAATCGATGAGAATGATGCCGTTGTTGACGACGATGCCCCCGAGAAGGATGATCCCCAGAATTACAACGATGCTAAAAGGCGTCCGGGAAACCCACAAAGCCAGCGCCACCCCGATCAGAGACAGGGGCACGCAGAACATGATGATAAACGGCTGCCAGAGGGATTCAAACTGCGCGGCCATGATCATGTAAACTAAAATGATCGAAAGAATAAAAGCAAACTGCAAACTTTGGAAGGAACCCCGGATCTCTTCGCTTTCACCGGCGATCTTGATGGCGTACCGATCAGGCACCCGGATCTCGTCCAGTCGCGGTTGGATTTCCTCAAGGACTTCTTTCAAGCCTCGGCCATAAATTTTGGCGTAAACCTGCACGGCTCTTTCCTGGGAAATCCTTTTAATTTCACTCGGTCCTTTGCCCCTTTTGAATTTCACAAAATCAGCCAAAGGCACTTCGACACCCAGTGGCGAGTGAATCATCAGGTATCCAAGTTTTTGAAGCTGGTCGCGTTCTTTTTCCTTCAGATGGACCCGAATCGTGATCTCACGGTCTTCTTCCTTCAGCTTACTGGAACTCAAACCCTTGATCGCTGTGTTAGCAGCTTGAGCGATGCTAACGACCGACAACTTATAAAAACTGGCGCGGTCCTTATCGATGATAATTTTTGTTTCAGGAAAAGGTTCGGCGATGCTGTCGGCGACTCCATAAATCCCGCGGATTTTTGAGATCTTTTCCTGGACTTGGTCCGCTAAATTTTTTAGTCCGTCCAATTTGGGCCCTTTGATCTCAAGCACGATCGGCGCGTCGGATTCCTCGCCCCCTCCGACTTTGAAGGAACTCTCAAACAGCACGTAGCTGATCCGCGCCGGCCGGATCTTCGAGAACCCCTCCGACAGCTCAAAATATCGGCGGACTTCCTGAACGATCTCGGCCGTGGATCTTTTCCGAACGGGCTTCAAACTGACAATGATCTGGGCTTGATGAGTGCCCAGGCGCTCGACGACCTCTTTACTGCCTTCACCCTTACTGGAACCCACGACCGCCGAGACATTTTGCATCTCGGGGATCTTGGCAAGAAAGATCTCAATCTCTCTTGAAATTTTGTTGGTGAACTCAAGGCGCGTACCCACCGGCAGGTCCACTTTCACCATGAATTGGCCCTGATCGATTTTTGGCAGTAGAATTTTATCTATAGACGCGAGGATGAACAAACTGATTATAAACATCAAAAAAACGGAACTCAAACAAGCCCGTTTGTGATCCAACACCCAAGGAAGGATCTTGGCATAGGAACGTTCAAGCCATAGAAAAGGCCTGTATGCAAACTCAAGCACTTTTTGAAAACCTTGATTCACTTTCTGCCGCAGAGCCGATGGTTTTTTATTTCCCTCCCCTCCCAACTTAACGATCAGCATCGGAAGCAGGGTGTAAGCGACGATCACGGAAATAAATTGCGTGACACTCACAACCCAGGCTAATTGCTTGAAAAATTGTCCCGCGATCCCGGTGACAAAAACGATCGGCAAAAAAACAGCGACGGTCGTCAGGGTGCACCCCATGACGGCGGCGATGACTTCTTCGGTGCCGATCGTGGTGGATTTTTCAAGCCCGTCCTTCGGGTTTTCTTCGAGCTTTCGATGCACGTTTTCGACCACCACGATGGCGTTGTCCAAAAGCATGCCTACGCCGAGCGCAATGCCTCCCAGGGAGATCACGTTCAAGGAGATCCCCATAAAATACATGAAAATATAATTTGCCAAAACGGTGATGGGAATGATTGTCACCACCAAGAGCGAGGTTTTTAAGTCCTTAAGAAAAATAAGAAGGGTCAAAAACGCCAGAAAGCCGCCCTGAATTGCGGCGTCACTGACTCCTTGCAAAGCATTTTTGATAAATTTAGACTGGTCCGAGACGATGTCGATATGGATGTCTTTAGGCAATTGCTCTTTTAAGTCGTCCAATTTTTTTAAGACTTCATTCACGATGGCCAGCGTGTTGGCCTGAGCCTGTTTTTGGATGGCGATTGTCACATTTTCAAGAGAATTAAATCGGGAGTAACTGGTTCTTTCCTTCATGGTCCGCTGGATGTCTGCGACGTCTTTCAAGAGGATCAGCCGGTCCGACGGCGCTTCCTCCCTCCGGGTGTTTCTGGGAAAAGAAGACGCGATCCCCTTGATCGGGATCTCACCCACCTCGTTTACACTTTTTAATTCTCCGATCGTGCGGATCAAATATTCGTAAAAACTTTCCTTAATGGTTCCCCCGGGATAATTCAAATTGGCGTTCACGATCGCGTCCGAAACATCGACGATCGACGCTCCCGAAGCGGCCAGCTTGGATTGATCCACATTGACGGATATTTGCTCTTCAGCACCCCCGGAAATACTGGCCGAAGCCACGCCATGCACTTTTTCGATCTCGTCCTTAAACCATTTTCGGGCCAGTTCCCGAAGTTGCACCGGGGTCCGCTCCAGGCTTGAGATGCTTAAAGTCATCACGGGAAGCTCGAACGGATTAAATTTTATCACAACCGGTTCTGAGGCATCCCGTGGCAGGCGTTCCTTGATCAGATCGATCTTTTCGCGGACTCCCAGTGAGGCAAAATCCATGTTCTGATTCCAACCGAATTCCGCCACCACCAGGGAAAGGCCTTCTCTGGAAGTCGAGGAGATCGAACGCAGGCCCGATATCCCTCCGACCGCTTCTTCGATCGGACGGGTGATGAGAGTCTCGATCTCCTCCGGAGCCGCGTTTTCGTAGGGAGTTACAATGGAAAGCTGAGGGTAAGTGATCGGAGGAAAAAGTTCCTGGGACAAACGATTCAGTGAAATGACGCCAAAAAGAATGATGGCAATATACACCATCAAAGTCGTGACGGGGCGGCGGATCGAAACCGCAGGAAGGCTCAAAACCGCTAGCCCTTAATCAAAGGAAGCCAACTCAAAAAATTCCTTCTTGAGTTTCAGTTATTTCAACTTTAGCTTTGTCTTTAAGTTCTTGTTCCAAATCCATCACAATGAGATCATTTTCTTCCAGGCCTTCTTTAATCTCCACCGCGTCGGGAGTCGCGTAGCTGATCTCGATAGTCCGGATCTCCACAGTGCCAAAAATGGGTTTGGGTTCTTCGGTTTGGGGTGCCGCGCCCGACGGCGCGTCACCCTGTGGTCTCTTTTCTTTGGAATCTTTTTGAAACGGCCAGAATCCGGATTGCTTTTTACCCTTGGAGGGTTTGGGTTTGGTTTCTCCTTCCGCCGGCAGTCCTTCGGCGAGTTTTTCATCTTCATGAACCAAATACACAAAATAGCTTTCTTCTTTCTTCTTGAAACTGGAGCTTGGGATCACTAAAGCCTGGTCTTTTTCGTAAACCAGGACATTCACGCGCCCGAACATGCCCGCTTTTAGCTTTTCATCCGTATTGGCTATTTTGGAACGAACTTTGACGGTTCGGGACTGGCTCTCCACGATGGGAGACACGGACTCCACTTGTCCCTTGAATACCTGGTCCGGATAAGCCTCGACCGAAGCCTCCACGTTCTGGCCTTCTTTAAGTTTGCCTAAATCCTTCTCGATCACCCCAAACTCCATGTAAACATCTTTCAAGTCCACAAACACCGCTACTTTGTCCTGTGGGGTGACATAAGAACCCTTATCTACTTCTAAGGAACCCATGTAACCGTCACTCAAGGCCGTCAGATTGGTCTTGTCCAATTCGGCTTTGGCTGACTGGTACTCTAACTGGCTTTGCCTGAGTTTATTTTCAATGATGGAGCCGAGTTCAAAAAGCTTGCTTTGTTTATCCAGTTCAAGCTTGGCATATTCCACCTTATAAAGCTGCTCTTTTTGGTCAAGGCTTGCGATAATATCCCCTTGAGTGACGCGTTCGCCCTCTTTGAAATTGATATATTCCACAATGCCGGCCGTCTGGAATTTTAGGTCGATTTCCCTAAAACCCTTGATCGTCCCCAAAGAAGGAAGCGTATCCCTGAAGCTGACTTTAGAGGCTTTGTAAACTTTCACCTGGGCCGGCGGTTGTTCGATAGTTTTTTGAGCTATTTCTTTTTTGCTTTTCTTGTACACCGGAAAACCGCCGACACAGCTGATATGGTTTATCATGAATGAAATAAGGAAAATGAACGCGAACAGGCCGCCAAAAAATGGAAAGATGATTTTTTTGTTCAGGAAGACTTTTTTGAGCTCCGCGGGATCCTTGACCGTGTTTTTAAACTTTACGAGGGCCTCCGAAGAATTAAATTTTGATTTTATATCGGCAAAAACCCGTTTAGGATCGACTTTGAAAATGATCGGGATCTCCCATTAAAATATTCAGATTGGATACGGCCTGATGATAGTCCGTCATCGCTTGAATGAACGCGAACTTGTTTTGGGCCTGTTCGGTGAGGCCTTCCATATAACCGGCGGCTTGAGTCTCCTGCAGGCTCAGAAGATATTTTAAGATACCATTTTGACGTTCTTGGTAGCGCATCTTGGCGATGGCAGTGTCTATCTGGATCAGCGCTTTACGCAGATTGTAGATCTCGTCTTTAGTTTTTACGATCGCGTCGTCTTTGGCCTTCTCAAGGTCCGCCACCGCCTGCCAATAAGCGCCTTCAGCGCTTTTCTCGTCGGTGATGTCGGCCAGTCTGTCGAAAAGATTGAAGGTGATCTTGTCCTTCCAGTCCTCTGAACCGGTGAGGGCCAAGACCGTCGGGCCATAGTGGTGCTTCACGTGGTCATAGTCGATCGAATTGGGCCCGAGAGGCATGCTGACATTAACCCCCATAAACCATTCTTTTTCGGTATCCAAGTCCGCGTTGTCGGTGAGGATCGATTGAGTGTCCTTAAAAACTTCTCCCAACATTCCGTAGGACCCGCGAAGTTCCACTTTGGGAAGTTTTTTCGCGTGGTAGACCCGGATGCTTTGTTCGGCGGCTTCAAGGTTGGCCTGTTTGGAAGAAACTTCCGGATTGCTGCGCAGCACCTGATCCATCACTTCGTAAAGATCGGGGTTGATCTTCACAAAATCAAGGCGCAAATCGACCTGAATCGGTTCGTCAAGATCCAGGGCGATCGTCTGAAAAAGGATCAAATATCCCGATAAAAGATCGTTCCGAGCCGTTTCCATTTGAAAATAAACGTTGTTAAATTGAGATTCCGAATTGAGAGTGTCAATCTCGGAAATAAGCCCTGAGGCATGTTCTTTTTTAGACTTCTCATAAAGCTCTGAGATTTCCGAATAAGCGGTGGTTTGGTATTGAAAATTATACTCGGCCTTCACGGCAGAATAGTAAGCGGCCCGAACCTGCTGGAGATACTCTCCCTTGCCTTTTCTGAATTCTTCTTGAGAAGACCTGAGGCTGGCTTCTGCCTGTTTGACCGTCGCGATCAACTCCCCGTCATAAAAAATAGGTTGGGTGATGTTCAATTTTTGGCTTTCGCCTTCGTAATAACGCCCGCCGGGAATAGTGCTGGTCCCTTGGGCTTTGCCGCCATTAAAAGTCACCTCCGCTTGAACGGTGGGAAACAAAGCCCGGCGGGCTTCTGAAACTTTGGAGCGCGCGGTTTCAACTTTTTTAAGAAGGGACCTCACCTGGGTGTTGTTGGCAAGTCCGATCTCTTCGGCTTCTTTGAGGGAGATCTGCTTATCCATCATCGCGACCCGAAAAAGCCGGTCGCCCTCCGAAAGGTTGGGCTTGCCGTACAAACGTTTGGCCACCGGATCTTTTTTGTGTTCAGACTTTTCCTTGATCTTTTTGAGCCACGAAAATTCTTTCTGAACCGCCGCGTCCACCGTGAGTTTTGGGCCTTCGGGAAAGCCGGCCACGGGGCCTTTCAGAGCGCTGGTGTAGCCGGTATAAGCTTTATCAATCATGGATTTCACCAATCGCATGGTTTCAGATTCAAGAAAGGGAAACTTTTGTTCTTGCTTGAAAGGATTGGCGGAGGTTGCGGAGCCATCAGGGTCGGCAAAAACATATCGCCCCAGGAAAATAAAGCCTGGGATTAAAAGTAGACAGAATAGGCCTAGTCTAAAATATGATTTCATTAATTATGTATAAATTTAATCAATTCTATTGAATATTGTTATATAAGTCAAGTCTTGTATAAATTAAAAACTAATTTTTTATTTTTTAACACCCAATCGACTGCGTAAAAAATCCAGATAAGCTTTCAAATTTTTTTCATAGCCCTGCTCTGTCGGGAAATAATACTTTTTTTTCTCAGGAAGATATTCTTGTTCGACATAATGACCTTCAAAATTATGCGAATATTGATAACCCCCGCCCCGGCCCAATTTTTGGGCGCCGGGGTAACTGGCGTCTTGCAAATGAGAAGGCACTTCCAAAGTTCTCCCTTCAGCCACATCCTTCATGGCGCTTTCAATACCCAGATACGCGGCGTTGGACTTAGGGCACGAAGCGATATAAACCGTCGCTTGGGCTAAAGGAATGCGCGCTTCAGGCATTCCGATAAATTCCGAAACTTGGAGTGCCGTGTTTGCCAGGATGAGCGCCTGGGGATCGGCGTTTCCTACATCTTCGGCGGCGCAAATAACTAAACGCCTGGCAATAAACCGAGTGTCTTCCCCGCCATAAAGCATTTTTGCCAAATAATAGAGCGCGGCGTCGGGGTCTGACCCCCGCATCGACTTGATGTAAGCTGAAATCGTGTCGTAATGCTGGTCTTCATCCGCGTCGTACACCACCGCTTTCTTTTGAATGGACGCTTCGGCAATTTCCTTGGTGAAATGAACGCCCTCATTGGGGGTGGCCGACGTCGTGGTGACCCCGATCTCAAGCGCGTTTAAAGCTCGCCGGGCGTCTCCATCGCAAATTTTTGACAAAAAAGAAAGAGCTGCCTCATCCATGAGGACCCGATGAAGGCCCAAACCTTTTTCTGGGTCGCCGAGCGCTCTCAATAAGATCCGCCGAACGTCGTCCTCTCCGAGGGTTTTAAGCTCAAACACGAGCGACCGCGACAAAAGAGCCGAAACGATAGAAAAAAATGGATTGTGCGTCGTGGCACCTATGAGGATGGGGTTCCCTTTTTCGACATCCGGCATTAGGACATCCTGCTGCGCTTTATTAAACCGGTGAATTTCGTCTATGAAAAGAATAGTTTTTTGTCCCGACGATAAAAAACGCCGCTGGGCCTGTTCGATCGCCTTGCGGATCTCTGCGACGTTGCTGGCGACGGCATTCAAAGGTTCAAAATAAGATTTGGTTTCTCGAGAAATGACCGAAGCGAGGGTTGTTTTTCCGGTCCCAGGAGGCCCGAAGAAGATAAGCGAGGAGATTTTGTCTGACTGGATGGCGCGGGTGAGGAGTTTGCCTTCTCCCAAAAGATGCGATTGGCCGACGAATTCCGCCAGCGAGATAGGCCGCATCCGAGCGGCTAGAGGCTCATGGGCTAGTGTTTTTTTCGGCGACTGTTCAAATAGATCCATGACGCCCTTTTTTCGAGAATGACTTAAAGACACTTCCAGAGGAGTGTTCCCCGCCGATGCCGTGCTGCCGCGCCACATTGAATCCCTAGTGATAGGGCGGGAACCTCTCGGGGAAACTATCGGCTCACCTCCCGAAGGAGAAGCTCCAAGAGTCCCGAATCCGGCTCCCTTATCGATGATTGTTGGATTCACGTGAACAGCGCGCATGATCCACGCACACCGCAGGGAACAGGAGCAATTATATCACGAATCCGGTCATTTTGAACGGCGGTATTTGAGGATCAGAAAAAACACAACGCTAAAAAAAAGAAGATTCACTACACCAAACGCCCTGAACGTCATATCAGGCGACCGGAGCGCCTGCGGCGTCATTAGAACGATACACACCCAGACGCCCACCGCCCAGGTGAGGTTCAAGTCAGAGGAATTTTTTCTTCGGATCAGATGAAAAATAAGAGGGATATTAAAAAAAGGTAACGCGATCGCTGCGACGGCCCCGACCCTTTCGATCCAGACGCTCATTTAGCGGAACTGAACGCCGTATTCACGCGTCAGCGCCTCTCCGACTTTGGCCTGAAGGCTTTGGATCTCCTGGTCGGTGAAGGTTCCATCCTCTTTCTGGTATTCTAAAGAAAACGCCAGGCTTCGTTTGCCTTGAGGAATATTTTTTCCGGTAAACTTGTCAAAGAGCCGGATCTGGGAAAGATACGGAGCCGCGGCGTTCTTCATCGATTCTTCCAGAGATCCGACGCCCACTTGTTCGTCGATCACAAATGCGATGTCTCTTCTCACAAATGGAAACTTCGGAATGGGTTTCACCCGAACCGTCTTGGCTGCTTCGAATCCAAAAACCGAATCCAAAGAACACTGAAAATAGAAAACATCTTTGGCGATATCCCACCGGTGCAATACGCCTGACGAGACTCGACCAAGGCCGCCGATCCTTTTTTGGCCTACCCTAAGCTCGCTGTGCTGGTCAAAAAAAGCATTGGGGGCGGATGGACGCCACTGGCAGGGACCGACGCCCAAAAAATGCGCTATGGTTTCAGCAACTCCTTTAAGATCATAAAACGTGGCGTCATTTTTTCTGAGCCAGTTTTCCTCTAAGGGGCCGCACAAACAGACCGCGAACAGGGTCTCTTCCTTCCCTGAAGTATAACCATTGCCGACCTCAAAAAATCTGACAGACGCCGCTTTGCGGTGAAGATTGAAGGAAACCGCTCCGAGCATTCCCGCGAAAAGATTCGGCCTGAAATATTCTTGTTCGGCGCTTGGCGCGTTCACGATCCGGTGAGCGGATCCCCCGGACAGGTCGTGACCCGAGTCCTCGAGAGATTTTTTGGAAAGGAGGCTGTAGGTAACGATTTCATTGAACCCAAGCGCCGCCAAAAATTTTTTAAGGCCAAAAACTTGAGAGGCTTTTGAACTCAGAGCGGGCCCTGAAGCGTAACGCGTGATCGGGATCTTTGAAGGGATTTTGTCAAACCCCTCGATCCTTAAAATTTCCTCGATCAAGTCCGTTTCCTGCGTGACGTCCCTTCGAACATTCCAAAAATCGACGAAAACTTTGTTTTTTCCGGATGCTTTCGCGTTGAATCCAAGATTTTTTAAGATCGAAACCACCCGTGGCCCTGAAACTTTGACGCCAAGAAGCCATTGAATCCTTGAAAGGCGCAAAAGAATATTTTTTTTCTTGATCTTGGCGGATCCCACCGAATGAATCTCAACCTCTTCTCCTCCAGCCCATTCTAGGATCAGATCCTTGGCCCTGGCTGAGGCGGACAAAACTTTTTCAATATCCACGCCGCGCTCAAAACGAGTGCTGGATTCGGTTGAAACTTTATAACGCTTGGCGGCGTGGCGGACTGATGTCGGGTCAAAATAGGCGGATTCCAGAAGAACATTCTTAGTACTCGGCGTAATTTCAGTCAGCCTCCCCCCCATCACCCCGGCGATTGCGATTGCCCGTTCAGCATCGGCGATCACAAGAGTTTTTTCGTCCAAAATATATTCGTTTCCATCTATCCCTAAGAATTTTTCTTCCTTTTTGGCCCAGCGGACGATCAAAACCTCTCCACGCACTTGATCGGCGTCGAAAGCGTGAAGAGGCTGTCCCGTCTCAAACAGAACAAAATTCGTCGCGTCCACCACGCTGCCCAGAGGCCTGGCTCCCGCCAGATTGATCCACTGTTGGGCGAAGGAAGGCGTTGAACCGGCGGAGATATTCCTTAAAAGGCGCGCTGTATAAAAAGGGCAGACTTTTTTGTCGAGGATTTCCACATGAAATAGTGACGTTTTTTTTGAAATTTTAGATTTTTTTTCCGTCGAAACTTTTGGCAAACGGACTTTGGCTCCGCTCAGAGCCGAAAATTCTCTGGCCAGCCCAAGAACGCTCAAACAATCCGGGCGATTGGTCGTCACTTCAATCTCAAGCACCGCTTCGCCGTTTTTGTTTTCGACTCGGTCGACCGCGGTGCCTGAAAGCGTAAAAATTTCAGCCAGTTTTTCCGAAGGCGGCACGGGAGTGATATAATTTTTAAGCCAAGAGACGGGAAGTTTCACCCCACCACCTCTTTCTTTCTACGATAAGGTTTTCCATTAAGAACACGCTTAGAGACTGAAGCGAAAAGAGGTGGTGGGGTCAAAATTGCCTCAGGAATCGGATGTCGTTCTCAAAAAATTGCCGGATATCTTCGACGCCGTACTTCAGCATCGCCAAACGCTCCACTCCCATGCCGAATGCAAAACCGGTGTATTTTTTCGGATCGATTTTGACAGCTTCGAGCACATTCGGATGCACCATGCCGGCGCCTAGAATTTCAAGCCAGCCCCGTGTTTCCGAATAAATATCGATTTCAGCGCTTGGTTCGGTGAAAGGAAAAAAATGCGGGCGAAAACGAAGTCTGGTTTTGGGTCCAAAAAAATCCCGCGCAAATGCGTACAAAACACCTTTCAAGTCCGTGAAGCGTATTCCCTCATCCACCAAAAGCCCTTCGATTTGGTGAAACATAAAGGAATGTGTCGCGTCGGTCGCGTCGGGACGGAACACTTTGCCCGGGGCAATAATTTTGACAGGAGGTTTTGTTTTTTCCATCACACGGATTTGCACGGTCGAAGTTTGGCTTCGGAGGAGTTTTCCGTTATCGAGATAAAAAGTATCGAAGCTGTCGCGCGCCGGATGTTGGAGTGGGATATTCAACGCTTCGAAATTATAATGCTCGGTTTCGACTTCGGGGCCGTCGACGAGAGAAAAACCAAGCTTTGTAAAAATTTCAGACACTTCATTGATCACTTGGGTCAGCGGATGAAGATTTCCCGGAGAATGAAATGTGCCGGGCATCGTGACGTCCAGTTTTTCTTTTTCAGCGCTGGTATTTTTGAACGAAGATTCTTTCGAGGAGAAAAGAGATTCGAGCGCTTTTTTGACACGATTCATTTCTTGTCCTGCCAAGCGCCGTTCTTCCGAAGAAAGCGAAGAAATTTTGCCGGACAAAACCGTAAAAAGTCCTTTGCGTCCAAGATATTTGATTTTCAACGCTTCCAGATGATTGGAATCGGTGGATTCCGAAAGTTCTTTTTGAGCTTCGGATTCGAGGTTTTTGAGAGCGTCGATCATTAGAGAAGCTTCGTTCCTATTTGTCATTCCCGCAGTTTTTAAGCGGGAATCAAACGAAAAAGCGATAAGGTTTGATCCCCGCTCAAAGATTGCGGGGATAACAATGTTTTTGGAATTAAATTTTCCACTCGTAAAAGTTTGCGTTATCCTTTCGCAATCTTCACGAGTTCTGTAAACGCTTTCTTGTCATTCACGGCCAAGTCGGCCATGATTTTACGGTCCAACTGCACGTTTGCTTTCTTTAAACCGTCAATCAAACGGCTATATGTAATGCCATTCGACACAGCGCTGGCTGAAATGCGCGTAATCCAAAGTTTACGAATCACCGACTTTGTGTCGCGCCGGTCACGCGTCGCAAACATCAACGCCCGTTGCACGGTTTCGCGGGCTGTCCGGTACAACCGATGACGTCCGCCAACAAATCCTTTCGCACGTTTTAAAAACTTCTTTCTTCTGCGCCGGCCTGCCGGCACTGTTTTGGCTTTAGGCATAGGGTAACAATCTCCTTAGTTGCTTTTCCATCGACCCGCTCACAAGATCGGATTGTCTCATATGCCGCTTGCGCTTGGACGACTTTCCTTGTAATAGATGGCGCTTGCCTGCGCGCATCTTTCTGAATTTTCCGCTTTTAGTCACACGGATCCGTTTTTGGACTGATTTATTCGTTTTTAGTTTTCCACCCATGTGTTTCCTTTCCTGTCATTCCCGCAATCTTTTAGCGGAAATCGACTCTTTCTGTCGTCCCCGAAGTCTTGAATCGGGGATCAAACGTTTGATCCCCGCTTCCGCGGGGATGACATTCGCTTTGTGCGAATGTTATTTCGGCATGATGATCATTGTGATCAGCTTGCCTTCCATATACGGTGCCTTCTCCACTTCGCCGAGAGCCGCGATATCAAGCGCCAGCCGTTCGAGCACTTTGCGTCCGGTTGCCACATAATTCATCTCGCGTCC
>OBEQ012833020.1_pt1 | contig 17498 bp, 21 predicted proteins | sample 1670901 | NCBI WGS metagenome assembly OBEQ01 (sample SAMEA104232315, study PRJEB22302) | groundwater metagenome | biome: forest; feature: aquifer; material: groundwater | place: USA | collected 2011-08-07 | depth 5.4 m
CAAAGACATAGTCCGGGGAGAAGACCGTGACCCCGCTGCCCCCGATCTCCCGCAGGTGCTCGACGGCGGCCAGCACCTGCTCGCCCCGCACCACGACGGTGACGGCGTACCAGTCCTGCTGGCCGCCGTTGCGGCTGTACACCTTGGCGACGGTCGGACCCTGGATGCCGGCGATCTCCGGCCGACGCAGGACGTGCCCGGCCACCGCCTCCGCCGACGCCCCGCGGATGTTGGCGGTGACGCTCCGAAAGCGCCGGGCCCGCAGTCGCGCCTCGATGAGCTCCAGGATGTGCTTGGTCGCCTGGAGGCGCTCGGGGTCTTCCCGCAGCGCCTGTGCGTTACCGATCAGGCAGGTCTGAGCCTTCAGGATGGTGCCGTCCCGCAGGGTCTTGAGGCGATTCTCACGCAGGCTGGTGCCGCTCTCGGAGATGTCCGTCCGCCGCCCCCAAGAACCCGCACGTGCCGCACGCCGGGTCGCAAATCACGTCCGTCGCGGTCGGCTCCATCATCTCCACCATCAAGCGGATGATGTGCCGGGGCGTCCTAAACTGCCCGTTCTGCCCAGCCGTCGCAATCTTGCCGAGCATGTATTCGTACAGGTCGCCCTTCGTGTCGCGGTCTTCCATCGGGACGTGGTCCAACATGTCCACGACCTTCGCCAGCAGCGCCGGAGTCGGAATCGTGAACCGGGCGTCCTTCATGTGATGCGCGTACGTGGAGTCGTCGCCGCCCAGCGTCCGCAGGAACGGGAACACGTGGTCGTTGACGAGCGTGTACATCTCCGCTGGTGAGAGGTTCTTGAAGCGGGACCACCGAAGGTCTTCGTAGGGACGCCCCTTCGGGTCCGCACCTTCGGGGAAGATTCGCCGCTCGATGGGCGTCTTCAGTCGGGCGGCTTTGTTCTCTTCCAGCGTGTGTAGGTCGTCCAGTCGCTTGAGGAACAGCAAGTACGTGATCTGTTCAATGACTTCCAGCGGGTTGGAGATGCCGCCGGTCCAGAACGCATTCCAGATGGCGTCGATTTGGGAACGGATGTCGCCTGTGAGCATGAATGCCGACCGTCTTTCTGGGGCAGAAGAGCCGAGAGTGCGTGCAGAATACCATCGCGTGCTGGGCGGGCTACGGGTTCCTGTCTACCTCGGAGTGCTCGCCGCCTGAAGCCACGCGTCAATCCATTCCGCCAGAAAACGTAGACTCCGCCGCCCGCCGACCTTCACCGCTCGGAGCCGCCCCGCCCGGACTTCAGCGTAGATGGTCTTCTCGCCGCATTGCGCCCGACTCGCCGCTTCGCCAACTTTCAGCCACGGAGACGGCATCGCTGTTGCGGTGGATGCCACAGGACTCGGCCCGGCGGGACGCTGCCCGCATTTTTCTCGATAGTGTCGAATCAGGGTTTCTGCGAATGCTGTCACGCCCGCTTCGAAAACGTCAGGCGGGAGCGTCGGCACGTCCCTGTCCATCATGGTGACTCCTTCCGTTCAGCACACATCCCCGACATCGTGACCCAGCCCGTCACGCGTGGCGACAGTCACCGAGAGAGCCACGACGGGTGGACGCGGAGTTGCGGGAACACGGGCAGTGGAGATGTAGTGCCAGTTCCTCTACATCGGCGAACCCGGCATGGTCGTGGCAATGATCCGCGTCACTTCGCCACCTTCCGCACAGCGCGATTGATCAGACCCACGTCAGCCACCGGACCGCCGCAGTCCCAATGCTGAAAATCGCCAGCATCCAGATACGTCCACACCCGACCAATGAACCGTTCCTGATAGCCGACCCGGCGGATGTACTCCACCGTCCAGATGAAATCTTCCTCGTTGTCCCACGTCCGCCGCAACGTGTACCAGTGCGGAAGTTTCGCGTACCGAGGCGAACTCGCGAACTTCCACACGTGCGAGAGGAGCAACTGCTCGACGCGCGCCCGCTCTTCGGCCAGTTCGGGCTGAGGCCCGCGCAAGTCTGGCTCCACCGGAGGCGACAGCAGCGCCGCCTCGCACTCTTCCGCTGTCAGATGTCGCGCCCCGCCATCTTTCGTCCAATCGATCTGCGTGCCCGGCAAGATCACAACCCCGCACCGCTTACACCGGCCCGCCCACTTCGACAACATCACAACCACGTCACCAGCTCCAAGTTCGTCCCGAAAACAGATGTATGTGGGCCACTCCGTTCAGCGTCAGAGTGGCCCCGAATTGCCAGCAAATCAGAGCGCCGATTCGGCGGGTTTCTGGGCCAGCAACCGTTGAAGGGTTGAGCGCGGCACGCCGAGCCGTCGCGCCGCTTCTCGCGTTGGAAGTCCGGCGACTTCGTTGGGTCTCACAGCATCGATCCGTCGCCGAGGCCGACCGAGCCGCACCCCTTGCGTCCGAGCCCGCTCGATGCCAGACACGACGCGTTCTCGCACGCGTTCCTTTTCGAACTGTGCCAAGGCTGCGAGGATGTGCATCTGAAGGCGACCTGAAGCCGAGCCCAAGTCGAGCCCGTCTCGAAGCGATACCAGACTGACGCCGAGGTTCTGCCAGTCCTCGATGATGCGAACCAGATGAGTGAGCGACCGACCCAACCTATCAAGTGCGAACACGCAGACAGCGTCCACCTGCCGACGGTAAACAGCCTTCATCAACTCATCCAACGCGGGTCTGGATTCCTTGCTTCCCGACACGCCGCGATCGACGAACTCGATCGCCGTCCAGCCGCGCGCTTCGACGTAGCGACGCAACTCGATCAGCTGATTGTCGACGGTCTGCTCGGCCGTGCTGACGCGGGCATAAACAGCGACCTTCACTGTTCACCCGCATTCGGCCGGAGTCGGTGAAGGGCTGTCGTCGCTCGGGCGATCGCTTGATACAGCACATCGGCGTCGTGCGCGTCCGCTCGCAGACCGGTTGCCAGCTTGCCAGCGAGCAACAAGCCGGTTTGCAGGGCGTTCGCCAGCTCGTCGACGATTTCGTGGAGGTTGCCATTGTCGGGGGTCATGACTGCACCTCCGCGTCCGTCGTCCCGGCCTTCAGGATTTGATCGGCCGCTTTGAAAATCCGCTGTGCGCTCCGCTCGGGGATAGGTTCCGCTCCCCGGCGCGCGTTCCAGTGCTGGATGTACCCACGACAGTGATCCGCGCCCGGCAAGCCGAGTGCCTCCAAGCAAACCATCGCGACGGCTTCGGCTTCGACTTCGCGGAGACTGCGCGGGGTCAGGTCCGAATCACTGAGGCCCGCGTCACCCTCGGCGGTATGGCCGAGGACAACATGCGCCAGTTCATGGAACCGAGTCTTGTACGGCAACTCCGCGAGCGGCGACACGGCGATCGTCCGCTGCCGGGCGTAGCCTTGGCAGTTTCCGTCCGTGGCGGCGAAAGGCTCCTCGACAATCCCCATGACGTTGAGCGCGCGAGCCTGATCCCATGCTGGGACGATCGACGGGGCGACCTCTGGGCCGTCCGTCTGACTCACGGCAAACCAGTGCGGCCGGTAGATGAAGCGGGTAAACACGTCTACCCGTTCGGCATCGTGCTCCTGTTCGATCTTGCGTTTGACCGTGACGGGCTGGCAGAGGGTGATCGCTTTTTCGCCCTTGCGGACGAACCGCCCTTTGTCTTTCCAGCCCATGAACGTCGCAATCGGACCGGGCGGGATCGCACGTTCCGCACATTGGATCAGCGCGAGCACTTGGTTCCCGATGCTGAATCCATGAAACGCCGAGTACGCGCGTGAGACGACGCCGGGCTCGACCAGAGCCCGGCTGAGGAGATCCGAGAATTGCGGCTGTGTGGCGAGGCTCATACCGCCTCCGCAGCCAACGCCTCGTATTCGGTGTACGCCTCCAGAATCAGATCGCGGACGCGGTCTTGTGCGGCGGCGTCGATGATCGGCCGGAGCAACGCGAAGGATCGCCTTTCGCCATTGACCGAGTACTGACGGGCCGGGAAGGTGACGTTGCGACCTCCGCCGGTTCGGCGTTCCCAACAGGAGAATCCAATAAGTTTGAGTCCGGCGAGCGGACCGTCGGTGAAATGAAGCTCGGCATCGCAGAGCTTGCCGGGAGGAGTCCCTTTATCGTTCGGGGTGATCTTGATCGTGACCATGACGGGAACCTTTCTGCACGTCGTGATGACGTGCGGGCCGGGCGGCAAGGCTCCCCCGTCTAAGATGGTGGGTAGCCCGCTCGACCGATTACTCCGGTTGACGGGTCAGGGGCGTTCGCGTGTTACAAGCGCGCGGGCGTCCCGAATTTCTACGACTACGCTTCGGTTTTAGTACTCCTTTCTGCACGCACAACATCACAGTTAAGTCATTTATTATCAACTACTTAAATATACTATCATTCGCCCGATGGTTCAATGGCATTCTTGATGATCGGCGCCGGAAGACGTGGTGAAAGGTGAAGTCTCTGGAGTCCGAAGGTGTGTGACGGGTTGGGCGCGGAAGAGTGGGCTAGACTCGCTCGTCGAGACGAGGCCGCGATGAAACGTGCACCAGCTGCAAAGTCTTGGGACTCCCTGCTTGAGCGATTCGATAAGTTCGCGTCGATGCCCTGTCTTCTGGGTTCTGGACCTGACACAGACCGCAGGAAGGCTCCAGTTCTTCGCGGGAAGGTGCGGGATCAACTAGACGAGGCGCTAAGCAAGGCGCTTCTTCCACGACGGCCGCACCAGCTCACGCAGCGACACGTGTCGCAGATGCTCAAATCGATGAAGACGGCTGGCCGAGGCCCCTCGCACAAGGCACTGTGGGACGGCTTGTGGCGCGCGATCATCTTCGACCGCGACAACTACGCCTGCTATTTCTGTTATCGCTCTGGGGAAGAAGGCATCACGATCCCGAAGTTCGGTCGGCTCGCTCTTCGCCTTCAGTTGGACCACATCAACCCTCGTTCGCATGGTGGTCCCGATTACCGACTGTCGAACATACGGACGGCCTGCCGCCTCTGCAATCAGGGTCGCTTCAGACTGTCGGAAGAGCACTTCCGCGCGGAACTGCTCTCGCTCGCCAAGTCGGTGAGCGCGGCACCCATTCGCCGGTAGGCAGCGGGCTCGGGAGTACCGCTGGCAGTACCGCGCCCGGTAACCGGTCCCCGGCCCAGCGACCAGCGCACCCTCCGTAGGATCACCGCCCTCCTGCCGCCCTTTCGCCGTCGTCCCGCCGCCCCCACAGTCCCAAAACCGGCAGCGGGTGACGTGGGTACCGCCGGGCAGGGCCTGCACGATGGTGAACCAGATGCTGCTCCAGCTGTTCGGACATCTGCAAAAGTACCGCGCGGTACTTTTCCCCGGCGGTAACTTCGCGCCCCTGCGCGAGCGCGAGCGGTTGCCGACCGTCGTCCCATTATCAGCATTCGGCGTTCCGCCGTACACCGCTTCCCGTTCGCGTGAAGGAGCGGAGCCGGGCTACGTGAGGATGCGGCTGTACGCCTTGAACGTCATGACAAGCCCGCAGACCAGCAGCACGCCTTCCAAGACCATGAATACGGTGGAGGGGGTGTTCGCGGAGCCGCGTTGATACGCGCCCGCAGCGAACATCCTGAACAAACCCAGACCCAAGAAGAACCAGCCTGAGAGCGTCACGAGCACGGTCCAGTCACGCACCCAGTGATTGTGGGCACGCGCGATGGCTAAGCCCGCCACGAACATCAACACACCCGTGCAGGGGGAAACTCCGAAACGATCATCGCGACGATGGTGGGGCCGACAAGACCCGCAATTCGCTTCGAGCTTTGCATGTGCCCTTCCGTAATCGCTTGGCCGCGCTGCGGCTGGCGAAGTGCCCGTCCCACTCCTCGTCTGCGAAGAGCGCCGACTCAGTCTGGGTTTCTGTCTAAATCCTGCTTATCGACACCCACAACGGCCCATCTGGAGCCATCTCCGCCAACCTGCCAGAAACACGAAAGGCCGAACTCCCGAAGGAATCCGGCCTTTTCTCTCGAAGATTTTGGTCGGGGCGAAAGGATTTGAACCTTCGACCCCTCGGTCCCGAACCGAGTGCTCTACCAGGCTGAGCCACGCCCCGACGCTCCGCCTAGGGTATCAGATCCCGCGGCGACACGTCGGACACCGAAGCGCCGCGAATGCTACGGGGCCGGCAGATCTCGTGCAGCGGCGAACTGCACCGCTGGATTGCCGCGCGAATCCTCGAGCACGAAATGAATACCGCCGCCTACCACGGTGCCCCTGTAGGAAAGCTGATACGGCCTGAGGTCGGAGCCAAGGAGCTCCTGGAGCCGCACCACGAACGTGATCTCGTTCCCCTCCGCAACACCTGACTCGACGCCGTGAGGTGAACCGAGGAACGTGACGGTCCCGATCAACCGGCCCTTATCAACCTGGAAAGCGAAACGCTCCGCGTGAGTGTCTCCCCAGCTGTAGGTAACCTGCGCCCTCCACGCCCCGCTCACGGCGACGGCATCTGCTGCCGGCGCTTTGCGTGAGTCGAAGACACCCGTTTGGTTCACCGCGACGACAAGCCCCGTCACGGCGCTGATGACACCGGCGGCCGCGGTAAGCAGCCCGGGTACGGTCTTCCAGAAACCGTGCGATGGGGGCGTGGACGTAGGCTGAGAGCTCATGCCAAGGAATCTTGCACGTTTACAGGCTGGCGGTTGCTCGCGCATCGAGCGGCAGTTCCTCCAGGTACTTCAGGCCCTCGTGCGCAGTCATGTCGGGCTGCAGCGGCGTGATCGAGATGTAGCCGTCGCGAACCGCCTGGTAGTCGGAGCGATCGTGCGGCTCCCACTCGTTCTGCCCTTCCTCGATCCAATAGTAGTGACGGCCTCGAGGGTCGATGCGCTCGTCCACCACGGTGATGTGATTGCGTTTGGCCTGCACCGTGATGCGGAACCCCTTGTTCGGTCCGTACGGCACGTTGATGTTGAGGAACGTGAACTTCGGCATGCCGCGCTCGAGCACCAGCGCCGACACGGTCGCCGCCGCCTTTGCCGCGGGACCGAACTCGAAGTCGGTGTTGCGTCGATTCTGCGTGGACACCGCGACGGCCGGGATTCCGAGCAGCGCTCCTTCGAGCGCACCCGACACGGTTCCCGAATAGGTCACATCGTCTCCGAGATTCCATCCCTTGTTGATGCCGGAGACGATCAGATCCGGCTTTGTCTTCAGCACGTGCGAGATCGCGAGGTTGACGCAATCGGTCGGGGTGCCGTCGATGCCGAAGGTCTTCGCCGCGATCGTCTCAATCCGCAGCGGCCGGCGCAGCGTGAGCGCGTGGCCGATCGCGCTTGCCTCCTGCATCGGGGCCACAACGGTCACGTCGCCCAGGTGTGCCAGCGCCTGGGCAAGCGCCTTGATCCCCTCAGAGTGCACGCCGTCGTCATTGGTCACGAGAATTGTCTTCATCAGAATCTGTAATTGTACCTTTACTCAGCGCGGCTGACCGGCGTTGTCGGAACGAAGAGCAGCATGACCGCGGCAACGCCCGCGAGCGCCGCGCCGGTGGTGAACGCCGTCGACGAGCTGAAGTGCTCGTACAGATACCCAAACACCACGCTCGCAATCAGCGCGCCCACCCCGACCGTGGCGTTGTACAACCCGAAGGCGGCGCCCCGCCGCTCAGGGGGCGTGAGATCCGTGACGAGTGCCTTTGATGGGCCCTCGGCAAATGCGAAGTAGACGCCGTAGAAAAGGAACCACGCGATGAATGCGGACGGACTCGTCGACATCGCGAAGCCGAGATAGACGAGCGCATAAACGATCCAGCCCGATACGATCAACTGCTTGCGCCCGAGCTGATCCGACAGCGTTCCGCCCCACGTCGACAGCGAGGCTTTGACGACGTGGATACCCGCCCACATCAAGGGGACATACTTCGCACCGCCCAGCGCGTCGGACAGGCGCAGCAGGAGAAAGGCGTCCGCAGAGTTGCCGAGACTGAACACAAGCAGCACTCCCATCAGTACGATCAGGCGCCGCGGAAGACGCTGCGGCGCCTGAGGTCGAACGCTGGGCGCGGGCGGTTGATGCGGCAGTGTCTTGTCGGCCGCCGCATCCTCGTCGACAAAGAACAGCAGAGTAACCGCGATGGCGCCTGGAATCGCTGTGAGCGCGAACACCAGCCGGTACCCTTCGGGGACAAAGAAGAGGATCACTGTTGCCATGACGGGGCCGACGATGGCGCCGGCGTGATCCATTGCCTCGTGGAAGCCGAAGATGCGGCCACGGGTGGACGGCGTCGCGAAGCGCGCCAGGAGCGCATCGCGAGGTGCGCCGCGAATTCCTTTCCCCGTTCGATCGAGCGCGCGGGTCAGCAGCACCTGCGGCCAGGTCGTCGTCAGCGCTATCAGCGGACGTGAGATCGACGACAGCGCGTACCCGGCAATCACGATCGACCGGCGTCGTGAGCGGCGGTCCGACCAGTACCCTGAGATGACCTTCAGAACGCTGTTGACCGCTTCGGCAACGCCTTCGATGATGCCGAGCGACACCGCGCTCGCCCCGAGCACGCGCGACAGGTAGACCGGCAGCAGCGGATAGATCATTTCCGTGGCGGCGTCGGTGAAGAGACTCGTCCAGCCGAGGAACCAGACGGGGCGCGGGATGGACGGCTTCTCTACCGCATCGGGCGACATGTTGTGCATTGTCTCAGGTCACAAGGCGGGTCTAAAGACCCGCCCTACCCTACGCCTCTGGATGCCGTACGATGAGATCACGTGTCTACCCTTCAAGACGTCCTTGCCGCGCGGACATGTGAGGCTGCGCCGGAGCTCGTCGAAACGCTCGAGCCGCCTTTGCATGGGGAGGCCCAGGGTGCTTCGGCGGGCCAGGCTCCGCCTTCGCACGATGAGGGCCAGCGTGCTTCGGCGGGCAAGTCACGTCTGCGCTGCCATGCGTGCGGCCATCAGTGCCCGATTCCTGACGGCGCGGTCGGCGTCTGCAAGGTACGGTTCAACGAGCACGGCCGGCTGCGCGTGCCGTGGGGCTATGTCGGTGGCGTGCAATGCGATCCGGTCGAAAAAAAGCCGTTCTTCCACGTCTATCCCGGCGCGCTGGCGTACAGCTTCGGGATGCTCGGGTGCGACCTCCACTGCAGCTACTGCCAGAACTGGGTCACTTCGCAGGCGCTGCGCGATCCGCATGCCGGCTCACCCCCACGCGACATCACGCCGGCCGCTCTCGTGCAGGACGCGCTGCGCCAGCGCGCAAAGCTCGTCGTTTCGACCTACAACGAGCCGCTCATCACGATCGAATGGGCCGTCGCAATCTTCACGGAGGCGCGCGAGCACGGGCTCTCGACCGCGTTTGTCTCCAACGGCAACGGCACGCCGCGCGCGCTCGAGTACCTCCGGCCGCACATCGACGCGTACAAGGTCGACCTCAAGAGCTTTGACGATCGCCGCTACCGGGACCTCGGCGGGCGACTGCAGCCGATCCTCGACACGATCCGCTGGCTGCACGATGCGGGCGTATGGGTTGAAATCGTGACGCTGCTGATCGCGGGATTCAACGACAGCGATGGCGAGCTGCGCGGTCTCACGCAGTTCATCGCGAGCGTCTCGCCGGATATCCCGTGGCACGTCACCGCGTTCCACAAGGACTACAGGATGACCAACCCGGCGGACACGACGCCGGACATGCTTCTAGGAGCCGCAGGAATCGCGCGTGAGGCAGGGCTCCGTTACGTGTACGCGGGAAATCAGCCGGGCCGGGTCGGCAAGCTGGAACACACCCACTGTGCCGGCTGCGGCGAGCGACTGATCTCGCGATCTGGATATTTGATTCAGGAGTACCGGCTGACGGCCAACGGCGCATGCCCGCGGTGCGACTCCAGGGTCCCGGGACTCTGGAGCTCCGGCTTCGAAGGACAGCGCACCGACCGCCCCTACCGTCCACACGATCGGACGCGACTTTCCGTCCTGTAAGGCGGACCTAAAGGTCCGCCTCTACGAGTGTGTTCTACAGGAGATAAGAAGGTCAGGAGAGGTTGTTTCTCAATAAAAAGTTCTCGTGACCTCCTGACCTTCTGTTATCAGTCCAATTCTTGGTGTTCTTCGTGACCTTTGTGGCCAATCGTCTTCGTGGCCTTCGCGGCAGCGTTTTGCGCTACCGTAAGGATGCCAGTGATTCAGGACACTTTCGGACGCCCGCTTCGCAATCTCCGCGTGTCGGTGACCGACCGCTGCAACCTCCGGTGCGCTTACTGTATGCCGGAGAAGGACTACGTCTGGCTGCCGCGGGAGGACATGCTGCAGTTCGAGGAGATCGAGAAGCTCGTCGACGTGTTCCTCGATGAAGGCGTCGACAAAGTTCGCCTGACGGGCGGCGAGCCGCTGCTCCGCCGCGATCTTCCGGTGCTCATCGAGCGCCTGGCCGCCCGGGCCCGAATTCGGGACCTTGCCCTTACGACCAACGGCGTGCTTCTGGCCGACCACGCGCGGCAACTCCGCGACGCCGGCCTTCATCGGCTGACGGTCAGCCTCGACACGCTCCAGCACGATCGCTTCCGCGATCTCGCCCGTTTCGACGAGCTCGATCGCGTCCTGAAGGGCATCGCCGAGGCTGCTCCGATCTTCGGCGGCCTCAAGATCGACACCGTCGTCATTCGCGGCGTCAACGACGATGAGCTCGTGGATCTCATCGAGTTCGGCCGGGCGCACGATGCCGAAGTGCGCTTCATCGAGTACATGGATGTGGGCGGCGCCACGCAGTGGTCGATGACGCGCGTCCTGCCGAAAGCCGAGATGCTGGAAGGGCTCACTCGGCGCTACGGAACGGTTACCGCATTGCCGGACGAATCGTCGGCGCCCGCGCGCCGCTACCGCCTCGAGGACGGAACGGTATTCGGGATCATTGCGTCGACCACCGCGCCGTTCTGCAGCGATTGCGATCGGAGCCGCCTGACGGCAGATGGCATGTGGTACCTGTGCCTCTACGCAACCGACGGCGTCGATCTACGGCGCGCGCTGCGCGCAGGCGCATCGCATGACGACCTCACATCACTGGTCAGGCAAGTGTGGGAGCGGCGCCAGGATCGCGGCGCCGAGGATCGGCTCGCCAACGGCAACCGCTCGCCGCTGATTCCGCTGGATCGATTGAGGCGGGATCCCCACCTCGAGATGCACACCCGCGGAGGCTAGGTCCGCCGGTCGCACGTCCGCTTAAGGGCGGACAGGCGATACGCAGAATTGATCGAACGCCGCCGTCAGGCGGTCGGCGATCTGGCGCGCATCGCGGTTCTCGATGTCGCTCCGCTGCATCATGAAAACCAGCTTGCCGTGACGTAGCAGTCCTACCGACGGTGAGGACGGCGGATACGGCGCGAAGTAGCCGCGGGCGCGATCGGTCGCATCGATATCCGCTCCGGCGAACACCGTGGCAACCAGATCCGGCCGGCGCTCGTGCTGCAGCGCAATCGCGATGCCGGGCCGTGCTTTGCCCGCCGCGCATCCGCAGACCGAGTTCACAACGATCATAGTGACGCCTGGCTCGGTGACGGCCTGGTCAACGTCCGCCACCGTGCGCAGCTCGCGCGCACCGAGGCGGCTGAGTTCCGCGCGCATCGGCGCGATGAAGAATTCCGGATACGGCATAAGGAGATTGTAGTCGATGGTGTGGTTCAGATTCCGACCGCATCGAGTCCCTGCCGCATCTTCCGCAGCAGCTCCTCGGGCGTAAACGGCTTCTGCAGGAACGATGCGCCTTCGGCCAGCAGCCCGTTTCGAACGATCGCGTTGTCTGTGTAGCCCGACATGAACAGCACGCGCACGTCGTCGCGGATCGTCGTGAGCTGTTCGGCGAGATCGACACCGCTTGGCCCGGGCATGATCAGATCGGTCACGAGCATGTGTATCCGCCCCGCGTGCGCCTCGGCGAGCGAAAGCGCCTGGACTGCGTCGCCGGCTTGGATCACGGTGTAACCTGCGCGCGTCATGATCTCGCGTGCCAGGCGCCGGATCATCGGGGCGTCTTCCACCAGCAGCACCGTTTCGCTGCCCCTCGACCACTGGCCTCGCACAGGCTCAGTACGCACAACGTCCGGGCGATCGCTCACGTCGACCGGGAGGTAGACCTTGAACGTCGCGCCGAGACCCGGCTCGCTGTAGACCCAGATGTTGCCGCCGCTCTGTTTGACGATGCCGTAAACGGTCGCAAGGCCAAGGCCGGATCCCTTCCCGGCGTCCTTGGTCGTGAAGAATGGCTCGAAGATACGCGTCTGCAGATCCTGAGAGATGCCGATGCCGGTATCGCTTACTGAAAGCCGTCCATAACGTCCGGCGCGCACGCCGACATGCGTCGAGCAGTAGTCGCTGTCGAGCGTGACCTCGGAGGTTTCGATGGTCAGGCGGCCGCCTCGAGGCATCGCGTCCCGGGCGTTGACGACGAGATTCGCGATCGCCGACTCGAGCTGGCTCTGATCGGCCCTGATGGGAGGCAAATCGACCGCGCAGACGATCCGCAGGTCGATGTTCTCGCCAATCAGCTGGCGCAGCATGCCGGCCAGCGAGTTGACCGTCTCATTGAGATTCACTCGCCTGGGATGCAGCACCTGGCGCCGGGCAAACGCGAGCAGTTGCCGCGTCAGCGCGGACGCGCGGTTGGCCGCTGCGAGGATCTCCGCGACATTGCGCGAGGCCATCTCGTTTTCAGACACCTGCTCCGCGACGAGCGTGCCGAACCCGACGATGGCCGTCAGAATGTTGTTGAAATCGTGCGCGATACCGCCGGCCAGCTGTCCGACGGTTTCCATTTTCTGCGCCTGGTAGAACTGCCGCTCGAGCCGTTCGCGGTCGGCAAGCACGGCGGCGAGCTGCGCCTCGCTCTCCCGCAGCGCTTCCACCGCCCTGCGCTCGAAGTCGCTCGGTTGACCCGACATGCCGCCGAGTGCGCTGCCGTGCGGGACCGGCTCCACGACGTATTCACGGCCGGTGTGACTTCGCAGCAGCGACGCGATCAGCGCGCGTGTTTCGACGTCAGCGTCGACGATGCGCAGTCGGATGGGCTCTGGGAGCGTATTCTCGAGCATCTGCGCTATACCGTGGGGAGAACCGCCGCATCGGCAATGTTCAGGAACGTCTCGACGTGGGAGAGGGCAAACTTGCCCTGTGCCGCCTCCTGCAACACGTGACGCGCGGCTTTGTCGGGACTCAATGCCGGACGGTAGGGCCGGTGTGACGTCAGCGCGTCGTACACATCGGCGATGCCGACGATCTGCGCCAGCAGCGGCACATCATCACCCTTGAGGCCCTGGGGATATCCGCTTCCATCGAGCCGCTCGTGGTGGCATCTGATGATCGGCCGCACCGTGCGAAGAGATTGCAGCGGCGCGCAGAGCGAATCGCCGATGTCCGGATGCTTCTTCATGAGCTCGAACTCGATCGGCGTGAGCGGTCCGGGTTTGAGCAGTACCGCATCGGGGATGCCGACCTTGCCGACATCATGCAGATAGCCGCCGCGACGCAGTGCCTGGAGATCGTTGTCGCCCAGGCCGAGCGCCTTGCCCAGCGCCACCGCTTGCTGCGCGAGCCGCTCGCAGTGGCCGCCGGTCGTCGGGTCGCGCGCTTCGATCGTCAGTGCCAGCGTCATGAACGCGGCCTCGGCGGAGTCGAGGACGTCGAGGAGATGCTTCATCCGTGTCAGGGACCCGACCCGTGCGCGCAGCTCCATCGGTTGGACCGGTTTTGAGAGAAATTCGTCGGCGCCCGCTTCGATGCCCTTGATGCGGTCCTCGAGATCGCTCAGGCCGGTAACAAGGACCACGGGGGTCAGGCGCGTCGCGGGATCGGACTTGAGACGGCGGCACACCTCGAGCCCATCGAGCTGCGGCATCGTCACATCAAGGAGGATGACGTCGGGATGGTATTCGTAGACTGCCGCCAGCGCGGCGATGCCATCCCCGACGGCAATGACCTCGTGCCCGTCGGCGGCGAGCATTTTCTGGTACAGCGCCCTGATGCTGTCCGAATCGTCCGCGACGAGGATACGGCTGCGGCGCGGCGCCGGAGGCTGCGATTCGAGTTCGATCACGCGGAATGTCCCATTATCAGCAGGCTGATCTAGGACAGCGACTCGGCGCGCGCCGTCATGGGCACCCGCTGATGCAGGCCATGACGCTCGAGCTGCCGGTAAAAGGCACGGCGACTGATGCCGAGCAGACGGGCGGCGACGGCCTTGTTCCCCCGGACCTGCTGCAGCGTGCGAACGATGTGCTCGCGCTCGACCTCGACGAGCGGCGCAGGACTGATTTCACTGCGTGATCCCAGGGGGGTTCCCGCAGCCCCCGCTGCAGGTGCCGGGACCGGCGTCTGCTCCTGCATGCTGCCCGCAAGATCACTTTCGCCGACGAAGTCGGTTTCAGCCAGGATGCATGCCCGTTCGATCACGTTTCTGAGCTGTCGGACATTACCGTCCCAGCCGGCGCCGGCAAGCAGACGCTCGGCGCCCGGGGTCAGTCCAACGAGGGGCTTGTTGAAGCGCTGCGAAAAGCTCCGGACGAACGCCGCCGTCAAATACGGGATGTCCTCGCGGCGCTCACGGAGTGGTGGCAGCCGAACCTCGACGATATCGAGCCGGTAATAGAGGTCGTTGCGAAAACGCCCGGCGGCAACTTCGGTGAGCAGATCGCGGTTGGTCGCGGCGATGAGCCTGACGTCGATCTTCTTGGGTTCGAGCGACCCGACCCGCTGCACCTCGCCCTCCTCGAGCACGCGCAGCAGCTTTGCCTGCACCGGAAGCGGCAGCTCGCCGACTTCATCGAGGAACAGCGTGCCGCCATCGGCGGTTTCGAAGAGTCCGGCCTTGTGATCGGTGGCGCCGGTAAACGCACCGCGGACGTGACCGAAAAGTTCGCTCTCGAAAAGCGTCTCCACCACCGCCGAGCAGTTGACCGTGACAAAACGCTTGGCGCTGCGCGGGCCGAGCTTGTGCAGCGCGCGCGCGACCAGCTCCTTGCCCGTGCCGGTGTCGCCTGTGATCAGCGCGGTGCGCACGTGTGGCGCCAGGCGGCGGATCAAGCCGAATACTTCCTGCATCGCGGGACCCCGGCCGACCATGCCGCAGAACTCCAGCCGCTGCGCGAGGTCACCTTCGAGCGTCAGCACTTCCCGCCGCTGCTCCACTTCGTCACGAGTGGTCGAGAGCAGCAATCGGAGGCGTTGGAGGTCGAACGGCTTTGTGAGGTAGTCGAGCGCGCCAAGTTTGACGGCTTCGACCGCGCTGTCGATGGTGCCGTAGCCGGTCATCAGCGCCACCTTGCAGCGGGGGCTGATATCGCGGATGGAACGGAGCACATCAAGTCCCGTGACCCCGGGCATTCGCAAGTCGAGGAGCACGAGCTCCGCCGGGCGATGCCGCAGCTGCTTCATCGCGTCCTCGCCGTTGGTCGTCGTCGCGACGTCGAACCCTTCGGCCAGCGCAATGGTGCCAATCAGCGTGAGAATCGCGCGGTCATCATCGACAACGAGCAGCCGCGGACGGTGGTTCTGCATGGTCTGCATTCGGCGATTGAGCGCACACGGAAGCGTGTGACGCGACACAACTTTGAGCAAGGGTGGCTCCAGACCGCCCGCTCGGCCGCACGCCCCAGGGCGCAGCGCCTAAACTGCTCTATCGACAGGAGTTGAATGTGGCTTTAGTCGCTGTAGGACAGGGGATTACATCGGGAACCGCCATATTCCGGCGAAAACCGTGCGCCGAGGGCACACCCCGGCGTGCGACGCCGCCCGGTTTTCAGCCAAATCTGGCCCCATCGAGGCTCACGACAGGCTTGTCGCCGACGACGATCAGCGCAAGGAAGGACCGTGTGTGCGGAGCCACTGGCGAGCCGCGCGATACTCCGAATACGCGTCGGCAACCAGGCTCCAGTACGCCGGTGAATGATCCATGCGTTTGATGTGCATCAGCTCGTGGATCAGGACGTAGTCGCGCACCCATGGCGGCATCAGCACCAGGCGCCAATTGAGACAAATGTGGCCGTCCCGGCCGCAAGACCCCCACCGCGACCGCTGGTTGCGCACGCTCACGCGCGAAACCGAGAGGCCGTGCTGCGTTGCCAGCTCGATGAGGCGCGGCGGAAGATCCCGAACGCCGCGCTGACGAAGGGCGCGGCGCTCCTCCACCGCAGGTCCCCCTCGCGGCAAACGCGCCCGCTGTCGCGCGACCCACTCCGCATGCTTCTGCGCGAACGCGTCGGCCTCCCGTCGAGAGCCCCCGCGCGGAATGGTGACGCGCACTCGCCCATCGATGTCGACCCGCAGGACGTACCGGCGCGCGCGACGATGGCGCACGTAATAAACGGCAGCGATTGCGACTACGCTTGGTGGTGCGATCGTGCCGTCGAACGGAAGTCCCAGCTGCATCAGTGGACTGAGAATAGCCTAATAGTGGCCCAGTAGAGATGACCGAGGTGCTCCGCGTCGATTCCGCGAATCCCGATCCGAACGCCATCGAACGCGCCGCCGCGTGCCTCCGTCGCGGCGGGCTCGTCGCCTTTCCAACGGAGACCGTGTACGGTCTGGGCGTGCATGCGCTCGATCGCGCGGCCGTCCTCAGGCTGTTCCGCGCGAAGGAGCGCCCTGCGAACGATCCGCTGATCGTGCACGTATCGACGATCGGCGCCGTGGCTCCGCTCGTGGCCGCACTGCCACCCGAGGCGCACACGCTCGCGGCGCATTTCTGGCCGGGCCCCCTGACGATCGTCGTGCGGCGATCGCGCGCGGTTCCCGATGAAGTCACGGCGGGGCTCGATACGGTGGCCATCCGTGTGCCTTCCCACCCGGTCGCGCGAGCCCTCATGTCCGCCGCCGGAATTCCGATCGCTGCGCCGAGCGCCAACCTCTTCTCGAGGCCGAGTCCGACCGAAGCGACCCACGTAATCGCGGATCTCAACGGCCGGATCGACATGGTTGTCGACGGCGGCTCGACGCAGGTCGGTGTGGAATCGACGGTCGTGGATCTCTCGCAGGGCCCTCCCGTTATCCTGCGGCCTGGCGCCGTGAGTCTGGAGATGCTGCGAGCCATCCTTCCGAACGTCGAACTACGCCAGCCGACGACCCAACCCTCCGTGGCATTGCGGTCGCCTGGTCTGATGTCGAAGCACTACGCTCCTCGGGCGCCCGTGACTGTGTACGAAGGCGACGCCGAGGCCGCGCTGAGCGCAATGGCGGACGACGCGCGTGCGTTCCTCGATGAAGGAAAAATGGTCGCTGTGCTCGCCTTCACGGAAGACCTGACTCGACTGGCCGACGTCCCCGTGCGTCTCGTTCAACTCGGCAGCGAACGTGCGCCCGCCGACGTCGCAGCCCGGCTCTACGCGGCGCTTCGAGAGTGCGACGACCTCGGAACGGATGCCGTCCTCGCACGTATCCTCACGACTGAGCACGCGCTGAGCCCTGCCGTCCGGGATCGGCTCCGCCGTGCGGCCAGCCGCATTGTTAACGTCGGGCACTAAATTTAGAGGGCCGCCGGCGGCTCCGCGGCGCCGACCTTTCAGGTCCCCGGACCGGTCGTGGTCCAGGCGGGTCTAAAGACCCGCCTCTACGTCTGTAGTGGCGGCGCCGCCCGGCCA
>OBEQ012112411.1_pt1 | contig 17496 bp, 17 predicted proteins | sample 1670901 | NCBI WGS metagenome assembly OBEQ01 (sample SAMEA104232315, study PRJEB22302) | groundwater metagenome | biome: forest; feature: aquifer; material: groundwater | place: USA | collected 2011-08-07 | depth 5.4 m
ACACACAGGGAATGCCACGCCCCTCATATTCTTTGACTATCAAATCTTTAATGCGAAGCGCTTCCGCAAGATCTTTCTCTATCCGGACTCCGTCATTCTCAAAATTCGGCAACGCCTCCAATATAAAGGCGGCTTTATAACTTGGCTTCCGGTTGAGCTCCGTTGGCAACTCCGCAAGACCGAAGTGGCGGCAAAAAACAACGTGGTCACACATCCCGCGGTCAAGAAACCCCACCTCCTCGTTCAAATTTTTTATTCTTTCTTCTTCCAAAAAATGTCGCCGCACCAACTCGTTCTGAAACAAGACTGGATCTTTCAAAGGATGCAACATGCCCTCTTCAAGAATACTCCGCGCGGCTTCCTGCGACGTCGGAAATCCCCGCTCCCGCAAGTGTTCGATAAGGGCGGTTTTGCCGCAGGATGAGGAACCCGTGATAACGTACATTTCCATGGAATCAGCAATTAGTTCATCGAACTCTGAAATTTTTCCACGATATCGGCAAGCGCTTTCTGGTGCACTCTTTTATCGTGCCCGCAATCCCAGCTAGAATTGCTCATTTCCTCAAGTCCGATTTTGGCAATTTTATAATACATGTTTTGCGCAACTTCAATCTCTGGCACGAACCTACCTTTGGCATTGAGCTTCAATAAATCTCTTTCTTTAAAAACATCATCGAGTATGTCGGAAGCTTTACGATTTTTCCGCAAAACACAACCAATGGCGGCCATTTCCTCTTTTTCGAAGGAGAATTCCGCTTCTTTCTTATTTCCGATTCCGCTAAAATCTTCTGGCTTGCTTAATCCGAGCGGAAATTTTTCTTTTCTTTTCATTTTTTTGTGCCGCGTAGAATTTTTATCCTTTCTTCTATTGGCGGGTGAGTCATAAACATTTTACTAAGCCAGGAGATTTTTTGCTTGTAGGGGTTGTCAATCCATAAATGGGCGGTTGAATCGTGAGCGGCGAATTTCATGGGAACGCTGTCTTTGCTTATCTTCTCGAGCGCCATGGCAAGCCCCTCGGGATAACGCGTCAAAAGCGCGCCCGAAGCATCCGCAAGGAACTCGCGCTTGCGCGATATGGCAAGCTGGATAAGCATTCCCGCTATCGGCGCGAGAATGGAGAGCGCGATGCCCAACAATATCAAAAGTCCCCCACCCTGATTATTGTCGTCCCTACTCCGGCCTCTGCCAAAAAACATGGACCTTATGAAAAAGTCTCCAAGCAATGAAATAACTCCCGCGAGGATAACGGCCACGGTTGAAACCAAAATATCGCGGTTACCGATATGCGAAAGCTCGTGCGCCAAAACTCCCTCCAGTTCTTCGTTTTGAAGGCGATCAATAGCCCCTTGGGTTACCGCGATTGCCGAATGTTTTTGGTCTCGGCCGGTGGCAAAAGCGTTGATTTGCTGTTCCGGAGTAATATAAACGCGCGGCATTTGAAGCCCCGCCGTAATACATAAATTTTCAACAATGTTCCACAAATACGGATTGTCTTTCTTTTCAATCGGCGTCGCGCGCGCCATGGCAAGAGCGATCTTATCCGAAAACCAGTAACTTAAGATCGCGGAAATTGAGCTGAAGAGAACCGCGAACACAAGAATTTGCCGTGACGCGAAAATATAAGAAAACGTCCAACCGAGGCCGATTATCAACGCAAAGAAAACAAAAAATAAAAGCCAAGTCTTCCTTATGTTGGAATCCTGGTAGGTATATAGATTTGCCATTGATTAAGGTGTCAGATGTTACTTATTTTAAAGATTGTAAAATCGCTTGCGCCCGATCCCATAACTCCGGCTCGCCCTCGTTTGCGGCCTGCGCCATAGCATCTTCAGCATTTTCACGAGCAGCTTCTTGAAGCCCGGCCGCAGAATATAATTTAGCTCGTTTCAAATTGAGTTCGATATTGGCCCGGGAAGTATTGGATGAAGTTGCACCCTCTTCCTCTCGATCAAGCCACTGATTAAGAAGTTCTCTTCCCTCTTCGTCTTGCGGGCCATTCTCTTTAAAAATTTTAATAAGCCGCACTTCTTCCTCGGAAAATTCTGGCGAGGGAGACTGTTCGTGCATAATCTAAAATTTCACCTTAACCGGCTCTTTCTCCGCCTCGTCCAATCCACCGAAAAATTCCATCTCTTTGAAGCCGAACATATTCGCCATTAAATTCGTCGGGAAGGTTTCAATTTTCGTGTTCAGGTCGCGGACATTCGTGTTGTAAAACCGCCTCGCCGCCTGGATCTTGTTTTCGGTATCGGACAATTCGTCTTGAAGTTGTTTAAAGTTCTCGCTCGCTTTGAGTTGAGGATAATTCTCGGCAACCGCGAAAAACGATTTCAAGGCCCCCGAGAGCATGTTTTCCGCTCCGGCCTTGTCGCTCGGCGCGGCACCCATCGCCCTTGTTCTCGCCTCGGTCACTTTTTCAAAAACACCTCGCTCGTGCGCCATATACCCCTTCACCGCCTCAACCAAATTAGGAATAAGGTCGTAACGCCTTTTGAGCTGGACGTCTATGTCGGACCACGCTTCTTTGGAACGGTTTCTCAGTCGCACCAAAGAGTTATAGGCGAAAACGAGCCAAAGAACCAGCACCGCTAAAACGATTAAAATTATGTTCATAAAATGGATCATAACAAAAAAATGAAACTTTCGCAAAGAAAAGCCGCAGCTATTGATGCTGCGGCGGAGCGAAAAACATAACAGGAAGCTTCTCTCTTAGTTCCGGCTCTATGACCTTATGCGCTTCGTATTCCGTCGATCCGGGCTTTTGGTATAAAAGATCCAAAACATCAAAAAGAGAAACCCCCAAAATTAAAGACGATATTTCTCCGGTGACAACTTCTTTTCTTTTCAAGAAATAATTTTTGATAGGCTGCTCGTTGTGCTGTTTGCCGTGAGCGGCCTCGGCAACAAAATCGCTGGCGGCGAAATAGGCTCCGTAAATCGGCAATTGGAGATAAATCGTGTTCGTGCTTGGCCGATAATACGTGTTAAAGACACCCTCAGTTCTATTGCCCCCGCCGATCCCATCACTCCAACGGATCTTCGGATTGCCGCCAATACGTTCAATTTCCCAAAGAGCGGAATAAAGCTTCTCGTCATATCTCGGTGGCCAACCGACCAGAGTTTCAAACCAAGATTGCCCGGGCAAGGCCCAGTGTTTGGTTTGGACCAGGATATCGGTGCATAATTTGGAAGAGTCGCAAACCTTCCTAAGATTATTTTCGTCCATTGAATCAATATCTTTGGGAACCGCCAAGCGCTCACTTTGCAGAAAGAACTTGATCATCCTTCTTGCCAGTTCAAGTTTCTTTTCTTTGGGCAAATCCGCTCTGCCGGAAAGATAATTAAGAATTTCCGTAGTTTCTTTGTCTTCGTGCTCAAAAACAATTTTGCCGTCGGGATCGGTGCTGGTCCGGACAACATATCTCGTCATTCTATGCTCCAAGTATGTATTAACAACCCCTATTTGAAAAAACATGACTATAACTGCAAAAAGAACAATAAGAAGGAACTTCTCCAGCTCTGTAATTTTCAATTCTCAACCTCCAAGTTATCTAATGTGATTCTAGCAAATAGGCTCCGCCCTTGCCTCCATATAAAAATGGCCCCACCGAGGCAGGGCCAAATTGTTAGCTGTCTTTTTTCTTCAATCTCTCAATAATTCTCTCTTCTTTTTTCGCTATTGTTTCTTCCGTTCCGCGCCGGGCAAATTGATAATCGTTCATATCCACAAGCATAAACTTGGCAATAGCCGGAAATTTTTCGGCAAAAAGACGGTGTTTCTCCTGTTCAATAAAACGGTAATCGGGATGGCCCTGTGAAATGGTGCGCAATTCCGCTTCCCAGAAAAGCTGGCGGACGTTTTGCCACTGATAAAACCGCATACGATAGGCCAAAGGAACTACGTATTGCGCGAGCTCCGCGTCGCTCGCTTCCAGTTTTTTAAAAACACCTTCCACGCCGCGCAAAGCATTTTCAAATTCGTCTTTCAATCCAGCTTCAATTATTTCGCTTGGCAGATCATACCCGTGATGAACGGAAAATAACTGCCTATCCTGCGTAAGCATGCGATGACGGTGCAGGTCGCGGTACGCTCCGGCATTCATCACTATCTCAAAACGCAAATAAGAATTTTCAAATGCTCTGCCAACTTTCTGCCAACGAGCTTCGCGACCACGAAGATATTCGGAAAATATTTTCTCCTTTTCGGCTAAATTCATTTTACGGGCGATATCAAACGCTTTTTCCCAACTTACGTGCAACGACGGAAAAATTATTCCGGCGATTATTTTGTTTTCGGCGTCGGGATCGTAATCGATAAGTTTTACTTGCGGCCGGAAAACAGATTCGTTTTCCTGGTCTTTCTTTGTTTTTTCCGCAAGATGTTTTTTCATTCCTTTTCCTCTTTGCGCAAGATATTCCTGATATTTTCGGCTCTTTTCGTCGGCAACGCGCAAGAGCAGCGAGGGAATTTCGTTATCAAGTTCTTTTTTTACCGCTTCCGATAACCAGCGCAATTCGCCAAGAGAGTGTTTTGCGGTAAGGTTGATCAGATATTCAAAGGCCTGGGCATTGCCACGGAAAGCAACCTGGCCCAATGTTGCCATGGGCAAAAGTCCGCGCAGAGCGTCGAATGATTTCTTTTCGAGCACCATGTCTTTCTCCGTAAAATTCTTTTTCAGCCACTCAAACAATACCGGTTGTAATTTAACGTAGGTATCAAACAAATTATCCATGGCGCGGATATATTCTTCCAAAAACCCGAGACGTTCCAAGTCCGGACGCGGGATGTAATACAAGTAACGCCCGTTGATCTTGTCGCCAAAATTAACGTAGCGCGTGGATTTTTCTATCGGCTCAAGTCCGATTCTCCGATCTTCAACAACTTTCATCGCCACTTGCGAGACCCCCCAAAATACAACGTGTGTTCCCGTCATCTGCGAAATTGAGTCATCGCCATACTGGGCGAGCCATTTCGCGTAAAACGCTTGGGCGCGCTGATTGTTCACCACTTTCTTAAATCCGTGGTCACGCAAAAAATTGATCGTTTCTTCAAGTTCTTTCGCAAGTTCCTTATCTTCGCCGTCAATGATAGGCAGAAGATATTCGTTCAAAAGTATGCGGACAAGTGACCCTTTGGCGCGGCTGGCGCGCGAGCAAAGCGCGCCGACTAGCTCCGGCGGCAAGTTGCGGAGAACCGTAACGAGTCCGTCCAGATTCGTGACGAACGGCTCCAAAAATTTCCTTTCGCGGTCGGTCCATGTTTCGGGAGAAAAGTCGGGTTGATAACTGTTGTTTTGCATTAGTTTTCCTTATAAAAATACTTATAACAGTATAGTAATGAAAACTCCCCGAGCGCAAGCTCGGGGAGACTTAATTTAAAAAATCTTATTGTTTGTTTCTGGTTTTTTATCTTCCTGTTTATCTTTATCGTCAGTGTTCGGATCCGGGGTCTGCTTCTTCAGGACGGGCGGCTCCGGTTCATCGCTGTCATTGGGCCAATTGAGTTTTGGCGCGTTTTCGTCAGTTTCTTTTTGCTTAAGCTGTTTGGTAAAAACGTCGCGTTCCGACCAAACTAGCTTTTTGACCTTCGCGTATTCTCCGGTGTCCGTAATGTACTGTTCTTTCGGAGGCAAGTATCTCGCTTCCTCTTCCACCCTCTCCATTCTGTCATCCAAAGACGGATGCGTTTTCCAAAACGACAATCCGCTTGTTTTTTCTTCTTTTGAAATAGCGTCAAATGCTTCTATCTCGGCTCGCGGGTCGTAACCTGCGTTCCAAAGTACCTGCGCTCCCAAAAGATCGGCTTCCGATTCTGACGCGCGAGTGATTCCCAAGGCGGCAATGTTCATGCCGAAATCGATACCTGTCCAAACGAGCTGGGCAAGCGGACCATACATCGGCAATGCACCGGTAAAGATCATTGCCATCAGCGCGAACTGAATGTACTGACCCTTAGAGATCATCTTCGCGGCATGTCTCGCGTTCACGTGATTGATCTCGTGAGCAAGCACTGCGGCCAATTCAGCATCGCTTCTCAACGTCAAGATAAGCGTGTCGTGGATGAACACCTGACCACCGGGCATGGCAAAAGCGTTGATTTCTTCCTTGCCAGGCGCATCAGCAACAACGTAGAAAGTAAACGGACACCAATAGTCCGAGTTACGCACCAAGTTTTGCCCGAGCCGGTTCACGTATTCCGAAACAGGCGAGTTCGGCGGGTAAAGCTTGACCATTTTGATATATTCTTCGGCGCCCTGTCTGCCCATTTGAATTTCAGCATTTTTGGAAACAAGTCCGGGCAAAATTTTTGCGGTCTTTGTATTGTCCGTCTTTCTCTTCTTCAAATTGCCCATATCTTCGACATTGCCGAACTTGCGTTTCTCTTGATTACCGGCAAGGATCGTTTCGTTTATCTCGTGAACCTTTTTCGGCCAACGGGAAATCATGCCGAGCTTTGAAAAACGATGGGAATACTTGACCTCGAGCAAGAGAGAATTCAGTTCGGCGTCCCAAACTTTGTGCTTGAGACCCTTTGCGGCATCCATCTCTGCCTTAAGATCGGCCATTTCTTTTTCCATTGACTTCGTGTCAATGTTGTCGCCACGCACGGACTCAAGCGCTCTTTCCATTTCGCGCAAATGAAGCCAAGCTTTCTTATAGTCAAAATTCGTGTCGCCGTCTATTTCCCTCTTGAGCGACCTGCTTTTTTCTCTGCTTACTTCAAACTGCTTTTCGAATTCGGCTATTTTTTTATCCGAATCGGCAGTGCTTTCGCCTTTTGATTTCTTCGTGTCCCGTTCTCGCGTAAGGCGGTCGTAAATTACAACCTGGCTACTCAACTCTTTGTTAAGAACTTTTCTCTCGGCCCTTATTGCTTCGATCCGATTCTTCAGTTCGGTTTTTTCTTTTTCGATAGGAGCAGCCTCTTTGGCCTGTTCGTTCATTAAAAGTTCTCTCACCTTCTGCAGGGTCGCTTCGTCAAAACTAGAATCTTCGTTAATCGTCCGGAAAAGATCGCCGAAAGGCTTTGTCGTCAGATCCATAACCCGGTCAACCTGATTGAGACTTTTGTCGGGCGTACCCGCAAAAACCTGAACCGGAAGAGCCAACTGAAGCATCAAAAGAATCGCAAGAATTTTCCTAATTTGTTTCACTTTTGCACCCCTTAAACTATCAAATACCTACATACACTCTATGCAAATATGTTTAAAAAGGTCAATAGGGGGCTCCGGTTTTCCTTTCTTGGGGGACGGGTCGTTCCGTCCTCGGAACGCCCTTACTCTCGCCGCCTTCGCGACTCCGAGAAACCCCCAAAAAAGGGAAACCTGCGCCTGAATCAATTCGATACACCGGCTTCACGGTTTCTAGCACCGAGGTCGTCCCGATGGCTCTTCGAGACCAAGCCCATCGGGACTCCGAAAGCTTCCCCAAAACCAGAAGCCTCCGCGGATTAAAATAAAAAAGACGCCCACATGGTGAGCGTCTTCATAAAATCATTTCTATTTTTTCTCTTCTTTCTTTTCTTCCTTTTTCTCAACTTGCTGGCCGTCGAAGATGATCTTTACCTTGGTTCCAAATCGCTTGTAGTCTTTGTACGTAACCGTCATTTTTATTCGCACGCTGTTATTGGAAAACTTGAGAACGTCATCGGCGTGCGTGTAGGTTGGAAACCAATACTTGCCGTCGATCTGTTCGCGATAAGTGGTAAACGCCGGAAAAAGATTTTCTTGCTTCCCGTGGATGTCAGGCACGTTTTTGCCCTTGGTAAGGACAATTTGAAAATCTTCGGCATCAACCCAAATGCGTCCCTTAAAATATCGCTTGCCTTTTTTCATTTCTTTTGGCGCGATATCAAAAACGTAAGTGTTGAGCTCGTCTATGTGCTGCCGGCCGATATATAAAATATCGTATTCGTCGATCTCGTCGCTTGTCAGCACAAACGGCATCCGATGCTCCAAGTCGTCAAAATCTTCCTGGGTCATGCCGATGCGCTTAAGTGTCGGACGCGGCGCGTAAACAACGTTCTCAATTCGTTTACCCTTGTCGTTGAAAAGAATATCTGTGACCTGCCTGTATTCCCCGTCCGGAAGCGCTTTATCGTCGATAGTTTGCACTACTACATATTGTCGGTAGGTATATTTCTCGCGAGCTTCTTTAAATTCTTTTTCTCTCGCGGCAAATTTTTGAACTATTTCTCCCGGTGTAATTCCCGCCGGCATCGTGCGGCTCAACGGTTCCATTTTTCTTTCTTCGGAAAATGTGGCTGCGACAAAAAGCAGGAATACTGCCAAAGCAAAATTTTTCAAGGTTCCCCCTTTTGAGAAAACATTAAAACAAGTACTAATGGTTTTGTAGCACGGTTCGGCCGACCCAGTCAATGCTTATGTGGCAAGATATATACCGATACCGTTCTCCGCCACAAATTCGCAACGAAATTCCGCTACGCAGGCAAGAAAATGCCGCGCTCTTTCGAGCGCGGCCGTTTATTTATCTTAGTGTTTGTCCGGTTTGAAAGTCTTACCGGGGAAGTATTCGGTTTTGCAGACAACTCTTATTTCATCGTTTTTGTCTATCTTGCCGTCTTTGTTGATGTCATAGTTCTTCTTAACCGTAACTTTTATTTTGCGGGACTTGCCGTTGAAATTGCGGTTCGTGGGATAGTAGCCGATCGTATATTGCTTATCGAGCCTCGCGGCAATGTCCTTAAAAATATCCGGATATTCTGCTTCAAATCTGGGTGCGCTGAAAAAACCTCCGCTGTATTCCGCAAGAAACTTTAGCCTGTTTTCTGCCACCAAGAGATCCAGACGCGCCGGAGCGGAAAGATAAGGATCCATTTTTATCTTGAATATATTGCCGATGCTAATCGTATAGAAATTGACTCTTTCGTTTGCCACTCTTTTCAATACTTCGTCTTCAAACGATCTGCCGCTTCTCGGAAAGGTGTCAAGGCCGGTAGAAATAAGAACAACCGCCATCCTTTCTTTCCGGTCCTTGATAGCGTCAAGCACCTTCCAGACGGCGTCGCTAAGATTGCTCTCGCTAAACATCGGGTTTCCTAGCGAGCGTATCGTTTCCATAGCTTCGTCTTTGTTCCTCGTAAAATCCAATTGCTTCCGAGGAACCAGGTCGTAAGTTACGATGCTTATGTAATCTTTGTCCTGAAGACTGTTTATGAGATAAAACGGTCCGACCCAGACATCCCCATTGGAATAGTAACTCCAGATAACCGCCTGTTTGGAATAATCAAGTAAAAGAACGATGCTTTTTCTCGTATCTCTCGGTTCAAAAAACGTTATTTTTTGAGGAACGCCGTCTTCTTTGACCTCCAGCATATCGTTAATTTCGTCTTCTTTAAGGTCCATTTCTAAAACGCTTCCGTGCCTATCCGTCAAAACAAAATCGAGTGTCGTAAGCGGAACCTTAACGTCCATCTTGTAGTCGCCTTCTTTTTTATCGGCCTCGCCCGGCTTGGATTCAGATTTTGGTTCTTGCTTCTTCTCGCCTTCTTTTGTTTCTTGTTTAGTTTCAGATTTTTGAACGTCAGCGGTTCCTGATCCGGATTCTTGTTTTGATTCTTGCGCAATTTTTGCGCTAAAAACCGGCTGTACCAAGAAAAACAGCAGAGTAACTAAAACCAGTTTCAATTTCACGGCGCACCTTCTTTTTTGTTTACAAAATCCTGGATTCACCCTAACCCGAGGGGCAATATTTTACAAGCTGCCCGTCAAACTAGCCGTCCGTTGCTCTTGCGCTAACCGTCGTCTGAAGGCGCGTGGTCGAAATCGCCGAACCGCTCGAGCGTGAAGTTACGCCCAAAGAAATTGTTATGCGGGGCTGTTTTTTATCGTTTATTTGATTTCCGGTAATAACAAAATTCAAATATTCGACAAGCACGCCGCCTCCCGTTATCTTTGTAAACGCGCCGCCGACTCCCTTCTCCAAATAGCCATCAACCAGTCGATACTCAATCGTCTCGTTGGTAAAACCACTGATGAAAGCTATGCTATGAAAATGTACGCCATCTAAAGTACGGCACGACTGAGAAAATGCCGTTCCGCTGCCGGTCGCGTCATTCGCGCAAAAAAGCTTGCCGATCCTAAGTTCGCGCGCCATCTCTTCAAGCGCAAGAAAGGTGTTGTCGTTCACGGAAATCAAAGCCGTAACTTGCCGCTGGGTTCGCAATGCTCTCACGAAACCACCAACGGCGATGCTCGCGATGGCCGAGAAAAGGCCGATCGCGACAAGAAGCTCCACGACCGTAAATCCTCGCGTTAGCTTTGAGATTTGAGATTTAAATTTTGAATTTAGTTTCATCTTGGTCTCCAGTCAAAAAATCTGTCCTCTAAATTAATAGTTTTCGAGAGAAGTCCTGTTGTCCAAGACACCTCGGAATTTACTTTTAACATGTCGGGAAAGGAATCACCGTCAAGATCAAAATTGGTTATCGTAATTTTCCGGACGAAATTAGTCGGAGAATTTCCGCTATATCCAAAAAATCCAGTTGTCGTATCAAAAACGATCTTTCTTCCCGAATCGAACCTAAGTGTCGGACTGGAATAATCGGCTTCATAAATTCCGCTAGACAAGCCACTGTTCCACGTAGAAGACGCGAGGACGTTCGTGTCAACAACGTTTTTCACTATCTCAATTCCCTCGGCGGCAAGGTAAGAACCAGTATAGTCATCGGAAACCGCACGGCTTAGGAAAAGTGACCGCGAAAGCAGCGTGATCATTCCCAAAAACCCGGTCATTAATATGCTCAAGGCAACCAAGGCCTCAACAATAACCTGTCCGTTTTTGTCACTAAACTTATAGTTTGTAGTCTGAAGCGTGTTTTTCATGTTTTATGTTTCGTGTTTCATGCTTCGTGCTTCATGTTTCATAAATCTACTTGGCCCGCGGGACTTACTGTTACCGTCCTTTTTGCTAAACCATCTTTTGTGGAAAGGTAAATTGTCAGGGCGCCGCTCGTAACAAAACCACCGGCGTTATTAGAAAGAAGTGTCCGTGGAGATGGCGGTACAAAAAGAACAAGCATTAATGAGTCCGATTGGCTTTGGTCAAAAACTATTTCATTGGGAAGGACCGAGCTTGTTATCGTGGTACGATACGCTTCTTTTATCTCTTGAATGGCCGAACAGGTCGTCGTGGCTTCGTCATAACTAAAAACCCGATATGTTCTTGCCGAATAGTTAACTTCCAGCCCGTACCCGCAAGATTGCACGGATGGACGATTGTACGTTGTTATGGCCAAAGACTTCGCCCGAAAAATAAATGAGGCTATCTTTTGCGTTTCAACTTGCAAAGAAACCTGATTTTGGCTACTCCTCGTATAAACCAAAGCAAAACTTGAAATAATCACGGTTATTGAAACAACGACTAAAATCTCTATTAGGGTAAAACCTTTTTTCATGATTAATGAAATAATTTTATCACAATAATTGATGAATCGCCCAGAGGTTCTTAACCCCGGAAAAGTCCGAAATAAAATTTCAATATTTCTCCGCCAAAGAAGAATATCGTCGTTGCTCCAAGGGAAAGAAACGGGCCAAAGGGAATGGCGCTTTTAATCGTATGCTTGCCGAACATCATAATAAAAATACTGACGAACGATCCGATTATAAAAGCTGCTCCCAAAACAAAAACCGTGTCGGGCCAACCGAAAATCAACCCCATTGGGAAAATAAGCTTGAGATCTCCAATGCCCATTCCCCTTCCCCGCGTAACAAGAATTAAGAGGCCGAGCAAGAAGAATCCGAGCAGGGCAGCAAAAATATGGTTTGTCCAGACGTTATTTCGCAAACCGAAGATCAGCGCATATGGCCCGACAAAAGATTGATTGGGGTCCCAGATTTTATTGTTTAAAAAGACCATTGCGATTCCCAAAACAAGAAGCAAAATATTGGCTTCGTCCGGGATAATGCCAAGACGCAGATCGACGAGGGCGATTAAAAGCAAAACTTCAAAGACAAGAATCCACAAGAAGGCGAGACCGTAAAAAATTGCGGGCGCAATATATGGTGACCGAAGAGCCAACGGAACGAAAACAAAGATTAGGCCGCTTAAAATTTCCACGATCGGATACTGCGCGCCGAGGCGAACCCCGCAATTGCGGCAACGGCCAAACTGAAAAATAAAACTAAAAACGGGAATTAGCTCCAGGGGACCAAGCTTTTTCCCGCAACTATCGCAATGAGACCTGCCAAGAAGTTGCTTGCCAAACATAAAGGAGTTCTGGTCGTATCTCGTGGAAACAACGTTCAAAAAGCTACCAAACGCCGAGCCGAAAATAAAAATGATGAAGCTCATTGTTTAATTATAACGGAAAACCGAGCGATCGACATGTTGACGGAATATTATTTCAGAGAAAAAAACGGCTTACGTTTGGCAGCGAGTCCGCAAAAAGGCATGGCCTTATTTGCGGCGAGCCCTGCCGGCGGGCAGGGAACCAAATGAAAAAATGTCACGCATGGTGACATTTTTTTCAATTTGTAGCGAGGAGCAAAATAAAACGCATTTTTATTTTGTCCGAGCGAACCAATTGAAACGATGTCATCTTCCGCAACGGCGTTTAAAATTCTATGCAGTAAACCGGATCGTCGCAGTTAACTCCGTTTACAAGGCCGTCAACGTCGTGAGCCAAAGACTGGTTATTCGGATCCTCAAGTGTCGCACCAAGAACGTATCCGGAACCATTAGATGAGGCACCGTAGAAATATGTCTTACCGAGAGATTCTCTTGGATCGTTCGGGACCTGCTTAATGCCTAGATTGCTACTTAGCAAAGAATTCACCAGATCCGCCCATCCGGAAACCGGGGTGAACGGCCCACAGCCCAAAGCAGACGGCTCGACGCCTCCAGGATAATAATCGCATTTAGTAAAATACACCTCTAAGCCGGTTTGTACTTCTCGAAGATCGGCAATGCGCCTCGCGTCCCGGCCGATTTTTTGCGCAGGCCCCAGTCCAACCAAAATTATTGAAGACAAAGTGGAGATTATCGCAACCACTATCAGAATTTCTATTAAAGTGAACCCGTTTTTCATAAATTATTCTTGCGAGTTGACGAATACTACGTTTCCGTTCTTCTATAAATTATAACAGACCCAACTGGTCCGCTAAATCATAAAGCCAACCGCAATGGCTGGCTTTATGGCGAAGCGAAACAACCGATTTACAAGGTCAAACAATACACGGGATCATCGCAGGATACACCCTGCAGGGTACCGTCGGCATCGCCCGCTAACGCTGAATTGTTTGCGTCTTCAAGCGTGGCCGCTAAAACGTAACCGGATCCATCCGTTGATCCATAAGAGTAATTTGCCCCGGCCTTCGGATCGTTGGGAACATTGGTTATACCAAGCCCGCTGCCCTTAAGAGCGTCGCTGAGCGCTGTCCAGTCGGCGGGATTGCCGCTACGCGCTGCGCAGGGACTGTTCGCCTGAGTATTACCCGGATAATAACCGCACTTGCTGAAATACAGTTCTAGGCCCGTTTGCACCTGGCGAAGATCGGCAATGCGCCTTGCGTCTCGGCCAGCACGCTGTGTCGGTCCAAGGCCGATCAAAACAAAGGAGGCGAGCACGGTAATAATGGCCACAACTATAAGAATTTCTATTAACGTAAAACCCTTTTTTGAAACTCCGACTCCTGGCCTGTCTGGGTTATAAAACATAATTTGATTTTTTAGTAACAATAATCTATCAACTCGACCTTTCTCGGCTCCGCACAAGAAACATCGTTACGAAACCCGGCTCGAGAAGAGCCCTTATTTCATTATATATTATAACATTTAGTGAATTGAGGCGGTAAGGCTGTATAGCGGAACAAGTATTGACGCGAAAAGAACGGCAACCATAACGCCGATAACGATCATTAAAACAGGCTGGATCAGGTCAACTATATTAGAAATGACACTGTCTGTTTCTCTGCCGTAAAAAACGGACAGCCTTCCGAAGACCTGCTCAAGTTTGCCAGTCTTTTCGCCAACCGCCACCATCTGGCTGACAAGCGTAGGAAAATATTCGGGATATCTGGCGATACTATCCGAAATAAGCTGGCCCTGTCTTACGCCTTCGGCAACTTCGTGAATTAAATCTCTATAAAGGACGTTGCCGACCATGTGGCCGATAACTTCTAGGGCCTGAGCAACCGGTATGCCTCCGTGTATCAAAAGAGACGCGGCGTTAGAAAATCTGGCCATCGTCAGAGGAAGATATATTTTGTTCAAAAGTGGCAGTTTAATCTTCGCGTCATCTATAAGGGCTTGGCCTTCCGGAGTATTCGCGTAATCAACAATAACGATCGAAACAATAAAGACGGTCAAAATTACAGCCGGCCACCATTTTCCTAAAAAAACTCCCGTCCCCAAAAGAATTTTCGTATAAATAGGAAGGGCGACTCCGGACTGCTCAAAAATCGGACCGATCTGGGGAAAAACGAAAGTGACCATGATAAAGCCGACGACAAAAAATAAACCAACGACGATTGCAGGATAGATCAGGGCCGAAGCGGCCTTGCTTGCCAAGGCAGTTTCTTTCTCCGCGTAGTCGGCAAGAAAAATAGCTACCTCGTTCAAATTGCCGGTTAACTCGGCCGCCCTGATCATCTCAATATAAAACGATGGGAACGTTTCTCCTTGTCTCTCCATTGCCTGAGAAAGAGAAAGTCCGGCGTCTATATCTTCCGCGATCTGGTAGGTAGCTTCCTTTAGCGTCGGGTTGGTGGTTTGCTCATAAAGTGTCTTTAGCGCCGTATTCAAAGGAAGCCTGGCCTCAAGTAATGTTGCGAGCTGTCTTGTAAAAATCATCAGGTCCTTTCTGCGAACCCGACCAAAAAGACCGGCCATACTGTCATACCAGCGCCTGTGCTCTGCCGGCTCTAGTTTTAAAACAAAAAGGTCGTGGCCGGACAAAATATTGGCCGCGGCATCTTTTGAACCAGCCTCGACATTTCCAACCTGCATTTCTCCGTCTTGTGTTCTCGCTTGATATTTATATTTCACGTTAATTTAAAATTTAAAAATTAAAATGTAAAATTGAGGAGTTCGCGCGGCGAACAATCATTAATTTTGCATTTTGCATTTTGCATTTTGCATTTTCAATTTTAAAGCCTCTCGAGGAGTATCCTCAGTTCGGACGGGTTCAAAGAATACAATTCTGCGCTTTCTAAAGAAATCTCTTTCGCTTTGACAAGCTGTGCCAAAGAACGATTAAGCGTGATCATCCCCTCCTGCAAACTGGTTTCAATAACCGTGTCTATCTGATAGATCTTCCTTTCACGGATCAAATTTCTTATGGCTGGATTGACTATCATCACCTCAATAGCCGGAACTCTGCCGCCCGAAGATCTGGGAATAAGTCTTTCGGAAACGATAGCGACGAGCGTTGCCGCAAGTTGAGAAACGACTTGACCCTGCTGTTCCGCCGGAAAAGAGTCTATAATTCTGTCCACCGTTTGAGACGCGGAGTTTGTGTGCAAGGTAGAAAAAACAAGGTGTCCGGTTTCAGACGCGGTCATCGCCGTTGAAATGGAAACGGAATCGCGCATTTCTCCGACCATAATTACGTCGGGGTCTTGCCGCAAGATCGTACGTAGCGCGTCGTGAAAAGTTGGCGTGTCTCCCCCGACTTCTCTTTGAGAAATAATGCACTTGTCCTGGGTGAACACATATTCTATTGGATCTTCCACGCTAATAATGTGATCGGAACGGGAATGATTTATTTCATCAAGAAAAGCGGCTATGGTCGTTGACTTTCCGTGACCGGCAGGACCGACGACAAGTATGAACCCTTGGGAAAGCCGGGTAAAATCGTGGAGGAGCGGCGGCAAGTTCAGTTCTTCCAATTTTTTAATACGCGACGGGATCAAACGCAGCGCCGCGGATAAATACCCCCGCTGGTAATAAGCGTTTATGCGGAACCTGGCCTTGTCTTCAAAGCTATAGGCAAAGTCAACCTGTCTTTCTTTTTCCATGCGAGCTTTCTGCTCGTCGGTAAGAAGGTTAAAAATCAGCCCTTCCGTCATTTCCGGAGTAAGGATCGCTTCTTTTTGGAGGGCTATCAATACCCCGTCTATCCTTAGGGTTGGCCTGCGGCCAACGGCCAAATGCAAGTCGGAAGCATTTTGTTTTGCCGTTGCAACCAAAAGTTCGTTTAATTTTTCTGAGTAGTTATTGGCCATGCTATTAGAGATAAAACGCGAACGGAAATAATTCTATGCCTAATGTTATTATAGCTCTTCCGTTTCTCTAATAACATCCTCCATGAGCACCTTCCCCTCCAAAGCCTTTACAACTCCGTCTTGGCGCAGGGTTATTATTCCCTGAGACTTGGCTTCTTTTAATATTTTTTGTATTGTGGGACCGCTGTTTATGACATCCTCAAATGCCGGCGTCATTTCCAGAACCTCGAAAATCGCCAAACGTCCGACAATTCCTTTGCCGTGGCATTTGTCGCAACCCTTGCTGTGATAAACCTTATAGGGCTCTTTATATTTTGCCGATATGCTCTGGGAAATTTGGCTAAGGGCCGTGGAAATTATTTTTGTTAAAGACGGCGACGCATCCTCGGCAACTTTGCAATCTGGACAGATAAGGCCGACTAACCGCTGAGAAATTATGAGACTAAGCGACGCCGGTATCAAAAACGGTTCAACTTTCATATCTATGAGGCGCGGGATAACGCCTATTGAATTATTCGTGTGCAGAGTTGAAAGAACGATGTGTCCGGTTAATGCCGCGTGAATCGCGAGTCCGGCGGTTTCGCCGTCTCTTATTTCTCCGACCATTATTACGTCGGGGTCTTGCCGCAGGATCTGTCTCAAGCCGGAAGCAAAGTCGTAGCCGATCTCCGGTTTAACTTGCGATTGATTTACGCCGGAAACGAAATATTCAACGGGGTCCTCAAGACTGACGATGTTAACATTTTCTTTGTTAAGTTTTTGGAGCATTGCGTAAAGCGTGGTGGTCTTTCCGGAACCTGTCGGACCGGTAACCAAAATCATGCCAAATGGCCTCGCAAGTCCCCGCTCTATTTTTTCCCTGACTTCTTTCAGGAGGTCCATATCCTCAAAGTTTTTTAATCCGGTTGTCGGGTCAAGTATTCTAATTGCAACCTTTTCTCCCAAAGGAGTCGGAAAAGTTGAGATCCTAAAATCAATTTCGCGATCGAAGAGCTTACTTCTAAAACGGCCGTCTTGAGGCACGCGATTTTCGTCAAGCTTCAGATTCGACATAACTTTGACGCGGGAAATTACGGGCTGGGAAAGCTCGGAGGGCAAAGAAGCGACTTCTTTCAGGTCGCCGTCTATCCTGAATCTGATCCTTAAAGATCTTTCTTCCGGTTCAATATGAACGTCCGATGCGCGGCTGTTAACGGCTTCTCTTAGGGTATTTGCGACTATTTTTATTATCGGCGCGTCTTCACCCGACCCGCCCTCTTCAAGAGAAACTGTTTTCCTTTTCTCTTCGCCCGCCCTAATACCCAGCGCC
>OBEQ012566934.1_pt1 | contig 17494 bp, 15 predicted proteins | sample 1670901 | NCBI WGS metagenome assembly OBEQ01 (sample SAMEA104232315, study PRJEB22302) | groundwater metagenome | biome: forest; feature: aquifer; material: groundwater | place: USA | collected 2011-08-07 | depth 5.4 m
ATTAACATATAGTTGAATTACGAATAATGAATTAGGAATTAGGAATTTTTGATTATGCTTCGTGATTCATAATTCACGATTCATGCTCCCTATAAATTCTCTGCAGCTTTGATCACATGTCCTACCAGAGTAGATACATAACCCGCCTCGTTATCGTACCAGGAAAAAACTTTCACAAAATCTCCGTCTACCACTTGCGTAAATTTTAAATCCACGATTGCGCCGTATGGCTCGCCGATAATATCCGAGGAAACAAGCTGATCTTCCGTCACTTTCAAAATTCCCTTCCAGCGCTTATCTTTTGCCGCTTTCCGAAAAATTTCATTGATTTCAGATGCTGAAGTTTTCCGTTTTGCCAAAAAAGTGAAGTCGCCGATTGAACCGGTGATTATCGGAACCCGCATCGCTACACCGTCAAACTTGCCTTTCAGTTCCGGCAATGCCCGGGTGACGGAAATAGCGGCGCCGGTGAAGGACGGGGAAATATTCTGCGCCGCTGCGCGTCCCCGGCGGAAATCTTTTCCCTTTGTCGGTCCGTCGGTCAGATTCTGGGTAGCGGTGTAGCCATGCACGGTATTTAAAAACGCTTTCCTAATTCCAACGGTTTCCGCCATGATGGCCGCAACCGGAGAAGTCGCGTTAGTGGTGCAGGAACCGTTGGAAGTTATTTTGCAGGCTTTGAACTGCTCTTCATTCACTCCGAGCAAGACGGTTTTGGCGTCAGCCCGCTCTTCATCTTTCGCCGGAGCCGTAATCACCGCCCGCTTTGCGCCAGCGGTAAGATGGGCGGAGGCTTTTTCAAAAGATTCAAACGCGCCGGTGGATTCCACGGCAATATCAATTTTCATCGCTTTCCACGGCAATCTGGCCGGATCTTTTTCCTGTAAGACCTTGACCCGCTTCCCGTCAATTACCAATTCATTTCCAACCGCTTTTACTTCATTTCCGAATTGGTGATATACACTGTCATATTTTAGTAAGTAAGCAAGATTTTCAACATCGCCGAGATCGTTGATCGCGACTATTTCCAAGTTTTTATTATTCCAAGCTTGGCGGAAAAATAATCTTCCGATTCTTCCGAAGCCGTTAATTGCAATGCGTGTTTTTTTCATACCAGGTAGTGAGTCTGCGACCAATTCGCAGAATTTAACTCTATTCAGAGTAGTTAATAATAATTACTTAATTTTAATCTTAATTTGCTTAATAGACAGAATGCGAATTGAGTTAAATTCAAGTCGCAGATCTACTACCTGGCATGTTCAGGTGTTTATTTTAATTTATACATCATAGCATTTTTTTACGCGTATTTAAATGTATGAAGATGGCCAATCCGGCCGCCATCATTACCGCTCCGTACAAAAACGCCGGCTGGGAACCGAATTTCGTCCAGATTGTTCCGCCTACCAAACCGGCCAGAAGAGAAGAAATTCCGACTGAAGCGTTCAAAAATCCCTGTCCGGATGCCAGCTTATTTTCCGGAACCAGTTTTGACGCCAGCGCCCGCTCCACGCCGTCGGTCATCGCGGAATAAAGTCCAAAAGTCAGAAAACCCACTAGCACGCTGCCGATTGTGGAAAACATTGCCAGATTCAGATAAGCAATGATTGCCGCCAAAAATCCTCCGGCAATCACTTTTTTCTCACCGATCCGGTCTGCCAGCTTTCCGGCCGGAATCGCGAATATCACGAAAGACAAGTTATAGACAAAATACATAAGCGGAATTGAAAATCCGTTGGCTCCAACCTCTTTTGATTTAAGAAGCATCAAAGCAACCGGCATGACGCCCAATCCGAACAGAAAAACCGCCAGAATATATTCCCTGAATATCCCGCTATATTCTTTCAATGAAAAAGAAAATGGAGAATGAGGCGCGGTATAAATCTCCGGAGTTCGGATTTTTGCATCCCGGACGAAAACAAATGTCAGAACCGCCAAAATCCCGAACACAAAAGAAATCTTAAAAAGCAGGCGATAATCATTCATAATCAGCGGAAGAATGAATACAGCGGCAAGCGGACCAAGGACGGCTCCGACAGTGTCCATCGCCCGATGATAGCCGAAAGATCTGCTGATTTCAGAGCGTTCAACTGATTCGGAAATCAGCGCGTCTCTCGGCGAATCGCGCAAACCTTTTCCTATGCGGTCTATCGCCCGGAGAATGAATACCTGCCAGAAATTTCCGACAAGCGCCAGGAACCAGCGGGTGGAAACCGAAACCGCATAGCCGCTGACTGCCAGAATCTTCCGCTTGCCGATTTTATCGGAAAACCAGCCGAAATAAATTTTCAGAACGCTCGCCAGCGCGTCGGCAAAACCCTCAATAAAACCGACAAAAACCGGCGGGGCGCCGAGCACGACCGTCAAAAAACCCGGCATGACCGAGTACATCATTTCTGCTGAAAAATCGTTGAACAAACTGACAAGTCCGAGCCAGAAAACATTTTTGCGAAGGCCGAAGATTCTCTTATCTTTATCCATCCCGTTAGAGACAGGCTATCTTTAGATAGCCATAAATTAGCCCCGCGATTCGGAGTTTGCAACGATTGATTATTAAAATCTCTGTATACTGAGTAATTATAGCTTGGTTGTCTCTAACGGGATCCATCTAACTATTCTAACACGATTTTATCCCCTATCTTAAATCCGAATTTTTCCGATAAACCGGCGTTGATTTCCAGAACTTTGTCGACGGAATCCGGAGATTTATAAACTTCTAACTCCCCAAATCCTGCCGGCGGGAGATTCTCCGATATTCCGACGATTTCATCGCCGCTAATCCAGATTATGTCCAATGGAAATTCCATCCCCTGCATCCAAAAACTCCGCACCCCGAAACCGCCGAACAAAAATAGCATCCCTTTATTTTTCGGCAGAAATTCCCGGCCGGACAAGCCCTTGGCCTGCGTTATCGCATTATCGGCGATTTCAACTTCAAAACTCACATCTCCTATTTTCACCGCCTGGAGCTTTCCGCGGATTCTATCTGAAATAAATACCCTATACAAACCGGCAACCGCCAGCATGATTATGAAAATCCCGATCCCGATGATTATTTTTTTAATTTGAATCATACTGAAAAAAAGTATAGCCAATAGGGTTAGGGGTTTTACTTTTGACTTTACTTCTTATTATACATCAGATGAAACATGACTATTCCGAATGAAACCGCGACATTCAGCGACTCTTTTCCGCGCCCTTTATGGCGCGGATGGTGAGCCTGTCGAACCATTGCCCCCCTCATCGGTATTTCCAGAATCTTTTCGCATTTTTTTAAAACTGCCGTCGAAATGCCCCTTACTTCATTGCCAAAAACAAAAACAGTTTTTAGCTTATAGTTTTTAGATTTTAGTTTATAATAAGGAATGGAATTTTTTGATTGCTCCACCGCCAAAATTTTGCAGCCGTCTTTTTTCAGCTTATCAACCAGCCGGCCGGTGTTTTTCACCTTTTCCCAAGCTACGCTCTTTTCCGCGCCGAGCGAAACTTTGACGAACTGCGGCCGCGGCCGGCCGAAAAGATCCAACGGCTCCGGAGTGATTCCCGCCAGATAGATTTTCTCCACGCCCAAAGCATCGGCGGTCCGGAAAATAGAACCGACATTATTCATGCTTCGGATATTATCTAAAATCACAATCATGCAGATATTCGAAAGATTGCTTAAATTCTCCGCAAACCTATTTACAAAATAATATCAAAGTGGTATAATAAAAGCAATCTGCAAATCCGGAAACGACTGGAGGGGCGATGAACCTTAAAAAACTGGCGCTAGCCTCTGCCATCGTTCTGATGGCAGGCTGCGACGAGAAAGAACTGGATGAAGTTCTTGTTGGCCAACTCTGGAACAAGTGCGTTGAAACTGTGAAAATCGATCCGAAAAGTCCCAAGCCGGATATCATGATGATGGAAGATGATCTCTACCTGGAAATCGTAAAAATGAATTGCGAATCCGCGCCAGAGGATGCAAAAAAAGACTGTCTCACGGAGCGCAAAGAATTGGAAAATTCCGTTTACTGGAAAACCGGCAGAACATATGATTTCCTTTACGCCAAATACGCAAACGCCGACCGGAACATCCTCCATGAGGATTGCGAAAAATATTCCGGCAAAGAAAAGAAAAAGCAATGCGAATCGGATAAACTTTCCGGAAAAAATACCGGGAAGATCCTGGGCCGGGCGTTTCTTGCCGATAATTACCTGGAAATTTATTATCGGGAAATTCTGGACTATCTGGATAAGCGCGGCCAATACTATGCGTACTATCATCTGCCGTTCAGCTATGGCGAAAAGCAAAGCTTCTTCTATGGCGTCGTCGCCCATGAAATGCTACATGTCGCACTGACCAGCAAGGGAGTGGATGCCAACAGCCAGCATCGTGAAATGCGCGACAAGCACATGGAACCACTGCTTGATTTAATCAGCGATTATGAAAAGACCGATCGGAAAGGATATCACCGTGAAATGACCTTTGGCAGCCTTGATGCCGGAATTGCCGGAGACGAAGCCGCAAAGCGGATCAAGCGCCGTCAAAAAACCGGCGAATCAGAATCAAAGAATGACGTCTTGGTTCTTCCCTGCGGATTAGCAATATATTGACGCCCCCTATCTACGGATAGGGGGCGTTTTCATTAAAAATACCCAAAGATATTGAAATACTACGAATTCTTTGAACTACGAAACTGCCAAAAAGTTATCATCTATTCCTCCTTTACTAAAGGAGGTGCCTGAAAGGCGGAGGATTTAAGAGTTAGAAATCCCTCGGCTTATCAGCCACTCCCTTTATGAAAGGGAGAATAAAAAAGCGGCCGCCTTAGGCCGCCGCTTCCAAAATCTGCTTAAATCTTTTTTCAATATCTGTCTGCAGATCGATTGCCCTCTGGACCAGCGCATGATAACGGGTCAGCTGGAATTTCGAGACCGGCATCATTTCAACGCTCCAGCGCAATCCTTCTTCATTTTTCCTGACCGATATCTTATCGGCGGAAAAAAATGAAATCACGAGTTCCTCGCCATTGGCGAAATCATGATGATAAATTTCCCAGATCGGAAATTCGTCAAGCACCGAATTCAGATTCCTGTTGAGAACCAGCTTTTCCCTGCCGAAAACAGACATTCCGAACTGCTTCGTATCCCTTATCGGATCTTTCATGAACCAGTGCACGCTTCGCAAACCGGTTATCCGACTTATGAAAATAGAGTCAGAATCAACCACGGTCGCCCAATTCAGCCAGAAATAAGCCACTGCTACTGCAAGAAGCGCCATCACAATCATGAATAAAACCGTTGCTCCGACGGCCAGGCAAAGCCAATGCAGGAATTCGAAAGCGGATTCCATCGCAATTCCCCGTTGTTTGGTTCTGAATATAAAATATCAGATTTCCTTAAATTATGCAATGCGGAAATACTAAAATCCCCCTTCGGCGGATTCGTCCCAATTACAAATTTAGAAAACTAAATTTGAATACCTAAGCTCATCCCCGCCCTGGGGGATTCCTGCCTGCCGGCAGGCAGGCGTCCTAAATTCCAGTTCGGCTTAACCTGATCTGGAATTGAGGCGAAAAAAATCGTCCAGCTTCACTTTTATTTCAAAGTGAAGCTGGACGATTTTACCTCGTTGACGGCATTCCAAATGATGGAAGTCAGAATCAGATTCAAAACTAAAGCAATCAGACAGGTTGAGACCATCCAATAATTATGCAGTTCCAACCCATAAAGCATGTTGATGACTCCGCAAAAGATTCCATACAGCATCCTCGGTACATAGAGCAACGACAGCCTTTTGCTGATTTCCTCGGCGGAAAGGTTCTCCTTTTTCAACTCATGGACAATCTTGATCTGATGCGACATGCCCCATACCATCCCGATAAAATTACCTACCGGAGAAAACAGAGCTAATGTCATCAAAAACTCCGATCAAAACAACTGCGATTTAGTATATCACGAATTTAAAATTTTTCTATTCCGAAAGACCAATTTTCATATACCAATCAGCTGAAGCATCCGGATACGGGACCGTAAAATCACAATAGCCGTCGCAAGTTCCGGAATTGCCTCGGCCGGCCTGGCCGTAGCCGTAAAGATCGCTGCCGGCATTGATCGCATTTTGCCATTGATTCCTATAATACCCTCTGCTGTCGCTGTATTCTTTGACGCTCAAAACCAGCCAATATTTTGTTTGAGCTGAAAGCGGCACCGGACTGTCAAATGTAAAAGCAATGTCCGAATCCGGATCAGGCCTTATCATACCGGTAAGTTGCGACTCGGCAATCAGCATGTCGAAATCCGGCAGGCCGTTAAGATCTGAGTAAACTACCAGCGCAAGACTAGCGATATCGCTAACTAATTCTTGTTTTAATTTCAAAGTAACCGTATTGAATTCCAAATCCTCCTGCGGCTGGATGCTTTGCAGACTGGCCGTTCCGGCGCAGCTGGGGCAGTTAGGATTTTTAGTTCCAAAACTCAAGCTCCAATCATTGGATTGATTTTGGCTGATTTGAAAAACAGTCTCCGGATAAGGCCAGCTGGCCGCGAGCGGCGGATCGGAATAATTTCCGAAATCGTCTTTGGCGCGGACTTGAATTGCAAAAGATTGTCCAGGAGCAGTTATTTTTTGAGTTTTATTTTGAGCGCCGGCGGATTGCCAATTCATACCGCCGTCATAACTGACTTCATAAGTAATCAAGCTATCCAGCGTGTCCAAATCAACCGCTTTTTGCCATTCGATTTCCAGTTTAGATGTTTGCGCGCTGAAATTAACAGCTAATACGCCACCGAGTTCCGGCGGCTGATGCGCCGGAGTTTCATTTTGGAAGTAATATTTCTGCCGGTCAATCGCAACCAGAGTCTGGGTATTGTAACCGGTGTAATAATAAAATCCGAGGGTAAAATAATCTCCAGAAACCGGCGCATCCTGCGATGAAGCGAGATTGACGATAAGATTGAGATCTTCCAGCTTATTCCAATTGACGGTTCCGTTGCGGATTCCGCCGTAATTCGCGGAACAATTATCGCCGGTGTCCGGCAGAATAATAGAGGTGATTTCGGAAAACCCTCCGGAGCAGTTTTCATATCTCAGCCGCCAGGCTCCGCTTATCGATGAACCCCACTCGCCGTATTCTTTTGGAGAAACTCCGTCCGGCGTGGTCGCGTATTGCGTATCGCTGTAAAAAATCGGGATCGCCGGAGCCTCACGGTTCTTATAAACCGCCGCTACCCGGAATCCGGCGCCAGCCTGCGCCGGGTAAATGAACGGATAAGATCCGTATCTTAGCTCAACGGCAGTGGTGCTGGCAGTCCGCGGATCAGGATAAAAATAAGCGCCGGTCAAAATACTCGGAATCCGTGAAGAAGTCGCAACCGCGCCGGAAACAAAGCCGTCCCGATCCTTCGATTTGATGGAAAAATTATAATCAATTCCCACCTCCGAAAGCTTGAAATTATAGGACGAGGTAGCGGTCAAAGTCGCCAAATCTTTCAAGGGATTAGTTGAAGTAGCGAACTGCAAGATATAACTAACAGTCGAGGTCGCCTCTTCCGAATCGCGGGATAAGTCCCAGGACAGGTTCATTTTCAGGCTAGCGGGATCGTAAGTTCCGGAAAAATTTTGGACTGCCAGCGGAGCGGTTCTCGGCTCCGCGAGATTGGAAATTCTTTGAACCGTGGCAGATGCGCGGATTTCAAAATCTGCGGAATTGTCGTCCGTATCGCAGCCGTTGCCGAGATATTCACCGGCTCCGGATGCGGAAACGCAAAAATCGTTTTGAAATGCTTTTCTTTCCAAACTTCGTCCTGATTCCGGCATAGGCGCGGGAACCGCTTCGGCAAAATCCGCAGCCGATCCGTTGCCGTAAGAAACGCGATCAATTATCCGGGAATCAGCGATATCGGAAATAGTGGTCGTCCCATTGACTAGAAATACGGTCGCGCCGATGGTGCTGTTCAAACTGCCGCTTGCCCAAGTCATATCCCCTCCCGAATAATCATCCAGACCGATAAGAAAAAATCTCCTGCCGGAGATCTTGTTTCCAGCCGCAAAATTCTTTTTGGAAATTTTACTTGTGGTGAGCACCGTCGAACCATCAGTGGTCGTAGCGCCGGCGCTCAATACCTGCAATGACCAGCCGGAGATGTCCAGATCGCCCGTGCTCGTCGCATTAGGATTATACAGCTCTACAAAATCCTTATTCGCTCCGGTGCGGTCAGGATAAACTTCACTGATAACAAGATGATTTACCAGCTGTTCCAAAACCGCCCAAGCGTCCGGATTCAAAAATCCTCCGCTTGTTCCGGAATTTTTCGGCGTCGGTTTGGATTTTATAAAATCAGCGGAATTATTGCCGGCGTCGGTTGCGGTGTTTCGGGAAATGCTCTGATTGACGATCGGATTTCCCGAAAAAACCGAGGTTTCATAACCGCCGGCCGGCTGGGTTCCCCAACCGACTTTATCCAAAACATCCGTATCCGCGGTGACGCTTTTAGAAATATAAACCCCGCCGTTGTTCACCAGCTTATTACCGGAAGAAGCCGAATAAGTCGCGTCAAGCGATGCCGCGCCCGCGTAACCGGCCGACGGACCGATTAGAAAATATCCTTTGGCCGGAATGGCGGTATTGATGAGAGTCAGAGTCTTATGGCTGTCAGTGCCACTGCTGTTTCTGATGTGAAGCTTCAATGGCAAAGCCGACAGATCAACCGCCGAATCGTTCGGATTATAAAGTTCCACGAATTCATTATCCGATTGGCCGGTTCCGCCGGTCGTCTGGACTTCACTGATCAGTAAATTTGCAAGCGCATTATTGTCAGCTCCGACATTATCACCTGCTCCGACCGGAGCGTCGGAGGTCGTAGTCCCGACTCCAGTGGACGTCGGGATTGTATTGTCTGATTTCGGAGTACCCCAGATATTATTCTCCCCGCTTCCATTGTAAGCGTGCCAGCTCAAATCCGCTCCGCCTTGCAGTGAGCCTGTCGAACTGCGTTCCATTGTCCTTCTGGACGCGCTTTCGCCGGCCGGCCAGCTAGGACTTGCCAAAACCTCATCAACAAGATTGCAATTATTGTCAAAAAGCCTCAATCCTTCATCAGAATTAGAAAGCGCGCCGGCATAAACCGAACCAGCGGCAATCCCCGGAACCGAGCTGTCATCGGTTCTTTCCAAAAGATAAAATCCGCCCGCGCTCATTTTAGTTCCATTCGCCAGAGTAACTTTTATGTCCTCATTTTTATCCAAAACCTGCCAACCGGAAACATCCAGCGCGCCTCCGGAGATATTTTTTAGTTCCACCCATTCATCATTCGCGCTGGCCGTCCCGCCCATCCAAGCGACTTCATTGAAAATCAATTTTTGCCTGGTCGGCGCTCCGCCATCGCTGTATTTGCATTGCTGAACCGTGACCTCACCTTGTCCGGAACCGACTGAAACCCCTGCGGAATTTGAATTTGCGGCCGTCTGTCCTGAGCTTGCCCGCCCCGCCGTGGCGGTGGTCGAAGGATTTGCCGTTGTTTTCTTGGCATTGGCAATTCTCTCCGCCGAATCCTCATCCTGCGTGTCATTGGCAAAATCCTGGACATTTATGAATTCAGAATTTTCTAAAGAAGCATCAAAATCATCTCGTGCAGCAAGATTATTTTTCTGCCATGTCCCGCTTAGCGGGACATCCAGGTTGTCTTCTCCCAAATCAATAATCGCCGCAAGCTTTAAATTATCGCCCGTGACGGAAGAAAATACTCCGCCCAATGAATCAATGACTGAAGCTGATTTAAGTTTTCCGCCGGCGGTTTCTATCGCTGAAGAAACCGTTCCGCCCATCAAATTTAAAACTTGGGCAACGGCATTGGCTGATTTTTCTCCCGCCGACTGAATAACGGCGAAAGTATTTTTAACTCCTGTTCCAACCGCGGAAACTGCGGCAAGAGAACCGCTATAAGCCGTTTCCCCAACTGCTGAAAGAGTTCCATTTGCCGCTACCGCGCCCTCTGCCGCAGTGTCAGCAAAAGCGAAAACAGATTTTTTCGCGTAATAAGTTAAACCTTTTGCCGGAGGAGTAAAACAGCCGGCTTGCGGCGAGCTTGCTTGCCCCGCCGTGGCGGTGGCCGAATCAGTACCGGCTAAATTAGAAACTTCTCCGGAGAGAAGTTTTTTAAGCGCACTTTCGGCATCGTAAACTATACGAACTGAATCATTGGCAAGATAAACTCCGCTGAAAGAATGGCCGCCGAAAGAATCGGCCGCCTCCTCTGTCGTAAGGGGAATAGAAATATTTGCGGTCAGCGGCTGTTTCGCTCCGATTTTTTCAGCGGCGACACGAACGGCATTTATAACTTTATCGTTTTCTGAAGTAAGATATGCCCCATCGCCGGAAACAAAACTTGCCGGGGTCGCGATATTATATACGCCGACCGACTCTTTTGTTTCTCCGTTCGCGATAAGGTAATTATAAATTTCATTTGTATAAAAAGTTCCCTGCGAATGGCCGACGAGAAGTATTTTTCGAGTTGTCACTTCCGGATGTATCTGAAGAAGAATAGTGTCCCGATCGTAATTGCTATAAGAAGAACCGAGGAGTTGTGATGCTGATTCTATAAGATCCCCCGCGCCGCCGATGTGGGATTCATTGTAGCCGTTTATAAATGCAACATCGGATTTACCTATATTTTTTTCAAATTTTGTTTTTAAAAAATAAGTATCATCCTGGGCATCTCTTTTATTTGTGAGGATTCCATTAACATAAATAACAGTAAAGCCTAAAGAATTGCACGAGGAAGCAAGTGCAAATACTGGTTCGCTAACCAGTAGCATTCCTAATAGTATGTATACTATATTTTTATTCATAAATTAACTTGACAATGATACAGAATCAATATCGCAGTCCTCACCTTTTAAAGCAGAAAAAGAAGCTGAATATTTATCGAAAATTTCATCGCTTTTGTTTTTCCTAAGGCCTATATTAAATATCAAATCTCTGACTTCTTTTTTGTAGACACTAAAAATTTGATCTGAAGATGAACTCTTATAAATACATCCAAAGCCCCTTCCCTCCTCCTGAATTGTTGCCACTAATGTCTCACTATTAAATACATTACTTAATTCGTTTTGCAACGCCATCGCGTACTGCAATTCCGCCGCGCGGATGCGGGCGGAATTAGGATGAAGTTTAAAAATAGCCAGCTCCACATCATCGCGAATGCCATTTTTATTTGCATCAATTCCTTCAATGGTGGCGTTATTAAAAGTAGTGTCCGGTTGCGGCGGAAAATTTTCACCCATAACATCCGCTATCGTAAGTTTTTGTGCACGAATTTTCTCCACAACTTCCTCCGTTTTCTGACGCTCCATCACCACTGGTATGCGATAAATAACCAGACCAATAAAAAGAACAATAATAACCGCGAGCGGAATCTTGGCAAAATGCCAAATCCGGCTAAAAATTTGTTTATTCGCGACAAAAAACATATGCCGATGATTCTAATCTATCCGATGAAATATGTCAAACAAAATTCACCCTTAGGCGGATAGGCGCTTGAGGGTCATGGCGATTTTTCTTATTCAACCATTCGATACAATTAGAGAATCTAACTGGCCGTGAATTACGAAACTCAATAAAAACCACTTTCGTCCTTAATTCCTCCCCTAGAATAGGGGACCTGCCTGCCGGCAGGCAGGGGTTAGGAGGGGTAGAGATTAGATTTCTACCGCCCCTGGCCCCTCCTGTTCCAGGAGGGGAAAGAGTGATGCCTTACGATGATAGCTTACTCAAATAATCATTAATATCCAGCACTGCCTTGATTGCGTCGCCGGCGGAGATGTTGTTTTGGCGGTATGGAAGGTCGGTAACATCGCCGGCTGCCCAGATGCCGGAAAGCGAAGTCTTTTGGAATTTATCCGCGAGCACGGCGTTGAATTCGTTTTTCTTGACCAGATCACCGAGAAAATCGGAGTTCGGAATCGCGCCGATTTCTATAAATACTCCTTCAACTTTCAATTCTTTCAAAGAATCGTCCTTTTTATCCAAATACTTTATTCCTGATACGAAATTATCACCCAAAATCTCCTGCGCGTCCGCCCGGTAGATGATTTCCACTTTCGGATTTTTTTTGATTTCTTCAAAAGTCTGCGCGTCCCCTTTTACCGAGTCTCCGCGGATAAGCAGATAAATCTTTGATGCGTACGGCAGGCAATCGCGCACCGCTTCCAATCCGGCATTGCCGGCACCGACAACTGCGACATCTTTTCCGCCAAAAAGCGGGGCATCGCAAGTGGAACACCAAACAACGCCTTTGCCGTCCAGACGATCCTCGCCCGGAATACCGAGTCGGCGATGCCGGCTTCCGGAAGCAACTAAAATAGTTTTCGTTTCAAGGGTTTTGCCGTTTTTGGTCGTAACTTTCCAGCCCGAGGCTGGTCCGCCTCCGGCGGAAAAACCTTTTTCCAGATTTTCAACTTTTTCAACCCGGTCGCCGTCAATGATTTCAATTCCGCCCTGCGAACGGAGATGGCTCTCCAAAGCGTCAGCTAAAGAAAGTCCAGAGAGCGATTTGGTTCCGATCCAATTCTGAATGTCCGCAGAGACTAATGATTGCCCGCCAAAGCTGTCGGTGATTATGGCCGTATTCATTTTTTTTCTGGATGCGTAAATTCCGGCCGCTATGCCGCCGGGACCGCCGCCGATGATAATAAGATCGTACATGGAATTAAGAATTATGAAATTAAGAAGTAGGAATTAGGAATAATGAATAAGTCAAAAGTCTATAAAGTCGGGGCTGGATCCCGGCTCAATGGCCGGGATGACACAAATCATTACGAGATTCTTCGCTTCACTCAGAATGACGGGGTGAATAACATTATCTTAGTCCGAGAGCTCTTTCCAGCTCCGGGCGGTTGAAGCCGACATGAATCTCGCCGTTGATGTCAATTACCGGAACGCCAAGCTGATGGGATTTATCCACCATCTCTTTCCGGGCAACCTCATCAACCGCGACATTGTGCTCGGTATAATTCACGCCGTTTTTCATGAAAAAATCCTTCGCCATCTTGCAATAGACGCAGCTCGGAGTGCTGTAGATTATCACTGGATTAGACATAATGGATAATTACTGAATAATTCTATTTCGCTAAGGCGGCATCAATCACCTGCTTGAATTGCGCATACGGCAGAGCGCCTTCGATTTTCTGTCCGTTCACGAACAGGGTCGGAGTCGCCTGAACTCTGATAGTCTGGGCGGCGGCGTAATCGCGGCCAACTTTGCCGGAATATTTTCCATCGTCAAAACACTTACCATAATCAGCAGTGTTCAATCCAAGGTCTTTAGCGATGGATAAGAAAAATGATCGGTTCAGATTGCCGTTATGCTCCTGACCGTCTTTTATTTCCGCGTCAAATAAAGCGTCGTGGAAATTCCAGAACTTTCCCTGATCTTTGGCGCATTCCACCGCCTGGGCGGCAAGTTTTGATTCCGGACCGAGAAAAGCGAAATGGCGGTACACGAATTTGACCTTGCCGGCCTTTATATAATTTTCCCGGACTTGCGCTTCAGCGTCTGAATAAAACCGGCCGCAATACGGGCACTGGAAATCGCTGTATTCAATGACAGTCACCGGCGCGTTCAGATCGCCGAGTACGACATCGTCTCCGGTCAGATCCAGAACCTTGCTGTCCACAACCTCCGGCTCATCGCCGGCGCCTGGATTATCAACTGCCGGACTTGAAAATCCGGCGCTATAAATCACCGCTCCCGCCACCAGAACCGCCGCAACCAGAATGCTCACCGGTAAAAAATACTCTTTATTCATAATGTAAATTAATGTTATTTATTACTGTTAATTAATGTTATATTATTATAGCAACACGTGCAACTATGAACACCTTGTCCCGCACCAAGCAAATAATCCTGATTCTCGGCGATATCCTGACGCTTTACGCCTCCCTGCTCCTGACGCTCTGGATCCGTTATGACAACCGATTTTATTCGGAATTTTTCAACAGCCACGCCGAACCGTTTACTATCGTATTCGCGCTTTGGATCATAGTGTTCTACATCGCCGGCCTTTATGAATTGCGGACGCTGAAAAACGATTTTGAATTTGAAAAGCGGTTCTGGTATACGACCATTCTCAATGTCATCTTCACTGCCCTGTTTTTTTACGCCTTGCCGGATCTGAAAATCACCCCGCGCGCCAATCTCGGAATTTTCTTTCTGATCTTCGGCGGAATCAGCTATCTCTGGCGCTCGGCTTACAACGCGATTCTCGGAAAACGCGGACCGGCCAGCCGGATCCTGATGATCGGGGCGAATCAGACTTCCCAGGAAATAATGGATCATCTGGAAAAAAATCCCCAGCTCGGCTACAAAGTGAATTTCTGGATGAAAGAAGGCCTGCACGACAAGGAATTCAATCATCTGGCGCAGATCATCCTTGCCAACAATATCACCACCATCGTCATTCCGGCCCACCTGAAAAAAGACATGCAATCCGCCAAGCTGATTTATAAATGCCTGGCAATCGGGATTGAAGTGCTGGAGCTGTCCCGCCTCTACGAACTCGTATTTGAAAAAGTGCCGCTCGCCGAACTGGAAGAAGTTTGGTTTCTGGAAAATCTGACGGCAAGAAACAGGGTTTATGACAGCATCAGCGATCCTATTGAGAGAATTTTCGCTCTTCTGCTCGGTATACTGCTTCTGCCTCTGCTGGCGCTGATTGCCATTTTGATTAAAATCACCTCTCCCGGATCAGCATTTTTCTCCCAGCGCCGGATCGGAAAAAAAGAAAAAGAATTCACCATCTGGAAATTCCGGACCATGCGGGAAGACGCGGAAAAAAACGGTCCGCAATGGGCGAATTATTTCAATGATGGCAGAGTCACATGGATCGGAAATCTTCTCCGAAAATCCCATCTGGACGAACTGCCCCAGCTTTATAATATAATCAGAGGCGAGCTTTCTTTCGTGGGTCCGCGGCCGGAACGGCCGGAATTCATAGAAAAATTACGCAAAGAACTGCCGTATTACGATCTCCGCCATCTGACTAATCCGGGAATCACCGGCTGGGCGCAGATCAATTACCGTTATGCCGCCTCACCCACCGATGCCTATCAAAAACTCCAATATGACATCTATTACCTGAAAAACAGTTCGCCGATCCTGGATCTGATCATAATCATCCGCACAATCAAATTTCTTATAACTAATCTTTCGTGATAGTTTCAGGAATAAGGAATAATGAATTAGGAATTAGCAAGTTGTCATTCCGCGCTTGATGCGCCTGCCTGCCGGCGGGCAGGGAATCCAGTAACTCCGGATGCATTCTCTGGATCCCGTATCAAAGTACGGGATGACAGATAAAGCAAGAATCTACTATAAAAAATAAAATAAAAATGTTAGAAAAAATCCGAGGTTTTCTTTTTGAAAATCAAAACCAAAAACAGACGCTGGCCAAGAACACTTTTTGGCTTTTTTTCGGCCAGACCAGCGGGCGCCTTCTGCGGGCCGCACTGGTCATCTACGCCGCGCGCGCGCTCGGTCCTGAAAGCTGGGGAGCTTTTTCCTATGTGATGAGCTTAGTGGCTTTCCTCCTGATACTCTCCGATATCGGAATCAGCGCCATTGTCACGCGCGAATCAGCCAGAAACATCTCTGCCGGTCCGGAATATTTCTCAACCGCTTTTTTCATTAAATTGTTTTTACTTGCGCTCGGTGCGGCCATTCTTATTTTCGGCGCGCCGTATGTCACCAAGATTCCGGAAGCGCGGGGACTTTTAGCGATAGTCTCGATCCTGCTCATTTTCGATAGCTTGCGTAATTTCGGGTTCGCCGTCAGCCGGGCCGTTGAACAGATGCAATGGGAGGCGATCAATGAAGTGATTACCAATATCGCCATCGTGGCTGTCGGATTTTTCGCGCTCGCCAAATCGCCGGACAGCGGATCGCTTGCCTGGGCTTATGTCATCGGAGCGGGAATCGGACTGGCGGCAATGGCTTATTCTTTACGCGGATATTATTCAAAAATATTGAACAACTTCAATTACACTCTGATCTGGCCGATACTTTCCTCCTCCCTGCCGTTCGCATTCGCAAGCTTTCTCGGCGCCATTATGATCAATACCGATCTCATAATGCTCGGCTGGATGCGCGCTCCGGAAGAAATCGGATTTTATTCCGCCGCCCAAAAACCTATCCAGCTTCTTTACGCGATGGCCGGACTGTTCGCCACTAGCCTGTTTCCGATGATTTCAAAATTGTCGCACGAACATCAGCCGAACCAGCTCCGCAACATACTGGAAAAAACCATAACCGCCTCGCTGTTCGTGGCGATTCCGACGGCGGTTGTCGGCTTGCCTCTTGGCGGAGAAATCATCGGTTTTCTTTTCGGACAGAAATATCTGCCGGCAACCCAGGCTTTCCAGATACTTCTTCTGACATTGATGATAATTTTCCCATCGGTGATTATCAGCAATTCCCTGCTCGCCCAGAACCAGCAGAAGAAATTCATCGCCTTTTCCATGATCGGCGCGATCGGAAACATCGTTTTTAATTTTATTCTGATACCCGGATTCGGCATAGCCGGCTCCGCAGTATCAACGCTGATTACCCAGATTATCGCTAACGCTTTCATCTGGCATAAATTGCAAAGCATAGTTAATTTCACAGTTCTGAATAAGACAGTGAAAATAATTGCGGCGTCAGCGGTCTGCGCGGTTCTCGCGATATTCCTGCAATCGCTCCATTGGCCAGTGCTTCTGAATATCCTGACTGCGGCGAGCGCCTATCTATTAATCCTTTCGGCGATGAAGGAAGAAGTTCTGCGGAACATGATAAAGATGCTGGAACCAGCGGAGAAGTTATAATTTACTTTGAATTACGAAACTCAATAAATCCCTCGGCTTATCAGCCACTCCCTTTATGAAAGGGAGAATAAATCCCTCCCTCCGATAGCTATCGAAGTACTCCTCATTCCCCCTTAATAAAGGGGGTGCGCGAAGGGGGGGGGATTTTTAGAAAGGGAGAATAAATCCCTCCCCGCCGAATCGGCGGTACTCCCTTTAAGAAAGGGAGAATAAAAACCGTACAAATAAAAATCCTCTCCGACTTTGGTCGGAGAGGATTTTTATCTCAATAATTACTTTCAAGATTTTAGTCGGGATTTAAGTTCCAATTAAAACTTTAGAAGCGCCCGGTGTCGGAGCAAAAGGATCGTATTGAGTCGAAGCAGGCGCCGGAGCTGGAGCTGGGGCTGGGGCAGGAGCGGGTTGAGACTTCGCTTTTTGCTTAGCTTGGAGAGCTTCAATCTGCTTCAAAAGATTCTGAATCATGGATTCAAGCGCAGAAGTATCCGCAGCTGGAGCTTTGGCCGGAGCAACAACTGATGCCGGGGCCGGAGTTGTTTCGGCTTTGACAGGAATAGAAGAACCGAAAACTTCCTGAAGTTTCGCCCTTGTAGCCGGGCCTACGCGGCCGACTTGAGGCAAACCATATTTCTTTTGAAACGCTTTGACAGCTTTTA